>Ga0153915_10003876_pt1 | contig 13751 bp, 24 predicted proteins | sample Opewatmetagenome_2_FD_107003 | JGI IMG/M metagenome (GOLD analysis project Ga0153915, IMG submission 107003) | Freshwater wetland microbial communities from Ohio, USA - Open water 3 Core 3 Depth 3 metaG | ecosystem: Environmental > Aquatic > Freshwater > Wetlands | place: USA: Ohio, Lake Erie... | reverse complement strand
TGCCGGCGCGCGTGCAGCGTCCCCTGCTTACCGAGCGTGATCACGCGATCGACCCAGCGGCGCAGTTCCTTCGCCTTGGGCTCGGTGGTTTTAATTTTTTCTTCGCGCAAAAGCGCGGTGATCAGATTGCGCATCAACGCCCATCGGTGCGCCGAATTGCGGCTGAGTTGTCTTCCCGATTTCTGGTGGCGCATGTTTTAGACCGGCTCCTTCTCGGCGGCCCGTTTGCGGGCGTCGATCTCCTCGCGCGACGGAAAGTGATCGACTTTCATGCCCAGCTCGAGACCCATTTCTTTAAGAATTTCTTTGATCTCGTTGAGCGATTTGTGGCCGAAGTTCTTGGTGCGGAGCATCTCCTGCTCGCTCTTTTGCACCAGCTCGCCGATATATTTTATGTCGGCGTTTTGCAGGCAGTTTTGCGAGCGCACCGAAAACTCGAGCTCGTCGACGCTGCGAAATAAATTTTCGTTGAGCGGCACCGGCGGGCCATCGTCTTTTTTCTCCGCGCGCGGTTCTTCCTGGAAGTTGACGAAGATGCTCACCTGGTCCTGAAGAATTTTGGCGGCGTAGGCCATGGCGTCGTCCGGCTTGACGCTGCCGTCGGTGTAAACATCGAACACCAGCCGGTCGTAGTCGGTACGCTGACCCACGCGCGCGTTGGTGACCGTGAAATTGGCCTTCTGAACCGGCGAAAAGACGGCATCGATGAAAATGGTATCCACCGGCGCCCCTTCCTCCTTGTTGCGCTCCGCCGGCACGTAGCCGCGGCCGAGCTTGGCGGTCATTTCGATCTCGAGCTTGGCGTCCCGGGAAAGCGTAGCGATTTTGTGGTCCGGATTAAGGATTTCGACCGACGGCGGCACAATCATGTCCTTAGCCGTGACTGTGCCCGCGCCCTTCGCCTCGATCTTGAGAGTGTGCGGCTCACCGTCGCTCAGCCGCAGGCGCACTTCCTTAAGGTTTAGAATGATGTCGGCGACATCCTCCGTAACGCCCGGAATCGTCGAAAATTCGTGCAGAATCCCCTTGATGCGGACCGCGACGATGGATGCCCCCATGAGGGAGGAAAGGAGAATTCTGCGCAGCGCGTTACCGACGGTTTGGCCGAAGCCGCGCTCGAAAGGTTCGGCGTAAAATTTTCCATAGGTAGAGGTCAGGGTTTTCTCTTCGACCGCCAATTGCTTGGGTCTGATTAAATCCGTCCAATGCCTGTACGTTGTCGACATAGCGTCTCCCAGGATTCGAAAATTACTTCGAATACAGCTCTACGATCAGTTTTTCGTTAATCGGCATCGTGACATCGCTGCGGGTGGGCAAGAGCCTGATTTTGCCGCTGCAAGTGTCCCGGTCCAATTCCGCCCATTCGGGCACTCCGCGCCGCTGCGCCCCTTCCATGGCCGTCAGCACACGGGCCATCTGGCGACTCCGTTCCCTTACCGACACCACATCGCCGGCCCGAACAAAATAGGATGGGATATTGACTTTTTTCCCATTGACCAAAAGATGGCCGTGCCGCACCAAGGTTCTTGCCTCCGCCCGCGAACTGGCGAATCCGAGTCGGTAAGCAACGTTGTCGAGTCGCCGTTCCAGCAGCACCAACAGCGTCTCGCCGGTAATACCCTTGGTTCGCGCCGCTTGCGCAAACGTGCGCCGGAATTGATTCTCCAGCAGGCCGTACATGCGCTTGACCTTCTGTTTTTCGCGTAGCTGAATGCTGTACTCGGAAAATTTCGGCCGCCCCTGGCCATGCTCCCCGGGCGGATAATTGCGCCGCTCGATGGCGCATTTGTCCGTGTAGCAACGCTCGCCCTTGAGAAAGAGCTTCAGGTTCTCGCGCCTGCAGAGCCGGCAAACCGATTCGGTGTATCTAGCCAATCCTTCCTCCTTGCAGCCGCAGTAGGCAGTATGGAGAAAGCAGTAGGCGGCGAATTCCTGCGCTCTGCGCAGTGCGTTCTGCCTTCTGGTTTCTCATACTCTCCTCCGCTTCGGCGGACGGCAACCGTTGTGGGGAATCGGCGTGACGTCCTTGATCAAGCTGATGTTGATCCCGGCGGATTGGAGCGCGCGCAGCGCCGACTCTCGTCCCGCCCCGGGTCCCCGAACAAATATCTGTACCGTACGCAGACCGTGATCCATCGCCTTCTTGGCCGCGCTGTCCGCCGCCTGCTGGGCGGCGAAGGGCGTCCCTTTGCGCGATCCCTTGAAGCCCATGGCGCCGGCGCTGGACCAAGAGATCACATTGCCCTGGTAATCGGTGATGGTGACGATGGTGTTGTTAAAGGTCGAGTGAATATGCACCACCCCTTCGGCGATATTCTTGCGCCCGCGCTTCTTGCGCGCCGCCTTTTCGCTGAGCTTTTGTTCCGTCTGGCTTTCGGTCTTTTCTTCTGTGACTTCTTCGCGTTTTGCCATGATGATCTCCTAACGGCACTTAACCCTTGGAGGGCGCGGTCTTCTTGCCCGCCACGGTCTTGCGCGGTCCCTTGCGCGTGCGCGCGTTGGTGTGGGTCCTCTGCCCGCGCACCGGCAGGTTTTTGCGGTGGCGCAACCCCCGATACGACCCCATGTCGAGATGGCGCTTGATATTAGCGGTGATGTCCCGCCTGAGATCGCCTTCGATCTTGTGCCCTTGGTCAAGAATTTGGCGGATTTTTACGACATCATCGTCGGAAAGATCGTCGCTCTTGAGATCGAAAGAGATGCCCGCTTGCCCGAGAATTCTCCGCGACGCGCTGCGCCCGATCCCATAGATATAGGTCAGCGCGACTTCCATTCTCTTGGCCCTCGGTAAATCTACCCCCGCGATACGTGCCATGTCTCCTCACTTCGTTCGGATTCTCGAATCTCCGAATCCTAACCTTGAACTTTGAACCCTGGAACCTTGAACCTTTTACTACCCCTGCCGCTGCTTGTGCTTGGTGTTGACGCAAAGCACCCGCACGACGCCTTTACGCCGAATGACCTTGCATTTATTACAAATCTTTTTGACCGACGCTCTGACTTTCACGACCGCTCCTCTTTTTTTAACGCTCCCGGAAAACGATTCGTCCCCGAGCCAAGTCGTAGGGAGACAACTCGATTTTGACCTTATCCCCCGGGAGGATTTTAATATAGTGCATGCGCATCTTGCCGGATATATGAGCCAGCACCTTGTGGCCGTTTTCCAACTCCACGCGAAACATCGCGTTGGGGAGTGTTTCCAAGACCTTACCGGTAACTTCGATGGCGTCTTCTTTTGGCATACACGCTATCGCGCTCTTATAAGTCAGCGCTTTGAAAGACTTAAGCCTGGCTCAAAATATACGGACCGTTCTTGGTGACGGCGACCGAGTGTTCGAAATGCGCCGCCAAGCTGCCGTCCTTGGTCACCGCGGTCCAACCGTCCTCTTTCATCGCGACTTCGTGGCTGCCGGCGTTAACCATCGGCTCGATGGCCAGCACCATGCCTTCGCGCAGGCGCACGCCGCGGTCGGGCTCACCGTAGTTCGGCACCGGCGGCTCCTCGTGCAATCTTTTGCCGATACCATGCCCGACGAACGCGCGGACGACAGAAAAGCCCGCGCCCTCGGCAACCTGCTGCACCGCCGAACCCAAGTCGCCCAATCGTTTTCCGTCGTGCAACTGCTCGATGCCTTTATAAAGGGCGCGCTCGGTAACCTCCATCAAGCGCTGGGCCTCCTCACTCACCCGCCCCACGCCCACGGTCAGCGCAGCATCTCCATAAAAGCCGTTATAGATAACGCCGAAGTCCAATCCAACGATGTCGCCTTCGCGCAGCGCTCGGTTCGTCGGAATTCCGTGAACGATCTCGTCGTTGATCGACACGCACAGGCAGCGTGGAAAGACGCGTCCCGCCACTTCGTATCCCTTAAACGCGGGTAGCGCCTTTTTTTTAAAAGTCAGCTCTTCGGCGACGGCGTCCAGCTCCAGGGTCGTCACTCCCGGAGCGACCTTTTCTTTCAGTTGCTGCAAGATCTCCGCAACGATGACATTGGCGTGCCTCATGATCTCGATCTCTCGTTCCGATTTGAGCGAAATCACGCCGCGATATCCCCCAGTGCCTGAATCATCCGCTTGCCAATGTCTTCAACCTTCCCGACCCCGTCGATACTCTTTAACAAGCCCCGTTCCCGGTAATAGCTCACTAGCGGCGCCGTCTGATTGTCGTAGACTCTGAGACGGTTGCTAATGGTCTCTGCGCGATCGTCATCGCGCTGAAACAGCTCACCTCCACAACGATTACACGTTCCCGCCGACTTCGGCGGATCAAAAACCACATGATAGAGCGCGCCGCAACCTTTACAGGTGCGCCGTCCCGACAGCCGCTCGACGATTAATTCATGGGGCACCTGCACCGACAAAACACAATTGAGCGCCAGCCCCATTTTTTTCAATATTTCTTCGAGGCTCTGCGCTTGAGCGATGGTTCTCGGAAAACCGTCCAGTACAAATCCCTTCTCGCAGTCTTTCTCCTTGAGCCGCTCGGCCACCAGGTCGATGATCAACTGGTCGGGAACCAATTCCCCGCGGTGAATATATTCAGAAGCCTGCTTGCCGAGCACGCCTTGTTCGGCCACCGCCTTGCGCAGGATATCCCCCGTTGAAATCTGCGGGGCCGCGAACTTCTCCTCCAGCAACTTCGCTTGGGTCCCCTTACCCGCTCCGGGAGGTCCAAGCAATACCACGCGCGCGCCCACCGCCAATCCTCAGCCCCTTCTCCCGCGCAGCCGCCCTCGTTTCATGAAGCCTTCGTAGTTGCGGCTGATCAAATGGGTCTCCATCTGCGCTACCGTATCCAGGGCGACACCGACGACGATCAGCAGCGCGGTCCCGCCGAAGTAGAACGGCACGTTGAACTGGCCGACCAACAGCGTCGGCAACAAGCAAACTATCGAGAGATAAATCGCCCCGCTCAGAGTGATACGCGAAAGCACGCGCTCGATGAACTCGGCGGTCTTTGGCCCCGGGCGGATGCCGGGAATGTAGCCGCCGAATTTTTTCATGTTCTCGGCGACATCCACCGGATTGAACACCACGGCGGTGTAAAAGAACGCGAAAAAGATGATCAGCGCGACGAAGACGATATCATGCAGCCATCGACCGGGAGCCAGCGAGCCAGCCACCGTCTGCACCCAGGTCAAGCTTGCGAATTGCGCCAGGGTCGCGGGAAAAATCAGCACCGACGAAGCGAAGATCGGCGGTATCACGTTGGCAGTATTGATCTTGAGCGGCAGGTGAGAGCTTTGGCCGCCGTACATCTTGCGCCCGACCACGCGCTTGGCATACTGGACGGGAATGCGTCGCTGGCCTCGTTCGACGAAAATAATCACGCCGACCACGACCACGGTCAAAACCACTATGACCAGCGCGACAAGCACGCCGATTTCGCCTTCGCGCACGAACTGCAGCGTGGTGCCTGCCGCCGAGGGCAAACGCGCGATAATGCCGGCAAAGATGATAAGCGATATGCCGTTACCGATGCCGCGTTCGGTGATTTGCTCGCCCAGCCACATGATGAAGGCCGTGCCCGAAGTCAAAGTAATGACCGTCATCAGGCGGAAACTCCAGCCGGGATTGAGGACGAGGCCAAAACCGCCCGGTCCCCGCGTCCCCTCCAGTCCCACGCTGATCATGATACCTTGAATGATCGACAGCACCACTGTGCCGTAGCGGGTGTACTGGGTAATCTTGCGCCGCCCCACCTCGCCTTCCTTCGATAGCCTTTCCAAATAGGGGAAAACCACGGTGAGAAGCTGAAGAATGATCGACGCGCTGATGTAAGGCATGATGCCGAGGGAAAAAACCGAAAACTGCTCCAACGCGCCGCCGGAAAAAAGGTTTAGAAAACCCAAAAGGTTACCCTTCTGCTGCTCGAAAAAAGCCGCCATGGCGTGGCGGTCGATGCCCGGCGTCGGCACATGAACACCGAGCCGGTAGACGGCGAGCATCGCCAGCGTGAAGAGCAATCGGCGCTTAAGCTCTGGCACTCGGGCCGCGTTCTGAAAACCGCTAAGCATGGACGGCTATCACCTCGGTCTTTCCCCCTGAGGCTTCGATCTTCGCTTTGGCTTGAGCGGAAAAACCATGCGCTTTGATCGTCAAAGGCTTGGACAACGACCCATCGCCAAGAATCTTAATCCGCGGGTTTTTCCCGCGCACCAAACCTTGCGCGCACAGCGATTCGGGTGTCACTTCGGCCCCTGAGGGAAACGATTCCAGCTGCGTCAAATTGACCACCGACATTTCGATCCGGAACGGATTATGAAAGCCGCGCTTAGGTAAACGGCGTTGCAAGGGCATTTGCCCGCCTTCGAACCCTGGCTTGGTGCCGCCGCCCGAGCGCGCTCCTTGCCCTTTGTGGCCGCGGCACGATGTCTTGCCATGGCCAGAGCCGTCTCCTCGCCCGACGCGCTTACGTTTCCGATTCGAACCGGCCGCCGGTTTTAGTTCATCGAGTGTCATAGTCAGCGAATCTCCGCCAAGGCCTTTCCGCGGCGATCGGCAATGTCCGCCGGGGCACGTAGATCGCGCAACGCCTCAATGGTTGCCTTGACCATGTTATGAGGGTTGTTGGAGCCAATGCATTTGGTCAAGACATTCTGAATCCCCGACGCCTCCACCACCGCGCGTACGCCGCCACCGGCGATAACCCCGGTTCCATTGGACGCCGGCTTGAGGATGACGTAACCGGCGCCGTACTTGCCGGTCACTTCGAACGGGATTGTGCCTTCGGCAACCGGCACCCGGATCAAATTTTTCTTGGCTTGCTCCAACCCCTTGCGGATCGCCTCGGGAACTTCCTTGGCTTTACCGAGTCCATAACCCACCACCGAGTGATTATCCCCTACCACCACCAGCGCGCTAAAGCTGAAGCGGCGGCCGCCCTTGACGACTTTCGCCACCCGGCTGATGTGAACGACCTTTTCTTTTAGCTCTAAACCCTGTGGATCAATCCGTTCCAAAGCGACCTCATCCTTGTTGCGTCCGTTAGAATTCCAGTCCACCCTCACGCGCCCCATCCGCCACCGCTTTTACCTGGCCGTGGAAGAGAAACCCGTTGCGATCGAAAACCACCCGAGTGATCTTCTTTTCCTGACAAATTTTTGCCAGCGCCAGCCCCACTTGCTTCGCCGCCTCGACCCCTTTGCCGATCTTGCCCTTTGCCGCGCCGGGCAAGTTGGCAGAAAGCGTCGACGCCGACACCAGGGTCGTGCCGCGGTCATCCGAAATGACCTGAGCGTAAATATGTTTATTGCTGCGAAACACGCAGACCCGCGGGCGCGTGTCGGTCCCCAAGACTTTCTTGCGCACTCGCTCTTGACGCCGCCGCCGACCGGTCTTTTTCTGGTTGCTCGCCATCTTACTGCCTCAATTTTTACGCCCCGGCCGCTGAGCCTACGGCCTTTCCGGCCTTGCGTTTGATGAACTCCTCGCGATACTTGATCCCCTTGCCCTTGTACGGTTCCGGCGGCCGCAGACTGCGAATTTTCGCCGCCATCTCGCCGAGCAAATGGCGATCGGCGCTGGTGAGCGTAATGATAACTTGGCGTTCCACTGTCGCCGTCACTGCATCCGGCAAGGGGAACACCACCGGATGGGAATAGCCCAGCGTCATGTGAATCTCTTTGCCCTTGACCTCGGCGCGATAGCCGACGCCGTTGATTTCCAGCACGCGGGTAAATCCCTGACTCACCCCCTGCGCCATGTTGGCGATCAGCTTGCGCGTGAGTCCGTGCAGGGCGCGAAATTTGCGCTCATCCGACTCTCTTTCGACGCGCACCAGATTGCCGTCGACCCTAACCTTGACTCCGGCGGGAATCGCCGTCTGCAATTTCCCCTTCGCCCCCTCGACACGAACCGACCCGGCATCCACCGCGACCTTAACGCCGCTGGGAATCGCAATAGGAAGCTTTCCGATACGAGACAAAGTTCACCTCAACTCTAACTACCAGACCGAGCAAAGCAGCTCGCCGCCGACGTTCGCCTTCTGCGCTTCGCGGTCGACCAGAATGCCTTTGGGCGTCGACAGGATATGAATGCCAAGTCCCTTGCGTACCGGGGTGAGGCCCTGGGCGCCGACATAAACCCGCCGGCCCGGGCTGCTGACCCGCTTTAACCCGGAAATAATCGGGCGGTTCTCGCGGTCGAATTTGAGCTGGATCACCAGATCCTCGCCGCCGCCCTGGGCAGCCTTGACCTTTTTCGATTCCTTCAAATATCCTTCTTCAATCAAAATTTTGACGATGTTTTCCTTAAGCCGCGACCAGGGCACCGCGACTTTTTGGTGGCGCGCCCGGGCCGCGTTACGGACTCGCGTCAACAGGTCGGCGATCGGATCGGTCATTGACATGTTATTCTCCAGCGCCTACCAACTGGCCTTGATCAGGCCGGGGATATGTCCTTTGCGCGCATGATCGCGCAGGCACAGCCGGCACATGCGAAAACGCCGGTAAAAGGCCCGCGCGCGGCCGCACAGGGGACAGCGATTGTACTCCCGAACCTTAAATTTGTTCGGCCTTTCAGCCTTGATCCGAAGACATGTCTTGGCCAATGGTAGACTCCCTTATCTCTTTAGCCGCCGAACGGCATACCCATCAATTTGAGCAGCGTCCTGCCTTCCTGGTCCGTTTTAGCGGTGGTGGCGATCGTGACCGTCATGCCATGCGCCTTTTCCACCTTGTCCGCCTGGATTTCGGGAAATATAATCTGCTCTCTTAGACCCAATGAATAATTGCCCCGGCCGTCGAATGACCGGTCCGAGATCCCTTTGAAATCCCGCACGCGCGGCAGCGCGGCATGGATCAGCCGATCCAAAAACTCATACATCCGCTCGCGCCGCAGCGTCACCATGCAACCGATGGGCACTCCCTCGCGCAGCTTGAAATTGGCGATGGCCTTCTTGGCACGGGTCACCACCGGCTTTTGCCCCGCGATGGCCGCGAGCTCCACCACCGCGGTGTCGAGCACCTTGATATTCTGCGTCGCTTCGCCGAGCCCGATGTTCAGCGTGATCTTCTCCAGGCGCGGCACCTGCATGGCATTCTTGTAGCCGAACTCTTTCATCATCGCCGGCACCACGTCTTCCCGATATTTGTCTTTCAACCGCGCCATGATCATTCCACTACTCGAACGCCTCGCCGCAGCGCCGGCAGAGGCGAATTTTCTTGCCGTCGCCGAGAACCTTATGGCCGATGCGCACCGGGGCATTGCATTTGTCGCACATGATCATGAGGTTGGAAGCATGGATCGAGGCTTCCTTCTCCAGAATGCCGCCGGTTTGCTGCGGGCCCCGCGGTTTGGTGTGCCGCTTGACCATATTGACTCTTTCGATGACCACCCGCTCCTTGTCCACCAGCACACGCAGCACTTTCCCGGTTTTGCCCCGCTCCTTACCCGCAATCACCATCACGCTGTCGTTTTTACGAATCTGCACGCGCAGTTTCTCCTCGATCTCTAACTAAAGGACCTCAGGCGCCAATGAAATTATTTTCATGAACTTCTTCGCGCGCAGCTCGCGCGCCACCGGGCCAAAGATACGCGTCCCCACCGGCTCCTTCTGATTGTCGATCAAAACCGCGGAGTTGACGTCGAAGCGGATATAAGTCCCGTCCGGACGCCCGATTTCTTTCGCCGTGCGCACCACCACAGCCTTCGTAACCTCGCCCTTTTTTACTTTCGCGTTAGGGTTCGCCTCTTTCACGGATACCACGATAATGTCTCCGATGGAGGCATACTTGCGCTTGCTGCCGCCCAGCACCTTGATGCACTGGACCTTGCGCGCCCCCGAATTGTCCGCCACGTCCAACACCGTTCGCATCTGGATCATGAATCAACCTCGCCCGATCTGATTTAGACCGCCGCCTGAGCATCGTCTCCGCTGGACCGGTTCACTTCCGTGGTTTTGGCGCGCTCGATGACTTTGCTCACGCGCCAGCGTTTGTCGCGGCTCAGCGGCCGGCACTCGACGATCAGCACACGATCGCCGACGCGGCACTGGTTACCCTCGTCATGGACTTTGAACTTGGTGCGACGTCGAAGATGTTTCTTGTACTTGGGATGCATGACGGTGCGCTCGACGGAAACCACCACCGTTTTCTGCATGCGGTCGCTGACAACCAAACCGCTGCGCTCCTTTCTCAATCCTCTCGTGTTCATGCCGCGCCTTTCTTCGCCTCAAGCGCCTTTTCCCTGAGCACAGTTTCCGCACGCGCCAAATCCCGCCGCGTGTCGCGCAGTTTCATGGGGTTTTCCGCCTGGCTCGCGGCCCGTTTGAGCTTTAAATGGGCGATCTCCTCGCGCAGCTCGGCGCTCTTTTGACTGAGATCGTCGGCGCTCATCTCGCGCAGCTCTTTAGCTTGCATGGGCCAAGCCCCTCCGTTCCACGAACATCGTCGCTATCGACAACTTATGACCCGCCAGCCGGAACGCTTCGCGCGCCAGCGGCTCTTCGACCCCTTCCATCTCGAACAGGATCCGCCCCGGTTGAATCACGGCGACCCATAGTTCCAGGGGCCCTTTGCCCTTTCCCATGCGGGTCTCGAGGGGCTTTTTGGTCAACGGCTTGTCGGGAAAAATACGAATCCAGACTTTTCCGCCGCGCTTGAGATAACGGGTCAGCGCGACGCGGGCGGCTTCGATCTCCCGCGCCGTCATCCAACCGCGCTCGACCGCCTTGAGGCCGTACTCGCCGAACGCCAGAGTCGCCCCCCGGTGCGCGGTGCCGCGCCGGCGGCCCTTTTGAATTTTTCGATATTTTACTTTTTTCGGTTCCAGCATTTTGGCAATCTTCGATATTCAGAATTTCGCCCGGCTCAGCCGCCCAGCATCGCTTTTTGCTGCTGCTCCTCTTCGGTCAAAACCTCGCCGCGGAAAATCCAGACCTTGACGCCGATCACGCCGTAGGTGGTGCGCGCCTCGGCGAACCCGTAGTTGACATCGGCGCGCAGCGTGTGCAGCGGCACACGCCCTTCGCGGTACCACTCCGTGCGCGCGATTTCGCCGCCGCCCAACCTGCCGGCGCACTGGATTTTTACCCCTTGCGCGCCCATGCGCATGGCCCGCGAGACGCTTTCCTTCATCGCCCGGCGGAACGCCACCCGCCTCTCCAACTGCAACGCGACGTTCTCCGAAACCAGCTGCCCGTCGAGGTCCGGGCGGCGGACCTCGTGAATATTGATGTAACTTTCGCGGTGGGTGAGCTTGGTCAATTCCTCCTTGAGTTTCTCGATTTCCGCGCCCTTTTTCCCGATGACGATTCCCGGGCGCGCGGTGTGAATATTGATCTTGGCCTTGTTCGCCGCTCGTTCAATTTCGATTTTCGCGATGCCCGCGTGATAGAGGCGGCTCTTCAAAAATTTCTTGATCCGAAAGTCTTCATGGAGCAGTTTGGCATAATCATGCTTGGCAAACCATTTGGAGTCCCAAGTCTCGATCACCCCGAGACGAAAAATTTTTGGATGTGTCTTCTGACCCATCAGCCCTTAACTCCTCTCGCCGGCTTCATCCAGGATTACCGTAATATGACTGAGCCGTTTGCGAATCTTGGTCGCCCTGCCCTGCGCCCGCGGCATGAACCGTTTCCACATGCCCGCGCCGTCAACTTTCACCCGCTTGACGAAAAGGCGGTCGACATCGACGCTCTGGGTGTTCTCCGCATTGGCCACGGCCGTACGCAGGGTCTTCGCGATAATGTCGGCCGAACGCTTGGGCACGAACTTGAGGATATTGAGGGCCTCCTCAACTCCTTTGCCGCGAATCTGGTCGACCACCAGCCGAACTTTTTGCGGCGAGAGCCGGACAAATCTTGTGATCGCGCGTGCTTCCATAGTCTCAACGCCTTGCAAACTTCCGCTTACTCATTTCCATGATTCCGTATCGCACCCGTCAACCGACCTATGCTTTGGACACCGACCCTCCCGGCCCCGCCGCGGGCCTCGGTGTTCCCGCCGCCGGAGCCGCCCCGGGTGCTGACGGCGCGCCTGGTGCTCCCGGCGCTCCGGGCGCCCCCACGGTCTCCTTTGCCTCAGCCTTGCGGTCTCCCGAATGAACGTAAAAAGTTCGCGTGGGAGAAAACTCGCCGAGCTTGTGACCGACCATGTTTTCCGTAACGAAGACGGGAATAAACTTTCTGCCGTTGTGCACGCCGATCGTATAGCCGACCATCTCCGGCGTGATCGTCGAGCGCCTCGACCAGGTGCGCACCAATTGCTTCTGGCGCATCTCGCTCATCGCCGCAATCTTCTTGGCCAAGTGCTCGTCGACAAAGGGCCCTTTTTTGATCGACCGCGCCATCGTTACACCTTTCTTCGCTGTACGATATACTTGTCGGACGCGTGATTCTTGCGCGTCTTGTACCCTTTGGTGGGCTTGCCCCAAGGAGTCATCGGATGGTTTCCTTTCGAACGCCCCTCGCCGCCGCCATGCGGATGATCTACAGGATTCTTCGCGATGCCGCGGGTCGTCGGCCGCCATCCCAACCAGCGTATCCTGCCCCCTTTACCCCAGGAGATATTTTCCTGGTCGAGGTTGCCAATCTGTCCGATGGTGGCGCGGCACTCCGCCAGCACATTGCGCAATTCACCCGACGGGAGCTTGAGAAGCGCATAGGAACCTTCCTTGGCCATGAGCTGCGCGCCCGAGCCTGCGCTGCGCGCAAGCTGGCCCCCCTTGCCGATCTTGAGCTCGATATTATGAACGACCGTGCCAACGGGAATGAACTTGAGCGGCAGCGAGTTCCCCGGTTGAATATCGACGTTGTCGTCGCCGGCGATCACGGCATCGCCGACCTTGAGCTTCTCCGGCGCCAAAATATAGCGCCGTTCGCCGTCGGCGTAGCAGAGCAGCGCGATGCGCGCCGAGCGGTTGGGATCGTACTCGATCGCCTGGACCTTGGCCGAGACGTTTTTCTTGTCGCGCTTGAAATCGATCAATCGGTACAGGCGCTTGTGGCCGCCGCCGCGATGATCGGCGGTGATCCTGCCGGTGTTGTTGCGCCCGCCGCTGCGCATGAGACGCTCGCTCAAGCCTTTTTCCGGTCTCTGCTTGGTGATCTCCTCGAACGTCAGACCGGTGCGAAAACGCATGCCCGCCGACGTTGGAGAATAATTCTTGATGCCCATCTGCGACTCTACTCTCTGTTCCTATATCTATATCTCTTTTACGCCCCGCCGAAAAAATCGATCTTGTCGCCTTCACGCAGCGTCACATAGGCCTTTTTCCAATCGGACCGGCGCCCCATGCTTCGGCCGACGCGCCGGACTTTGCCGAGATAGCGCGCCACGCGGACCTTTTCCACCTTGACCTTGAAAAGCGTCTCGACGGCTCTCTTGACCTCGATCTTGTTGGCATCGGGCCGGACCTTGAACATAAACTGGTTCGCAGCCTCGATTAGCAGCGATCCCTTTTCCGAGATCAACGGCGCCTGTATGACGTCCCGTGGCCCTTTCATGCCGCTAACCTTTCTTCTATTAGCTTGAGCGCGCCCTCGGTCAAGATCAGATGCTCATAGCGCAGCAGATCATAGACGTTCAAGCCTTCAACCCGCAGCACTTTGACCTTGGGTAAATTACGCGCCGAGCGCTCGATGCGCTCATCCGCTTGAGCGATGACGATCAGGGCGCTCTGGACTTTGAGACCCGCCAAAGCTTTGGCCATGATTTTGGTCTTCGCTTCTTCGGGCTCGAACTTATCCACCACAATAATCTTGCCGTCAAAGTTCTTCGTGCTGAGAGCCGAAAGTAGCGCTTCCCGAC
>Ga0153915_10003875_pt1 | contig 13755 bp, 13 predicted proteins | sample Opewatmetagenome_2_FD_107003 | JGI IMG/M metagenome (GOLD analysis project Ga0153915, IMG submission 107003) | Freshwater wetland microbial communities from Ohio, USA - Open water 3 Core 3 Depth 3 metaG | ecosystem: Environmental > Aquatic > Freshwater > Wetlands | place: USA: Ohio, Lake Erie... | reverse complement strand
TTTTTGGTTCTCTGTCATTCTGAACGACCGTAGGGAGTGAAGAATCTTGATTCCCATTGTTAAAACCGAAGATTCTTCGTCGCTACGCTCCTCAGAATGACAATGTGTCGGAGTAGTAATAATATGAACCAGGATAAGTGATGTTATAAATTATCCTGTCAGGGCAATCCTTGTCCGCATCTAAAATGTTTTCAGGGGGAAAGATTTATGAAAGAAAAAATAATAAACCTATTCAGGAATTGTGAACCGCAGACGATATTCAGAAAATTCATGCAATATATCATCAATGTGCTTGTTGTTTACATCATGCTGGTTTTATCAATAGGGCTCATAAGGACGCTGCTTGGCATAAAGAACTTTTTTATCAATATGCCGATAGGACAGACCTTCAATATAGTGGTTACTGAGATCCTAACCTTTCTTGTAATTATCGAACTTTTCAGGAGCTTCATAGATTATTTTGAGGCACACAGGTTCAGGTTAAATACCATGATAGACCCGGCAATAATGTTTGTAATTAGAGAACTGATCGTGAAACTTTACGATCATCAGGGGCTCAGTTGGCAGGTTCTTTCAGGTTTCGGTTTTTTAATAGTATGCCTGGGAATTGTAAGAACCCTTGCTGTCAGGTTCAGTCCCGGGGACGAAGATCGTTATAAAATCAGCTAGCTTGAATAAACCAAAGAATAACAATTAATAAATACTTTTCTAACAAAGAGCCGGTAAACTGCATGAAAGATTAAAAAAATATAAATAAAAATTAAAATCAAAGGAGAAAAATTGGATAACAATAGATTGGTTCATAAATCGCTTTCTGTCTTCGATATCATGAATTATCGTTCAATACTTCTGCCGCACAGGTCATCCATCAGGGTTCTGTTCGACTACGATGCTGGAAAAAAAAGGGCGAATTTTACGATACTGAGTAACGGCATACCGGAAGAGACGTGCAAGGCGCTGGTAGCAATGCTCAAAGAAAATATTACAAGCGATAAAATTATCTATGGGCTTAATTCCAATAATCTGGATTATAAGGAGGTGGTTTAAATGTGATCCTAACCTGAGATTAATATGACCCTAACAGAAATCTAACATTTTTATGCAAAAATATAAGAAAAAATAAAGGAGATAATTATATGAAAACAAAAAGTCTAATTATTATAGCTGTTATCGCAACCATATTTTTTGGCGCTAATCTCGCACTGGCGGGGAATCTTGTAATCACTGGTTCAACCACTGTTCTTCCGATTGCCCAGAAGGTGGCAGAGGCATATATGAGTCAGAATCCTGATGTAAAGATATCCATATCAGGCGGCGGATCAGGGGAAGGGATGAAGGCCCTGATTGATGGAACAACCAATATCGCTGACAGTTCCAGATTTATTAAAGACACTGAAGTCAAACAGGCTGTTGATAAGGGGAGATATCCGGTGCCCTTTGCCATAGCCTATGATTGCATTATACCGGTTGTCCATCCTTCCAACACGGTCGTGAATCTTACGGTTCAGCAATTGAAAGGCATCTATAAGGGAGACATTAAGAACTGGAAGGAAATGGGAGGACCGGACAAAAAGATCGTTGTTATCTCCCGCGACTCCTCTTCAGGCACATATGAGGTATGGGATGAGAAGGTCATGAATAAGGAAAAGGTCTCCCCTGCCGCGCTGATGCAGGCGTCAAACGGGGCCATTGTCCAGGCGGTGTCCAGCAATCAGAACGCGATCGGATATATCGGCATAGGGTATGTGGATAACAGCGTGAAGGCACTGTTGGTCAACAGGGTAAAGGGAACAGCAGAGACCGCACTCAATGGTACATTTCCAATTCACAGGGCCCTTTACATGTTCACAGACGGTTGGCCTAAAGGGGACACATTGAATTTTATAAACTTTATGCTGCATCCACAGAAGGGACAGAAATACGTCAAGGAAGAGGGTTTTGTGCCCATGTATTAAAGATAGAGGATCATCATGTTAAATGATCAACACAAAGGCAAGTCGCGAAGAATAAAGGAGCAGTGGATAAAGGCCATATTTTTTATCGTGGCCTTTGCATCCATAAGCGTTCTTGCTCTAATTGTTATCTTTCTATTCATGGAGGGGCTCCCGATCTTCAGCAAGGTCTCGGTAAAGGACTTCATTTTCGGGCATTACTGGTACCCCACGTCAGAGCCTCCTGAGTTCGGGATCTTCCCTCTTATTGTCGCATCCCTTTCTGTGACAATGATATCCTCTTTAATATCAATACCACTTGGTGTATTTACCGCCCTATACCTTGCCGAGGTGGCATCCCGGAGACTGCGAGAGTGGGTGAAGCCGCTTGTTGAGCTTCTTGCCGCCTTGCCGTCTGTGGTGATCGGGTTTTTCGGAATGGTGATAGTCGCCCCTTTCCTTCAGGATTTTCTTGATATCCCTGTGGGACTGAACCTGTTTAACGCCTCCCTCATGCTGGCCTTCATGTCGGTGCCGACCATATGCAGCATCTCCGAGGACGCTATCTTCAGCGTCCCAAGGGAACTCAAGGAGGCATCTCTGGCCCTGGGCGCCACCCGATGGGAGACTATAGGCAGGGTTGTTATCCCTGCCTCCATCTCGGGGATATCGACAGCCGTAATCCTGGGCATGTCCAGGGCCATAGGAGAGACGATGGTTGTGTTAATGGTTGCGGGGGGCGCGGCAATGATACCGGCATCCATTTTTGATCCGGTAAGGCCCATGCCCGCCAGCATCGCCGCGGAGATGGCTGAGGCGCCATTCAGGGGCGATCACTACTATGCCCTTTTCGCTACAGGCATTGCCCTGTTCGCCTTTACCCTGATATTTAACCTGGCGGCTGATTATATATCAAACAGATACAGGCAGGTCGGGGCATCGACGTTATAAATAAGTCGGCGCAAGGCGCACCTGCCTTCGCTGAAAGCTTCGGCACGGCAAACGGGCGCAGGGTTAGAAAGCATATCGACCAACTTTAAACTAAGAGAAATTGAACGGAAAAGATTGATGCACATGCAAGAGAGAAGCAACAGAATAAAACCATGCAGAAGGATGTTGCAGGCGTTCATGTTCAGCCTCTTCAGGTTGTCCGCCGTGATAAACGGGGCGGCCCTGGTCATTGTCATAGGCTTTCTTGTTTCAAAGGGCTGGAGGGCAATAAACTGGACCTTTTTAACACAGATGCCGACGGATTCCATGACCAAGGGGGGCATACTTCCCTGTATCGTCGGCACCCTGATAATAAGTCTGGGGTCCATAGCAATAGCCCTGCCCATAGGCGTGGCGTCGGCAATCTATCTCAATGAATACGCAAGGCCGGGAAGGCTCGTGCGCTTCCTGCGACTGGGGATAAATAACCTGGCGGGAGTCCCTTCCGTGGTCTTCGGTCTGTTCGGGCTTTCGTTATTCGTGGTGTGGATGGGTTTCGGCGTCAGCATACTCTCCGGATGTCTGACCCTTGCCGCAATGACATTGCCGGTAATTATAGGTACCGCTGAAGAGGCATTGCGATCAGTGCCCAATACATACAGAGAGGCATCCCTTGGCGTCGGGGCGACCAAATGGCAGACCATATATCGCGTTGTACTGCCCGCGGCGCTCCCCGGAATTCTCACAGGGACAATATTAGGCATCAGCAGGGTCGCGGGCGAAACAGCGCCCATAATGTTTACAGCGGCTGTTTTCTATACGCCTTCATTGCCTTCATCCCTTTCCGATAAGATAATGGCCCTTCCCTATCATATATATGTGTTGGCCACAGCAGGCACTCATATACAGGCAACCAGGCCCATTCAATACGGCACGGCCCTTGTATTGATAGCGCTTGTTCTGGGTTTGAATCTGATAGCGATAATATATAGAACCCGTCTCAGGAGGCGGAGGTAAAATATGATCCAGGCAAAGGTTTGATTATGAAAAATGGTTTAAAGATGTCCACAGGCAAGTTGAATTTCTATTACGCGGAAGCCCAGGCATTGCATGAGATATCCCTTGATTTTTACGCTAACCAGGTGACTGCCCTCATAGGTCCTTCCGGTTGCGGCAAGAGCACCCTTTTGCGCTGTCTGAACAGAATGAATGATCTTATCCCCTATAGCCGCGCCCAAGGACAGGTTATGCTTGACGGCGAGGATATTTATGATCCGGATATAGATGTCGTAACGCTGAGAAGCCGTATAGGAATGGTCTTCCAGAAGCCCAACCCTTTTCCAAAAAGCATCTTTGAAAACGTGGCATATGGTCTTAGGGTAAAAGGGATTAAAGACAGGGCCTTTTTAGAAGAGAGGGTGGAAACAAGCATTAAAAGGGCGGCACTCTGGGACGAAGTCAAAAACAGGCTCCATGAATCGGCCCTGGGTCTCTCCGGCGGGCAGCAGCAAAGACTATGCATCGCCAGGGCCATGGCGGTTGAGCCTGAGGTCCTGCTTATGGATGAACCTGCCTCAGCCCTTGACCCCATTGCCACGCAAAAGATAGAGGAATTGATTAATGAATTAAAAAACCGGTACACCATCATCATAGTCACGCACAACATGCAGCAGGCCGCGCGCATCTCGGACGTCACGGCCTTTTTCTATCTCGGCAGGCTGATCGAGGTTGATGAAACAGAAAAGATTTTTACGCGGCCCGGATTAAAACAGACATCGGATTATATTACCGGACGGTTCGGGTAAAGCTATCAGCGGTCAGCCTTCAGCGGTCAGATAATTATTTAAATAATGGAGATTAGATTATGGCAATGCGTTTGCAGAAAGAATTGGATAAACTCAAAAAACAGATCCTTTACCTGGGGGCTATAGTTGAGGACCATGTGGACATGGCTATAAAGTCCGTTGAAAAAAAGGATGCAGCCCTTGCAAGGCAAGTCATCAAGGCAGACCTGGAGGTGGATGAGATCGAGGTTGAGATAGAAGAAGAATGTCTCAAGCTGCTCGCCCTGCATCAGCCGGTTGCTGAGGACCTGCGGTTTATCATAGCAGTGATCAAGATCAATCATGATCTGGAGCGCATCGGCGATGAAGCAGTGAATATCGCGGAAAGGATGGTCTATATCTCAACGAGGGCGCCTGTCCCTGTCTCTTTCGATTACAAGCTGATGTCGGAAAAGACAAGGGCAATGCTGAACAGCAGCCTGGATGCCCTGGTGAACATGGATGAAGACCTTGCCCAAAAGGTGCGGTTAAAGGATGATGAGGTGGATCAGATAAACAGGGAGATCTACGATCATATAAAACAGGCCATCCTTAAAAATCCGGATAAAGGAGGCTACCTGATAAATCTTTTTTCCATTGCAAGAAACCTGGAAAGAATCGCCGACCACGCCACCAACATCGCCGAAGAGGTTATTTATCTGGTTGAAGGGGTTATCCAGAGGCATAAGAGGAAGTGAAGAAGGTTTAAGGCAAGAACACTGAATTTTCAGACTGAAAATTCCTTCCCCAAGATATTGTGGCCTTATTATTTTTCCGCATTTGATTTCCCATACCTAAATTTCATTGACCGCTTTTGTTTATTAATATAGTTTTTATCAGGTTCTAAGAGACTTGAGGTTTATTGATTTGTGGCAAGTCGCTGTGACAGAGCTGTTATAATCATCTTCATTTTTTTTGTCTTTGAGCTTCATAAAAAGGGATGGAAGGCATATTTGGGTATTCTTAAACTAAAATGAATAAAATTGGAGGATGTCATGAGTTTCATACAAAAGCTTATGGGAAGAAGGCAATTTCTGGTCACTGCCGGAGTGGGTTCTACGGCGGCTCTGGCTTATAACAAGCTCGGAGGGGTTGTTGAACCGGTTTTTCAAACGGGCAACGCAATGGCGGCTGAAAAGTCCGGGACTGCTGTGCAAGGATCAAACAACAGGTACAGTCATCTTTTGTCGCCTATACAAATCCGAAACGTTATCGTAAAGAACAGGATGATAAACAGAGCCGGAGCGCCTCCACATTTTCTGCAGGGGCCGGAGACCTATCCGGCTGAGGCGCTAAGATGTTATTATTCAACTATGGCCAGAGGCGCTGCTATTATTTCTCCACGCTTTGGGGGAGGCGGCGGACCCGGCAGTGGAACGACCTCGCACAAAGGCCTTACAGGGGACAGTGCACACATGGCTATTTTTGACTCTTCAGACCCATCCGTGCAGAATTATATTGATCAGATTATTGAAGGCATCCACAGTATGGGCTCCCTGGTCAGCGGCGGCGGCATGGGCGGCGGCCCAGGAGGAGGAGCTGGCGGTTCCGACCAGAGTCCAAAGAAAATGATTGAGGCTGCCGTAACACAGGCAAAGATGCTCGAAGACCAGGGCTATGACGTAATGGGCGCCATGGGCGCCAGAAACATTAAAGATAAAAGCGCTGTGGATCAGGCCATTGAGCAGATGCTGGCGATCCAGAGGGCAACCAATCTCATAATAACCATGTCAGTGATGGTGAAGCATCCGGATCTCAGACCGGAGACGAACGACGGCAGTTCGAAGCAGCTTATGTCCCTTGAGGATGCCATCGCAACGGCAAATGCCTTTGACGGCGCGGCCGATATCCTGATGGTTACAATAGGCAGCGGCATGGGTTCCCACCCTACCAACTGGAATATGGAAAAGGGCAAGCCAATGACCCTATCGATTTGCCGGGCCATAAAGGACAGCGGCGTGAAGATGCTCATAGCGCCCAACGGCGGATACCATGACCCGGATCTCAATGAACAGTACATCGCAGGCGGCAAATGCGATATGGTCGTCATGGCGAGGGCCTGGAACGCTGACGATGAATACGGGAAAAAAATCTATGACGGCAGGGGCGATGATGTTGCGCCCTGCCTGATGTGCAACAAATGCCACGGCCTGTCCATGAACGGGCCATGGGCAACCGTATGTTCCGTAAACCCGAGACTGGGGCTAGCTTCAACTGTAAAGACGATCAGCGCCCCTGCCTTCTCAAAGAAGGTTGCGGTCATCGGCGGAGGCCCTGCGGGCATGAAAGCGGCCATCACGGCTGCCGAAAGAGGTCATAAAGTAACACTGTATGAGAAGAGCGACTCCCTGGGCGGACTGCTCAAACATGCGGATTATTCTCCCTTTAAATGGACACTCAAGGACTACAAGGATTACCTGATCCGTCAGGTGAAAAAGTCAGGGGTTGATGTGCAGTTAAACACGGCTGCTACTCCGGAGATGATAAAGGGAAAAGGCTATGATGCGGTCATAGCTGCTCTCGGCGCTGAGCCTGTCACTCCTAAGTTCCAGGGGTCGGACGCTAAGAATGTATGGAAAGCTATGGACGTTTACGGCAAAGAGAAGGAGCTGGGCAAGGATGTAGTATTTATAGGCGGCGGGGAATACGGAGTGGAGACGGCAATGTATATCGCCAAAGCCGGTCATAACGTCATGGTACTGACAAGCGGAAAAGAACTGCTGCGCCTTGATCGCGTCCACTATCCCGAGTTCATTATTGATGCCTATGACCAGATGACCAACTTTGACTATATCACTGAGGCAATAGCCACCCGCATCTCGGACGGAAAGGTTTTCTATAAGGATGCATCCGGCAATGAAAAGTCCGTCCAGGCCGACAGTGTCGTGATCTATGGCGGCCTCAAGTCAAGGACAGTTGAAGCTGTGAAGTTCAGCAGTTCCGCCGGCAAGGCGTTCTATGCCGTCGGCGACTGCACCACAAAGGGCGGCAACGTTCAGAAAACCATACGCAGCGCATACTTCGCGGCGGCTCAGATATAAGGAGGAACAATTATGATGAAAAAGATATTGATAGCATTGATGCTGTTTGCAATCGCAGGTTTTTCCGGGATGGCCGACGCAAAATTAACCAGGATCGGCACAGCCGTTATAAGCGCCGCTGCCCTTGGAAGCCAGGGCGGAGGTCCGATGGGGTCTCCGGCCGCCGTTCCCGCCGGCAATGAATTCAGCCTGATCTATGAAGACGACCAGGGTCTTATATGGTTGGATTACAGCAGCGGCAGCAAGGAGTGGCCCGGCTCGGTCATCTGGGCTGCCGGATTGAATGAATCAGGCGCATTGACATACAAGTTGGATCCCGGGATAAGCCTTACCTGGAGCGGCGATTGGCGGTTGCCGAAGACGGCGGACGGCGCAAGGAAAAACGGTTATGACGGTTCAACAACCGCGGGCTTTAACATAACGACCAGTGAGATGGGCCACCTGTACTACGTGTCTCTGGGCAATCCTGGGTATTATGATAAAACCGGAAAAGTGCAGCCGGGCTTTGCAGGTTTGAAAAACACCGAACCCTTTAAAAACCTGAAGGACGATATATACTGGTCAGGCACAGGGTATGCAATATATCCCAACCATGCATGGCAGTTTAACTTTTACTACGGCGCCCAGGACAACACCTCCTTCACGAACAGTTACTCTCACCCGGGCATGGCTGTTCGCCCCGGTAAAGCAGTCTCCGTGAAGTAGCCCGCTATGATGCTGATGTTGAGTTCAGGGACTTGCAGGATTCTCTTTCCCATAAAAGGCAGGGCTGAAAAAGGCCCTGCCTTTTTTTATATCTGCATTAAATCCACATCCACATTTCCTAATCAAATTCTAACCTGTTCTTCATTTCCATCAAACATGCGCAGATGAAAATTACTTAAAAAAGAAAGATGATTCTTTCCTGAACGGATGTGCGCAAGTCCTAAACAGGAGGAAAGAGCAACAGGTTTTCAAAATAATATTTATGAAAAGGAGAACAACACACTATGAAAAAGAGATTATTGGTAATGGTTATGATGTGCCTGGCCTTTATCGGCCTTAACGCACAGGCATCAAAGGCAGCGGAAGTTGATGTGCTTATCAACAAGCTTTTAGAAAAAAAGATTATTACCCAGGATGAAGCGACTCAACTGATAGAAACGATGCAGCAGGAAGGAAAGAGAGAGAATGAGGCGACCAAACTGGTTGTCGCCGAGGCCGCAAAGGAAGAGGCAAAGAATAATAAGCAGGTCCTGCCCACGTGGGTTCAAAATATGACCATAAGCGGTGATGCAAGGGTGCGTTATCAGAGTGAGGATGTTGATAATGACGGCCTTCCGTCACGAAACAGGTGGCGCATAAGGCTGAGGTCGGGTATAGAATCAAAGATAAATAGCCAGTGGAAGGCCGGTTTCGGTCTGGCCAGCGGCGCCGCCGATCCCCGCTCTACAAATCAGACCTTGGAGGATGAATTTCAGCACACTGACATAAGGCTTGATTATGCCTATGCACAATATACACCGAATAAATATATCACAATGATGGCAGGCCAGTTTAAAAATCCCTTATGGACAACAAAGGATCTCATGTGGGATACAGACGTCAACCCCGATGGCCTGGCAGCCACATTCAATTTCAAGGCATCGGATAATATTACTTTCTTCGTTACCCCGGCCTATTTCATTCTTGAAGAATTCAAGGCTGCGGCAGATCCGGCTATGATTGCGATCCAGCCGGGCATGAACTGGAAGATTAATGATAGTGCAAATTTCAAGATTGCGGGGGCATATTATAAATTTCAGAATGTAAAAGGAAGTGACATGTCGATATGGAGTTCGAAGACAAACTCCCTTGATGCAAACAAGAAATGGCTCTATGACCTGGATTCAACAGCTTTTGACGCGGAGTTGGGCGTCAAATTGCCTTCCTTTTTAAAATACGGCTCAATCTTCGGAGAGTATGTAAAATCGGATGCCGACACGGACAACACCGGATGGCTCGCGGGCTTTAAACTAGGCGATGAGAAGGTAAAGGAATTAGGGCAATGGCAGTTCATATATAACTACAGAAACCTTGAAAAGGACGGCTGGGTAGACTGGCTTCCTGACAGTGATTTTTCTGGAGGCGCGACAGGCGTCAAGGGAAGCGAGTTTGAGCTAACCTGCGGTCTTAGCAAGAATGTCACCGCTGGACTCGATTACTATTTATCCGCGCCAATCGATAACCCCTCCAAAAAGGACATGAGCCTGATTCAGGTCGACCTGGTCGTCAAGTTCTAAAAAGTCCCTCCCCGACGACCAGTTGCCCATCCTCACGCATCATCAGGGGATGGGCAACCTGAATTCACCTGTTCATCCATTTGTAAGGCTTTGTGATCATCCATCGGTTTTTTTGTGTCCTTCTCCAGGATACATTTCATCATACATGTCCGGGTATAATTTTTTGACACAATCAGGGCATATCGAGTGGCTGAATTCTGCTTCGGAGTGTTTATGGATATAAGATTCAATCTGGTTCCAGTAGCCTTTGTCGTCTCGTATTCTCTTACATGAGGAACAAATCGGCAATAAGCCGCTCAATGTCTTTACTTCTGAAAGTGCTTTTTCAAGTTCGTCAATCAAACGCTGTCGTTCATTGACATCTTCTTCCAGTTTTGAATTTGCCTTGACCAATTCGTCGTCTTTTTCCTTTAGTTTTCCAAGCATCCGTTCAAACTCTTTTCCCAATACGCCAATCTCATCACGTCTGTCCAATGAAGGCCGTGACGACAGGTCCCCTGTTTTGCCGACTAAAATCATATGCTTTGTTAAGTTGGAGACAGGCGATAAAATCACTCGTTGCAAGATTAAACGCAACCCGATAAAAATAAACACACCGGCTATTAACATCGAGATCATGGCATATCCCATGGCCCTGGCGCCGGCCTGTATAACCTTTCTTGGAATCTTCGAACTGACGAGAAGCGCTTTTTGACCATTAATATCAGGCGCCGTGGTATAGGCATGTAGAAACGAGTCCTCCTCAGATTGTATTAAATGCGGCTTTTCAACAGTGATTTGCTCTGCGATTTTCTTGAACTTAGTCGGGACTGTTTCTCCTTGAATGGGCACGATGTCAAAGTCAAACTCTGCTTGTTCCTTAAATTCTTCAATAAGATCCTGGTTTAAAAACCGCCCCATAATCAAATACCCAAGTATCGACCCTTCCGAATTGTTTTTTAATATCGGATGCGAACTTACCAGGATGGGGAAGGGTTTTGCGATCAGAACACCGCCTGCAGAAAACGACAGGGCATCCGGATTATATGACAGCAATGAAGACGCTGCCTTAATTTGAGTTTTGAGGGAATCGAGCGACTCCATTCGTTCTTCTGTTGCCAGGTCGTAGCAGTCCCCCCAGACCACGTTGCCCGCTGTATCGCAAAAAAGGATAAAATTGAGTTTATTGATTATAAAGGTTTTCGGCTGCAGATGTGTTTGCAAATGCTCATTGGTTTTGTTTTCTAAAAAATCGCATGTATCATCCCATGTCGCCCAGTCTCGACATAAGGACTCGATGCGATCAATCTCATTGTATATTGCCTCCGAGGCACGAAATAAATTTTTTCGGGCTTCTTCATACTCAAGGCTTTGAAAACTGGGATATATGGTGGCGCGCTGTATGCCGTAAGACAATGTGCCGTATATGATAAAAAAAACTAAAAAAATCAGCCCGGTTTTTCCTTTTATGGATAGCATCCGTGATTCCCCCCTGATATAGTGATTCAGCAATGTCTTGCAGGCTTGATGCCAGGCCCTCAGCAGGCCGCCCATTTCACTCTTAAAAAAAGGACCTCCCATGCCGTCAAGCAGGCTTTTTTTATATGCAAGATCCTAACCGGACATTGCTGATAGTTATTATCATACTTGACGAACCTCAGGTCTAGAAGCTGAAAGTTATCTTGGCGGCAAACAGGTTCCAGCCTTTATGAGCAAAAACCTTGCCGTTGGCGTCAGGAACCTGGTCCAAGGCGCCAATGCGATAGGTTCCCGTGAAACGGTGGCCTTCCACTTTGATGTTCCAGTATTCGTTGACAATAAAATTCGTCGTCAGGCAGGCATCCTTGAAGTAACCCCGGTGCGGTATATCGTTTCCCGGCTTGTTGATAGTTTTGCCTTCCCGGTCATCCGTATTCTTGTATGATTCGGAGTAATAGCCGCCTAAATGAAACCAGCCGGCAATCTGGTAGGATGAGCCCAGGTACCAGCCGTCGGATATAGTATCCCCTTTCTCATGAGGGACCCCGCTGAATGTTATCAGGAATTTTTTAGCCGTCCGGATATATTCACCGACCAGAAGGAGGTTGCCGACTGTGTATTCCGCAGAAACTACGGTGTTTTGGTATTTGTCGAAGTCAGCGAGAATTATATCTCCCTCGTCAAAGAGCCCTGCGACAGTCTTTGTGGCATGTGCGGTTGCTAAAATCGGGGAATTATCGTAGGTGGCGCCAAGCCGCAACCCGTCCAACGGAGTATCCCACACCAGACCGATCACATATTTAGTTTCCACATCAATACTGTCGTTGACAATCGGGGTCGTGTAAGCAGTTGTTCCCTGAAGCGCCTGGGAGACGCTCTCGTTGGCAGGGATATTCTGGGTGCCATATATGAGTTGATAGGAGAGCAAGCCCCCGGCGTTCAGATGGATATCACCGTAAACCCCGGCGCCCAGAAGGCCCAGATCCGTGTCGCGAAGGATTTCAGAGTAAACGCTCTGGGGCAGAAAAATATAGGTGCGCAGCATGTCCACATCCCTGGTTTCGTTGTATAATCCCTTTGGGGTTTTTATTTTGCCGATTTCCACTCCCAACCAGTCTTTCCAGCGATAATCACCGAAGGCCCAATCGATTGTCAATTCGTCATCGCCGTTCGAACCGAAATCTCTGGCAAGGATCTGAAGTCCCACCCGCAGGTTGTCGGTGGGTTCTTTTGCGAAATTGATGCCGAATTCATTGAATTCGAGGCTGCCGCCCATGGTATCGCCGTAGAAATTGTTGTGCGTTGTCTTTATATAGCCTTGTGAAATAAAACCGTGTATATCAATCCCCATGTCATCCGCGGCAAGGCAGGTGTCTGTAAAAAGACCAAAGGCCAGAGTTACGGTCAGTATAAATGTTGCCTTTTTCATCTGATTAATCCTCCATTATCGAATAGGGATGGTTTTAGCTTTTCCGGTAGCTGTGCCGGATGATACATAACCGATGGCGCCTGGAGTCTGGGATACAAACTGGACAAGATCCTGATCCGAAGAAAAGGATTTGGGCGCTTTGCCCTTTCCGGTGAAGACCTGCTTTTTCCAGTAGATATCATACTGATATGCATTTTTTAGTACATATGTCTTTAAAAACAAGTCGCTCGCCTCGGTTCTGGCCTGAACAACGAAGACAATTTTTGCGCCGTTGTCCCAGGTGGTTTTTTTTCCCAGGAAAATCTGTTTAACATCATCCCTGTCCAAGGTCGAGGCCGGTACGTTCTCATTCGTAATAATGTCAATCCTGCCGGCCAATGATAGATCCGGCGCAAGCAATGCCACAAAAAGAATGCAAACTGTTATTGATCCTGATTTCATGGTAATCAATCTCCTGCCTTACAATACGCTATTGTGGATAACATCCACAAGAATCTAAGAATGTTAATTAGTTTGATCCGGCCTTTTTGAATGATATCTTTTCCACGGTCTACAGCATACCTGATTGCAGGTCGGGCCGGCGGCGCCGCTTGTATGAAACTTCAACCCTATTCCGGCGTTGTAAGCCCTTTTTAAAAAGTGAAATGGCCAGCCTGCTGAGGGCTTAGCATTAAGACTGTGACAGCGGGCGGCGGGGCATCTCAGGAGTTATAAGGAATTAAGTTCCAGCAAGATCGGACCGTTCTTTTCCGCCCGCTTGAGGACAACTTATGCCGGATAATAGGATGAGATGATAAAAACTTGCTTTTCTGAGACAGAACTATATGAAGACCTTATGGAGATTAGCCTTGTGTGTCAAGGGAAAAATAACATGCGCTATAT
>Ga0153915_10003874_pt1 | contig 13755 bp, 10 predicted proteins | sample Opewatmetagenome_2_FD_107003 | JGI IMG/M metagenome (GOLD analysis project Ga0153915, IMG submission 107003) | Freshwater wetland microbial communities from Ohio, USA - Open water 3 Core 3 Depth 3 metaG | ecosystem: Environmental > Aquatic > Freshwater > Wetlands | place: USA: Ohio, Lake Erie... | reverse complement strand
GGCCAAGGGCGACATGGTGATTGGTCAGGACGAGTCCGTTCGGGCTGAGGAACGATCCCGAGCCGCCGTCGTTGAACCGGACGCTGGCCAGCCGGATGTGATCCAGCCATCCCTGGGGGGGCGTAAAGCCGTATTTTTCCTTCCACAGCTTGAGCGGCGGGTTGTCTAAGGTCCACATCCCTTCTTCCGGCCGGGCGTCGGGCGCGGACACAAAGATCAACAGAAAAAGGACGATATCCCCAATAAAGCGTGATTTTCCTTCGATTGTTTTCATCTTTTAGGCCTCCTCATTGGCCGCTGGCTCAGAATCCGACGGCTCATATTTTATAATACGTGATTATCGACCCCGCCGTTTTAAAAATCCCAAAATTGAAGAGAGAGTCTATCATCGAGGCATAATACGGGAAAACCGTTGGTGGATGCAAGCGCAACGATTTCAAAGTGATCGGAGTTTAGGCGGCTATAACTTTTATCAATAGGATCATCCCCAGCGCGAGCAGCATGACATAGACATACTTATTGAATTTTTCCGAGGGAATCTTCCGGCTGATTTCGAGGCCGAGGACAATCGCCAGTAAGACAAGGGGCAGAGAATAGAGATAAGTTGTCAGGACGGTTTTCGTCCAGAGTCCGGCCAATCCCTGGCCGATCATGATGGCCGCGCCCGTCGGAAGAAAATAGCTTTGGAGCGTAGCCCGGAACGACTCCGGCTTCCAGCCCCTCATGATGCCGTAGAGGATAACTGGCGGTCCATTCGTGTTATAGGCGCCGCCGAGGATCCCGCCGATAAAGCCGAAGAAATACGCCCAATCGTCGCTTTTTACCCTATGCAGAGCGGGTCTAGCCAAGCTGTAAAGGGAGAAGACGATGAGGACTAGAGCCAGGACCAAGTTGACGGCGTTCTCATTGATTTGCTTTAAGTAGAGGATGCCGAGTGGGATGCCGACTAGAGTGGATAGGATTAATTTGAGCGTGCTTTTCAGGTCCATATGGCGCCACTCTCTGATCAGAAGGCAGACGGCGATTGTCGGGGCGATGAGGGCCACGATCGGCGTCGCTGTTTTGATGGGGATGATGAGGGCCAGAAGGGGCATCGCCAGGAGGGCGTCGCCGAAGCCGAACGTCGAACGGACGAGCGTCGACAAAAATAGAATCACGAGGACTGGCAGGATTGGAAGGTTTGCGTTCATTTTTGAAGCGATTATTATAATGAATGTCCCCGCTTTTCCGCCAGGCGAAGTTTGCTAAAGAGCGTCTGATATGGCAAAAGCGTCAGGGAAGAAATAACTTAAATAACTTATGTTCTTGACACAGATGGACGGCTAGGAATATCCTTTTTTCAGCAATCGCTTTATAATCAAAAATTGGAATTCCCGAAGAAATTCAGGGGGCGAGTGAAATGAAAAGAGAGATATTTAAGGCAATCTTTTGGGGAATAATTTTTCTCCTCGCATCGATATGGGCTTTTTCCCAGAAGATCGAGATCGTCGGCGGTGTTACGGTCGTCCACAATGAAAAAGGGGGGAAGCTGGGTGACAAGCCCGGCGTTTCCATTCAATTGATCAAAAAAATCGGCGACATCGACACGCTGGATGAAAACCTGGCCTTCAACTATCCTTCCGATATCGTCATGGACGCTTCGGGAAATATCTATGTTCTGGACTCTGCCAACCACCGGGTCCAGAAATTCAGCCCGGAGGGAACATATCTGGCGACATTCGGCCGGAGAGGCCAAGGACCGGGCGAGTTTTACAATCCAGATTCCATCGATATCGATGCCCGTGGTTTCTTTTACGTCATGGATCCTTATCAAAACCGGATCCAGACGATGGCGCCGGCGGGCGCAGGAGACAGGACGATCCTGCTCACGGGCTCTAATCAGCGGAAGCTCCGCTGCCTGAAGTCTGGCCTATTGGCGGTCAAAAGCTCGCTCTTGCCCTGGAGTTTTGATGATAAGGCTAAACCTCCCAAATTAATCAATATCCTAGATCAGGAAGGAAAACTGCAAAGGTCGTTCGTTGATGCCGTCAACTTCGGCGACGGCATCAAAACCGTTATGGCGAACGCCTTTGATTATGCGGTCGACAGGAACGACAACTTCTATCTTGCTTATGTCTTTCAAAACCGGGTGGAAAAATACGCGCCCGACGGAAAACTCTTATGGACAGCGGACAGGCCTCTCAATTTTACCGCAGGTTCTGGGGGAGGGAGTTTCTCGGCGCCCGAAATGAACACCTGCTCGGTTGGGATCGCCGTTGACGTCAAGAGCAGAATGTGGGTCGTCACATTGAACAGGCCGCTTCGCAAGGAAGAAAAGGTCGAGACATCGCATATTACGACTAAGCCCCGACCCGGATTTGCTGGAGCGACCAGCTTATCCCGGATCACCAAGGGAAACACGGATCTCCGGACGTCCGATAGTTATAAGCTCGAAATTTTCGACCCCGACGGCGTCCTTCTGGGCGAAATTCCGCTGACTCACTTCGTTAATTCGATCCGCATCATCGGCGAGAATCTTTTTCTTCTCGACCAGGAACGAGGCGTGACATATTATCATTATAAAATCATCGAAAAATGAGGGACATTTAGAGCCCGGAACGACTCCGGTTTCCAGCCCCTCAAGATCCCATAAAGGATAACTTTTTCGAATTGACCATGATCATGGATTTTCGCGCGCTCGGGCCAAGCGCAGTTTGATTGGCGAGGCTCAATATGATAAAAATATGAGGACGATTTGGCGGGCAGGCTTTGATTCATCCGCCTCCAGGTCAGACCATAGGCGAGAAAAATGGCTGAAGACATACCGAAACACTACGATCATCAGAAATACGAAGCGCTGATTTACAAGCGCTGGCTCGAAGCCGACGCCTTTGCCGCCATCCCCGACGACCGAAAGAACCGCTATGTCATTATGATGCCTCTGCCCAACGTCACCGGCGCCCTTCACATGGGCCATGCCATGGATAACGTCATGCAGGACCTGCTCATCCGCTGGCACCGGATGATGGGCGACAACACGCTGTGGATGGCGGGCACGGACCATGCCGGCATCGCCACGCAGGCGGTCGTCGAAAAGCGGCTCTTTGAACTGGAGGGGAAAACCCGGCAAGATATCGGCCGCGAGGCGCTCGTGGCCAAGATCTGGGCTTGGAAGGACGAGTACCAGGAACGCATCATCCGACAACAGGAGAGCATGGGCTGTTCCTGCGATTGGCAGCGCCAGCGGTTCACTATGGACGCCGTATGCACGAGAGCGGTCCGAGAAGCGTTCTTCCGGCTCTTTCGCGATGGCCTCATTTTCCGCGGCAACCGCCTTGTCAATTGGGACTGCCAGCTCCAGACCGCCGTTTCCGACGATGAAATCGTCTACGAAAAAGTCCAGGGCCATTTCTGGCATATCCGATATCCTATCATCGACCCGAAACCCGGCGAGCCGCTCCACGTGACGGTGGCCACGACGCGCCCAGAAACGATGCTGGGCGATACGGCCGTCGCCTGCCATCCCGACCCCGCCGGCGAGCTCGAAAGACAGGGCCGATTGCTTTTGGAACGGATGGAAGGAGCCACGAAAAAAGACAGGGCTGAGTTCGAACAGGAACTCCAACGAATCGAAGAGCGAAGAAAAGATTTCCTGCCGCTTCTCCTTAAGCTCAGGGATATGGCCGCGCAGGGAAGGAAAGTTGTGCTGCCGCTGGTCGACCGGGAAATCCCGCTCATCCTCGACAAATGGGCGGACCCATCGCTCGGCTCGGGCTGCGTGAAGATCACTCCTGCTCACGATCCCAATGATTATGATGTTTGGGGACGCCATAGAGACGCAATCGGCATTATCAATATTCTGAACCCCGACGGGACACTCAATGCCAACGCCGGACCGTATGCCGGGCAGGACCGATTCGACGCGCGCAAAAGGGTCGTCGCCGACCTCAAGGAATTAGAGCTTGTTGAGGCGATCGAAGACAGGGAAATCGAAATCGGACACTCCGATCGGTCCAAAACCCCGATCGAGCCATTTCTGTCCAAGCAGTGGTTTGTCCGGATGGGCGATGTCGAAGGGGGAGTTTTGTGCGGCGTCGGCACCGACAAGCAATTCCGGGCGGCCGGGCTTGCCCAAGCGGCCATCGACACCATCGATGACAACTATCAATCACCCACAGGGCTCCGGCTTACGTTCCATCCCGACCATATCCGTTACGGCGGCACCTATAAGAGCTGGCTAGGAGAAAAACGCGACTGGTGCATCAGCCGCCAGCTGTGGTGGGGCCATCGCATCCCGATCTGGCACGCAAACCGGAAGGGCGCCGGGCTCGGCGCCGCGATCGCTTCTATTCCTAAGGCGACTGGCGATGAGTTGTGGACCTGGATCGCCGATAGTGAGGGCAAATTATATAAAATTAATGAAATCAATAAATTAGATAAGAATGGCCAATTTGACATCCTGATCTCGCTGCACGACCCGGTGGCCGAGGTCAAATACGCTGCCGGGCTGGACGCCGCAGGATTCAAGCAGGACCCCGATGTGCTCGACACCTGGTTCAGCTCCGCCCTCTGGCCGTTCAGCACGCTCGGCTGGCCAGACCCCAAAACGGCGCAGATTGACGAAGGGCAAAGGCCGCTGACGGCCGTCAACGGCCGTACGGACTGCCTGAGCTATTACTACCCTGGCTCATGCCTGGTGACGGCCCGCGAAATCATCACACTCTGGGTTGCCCGTATGCTCGTCATGGGACTCTACCTCCTGGGCGATGTCCCCTTCACAGACTGTTTCATCCACGCCAATATCCAGGACGGGAAGGGCGAGCGAATGAGCAAGAGCAAGGGGAATGGTATCGACCCTGAGGATATCATCGAGAAGTACGGCGCCGATTCCATGCGATACGTGATCAGCGACATGCAGACGGGTACGCAGGATATTCGTCTGCCCGTGCAGGCGATATCGCCTTACACGGGCGAGCTGCTCGATTTGGCCACGGCCAAACACGGCCGCAGTATTTTCACTTATATCTGCCCCAAGACGGGGAAAGAGTTCGACGTGCTCGGGACCATGCCCGACATCCCCATGGCCAAGATCATCTGCGAGCGATTCGAGGTCGGGCGCGCTTTTTGCACGAAGCTCTGGAATGCGGCCCGCTTCGCCATGATGAACTTGGGCGAGCATAAATTCGTCCCGCTCTCCAAGGACAAGCTGCAGCCCGAGGACCGCTGGATCCTATCGCGGTTGTCTCGTGTGATTGGCAAAGTCACCGAGGAGCTTCATGCCTATAACCCGTCTGCGGCACTCGGCGCCGCCCGCGAATATTTCTGGGGTGAGCTGTGCGACTGGTACCTGGAAATCATCAAGCCGCGCTTCAAGGATGAAGATTCCGCCCCGGTGGCGCGAACGGTCCTGGCGCTGGCCCTGGACCAGGTGCTCCGGCTTTTCCATCCCTTCGTACCGTTCATCACCGAAGTCCTTTGGCAGCGGCTCAATTCCCAATGTCCGGTCCGAGGGTTGGAAACGCCGATCACTTCGCCGGAGCTTTTGATCGCCGCCGACTGGCCTAAGCCCAAACCTAAATGGGAAGATGAGCAGATCGAGGTGGATTTCGCATTGGTTGAGGATTTGGTTCGGAGCATCCGGGAATTTCGTTCTCTTCACAATATCGCGCCGAGCCGCAAGCTGGAAGCACTGATAAAGGCGACTGGACGCTCCGCGGACATTTTGCGGAAGATGGAACCTCTTGTTCTGCATATGGCCAACCTGACATCGCTGGATGTCGCCGCGGACATAAAGAAACAGGTTACGGCGGCGACGCTTGTCGTCGGCGACATGGAGATTTATCTCGCCGGGCTCGTCGATTCGGAAAAGGAAAGGGAGCGTCTCTATGCCAAGCGCTCGAAGCTCCTTGAGGAGGCCCGAAAAGCCGAAGGTCGCCTAGCCAATGAAAGCTTCGTCAGCCGCGCCCCGGCCGATGTCGTAGAGAAAGAACGCCAGAGGCTGAAGGATTTGCAGGTTCAGATCGAGCTCATCGACGCCAGCCTGAAAGCCCTATAAAGATTAAAAAATTCGGTGACACACACCGAACAATATGAATATTTTTATTACCGGCAATCCCAGGTGCGGCAAATCCACCCTGATCCAAAAAATCCTGGATCAAATCTCCGATAAAAAGGTCTCCGGAATTATCACTCCTGAAATACGGATTGACGGGGAAAGACAGGGCTTTACGATCATCGATTTAGCCTCGCGGCAGGAAGAGGTCTTAGCGTCCCTAAATTTCGAGCGCGGGCCGGGCGTATCCAGGTACAACGTGAATGTCCAAGGGATCGACCTCGTCATCGATAAGTTTTTAGAGAGCTACAAAGACTCAGACTATGTCGTCATTGATGAGATTGGGATGATGGAACTTTATTCGCAAAAATTTCGAGATATGATCCGCGCTGTGCTTGATTCAGGCAAAACGGTCCTCGCCACTTTATCTAAAAAATTCGCCAAGGAATACCAACATCAAGGACAAGTCTTCTCTTTAACAAGAGAAAATTTCGACGAGATTTATGATAAAATTTTAGATGAGCTCAAGCGACCGCCAGGCCGAGTTCAGTCCGGAGAACATATCTGATTCAGATTGATAAACAAAAAACGACGGTGATCGCGATCGGCCTGTGTTTAGCGATTATCGCCGGCGGTCTTTTTACGATTTTTTTAAGGTGTGCGGAATTGGGAAATAGGGGCGGTAAGATCATCCTTCTTCCGATCGGGGATTTTGATGGCAGGGTGTTGGATGCCTTGGAAAATGATCTGGAGAAAACATTTAATTTTAAAGTTGAAAGACGGGAGGCCATCAAGGTTCCCGCCGAGACCTTTAGCCGAGTCCGAGGCCAATATTCTTCTTCTCAGATTCTCAATAAGTTGCGCGGTTCGGTCGCCCTGGAAAAGCAGGATAAAATGCTGGGGATCACGGATGTCGACCTTTACACCGAAGGCCTCAATTTTGTTTTCGGCGAGGCAGAGCTCGGAGGGCAAATGGCAATAATCTCTTTGGCTCGTCTGCATCAGAGTTTTTATTCCCTCCCGGAGAACAAAACGCTTTTCCTGGAGAGGGCAAAAAAGGAAGCGGTTCATGAGCTCGGGCATGTCTTCGGTTTAGCGCACTGCCCGGACCCGGAGTGCGTCATGCATTTTTCCAACAGCTTGCTGGACACGGATAGAAAAAGTGCGTCGTTCTGCCCTCGCTGTCGAGAGCTCTGGGAGCCATAAAGTCACCCGGCTGTTTTAAAAATTTTCAGCGAATGAGTTCAGGAACGCCCCATGAATAAACAGGAATCCGAGGGACTGCGTCGAGCCATTGGCCTGCCCCAGGCTACGGCCATGGTCGTGGGAACGATCATCGGAGCCTCCATTTTTGTCCAGCCGGCGGAGATCACCGGGCGCATGTTGTCCGTCCAAGGTGTTTTTTTAGTCTGGCTCGTCTCCGGCCTGCTGACCTTTTTTGGGGCGCTGGTGTGCGCAGAATTGGCCTCGATTTTTACGCGGTCCGGCGGAGTCTATGTCTATCTCAAAGAGGCCTATTCTCCTTCGATCGGATTTTTATGGGGATGGGCCATGTTTTGGAGCGCGCACTCGGGAATTATTGCCGCGATTTCCGTGATATTTTCTCGGTATGTTTCCTATTTTTTGCCCATGAGCGCCGCCATGATCAAGATTGTATCCATCGCGGCCATCCTCATTCTCTCAGCCGTCAATTACCTCGGCGTCAGGCCAGGCAGTTCTCTCCAAACGCTCATGACGTTGGGCAAAGTCGTCGCCGTTGTTTTTATTATTTTTGCCGGATTTTTCCTCGGCGCCCGTCTTCCTGAACATTTCGTCACGGCGGACCTGGGGAGCCGCGATATCTCGCTGAACAGTTTTTTCCTCGCCGTGGCGGCCGGGTTGTTCGCCTTCGGGGGCTGGCATATGGTGACCTATAGTTCAGACGAGACGATCAACCCGCGCCAGACGATCCCGCGGGCGCTGATGATTGGAACGATCATTGTGACAATCTGCTACGTAGCTCTGAACGCCGTATATATGTATATTCTGCCGCTCAAGTCGGTCGCCTCTTCGACCCGGATTGCGGCGGATGCAGCCGACGCCCTGCTGGGATTCGGAGGCGGCGCTCTGATGTCCGGACTCGTTATTTTCTCCACATTCGGCGCCTTAAGCGGAATTGTCCTTTGCGGGCCCCGCGTTTATTATTCCATGGCCCGGGACGGCTTGTTGTTTCGATGGATCGGCGGTATCCATCCCCGCTACGGGACACCCCACAGAGCGATCATCATTCAAGGAGTCTGGTCGTCGGTGCTGGTGGCCACCGGCACGTACAAAGCCCTTTTTACCCGGGTCGTCTACACCGAATGGATATTCTTCGGCCTCATGGCGATCGGCTTGTTCTTGTTCCGGAAGAGGCCGGGAATTGTCCGCGGATACAAAATTTGGGGCTATCCCCTGGTTCCCGCGCTTTTTATCGCGGCCTCATTGGCGATCGTCGCCAATCAGATCGTTTCCGACCCGGGAGAAAGCCTGTTCGGCCTGTCGCTTGTTTTGTCCGGTCTGCCGATATATTATCTATGGTCAAAAAGAACGAGAAGAGGAGTTCGCCCGTGAAAATTATTGATTTTCACAATCATTTTTATCCGCCGCAATACCTCGAAGAGATCATCTCCGGACCGAGCCATGTCAAAGTGAGCTTCGATTCGGATCGCAATCCCCTTCTTTATTATCCCGGCGATTACAACATCGTCGTTCGGGGGCACAGGGACATTGATTATCGTGCCGAGGTCCTAGCCAAAGCGGGAATCGACAAGCAGATTCTGACGTTCACGACGCCGGGCACCCATGTTGAGTCTCCCCCTCGTTCGGTCGAGCTGTCTCGAATCGTGAACGACAGCCTGGCGAAAATTGTGGCCGAGCGCGGCGACCGTTTTGCCGCCCTGGCAACACTCCCGCTGAACGATCCCGAGGCCTCTGTGGCCGAGCTGGACCGGGCGTTCGGCGAGCTTGGTTTTAAAGGTGTCATGCTGCACAGCAATGTTAACGGTGTCGCCTTGAGCGACCGGCGTTTTTGGCCGCTCTACGAAAAAGCCAATGATTGGCGGACCGTATTGTATATCCACCCGTCTTTCCCGGTGGGAGTTGAAGCCATGACGGAATATTGGCTCATGCCCTTGGTCGGTTTTCCTTTTGATACGACTCTGGCTGCAGCTAAGCTCGTTTTCAGCGGCGTCGTCGAGAATTTTCCTAATATCAGGTGGGCACTCGGACATCTGGGCGGGGCCATTCCGTATCTGGCCGAGAGGCTTGACCGCGGCTATTTCGCATTCCGGGAATGCCGGGAGAATATTAAAAATCCGCCCAGCGAATATCTTAAAAGGTTTTATTATGATACCGTGAATTTTGACGTCAAAGCCCTGGAATTGGCCATTCGCTTCGCCGGCGCAGACCATCTCGTGGCCGGGAGCGATTACCCGCACCAAATAGGGAGCCTTGAAAAGATGGTCAGCAGCATTGGACGGCTCGGAATTTCAGCTGAAGAAAAAGCCGGCATCCTCGGAGAGAATGCCGCGAAATTGCTCCGTCTCTAGCCTTGTCCGTCCGGCTTATCGAATTATACGGCGAGGAACGATTTTAAAAACTCATGGACCGCGTGAAGTGCGAAGGGAATCCTTCTCGGGCGCGAAACAAATCCGCGAGAGGTTTGAACCGTCTATTTTCGTAAGATCTAAAATTGTTTTTTTAAATTTCTGCCGTGACCTTGAACACCGCGTCATTGGGGTGGACTTTTTGGTCCACCTTCAAGGCCACATCCTGGCCCGGCTGCGCCTCGCTCACATTTTGATGCTCGATTTGTAGAGATTTCACCTCTTGCTTAAAATCCGCCGAGTGGCCGAGGAAGTGGACCGTATCGCCGACGCGAAGCTTGTCCGTCAACTGCAACACGGCGACACAGATGCGGTCGAAGTAGTGGGTCACTTTGCCGACGGGATTTTCAGACATGGCTGCCTCCTTTCAAGTCAAGGCGGTTGATATGCGTTCCCCCAACCGATCTCCTAAAAAGGCCATCAAAACAAAGTATACCATAACTCGAGCCTGTCAAGCCTTGTCGGTTTTTTTGTCGATTTTTTGATGAAGGCAGGCGCCTGACCTAGATTCGATAGAATGCCCCGACGATGGATCGCGCGCTTGACATGCGTTGGCTGTGGTTTGACACCGATTTCATTACTTGATATCCTCAGTTTAATCGGCTGAGCAGGGAATAGAGATGTTCGGCAAATTCGTCGGCCATGACAAACTCCTCGAAAAAATCGGCGTCCGAAGGGGAGCATTTTGAGCCGTGATTCAAGTCTTGTTTGGCATAACTTGATAGAAAGGGGATCAGGGAATGATCAAATTTTCCAACGAGGTCCTTGAGCATTTTCAAAATCCACGAAATGTCGGGACGATCGAATGCCCCGAGGCCATGGGAACCATCGATAATCCTGTCTGCGGGGATATTACCGAAATCTATCTTCGGATCAAAAACGGGATGATCGAAGACGCCAAATTTAAATCTTATGGCTGCGCCGTTACCATTGCCTCCGCTTCGGTCTTCACGGAAAAAATAAAAGGACAAGAGATAAGGGGGCTTGTCTCCGGGAGCGACGATGAGGTCGTCCATAAGCTCGTCGGCCTGATTGAAAGAGAATTGGGCGAATTGCCTGCGCCGAAGCTCCACTGCCCTCCGGCCACGGTCCAGGCTTTCCTCGAAGCGATTTGCGGATACTACGAAAAAGAGGAAAAGCCGCAACTTGCATCGAGGATGAAGAGATTGGTTCCGCTCATCGCCACGTATTATCAGAGAGGAAGGAAAGCCGAAGCAGAGGATAAGCCGTAAGATCCGCCAAGGCAATATATCTTAGAAAATCTATACCCCCGATCTTAACTTGAGAAAAATGGCGACAGTCCTTCTGATAGCATTCTTTGGATCCTCAGGGCTAAAATTCGGATGTGCCGATCCGGCTAGAATATCCTCTTCTTAACGGATCCATTCCTCTCAGAATAGCCAAAAAATAGTCTCCTGTTTTTTGCCATCATTCTCTTCTGTTATAATCAGCGTTTTGAGTGGACCATGTTGAAAGCGCTCATCCGCATTTACCGAGAGGCGTATCGCGGGCTGCCCCGCGCGGCCTGGATGCTGGCCGCGGCCGCGTTTGTCAATAGCAGCGGCACGATGGTCATTTTTTTCCTGAGCCTCTATCTGACCCACAAGCTTCATTTCTCGACGGCCTTTGCCGGTGGCGCCCTGAGCTTGTATGGGCTGGGAGGCGTCGCCGGAGCGTATTTGGGAGGCTGGCTCTGCGATAAGATGGGTGCCACCCGTATTCAGGGCATAAGCCTCTTCCTCACCGGAGGATTATGCGTTTCGCTCGGCTTTTTCCAAAGCCGGCCGGCCATCTTGATTCTCCTGGCCTTTATCGGCCTGGCCAGCCAAGCTCTTTTCCCCGCTAACAGCACGGCCATGACTCTCATTTGTCAGCCGGAGTTGCGTCCCCGCGGTTTTGCGCTCCAGCGCCTGGCTAATAACCTAGGCGTTACCATCGGCCCTGTTCTCGGGGGTTATCTGGCCCTCCACAACTATCATTATCTTTTCTGGGTGGACGGACTGACGAGCATCGCGGCCGCCGGACTGATTGTCTTATTTTTCCGCAGGCAGCCTATCCATGCTCCCGCCCAAGAGAAATTGCAGAAGCAGCAAGATTCGCCCTGGAAGGATCCTCTTTTCCTCTTTATCCTGCTTCTTACAATTTCCTTGGGCATCATCTTTGTCCAGCTGCTGAGCACTTACCCCCTCTACCTGCGCCGGACTTACGGCCTGGCCGAAAACCGCATCGGCAGTGTCCTGGCGGTTAACACGCTGATGATTGTTTTTCTGGAGATGCCGCTCGTCCACTGGCTCTCGCGTTTTGCTCCCGGCCGCGCTGTCGCTTGGGGAGCTCTCTTTTTCGGGGCGAGCTTTCCTCTGCTGCCCTTAGGTCGGGGCTTCGGCTTTGCGGCGATGTGTATGGCCGTTTTGACCGTGGGCGAGATGCTAACCATGCCAATGCTGGCAACCCTTATTTCTAATCGTGCTCCCGCTGGGAGTGTGGGCCGCTTCCAGGGATTGTTCAGCCTGGCCTTCACCGTCGCCTTCGTCGTCGGGCCCTTATTAGGGACGTGGGTCTATGGATCCTGGTCCGGCGAAACTCTCTGGATGGCTGTCGGCCTGCTGGCCGTTTTGCTCTGGCTCGGTTTCCATGCCGTCCAGACGGCCATGAATAAACGGAAAGCGACTTGATTTCGATAGGACCCTGAAATATAAATAGCTCATCCTTTATTTAATACCATTTCAACAAGGAGAGAGGGTTCATGAATCATTCGGAATCCGATTCTAGGGAAAACAAAGGGTTGGCTTTGAACAGGCGGCATTTTCTCGCCTATTTTTCCTCGATAGGGCTGGGATCGACCCTGATGCCCGGCGCTCTTTTGGCCCAGGCCCAAGCCCAGACTCAAGGCCAAGATGCTCCTGAGATCAGCGCCGAGATGGTCAAAGGCGCCGCGAAGATCGCCGGGTTGACCTTCAGCGATGAGGCCGTGAAGAGGATCGTCGAGGGCCTCAATCGAAAAAACAGCTTCCTGCGGAATTATGAGAGCCTCCGCGAAATGAAGCTCGGCAATAGTGTTCCGCCGGCTTTGGTCTTCAATCCCGTCCTTCCGGGGATGAAGCTTCCGGCCGGGCAGAAGCCGTTTAAGATGACGAAAGTCAAAGTGGCGGTGCCCAAAACGGAGGAAGACCTGGCGTTCCTTCCCGTGACACATCTCGCCAAGCTCGTCGAGAAGCGCGAAGTCAAATCGATCGACCTCACGAAGCTTTATCTCGAACGCCTGAAAAAGCATGACCCGGTCTTGCATTGCGTGGTCACGCTCACAGAAGACCTGGCGCTTAAGCAGGCCGCAAATGCCGATGAAGAGATCAAAGCGGGAAATTACAAGGGGCCGCTCCACGGCATTCCCTGGGGGGCCAAGGACCTCCTGTGTGTCAAGGGATATAAGACCACCTTCGGCGCTTCTCCCTACAAAGATCAGGTTGTCGATATGGACGCCTCTGTTTACACGAAATTGACGGAAGCCGGCGCGGTTTTGCTCGCCAAGCTGACGATGGGAGCGTTGGCCCAGGGAGACCGTTGGTATGGAGGGCAGACAAAAAGTCCGTGGGATCCCACGAATCAAACCCAGGGCTCGAGCGGTTCCTCGGCCGGGCCTTCCTCGGCCACTGCAGCCGGCCTGGTCGGATTCTCCGTCGGCAGCGAAACCCGCGGCTCGATCATGTCGCCGGCCTCGCGGTGCGGTGTGACGGGGCTTCGTCCGAGCTACGGCCGCGTCAGCCGCTACGGCGCCATGGCCTTGAGCTGGACGATGGACAAGATCGGGCCCATCTGCCGCACGGCCGAAGACTGCGCCGTGGTTTTTCGGGCCATCTGCGGCCTCGACGGAAAAGACAACACTCTGATCGACGTCCCCTTCAACTGGAACGCGGCGGCCGATGTCAAGAAATTGCGTGTCGGCTATGTGAAAGCGGCTTTTGAAAGAGAGATCCCCGATGATCCCAAGAACCCGGAGAGGGTGCAGCGCCAGCGCGAAGCCAGAAAATTCGACGAGGATGCGCTCCGGATTATCCGTTCGCTGGGCGTCAACCTTAAGCCCATCGAGCTTCCCAAGATGGC
>Ga0153915_10003873_pt1 | contig 13755 bp, 15 predicted proteins | sample Opewatmetagenome_2_FD_107003 | JGI IMG/M metagenome (GOLD analysis project Ga0153915, IMG submission 107003) | Freshwater wetland microbial communities from Ohio, USA - Open water 3 Core 3 Depth 3 metaG | ecosystem: Environmental > Aquatic > Freshwater > Wetlands | place: USA: Ohio, Lake Erie... | reverse complement strand
TATGGCGATACCCACCACACCGAGAACAATCAATCCCATATCCCCTCCGCCGTCATCTTGCGCATTGCATCAGCCTTTACGTTGAAGTTGAGTCTCATGCCACTCCACGACCCCCTCTTGCTGTCTAGGGGTCTAAATGTAGATGCAAACGTGGTGGGCTGACAGGCCATCACGACGGGCACCTTGCATTCCCTTGCCCAGGAAATACCCCTCGATGTGTCTCGCAACCAACTCCGTGACGGCATCCCAACTATGCGAGACTGCCGTATAGTCATGCTGTCTGCTGTGACGTTTCGGGTCGTCGGTGATGCAGATGGTCCAGGCCATATAATGCTTCACTCTGGCTTCTATTTCCCCGATGATCGCCGCTTCTGTCGCCATGTAGCCCCTCCCCAACCAATCTCACGTACTCGAGTCTATTCGCCCAGCCTCGCGGAGGATTGTTGCCCTGTGTAGGCCGGCCTGCCTCGGCGCGTGGCCGCCTTCTGGATCGCCGCGGCAAACTCCTCAACCTCTTCCGGGTTGATGCCGAGGACCCCAGTCAGTTTGCGGACCGTAGGGAGCGACGGCAGCCATTCGCCGCGCTCGATCCTGTAGACGTTACTCTCGGAGACCCGGGCTTGCTTCGCCAAGTCTCGGGCCGTAAGCAGCTTCTTCGCTCGCGCCTCTCTCAACTTCACACTTCCATCTTACTACGGACTGCCAGTAATGTCAATTGATTCTGCAAATATCCTCACATCGGAATATCGACAAACTGCCATTAGCAATAATAAGGTAGTGGCAGAACGCCGCGGATAACAGCGTTCAGCGGAGAATCAGGCTGTTCGTCAACGCCCGTCGTGGTCGGAAGCCAATCTCTTTCATGGATGCTTTAGCTGTTCACAGACTCCTACAATAGGGTCTTAACGCGGTTTCTGGCCTACTTCCGTGGCTGCTTCTTGTCTTTCAGTATTCTTGCGTCTCGGGTCTCGCCCATGCTCTTCTCTCTATCGGAGTAAGCCGTCCTTCTCGCCTGGGCCCGGGCTAGCTGGTCGGCCTCTTCAGCAGCACGCTTCTCCGTTCTCTTCTTGCGTCCCGCTTCGGAAGCCTTCTCAATCACTTGCTCCCTCTCCAGATAGGCCTTCCTTCTCTCCTGTTCTTTGGTCACTCTTTGGGCTTCGTCCGTGTCACGCTTTTCTTTGCGCCTGGCATCCTTTTCTGACCGTTCTTGTTGGTCTTTCATTCCCGGCCTCACCCCTTCTGGTTGCCCCGAAGAACTGGGGGATGCTTGCAGGCCAGAACCAGAGCGGCCACTCATCACCCCACGTCTGTTCCTTTGGGGACCACCGATACTCCGCTGTCCGATATTGTACAGCCCCTTTTCCTTGTCCTGACCTTCCCCCGTTCCATAGGCCAATCGGGACTAACGCCACTGTGAATTATAGTCTTTCGCTACCCATGTAACTGCGCTCGATCTGCGAAGCAGCAAGGGCGTTGGCTCTGAGAGTGAACGATCGCAAGAAGTAACAAGACGCCCGTTTGTGCAATTCCTACTAGAAACGCTGCCCTGGCAACGACTTGCGCCCCCGCACAGCCATGAGGACTGAAGCCGATACGTCCCAGATCCTCTTCCCGCTTTGCAGCAATCGGATTCGGCGGTCGAAGCGAGGGTCTATCAGCCATCTTAGACGTTCCACTTCTGCATCTGACAATGCCTCGGGAGCTAGCGTCCTGGCAAGTACAACGGCATCGAGAGCGACCTGTCTACCAGACTCAATCATGTCTTGTGCCAGAGTGCGGTCGACACCGGCGTTGTCCGGTATGGTCGTTTGAGCTAGGTAGCCTGTTGAGATATCACGGAACCCCAGTTCTGTCATCTGTCTGGCTAGTTCAGCCTCATCTAACGGATGCTTGGCAACGCCGTACTTCTGGTCCGAAGCCTTGAAACACGGCTCTACCCTGGCCCATAGAGCCTTTTCCTCTTCAGAGGAACTGTCCTTCCATGCTTCTGGGTTGACCGAGAGGTTGGTACGTACAGACAGCAAAAAGAGAATCCCCCGACTCTGAGCACTCTAGATTGCTCTGCGAGAAACCTTGTCGTCTCGACATGCTCTACAACGGTTTGAGAAGTCGTGGCATCGAAAGTGTTGTCGGGAAACTCAAGACTCGTTGCATCTCTTGACAGTCATAGAAGCTTCCTCATGATGGGCTGCCGGGGAACCTTAGCAGATAGTACGGCGCGTCGGGCTCCCTGTCAACATGGGCCGCAGTGTCGGAGACCGAACGGAACGCTAAACTGTTAACTGACCACCGAGCCTAACAAGCTTCACTCCGGTTAAGATGTACCATAACTCCAGGGGTAGCAGAGAGCCGAGAGCGAAAACCATACCGATTGTCCCGGCGGAAGCGGGTATCAGCGACATCACGCCCAGCACGATTCCCAGTATAGCCGTCACTCTTCCGAAAAGCCGGCTTCGCAGCATAACCACCGCTGCGATCAGCAGCCCAATCCCCAATAGAACGTATCCCACCGCGAAAGCGGTGCCGGTCCAGATAGTCGTCATCGCCTGACCTGCTGCCAGGAGCATTGCCCTCTCCACCTCACTTGTCGCCGCCGCGTGTTGGCTGCTGAGGACGAGCATGTTGAAGGCTGTGTTCGATGAGACCTACGCCGCTATCCCTAACAGGGCAGCGATCAAAGCAATCAACATGAGGGACTGACTGGTCCGGCGAAGGACCATGTACAGAGCCAGAAGGACGAGGCCGGAAAGGACCTGGTCCACAACCAGCAAGAGGTCCATATCGAGAAGACCCAAGAGCCAGTTGTCCTGAAACAGCGTGAACCATCCCATGACGGTCGTCGGTGGAGGCGAGGCGACGAAGACTATGATCTGGATTGGAACGAAAACGGCCACGAGCAAGGCAGCAAAGCCACCGATTCTGTATAGGCCTATCCACGCAGACCGCATGGCTGGGGTCTCAATGACCTGGCTCCGGTGCCCCGGAATCTCTGATGTCATTCTGCCCTCCCGTCGGGAATGGCTTCGCTTGGTGTCCCCGCTGGCAATACCGCGCCCAGTCTACACTAGTGTCGACCAAACCCTCAAGCAGACTCCTCACGCCTTGTTGCTCGGATTCAGAGCTGTGCTGTGCAGACTTTGCGGCGAACAGTCAAGAGAGACGGATGGGTTCTATCGGTTGCTGGTGTGTCGTGTACGAAAAGAGTAATTGTTGCCTGTCCTCCCTCAGATTGGGGACAGGCACTGCGCGTGAAGAGTATCTGGACGGACGCGCTCCCACGGTGAATAGCGCAATCGTCAGGGCTGGGCACCCCGAGAAGAGACGGGCTCCGCCCCGCCAGGAGGAGACGGCAGAGCGGAGCCCGGTGAGTGTTAGCTGCACTTTTCGACGGCGATGGCTTTGATTAGGCGTTTGTAGTAGACCAGGCCATACCCGTTCCGTATGTGGGACCATGCGTCCACGATTAGTGAGAAGGCGCAGGTAGTGGTAAGACCAGCCGTGAACGGTGCCGAGCTGGTTGTCTGGTTCCGCGGCAGCGGCGCCAACCCGGCTGGCGCGCCCGAGGTGTCACTTGGCTCATAGGCCAGGGGGACCTCCGTGAGCGAAAGCCCCTTGACGTAGTGAAGCCTCCACCAGTGCAGACGCCCGTTCGCTTGTGTCACACTGGTAGTGATGTCGAAGGGGACATCGACGAACTTGACTACGCCGCAGGCGCTGCCCGCCTTGGGGACGTCGAGCGTGATGCTCGGTGGCACGTTGTCGATCTGGAGGACCAGGTCGCAGTGGTCGGGCATCGGCGGCAACACCGCAGGCGGCGGCACAGTCCCATCTCGGTAATCCACGACGGCGGAGCTGAGCTTGACTCCGTTCTTGTCGAACACCTCGAGCCTCACCGTGTAGAGCCCCTCGTCGGGGACGTCGGAGGGGGTGTACCAGTAGCCGACGAGGTCGGGCCAATACCAGTAGTAGTCCTTGGTGTTGCGGACCTCATACAAGGCGGGTTGCCCGTTCACGATATGCGGTCCCAGCGTGTGTGACTCGCTGATGAGGGTGGCCTTGCTGACGCGAGTGTCGGCCAGGCTCCACGTGATGGGCTTGAACGGGCCCGCCGTTGCCCCCTTGCCGGGACCGATGGACAGGCGATAGTAGTAGGGGTCCGCGGCCTCGGTCAAACCTTTGCCCATGGCAGCCTGCAAGTACAGACCGGCGCCATAGGCCATGTTGCTCAGGCCACCTCCGTGGTAGGTACCCGCCGCCTGGCTGATCTCGTAGACATAGTCGTTGCCGACCCGCGTGAAGAAGACCTGGGTCCCCTCGGGCTGGGGTGCGCACCCCGGCCCGCACACGATGTCTTCGTTGTCAAGGAACAGGTCGATGTGGGTATTGGTCACATTCCAGCGCGTGCTCATGTACGGGTCCATGTAAATGACCGTGGGTACGCCGTCGATCACCTGTGTGACCTTGACAATGATGTCCGGTCGGGAGTCGAACCGCAGACGGCCGAACCGGAAATGGAACGGCCACCACTTGAAGCAACAGATGAAGTAGCCGTTGCAGTCGGTCGTCGTTTCGCAGACCTCGACTTTGCTGTAGAAGCAGCGGGGGAAGAGGACCCAGGGCTCGATCTTGGAGGTCACGACGAGTCTGTCCAGTCGCGAGGCCAGGCTACTGTCGATCAGGCGTGCTTCGCCAACTCGGATGGACCCTGGCTGTGGAGCGGCGACCGATGGCGGCTCCGGTTGCGGGTTCAACTCGACGCTCGTCGCAGGGTTCGCAGACATCCGTGACAAGCTGGCCTGCATCCAGGGCTGGGCATTCAGGCCGGTTTGCGCCGACAGTGCGGCGCCCTCGACGGTGCGAAGGCCAACGATCGGGCCCGGCTTGAGATCGGGCGCGGGGTCCGGGCCGGGGAACGGGCGGGGTGGAAACGGCGGCTGCGCAAGCAATTCGGGCAACCGGATCACGGGGCGGTCCAGCAGCCATTCCCACCATCGGCGTATGTGCGGCCACAGACAGAACTCGCGATCAACGTCGAAGATCTCCACCTTGACGAAGGGCACCGGGCAGATCTTCGTAGCACCGTCCTCGTAACTGATCTTGCGCACGTGACCGGAGACGCAAATGCGTAGTGGCCACCACGGGCGCCAGACGTCCGGCGGCAGTACAATGTCGAACCCTATGCGGGCTTGCGAGCCTTCGACCTTCCACTCCTTCGCTGAGAACGATTTCCGGTACGCGCTGGAGAAGCGTATCTCTCCCGCCATGTCCGCAGGGCCGACGAAGAGGTCCACGTCGGCAGCCTGCGCGATGCCAACGGCGACGCTGTAGTTGCCTTTACTGTCAAGGTCGGCGCTGCCTAACAGTCTTCCGGCCTTGTCAAAAACATAGGCCGTCAGTTTCAGTTCGCCGGGTTGGGTCTCGGGCTGGTCGCGTTGGATCTGGCCTTCTATCCGGAAACTAGCGCCCCTTGGGGCCCCCGCGGATTGACTCTTTCTGACTACCATTTCGACCCTCCTTTCTGAACTGGCCAGGCTTGCGGCGAGAGAAGCAGGTTGCGTATAGCTCAGCAACTCCCGGAGATCTGCCGCCGCCCCAAGCCGTGCCATGTGCCCCCGGTACTAATGTCCCGTTGCGCTCTCGTCTCACGTCATAGGCGCCCCCTTGGACACTGAAACATACAAACGGGGAGGTCTTGGCGACGATGGGGCCCCTTTGGGTTAGACGATACGGTTGGGCTGAGTATCGGAAAAGACCCCGAGTGCAAGTAGTCGAGGGAGTCCCCCCGCTTCGACTATACCGCCGGATAGACGCATGTCAATAACGACTCTCGTACCAGTCGCAGGGACCAGGTCTAAAGTACTGGGATTGAATGCACTAGCCGCAATTCACGCACTGCCGGTTCCGATTTCGTCCCAGACTGTGCGCGCTCGACGGATACGGCGCGAACCGTGGTCGTGGGCCGTGGAACCCATGGCTTGACGCCATCCCACGACCCGCGAGCGGGTTGCTGCTCGCGTGGTCGACGCCGTTGCACGGAAGTCAGGAATGTGCAGCCCGGGCGACTGGGGGACGCCGCCAGCTCGGTCAAAAACCGCAGGTGGCCCCACGGTCAGGGGCGACCTCTCTGCGCCGTCAGCCAGAACGCGTTGCACGTGGAGGCGGAGAGAGTCGGACTCCCCCTGAAACGCGCTCGCCAATGGCGGCCAACGCCACGTGGACCGGGAATACCCCATCAGAGCGATTTCCTGAGGAAGCGACGATTGCGCAACTACTCGGCTGGCTGTCTAGCTCATCTGATTCGGCGAGGGTTCCCATTCCTGTTCTATCTCGTCGCTGACGGCCCACTTCACAGAACAGACTCCTTTCTATGCCTCCCTCTGCCCCTCGCTCGGGTTGTTGTCACACCCGGCCGACCATCGACACCGACGCCTTGGACCCTCCCAGGCTTGACGGCCACGACACAGCGCTGTCGTGCTGCATCACATATGAATAGTGAAGCGATGCACTAGTACTTAAGTATCGATTTGTAGACTAACGTACCTGATTGATACGTTACTTATGACCTATGGACACTCAAACCAAAGTTGATGGACAATTGGGCTACGAATAGTTCATACATGCCAACACGTCGAATCGAGTTGAGTGGTTGGCAGGTTGCGAAGCTTAACAAGTGAATAGTCCGGCGATAGAAGGGTAGCGATGAACCGCCGCCTGTAACTTGGTCACTTGGGCGGCGAGGAGCTAGTAGTGAAACCGACCCATCTCTTTGGGTCGGTTTTTTGTTTTCCGAATGCGACTAGACCAAGAGATGTGGCTGAGTGCGCAGTGCGCACTCTTACTGAAGCCCAACTAAACACTGAGGAGGAGAAAACAGAATGGAGGCACTCGGTACCACGGGAACACTGTCTGGGTTTCTACGGAGTCTCGAGCGCGTCGAAAGCCGAGACGAGATCGTGTCCTTTTTCGACCAGGTGATCCGCGAACGAGACGAGTTGCTTAAGCGGCAGGAGCACCTGCGCTCAGTGACTTCACTCGCCGAGAAGACTCTCGCCGACGCCGATGACCTGGCGGAGCAGATCAAGAGGGAGGCTCAAGAGAACTCGGAAGCCGAAGCCAGGAAGACACTGGCAGCGGCTGAGGCGCGAGCCCTCCAAATCACAGACGAGGCTAGGGCAAGAGCCGAGTTGGTGATTCAGGAAGAAGTGCATGCCATTAGGACCCAGTTTGAAGCCCTGGCAAAGGAACAGGCAGCGTGCGTTGAACGGCACGCAAGGGAGGCGGCCGAACAACTCTATCAGCAAGTGTTGGTCGGGTCCCAGGCGGCGAAAGAGCGGCTGGACGCGTCTCAGGCTGAGCTGGAGGCGAAACTCTCTTCACTCTTGGCACGCGTCGCGCAGGTCGACGAGCACGTTGATGGCCAGCCAGTGGCTGCCGCGACGCCGTCCGCGTTCTGTACCGACTCACCTGCTGCATGATTGGGTGCTACCCGCGGGACAACGTGCAAGAGGCGCCTCGCCGGGATACTAGCCTGCAAGCAAGGGAGGAAGGAAGCATGGAAGCAACCAATGTCGAAGCGATGATAACCAGAGTCCGACCCAGCCTCGAGAACGTCGAAGGCAAGGAGGAGATACTGTCGTTTCTCGAGCGGTTCACCGGCGAGCGCGACGCGATGCTGAAGCGGCAGGCCCACCTGAACTCGTTGGCGCGGCTCGCTGAGAAGATGGTGAGCGACGCCCACTCTCAGGCGGAGCGGATCAAGAGCGAGGCTTACGAAACCGCCCAAGCCAACGCCAAGGGCATTATGCTGCAAGCCGAGGAGCAGGCGCAGCGAATTATCGAAGAGGCAAAGCGGAAGGCCGAGTCTCCGACCGGGAACGAAATGTTCGCCATCAAGAACGGAGCAGAAGAAGAACTAAAGGCCTTGGTCAACGAACACGCGATCCGCTTGCGGCACCAGGCAAAGGAACTAGGCACCTGCATCTATCAACAAATGCTCATCGAGGCCGAGGGTACTAGACGACGGCTCGAACTGTTCCAGGCCGACCTTGAGAAGCGTCTGTCATCTCTCGGCACGCCGGCGGTCCAAGCCGCCATGCAAGACGATACGACCAATACGGCTGAAGCCGCCGCGACCCCGGCAGGCGATAGTGCTGCTGACATCACGAAGGCTCCCGCGGCGCCGGCGAACGCGTGCCGGGCTGAAGAGACCGCGGCTGACCAACCAGTCTGCCGGACCAACGACGATGCCCTGCCCGCAGCCGACGCGCTTGCCGTTTCTGACCGGGGACGGGAGGATCAGTGTAGGCAGGCACAACCGGCGCTTGCAGAACCGCTCACCACGACAGATGAGCCTGGAGCACAGAAGGACTATGAGATCCGCACGGACCTGGTGCATCTCGAAATCTCGCCGCCCCAGGACGAGGAGACAATGGAAACCATCAGGGCCTGCCTAGATAGACTGGACGAAGTGGCCACCGCCCACACCACCTGTCTGGCTGGCAAGGCGGTATTGCAGGTTGTGCTTCTCCAGCCTCTGGATCTGGTAGCAGCGTTGTCTGGACTGCTTGAGGTGCAACAGGTACAGAAAGTCACCAGCGGTGATCTTACCAAGATACAGATAGCGCTCGCGGCGCCGGCCAAGACGATGGTTGGGGTGCGTTGATCGTTCGCAAGCGTGAGTGTCCCAGCCTTGATGGCGTGGCATGAGCACGGCCAAGAGCACGAAGGGAGGATATGAACTATGACAACCGAGTTAGCGACCCGAGACCTGATGGGCGAAGAGCGTTGGACGAGCGCTCAGTACCGGCCCAGTTGGTTGCATGACCTCTTCAGGATGGCCGTGGAAAAGAGGGCGTCGGACCTTCATCTCCGAGCGCCGAGCTCCCCGGTACTTCGCATAGATGGAGACGTGGTGCCTCAGCACCAGTTGGCAAACCTCTCCGCAGGTGATGTCCAAGACGCGTTCCGCTCTGTCGCCAGTTCAGAGCAGAGAGAGGTCTTTGAGCGGGAACAAGAGCTGGACTTTGCCATCCAGGTCCCGGATCTCTGCCGCTTCCGGGTCAACGCGCTCAGGCAACGAGGCTCGATCAGTCTTGCTTTTCGATTGCTTCCGTTCAGAGTGCCGACCATCGACGATCTTGGGCTGCCGTCAGTCCTGAAACAGCTCGCTCTGCGGCGTCAAGGACTAATCCTGGTGACCGGCCCGACTGGAAGCGGCAAGTCCACCACTCTCGCGGCAATGGTTGATTACCTGAACGAGAACTACGGGCGCAATATCATCATGATTGAGGATCCTATCGAGTACGTGCACACCAACAAGAAGTGCATCATCGCCCAGCGGACGCTGGGCGAAGACACTAAGTCTTTCGCCGCCGCCCTCAAGCATGCGCTGCGCCACGATGCTGACACGATATTCGTCGGCGAGATACGCGATCTGGACACAATCAACACGGCGGTGCTGGCGGCTGAGACCGGACACCTTGTGCTCGGAACGCTGCATACTGTTGACGCCGTCCGCTCGATCGACCGCATTGTTGATATGTGCCCGGCAGACCAGCGCAAGGCGCTAAGGCTGCAGCTGTCGCAGGTGCTATTGGCGGTGATATCTCAAACGCTTCTGCCCCGAATTGGTGGGGGACGCGTGGCTGCTTTCGAGATCATGGTCGCGAACCCGGCTATCGTGGACCTCATCCGCGAAGAGCGGACTGCTGAGCTGTCACGCAACATGGAATGCAGCACCAAAGAAGAGGGGATGCAGACAATGAACCAGGCATTGGCTCGTCTAGTGAAAGCGGGCTTGGTCAGCCGAGAAGAAGCCATGGCCAGGAGCAAAGACGCGATCCGGCTGGGCAACATGCTGGTCGACGCATAGCCGGATCCACAGTCCTACGCAATTGAAGTGAGACCTTCCATATCTTGTGAATACGAACTTGACTCGAGACATGGGCAAGCGAATCAGTTGGACCGGGCAAGATCGCGGGGACACGCCTAGAGGGTCTCGATAACTGGACTTGAGCCAAGAAGGAGGCTAACACATGAGCCTGACAATCGCCGCGACACACGGGGACCAGGTGCTCAAGACCTTCATACTCTTTGTAGAAACGGGGAAGGCGGCGTCGAAGACCGTGGATAGTCAGCTCCGGAAGGCCCAGCGGCTTTCGATGGCGAAGTATTTGGCCTTAATGGCAGTCGCCGAAGCCGGAGGGAGAGTCACCCCATCCGAACTTGCCGAGCGGTCCAACACCAAGCGGCACAACATCACCACCTTGGTTGATCGGTTGAAGAGGCAGCGGCTTGTGACGACGAGGCGCAGCGCCAGAGACCGAAGATCAATCGAAGTGATCCTAACGGATAAGGGTCGCCAGGCGCTCAGGCAGGCCAAGCCGGCGGCCCGCGCCGCTGTACATCACTTGATGCGCGGCATCGACGGGAATGACGCAATTCGTCTCAAGATGTACCTCGAATCGGTGGGCAGCAACATCGGCTAGAATAAGCTGCCCACACTCCAGCTCTTGGCTCGCTCCGCTGCCAATCTGAGTGAAGTTGTCTTTACCGTTTTGCCGCCCTTTTTGCCTCGACAGACATTTGCTCGGCTTTCTGTTTGGCTTCCGCGATCATCTCAGCTGCTTCCCATTCGGCCTTCTTCTTGAGCTCAGCGGCGGCTTTTGCTATTTCTTGCGCCTCTTTGATTGCCGTGTCCACAGTCTTGCGGGCAGTTCTGTCGGCCTCGTTCCGGACCTCGGCGATCATCTTGCTGACCTCTTTCTCGGCTTTCTTCCTCCCAACTTCCATCGCCTCGCCCACCAGTTGGTCTCCCGTCTTCCGAGCTCCGGCAAGAAGCGCGTCCGCCGCCTGTTGAGCCTGTGCCGAGGAATCAGCTTTAATCTTAGCCGCCGCCTCGTTTGCTTCCTGCCTCGCCTTGTCGATGATCTCTGCAGCCTCCTCTCTCGCACGCTGGATGATCCGTTCGACCTCTTGCGATTTCTGCTGTCTGGCTTCCTTCCTCGTTAGCTCCCTGGCTTGGTCAACCGTTTTCGCCGCCACCGCGTTCGCCTTGGCCACAATCTCGTCTGCTTCTGCACGGGCTCTCGTCTTGACCTGTTCCTCAAACTCGGCAGCAACCCGTTCGGCCCGCGTCTTGGCTTCGCTGACGGACTTCAATACCTCTTGCTCAGCCTGTTTCTTGACGTCTGCTATCACTTGCTCCGCCTGTGCCTGAGCTTCAATCCGGGCCGCGGCTATGATTTCCCGCTCTTGGGCCCGCGCCTGCGCGGCAATTCCGGCAGCGTTGCGGTCCGCCTCGCTCTTGATCTCGACGGCTTCGCGCTCCGCCTTGCCCTTGATCTCAGTTGTCTCACGCTCCGCATCTCTCCTTATCTTGCGTCCTTCCTCCTCACGGAACTCGCTCAGACGCCGCTTGTATTCCGCTCTGGCTTTGGAGATGATCGGGCTGGACTCCTTGTCCGCCTCCTTCCGTATCTTCTCTCCCTCTTCCTCAATGAGCCGGCTGAGCCGCAGTCGATAGTCTACCGCACTTTCGGCTATTTCCTCGATCTCTTGAACAACTCGGACATTAGTCTTCGCCATTTGGCTTGCCTCCTTCACTGGCTGGTGGCACGCAATGACTACGCCGCTCTGTTGACCTCATCCTGAATGCCTCTGATGTCAGTGTCGGTGAAAAGTCTCCAACCCCTGCGGTCCCTACGGGGCAGGGTGGAGATCACGCCATCCCTGAACCAGCGCAGCAGCGTAGACCTACCTATGCCAACAAGCTGACAGACTTCTGCGGTCCGGTAGTACTTGATCCCGTTAACGGTAACCGCCACCGTCCACCTCCCTCCCCCATTCTGAGGAGGCTTCGGTCTTCTCAAGACATACTCGACTATGCCGAAACATGCTCAGTATGGGCCAGACTGGGTCGCGGTGACAATCACCCAAGAGTCCTCGGTGGCATGGCCCAATGGTATGGACGACTCACCAATCGCATGACCGTCAGAGGGCCGACCGTGCTCCTAAACGATTCATCAGCTGGAGCCAAGTGCAACTGCGATGCCTTAACCGGCACGCCTGAATGTGCAAGATGACCCGCTCGATGCAGACATGGCGTCCTCATTATCGATCCTGTTGGCCTCGGCACAGATTCTATCTAGGTCAGTTTCGGAGTACAGTCGCCATCCCCTCCGATCCCTGCGGCACCGGTCGAGCACACCAGCCCTAAGCCAGCGAAACAGAGTGGCCCGGCTGACCCCTGCTTTTGTGCACACCTCTAGGGTCCTGTAGTAGTTTTCGCCGTTGATGTTCACAGGCATCGAGTGCACCTCCTGACGTCTCGGGCCAAAGCAGCAGGTCACTTGTTGGTGCCTGGCGAATCCACACCCTTGTCAGCCACATTGCGGGCCATCTTGAGGGGCATCCGCCGCAGTAGCTTGGCCGCACGGCGAAAGAGGGTCAGACAACTCTTCCTCAATCTTGACAGACTCTGACGCACGCTCGCAACACCGATACCTAGCCACGAGGTCCTGCTAGACTTGCTCGGCGTCGGCAGAATGCCTTCGTCGCTGTCAAAAACGCCGACCGCGTCGGCGGAAGTCTCCATAGAGCTCTTCCAGGCCTGCTCGATCGCTTGTCTACAGTCTTTCAAGGCGAGCTTCATTCTATCTCTGTAGACCTCGTACGCCTTCTCCATGGCCCTATCGACGGTCTCCCAGTAAAGCCCAAGAGCCTCGCGCTCCGCCCTCTCCTTGGCGCTGATCGCTCGGTTTATGTCTTCCTCGTAGATCCGGAATCTGCGCCCTGCGTCTTCGTAGGCCGCCCGGTCCCGACGTTCCCGCCCCCTGAAAGCATTGGCCATATGCTTCCGCGCCTGAAGGTACGCACTGAACGCCGGCTGGATACCGGCCGGTCTTGAATTCTGTGCCGCCGCCATGGGCGGTTCATCAGTCTGGGCTGGGGGTTGCCTCATAGCCTTGGTCGGCGTCTTCTTCGGTTCGGGCTGCCTCACTGCGGTCGTCACAGAGCACCTCCTCAAGGACGATCAGTCTTGACAATACTTGAGCACATTGTAAAGTTGCCACGAATACAGATGTATCCCTCCTTGGAGCCATCTCGCATGTTACTTTTGACTCTTCGGGTTCCGTAGCTGAACGAGCCGGCGCGGGTACAATATCGAGCAGTTTCGCTCCAACACGGCGGCCCCCTGCGGAAACCATAGAAACGCCGACCAAGGAAAACTGGTAGACGCGTCCGCCTCACGTGGGATCTGCCGTCGCCGGAATAATCTGCCCCTTTGCACCTCGATTGTCCTGCAACGGGCAGTGTGGGGGTTCGAATCCCCCCTTGTCTGTGTCCGCCGGAAGTAGTCGCGATGTGCTAGTCCTGTTTGTCCTTCGGTCCGCACCCCAGTCGAGTGAGCTCATCGCGCTGCCACGGGCTCGCCCTCTCCCTCCCAGAAGACCTCGAGCCCATGACTTTCGTTTGCGAGTACTAGCCCGACCAGACTATTGCCTCGGTGGGTTTAGCACAGTTATTGTTAGCTTAGGTTGGTTCTTGGCAAGAAAGCGGATGTTGCCAGGGGTTAGCGTAGGGGACCCCAACGACCTGCACGTGACGCAACACTCGATGATTGGGGCGCGGACGCAAGGGCGGCGACTAACTGTAGTCCCCGATGTGGTCACATCGGCGCCAAGGGAGCCAATCGCGAAACCGGCTCGATGGAGGGTCGGTCTTTGGTCTTGAGGAGCCCAGGAGCGGCTTCTG
>Ga0153915_10003872_pt1 | contig 13757 bp, 12 predicted proteins | sample Opewatmetagenome_2_FD_107003 | JGI IMG/M metagenome (GOLD analysis project Ga0153915, IMG submission 107003) | Freshwater wetland microbial communities from Ohio, USA - Open water 3 Core 3 Depth 3 metaG | ecosystem: Environmental > Aquatic > Freshwater > Wetlands | place: USA: Ohio, Lake Erie... | reverse complement strand
TTGTTTTCATTTGATTTCTCCTTCTAAATAGGGATGTTAAAAGACAGTCTGTTCCGCATCATTCTGAAAAATAAATTGTCGGCATTTATAACACATGTGGCATGTTTTTTGAGGTTTAATTTACCTTATGAACATGCATTTAAAATTTAATAATAGGCTATACGAAATAGTTCGTATTGTCAACGAAAATATTCGTAGTTATAAAAATAATTAAAACTGTTTCTTTTAGGATTTTGTGCAGACAGCCGCGTTTTCTCCTGCAACGCGTCCGCCTGCTAAAGCCCAAACAGAGGAGTGAGCCGGTACATTCGCGTAAGTGTCTTTTCAACTGCGGTTAACGATTAAGCCCCAGAATCATATTGCCTCGATCGTAGAGGGTGGTTTTGCGGCAATGTTATAGGTCACGCTGACGACTCCCGGGACCTTGCCTGTAATCTCTCCGGCGATTTTTTCCAGGGTGTCAAAGGAGAGTCTTGTCGCTGTAGCGGTCCGTGCATCAATGCTGTCCCAGCAGCGAACCTCGATCTGCTGGCCGAAATCACGCTTTCCGTCTCGCATGCCGGTCACCCGGTCTTGATGCAGTATGGCCATGTACTGGAATGCCTTGGTTCCTTTGAGCAGGTTCTCCAGAATAACCGTTGCCTTGCGGACCGTTTCGATGCGTTCCGGTGTGACTTCGCCTATCACGCGCGCCGCCAGAGCCGGTCCCGGAAAGGGTATGCGTTCAAACAGGGCCGATGGAAGGCCGAGCGCCTTGCCTAATTTTCTGACTCCGTCTTTGCGAAGTTGGATGAGCGGCTCTAATATGCGATAACCGAATGTCTCCTCCGGATTTATGCCGAGTTGTTCGAAGACATTGTGCTGCCGTTTGATCCCTGCGACGGTTTCGTCGATATCAGTCAAAATAGTACCCTGTAAAAGGTGTTTCGCCCCGCTTTCTTTTACAATGCGTCCGAATACATGCTTATAGAAGGTCTGAGTGATGGCCTCACGCTTTTCTTCAGGGTCCGTGATCCCCTTAAGGGCAGAGAAGAACTCTTTGCGCGCGTCTATAATCTCGACCGTTACCCCGAGCTTCCCGAAAAAATCCACCACCTCTTCCGGTTCCCCTTCCCGCATGATGCCGTTGTCAATAAATAAAGTCCTGAGGCGGTTCCCCAGGGCTTTATGCCCCAGCATTGTTACCGTGGATGAATCCACGCCCCCGGAGAGCGCGTTAATAGCAAACCCCTCCCCGACAGCGCCTTGGATCTCCCTGACCTTTTCATTGATAAAACTTTCAGTGTTAAGTTCCTGCGCAGTAATCTCCTTCTTCATTGTTGTCCTCCTTCTGATGTTAAAATTTAAGCTCTCTCATTTAGTATGTTTCTTATAAAATATTATTTTTATGAATAACATAAAAGACCGGATCATGCCTTCACTTATTGCGAGCTTATACCTTTACTATATTTTTACAATCTCCGCCCGGGTCGTACGGATTTGAGTCATAATTGAAAGGGCGGTTCGGCACTGACCATTTTAATAAGTGATTCAGCCGCATTCATCTCCTCCTCGTTCCCGCTGACAGCAAGACGGACTGAACCCTCTGCGCCGCATACCCCTCCGCCGGCGATCAATTCCGCCTTTGCGCCGGTTAATATATTGATGGCGTCGGTCTCGGTAAAGACCTGGCCGGGCACAGGCCAGAGACGCGGCCCCTGGCCAGGCGGTGTATTCAGTTTTTCCGCGATGAGATCCAGGTCGCCGTGGATGCGTTTTTCAAGCCCGATGGGGATTATGAGACGGACGCGCCTGCCGATGACGGCATGTATGGCTGTACCTATTGTCCCTCCATTGGGATGGGCGATGAGTATCGCTGCGCGGTTCCGCGATAAATCCAGCGCATTGGCGCCTTTTAATATGACATCGCCTTCCTTAAGTTTGTCGGCAACGTCAAAGATCGTTTGTCCCTTTTGCCACACGCCATTAACAATAACTACATCTCCGGGGAACCCGCTTTCATCAGTCAACCTGCCGGAATCGGTTGTTGTCCGGTACGGGGGGAGGGTGATGCCCCGTAAAAACCGACACCGATCAAAGCCCTGTGCCTGGCCTATGGATGAAAGGACCTCCTCTGCAACATACCCGTTGGTCGTTCCCGCTATTATTGCAAGCGTCCCTGTTTTAAGGACTGTTATGATATCCGGATGAGAAGCCATCCCCTTTCCGATCAGCCGTTTGCCCGCAGCCGCAGTAAGAACATATTGTTTCATTTAACACCTTAAAAGAAATACATCGCGGTTGTTTCTCCGATCCGGCGATGTGTCATCTGCATAGTTCCACAATCCCTTTGATTGCCTCGGCAAGTATTTCAAGACCTTCCTTCATCTCTTCATGTGTAATGTTCAGGGGAGGAAATATCCTTATCATGGTCCCCTGTGTCTGTCTGACGAACAATCCTTTTTCCAGACAGCTATCCGTAACATAACCCGCGGTCTTTTCATCAAAGAACTCTATTGCCAGAAGCAATCCCTTGCCCCGGACGTCTTTTATCCTCTCAGGATATCTCTTGATCCATCCCCGCATCTGATCAAGGGCGAGATTGCCTGCATTCACAACATTAGAAGAGATGTCGTGATCCAGCAGGTATTGTATTACAGCCGATGAGACCGCACAACCGATCGGGTTGCCGCAGTATGTCCCGCCGTGGTCTCCCGGTTCGAGCCTGGCTGCCACGGCCTCCGACATTGCAAAGGCCCCGAATGGAAAACCACCCGCGATCCCTTTGGCCATAGTCATGAAATCCGGCTCAACATCCAGATCGCTGACGGCAAACATTGAGCCTGTCCGGCAAAAGCCTGTCTGTATTTCATCAACAATGAACAGGCTGCCGTTTGCCCTGCAAAGCCTTCCTGCCTGCTTGAGATAACCTTCAGAAGGCAGAATTACGCCGCCTTCGCCTTGAATAGGCTCCAGGATGACCGCGGCAATGTCTTTATTGAGAGCGCCCTCTAAAGCGTCCAGGTCGTTGTAACGCACAAAGTGATAATTGGGCATCAAGGGATTAAACTTTTGCCGGTGTTTCAGCTGTCCTGTCGCGGATGCCGTGCTGATTGTCCTGCCGTGGAAACTCTGGTCCATGGCAATCACATCCAGCCTGCCTGTGGCCTTGCGCGCGAGTTTAATAGCGGCATCATTGGACTCTGCCCCGCTGTTTGAGAAAAATACCTTTGTAAGGGGAGGGGGAAGAATTTTGTCCATTAAGGACAGGAGTCCTGCCCGAACCGGGGAGTAGGTCAATCCGGCGTTGGGACTCTGCATGATACGCTTGCCTTGATTGATAAGGGCCTCAGTAATTACAGGATGACTATGCCCGAGACATGTGACCCCCCATCCGGCTGTAAAATCCATGAACCTGTTTCCTTCTTCATCCCATACATATACTCCTTCCCCCCTTTCAATGGAGATGGGTATCTTTTTAAAGAATGGAGGCGAGTATCTGTCTTCCAGTTCAATCGTCTTAGAAGTTGTCATTGTTCTTTCTCCTTTAATGGTTTTATCTCCCAATCCTCTTTATTACCTCTGATCTTTTGCATCATCGGATGAACTTCTATCTTTTTAACCTTTTTTAACTTTTCAAATAACTCGGGATTTCTTACTTTCAGTTTACTCATCAGGTGATTGAACTCATATTCGACCTGTCCGTTTGTGACAGATATTTTTCCATTGAACCTTTTGTTTGCAATCCTGCCTCTTTCAAACCCGAATTTTCTCTTGTCAGCCTCATCAGCCACATGCCTTAAATAAACTGAAATGGCCCCAACAGGATTGTCTGTATCCCTGAAACGCAACAGCTGCGGATGGTTCCTGTATCCCTTAGTATTGCCCAGCAAGACCTGTTGGGCGAGCAGGCCTTCTCTCCAGAGGGCAACCAGACCCTTTGCGTCAAGATAACAGGGATGTATTGACCAAAGTCTCATTTAATTCCATCATAGAGAGTGCCCAGAGGCGAGTTTATTATATTTTCCGCTATCATTATCTCCCGACAGAGGAAATATAAAACGAATCTCTGTTCTCTGATAATATGAAAAACTGACGACCTTGGTGTATACTATTTCAGCTAAAAATTAATACAATTAAAAGGAGGTCATTCAATAAAAAATATATCTTATTCGGGCATGGATGTACATGCCAATAATTGCGTCCCTGGGGAAATGATCCCAATGGCAAGTTTATTGTGAATTAAGTTTTCCCCGCATCCGGGCAAAACATGATAAGGGTGATTAACGCTTTTAAGGCAAAGAAAAAAATATCTGACTCTTGAGGAAACAATAGTCTTTAAACTAATTGACAAAATCCCCTGGCTATGTAAAACTTTACCATATTATGAACTATCCTTTAATCGGAAATCATCCTTCTATAAAAAAGATCCGGGAACTGGTAACCATGGTTTCAGGATTGGCCCTTAATGTACTTCTTTTAGGGGAAACAGGCACAGGGAAAGATATATTGGCCCGGCTATTGCATGACTCTTCTCCAAGAAAACAAAAAAAATTCGTTAAGGTAAATTGTGCGGCACTGCCCCTAAATTTGCTCGAGAGCGAGTTGTTTGGCTATGAGAAGGGTGCATTTACAGGGGCAGATAAATTGAAGCCGGGAAAATTTGAGATGGCTTCCGGTGGCGTGATGTTTCTTGATGAGGTTGGAGACATCCCCCTTGTAATTCAGGCCAAACTTCTTAATGTGCTTCAAAGCGGCGAATACAGCAGATTGGGAGGAACGGCAAATATCAAGGCTGACTCATGGGTGATTACCTCCACAAACCATGAACTCGAAAAAGATATCAAGCAAGGATTATTCAGAGAGGATCTCTACTATAGATTGAATATAATTAAAATAGAATTGCCTCCCTTAAGGAATAGAAAAGAGGATATCCCTCTTCTTGCAGATTACTTCATTCAAAAGAACCAGGTTGAACTGAATATGGATGCTCAATTTTCTCTAAACTCAGACATTAAAAAGCTTTTTCAGGACTATAACTGGCCGGGTAATGTAAGAGAACTATCAAGTTTTATACTGCGATTGATGGTTGGAGATGATCCGGAAAATATCAAGGCTGAATTAAGCAAGAATATGGAAGCGGATCCATCATCGTCAATTGACGGTTTAGCCAAAGCGCCCGGGCAAAATGAAGAAACGCCTAAATCTCTTAAGGATCTTAAGTTGTCTGCCACAGGATATATAGAAAAGAAAGCAATCCTTCACGCACTTGATACAAAAAGGTGGAATAAAACCGAGGCTGCCAAATTCCTTAAGATCAGTTATAAGACCCTGTTTACCAAGATGGATGAACTTGGAATCGAAAAATAATCTTTATTAACTACTCACTTCACTAGAGACACGGAGCACGCTGAGATTTGTGTTTTTTCATTTGCCGGTATTTTCCGGAAGATAAAAAACACAAAATAAACTCTGTGGTGAAATAGTATTAATCTTTTCAGGAGAATAACGATGAATAGAATAATAGTGATCTTCTTGTTAGCCCTATCGACAGTAATTTTTTCAGAAGATATCTGTAAGGCAGAAGAAAAAGCTGTTACGCAAAGTCAATCGGATTCCTCACATTATCTGATAGGCGCCAATGATCTGTTAAATATTTTTGTGTGGAAAGAGACTGATCTGACACAGGATCTTACTGTCATGTCCGATGGAAGGATTACTTTTCCCATGATCGGTGAGATAATGGCCAAGGATCTCACAGTAACAGAACTCAAGGAGATCATAAAAGAAAAGCTGAAAAATTATATCTCTAATCCGGAGGTTACTGTAGCAGTCAAGGAAAGCAGGAGCAGAATGATATACACGATAGGCACGGTTAATAATCCCGGACCATACCAATTGCAACCTGACATGACCGCGCTTCAGGCGCTTTCAACAGCAGGTGGTTTTACGGAATGGGCCGATAAAAAGAACATTATTATTGTGCGCAGGGAAAAAGGAAAGGAAAAGATATATCATTTTAATTACCAGGAGTTTATATCAGGCAAGGCCTTAGATCAGAACATTATCCTGGAGCCTAATGATACGATTGTTGTTCCATAGGGTCATGTGGAGAAGTTCGATCGCAGATATATGCAGGCATGGATATTGATTAGATTGATAGGAAAACCGGTAGCATTTGGATATCAGCAGCGAGGGAAATCTCCGCTGCCTTGACCGGTCTTATGAAAACAAAACGAGGCTTTCTTTAAGAATAACAGTAATTCTGCTTTTTCTTTTAACCTTTAGGGAGTATCCACCATGACACACAAGCTTATTATCTTACTTGCGGCATGCTTATTCATGACGCACTCATCCGCCCATGCCAAATATCAGGCTGAATTCACTCCGGCGATTTCTATAAGCGAGCTTTATGATGATAATATCGATCTGGATAATACCAATGAGAAAACGGATTGGATTACCACTGTTTCTCCCAGTATTAATCTGAATCTTATTTCAGAAAAGAATAACTTTTCATTAAAATATAGTCCCAGTATTGTACGGTATAAAAACGAGGAACAGAATAACGCAATAAGACATTCAGGCACATTGATGTTTAATGAAAATCTTACCAGTCGATTTAGTTTTAATTTGAATGATACCTTTACCAGGACTGAAGATCCTGTTGAGGAAACCCAAGGGATATACAACGTTAGAAAAACCAGAAATATTTATACAAGAAATAACGGCACGGCAGGCATGAGATATATTTTTGGTCCTGAAAACAGTTTTAGTCTGACTTTTAATCATTCAATGCTTAAGAATGAAGACACCACGCTGGAGGACAATGTTTCCTCAAATCCTTCTGCGGGATTAGCTTATTGGTTCAATACGAACAATGGAGTTGAATTAAATTATCAATACACTGATGTGAAATACTCAAGAGGCGATGAAAGGATAACCGGTGATGATTATTCCGGCAACACTGCCGCGATAAAATATCTATATCGTTTCAGCACGCATACAACGACATTTCTGGGGTATACTTTTAACTCAAGGGAATTTGAAAATAAGACTGATAATTATGATATCCATGACGGGTCAATAGGCGTTACACATTCTTTTGCAAATAATGTATAACTTTCTATTTCAGGGGGATATTTTAAGTTAAAGAATGATGTTCCCGGTGACGATAACGGTTACAGTTATAATGTCTCTTTATCCAAAAAATTCAGCCGGGGCAACATATCCCTGGGTGGCATTGGAGGATGGAGGGAAAGTTTTCTTGAAGCGGAAAGACAAGGGCTTTCAAAATATTGGACTCTGAATACAGCCTTTGATTATCAAATACTGGAAAGATTGAGCAATTACGCCGGCCTTTCATATATGCTCGATAAAAATGAGCAGGATTATAAATATTCGACCTATAGTGCTAATTATGGCTGGCGCGTGACCTTCCTTAAGTGGTTTTCGTTAGCAATCGACTATTCCCGCTCAACAAGGAAAGATGATATTACTATAAATGATTATAATGATAACAGGATAATGATGACCCTTTCGGCAGGCAAGGTGTTCAAATAAAAGATGAACGGCAATAAATAGGAGTACAATATAATCAGAATTTAAATACAATCCTATAGTTACCAAAGATGATTGATATTTCTTACTTTCTTCCGAGAAGGGAGCAACATCGTAACATTCCTGTTAAATTTAGATATTAAAATTAGTTGAATAAGAATTGAGGAAAACATGGATTCTTTAGACATTCAAAAATATATCAATATGGCTATAAAGAGAAAGTGGTGGATAATCCTGCCCTTTCTTATTACTGTATTAGGCGGATTTACCTATCTGCTTATAACGCCCAGGGTTTATGAGGCACAGTCATTGCTCCTCGTGCAGCAGCAGAAGGTCCCTGAAGACTATGTGGAAACTACCATAACTACTACCGTATCTGACAGGATCAGGACTATTGAACAGAAGGCGAAGAGCCGGACAAACCTGGAGGATATTATTAAACAGTATGGATTATTTGAATCACCCGGAAAAGATATCTCACCCGATGTGAAAGTGGAAAAATTGGGAGAGCTGATCACCATAGCTACCAGTCAAAATGCAGAGAGCAGAAATAGCGAAATAAATGCCTTTACCATAAGCTTTCGCTATAACGATCCCCAAAAGACAATGGATGTAACCAATACACTCGCATCTTATTTTACAACTGAAGATCTTAACATAAGGGCAGAATCGGCATCGGGGACATCAGAGTTTTTATCTAATGCACTCCAGGACGCTGAAGCCAGTCTAAAGGAAAAAGAGGCGGAATTAAAGGAATACAAAGAACGGTATATGGGGGGGCTTCCTGAACAACTCACGACAAATCAAAGCATCCTTGAAAGACTTCAGACTAGTTTGGGACAATTAAATACAAACTTAATGGATGCTGAAAATAGAAAAGTAGAGCTGTTAAAAGAAATTGCCGCATCAAATGCGGCCTCACCCGGCCAGTCCGCACAGGCAGGCGGGGTGGACAGACTGGCAAATGATCTGGCCTCTAAAAAAAATGAACTGGCCTCACTTGAATCCCGTTATACGCAGAGTCATCCGGACGTTATCCGGCTGAAACAGGCCATAGCGGCCATGGAAAAAGAGCTGGCTGAATCTCAGTCCCAATCCGGTTCGACTATCGATGAAACATCTCCGAACACTGCGTTAACTTCTGCTGAACAGGCCTTAAGACGTCAGCTGCAGGAATTAAACATTGATATTGCTAATTATAAGGCAAATATTGATGAGGTCAATGTTCAGATCAAAGGGTATCAAGCTAAGGTGTTTGATACGCCGACAAGAGAACAGGAACTTCTAACCCTGAACAGGGACTATGACAGTTTGAAAGCATCATACAATGCCCTGCTGGATAAATACATTAAGGCCAAACAGGCTGAAACCATGGAGAAGACACAAAAAGGAGAGCAGTTTAAGGTTATCGATTACGCTAAGCTTCCGACTACGCCGGTAGCGCCGGATATTAAAAAGATAATCCTGATGACCCTGGCACTGGGGCTTGGCTTGGGATGCGGCATGGCCTATTTAATGGAGATGATGGATACCTCATATAAGATGCCTGATGATGCAGAAAAAGAGATGCAATTGCCGGTATTAGTGAGTTTTCCTCTCATCCTGACAGAGATGGAAATAAGACATAATAAAATGAAAAACATATTTGCCTATACCGGAGCAACAGTCGGCTTCATTTTTTTAGTTATTGGCATTCTTTTTGCTGTTAAAGGAGTAGCCGGATCAATAGACTTGGTCAAGGGAATTTTAAAAGTGACAAATTAGCTCTTGATCGTCAACTTTTTATAAGACAAGCAATTCGACAGGATTTACATGATCCCCTCATTTAGTATTAGACTTTAAAGTCATTTAACTGTGAACCTTGAACTATGAATATTATTAACCTTTAACCGTGCACCTTGCACCTATACCTTGTCTATTATGTACACTGAGTTTTATAATCTTAAGGAAAAACCGTTCAATCTGACACCGTCTTCAAGATCAGTGTATCTAGGTGATATACACAAGGAAGCGTTGGCCCTTCTGACCTATGGAGTTATTGACCGGAAAGGATTTATACTCCTTACAGGAGAGGTAGGAACCGGCAAGACGACCATGGTACATGCCCTTTTGACCAGTCTTGGCCGGAATATCCAATACGTCTATCTGTCGAATCCATTATTCTCCATAAATGATTTTATAAATTATCTCGGCTTTTCAGCATTTAAAGAGAAAAAGGATTTTAAGAACAAAACCGATTTTCTTATACAATTTGAAAGCTTTTTAAAGGATCAAATAAAGAAGCGGATAAATTTTGTATTAATCATTGACGAGGCGCAGAAACTTTCCTTTGAGCTTCTGGAAGAGATAAGGCTGCTTTCCAACATGGAGACATCGGAGGAAAAGCTTCTAAATATATTTCTTGTAGGGCAACCTGAATTGAATGAATTATTGAATCAGCCAAGATGCAGGCCTCTCCTTCAACGAATCAGCATCCGTTACCATATCAAGGCATTGGATGAGAATGCCGCAATGGAGTATATTTCAACAAGGCTTGCCACCGCCGGAGCTGGAAAGCCTGATAGTGTGATTCCCAGAAATACAGCCAGGGCCATCTTCAAATACTCCGATGGTTATCCCAGGATGATTAATATCCTGGCTGATAATGCACTTCTTTTAGGGTATTCAAGGGGCGAGAGGCATATTACTCCGGCTATGATAAAGGAATGTTATGATGACTTGCAGCTTGAAGGTTCTTTTTTTGATGCTGAAAGAAGCAAGGCATCAGTGAATAATAAAAGAAAAGGTTTTTTAGGAATGCTCCGTGATTTCAAGTGGGCAGCCCTTTAAAGACAAATTTTATTATCGCGAAAGAGCCCGAGTGAAATTAAGTTTTATATTTCACAGGGATACTGTTAATCCTGTCTAAATAGGTTTTAACTGTGAACCTTGAACGGTGAACTTCGAACCATGCAAACTTTTAACCCTTATAATAAGGACCAAAATGGGAAAAATATCAGACGCGCTTGATAGACATAAAAAAGAGAGGGAAATAAAAACGGAAACGATTTTTCCTAAAAAAATCTCTGAGTTTCCGGTAAAGGAATCTATCCTGCAGATACATAAAGAAATTATCAGCAAAAATAATTATGACCCTAAACTGGTTGTATTAACCGCCCCGGATTCTTACGAATCTGAAAATTTTAAACTTCTCCGTGCTCAGATAATGTTTGCTAAAGATCGCAAAAGACCCAAGACAATCATGGTGACCAGTGCAATGCCGGGTGACGGCAAGACATTTGTTGCAGCAAACCTCGCGGTCAGCATAGCATCAGGGATTGATGAACATGTGCTTCTTGTGGACTGCGACCTCAGACGACCTGATATTCATAAGCTGTTCGGTTTATCAAGTTCCGACGGACTGCATGAACATCTTTCGGGGAAGAAACAATTAGCCGACCTTTTAATCAAGACGAACATAAACAAGCTTTCTATACTTCCTGCGGGTCATCCTCCCAACAATCCCTCGGAACTTCTTGCATCGGGGGCAATGAAGGGCTTTTTAGAGGAAATAAGGGATAGATATGATGATCGGATAATAATCCTTGATACCGCTCCAAGCCAGGTTCTTGCTGAAGCGAATGTCCTGTCAAATTTTGTTGACGGTATAATATTTGTCATAAGGTCGGAGAAGACGCCCAGGGAGTTGATACGTAAGGCAATAGACGGTCTGGGAAGGGATAAGATTTTAGGTATTGTGTTCAATGGATACAGCCAGGAACAGAAGACCTATGGAAAATATTATCATAAATATTATAAGTAGTGAAAAGGGCTTTAAATTGTGAATCCCAAAAAATAATTAATCTTTTCCAGCTTTGCAGCCGATATAAAATTCAAGTTGTCGCGGGGATCAACAACCGAATCCTTAAATCCCTGACTGTTTTTATTATTTACTTTTTTGCTATTGATTGGAAAAAATATTCTCACAAATAGTAAAAATATTCATTCAGCATCCTAATCTTTTCATTTTACTAAATCGAGTAATTGAACAACAGCATGTAATTATTAATGATTGTTATTTGTAAAATAAATTAAGCGCAAGGGGCGTCTTGGCATATCTTTTGCTTTAATATAAAGTTAAAGTTAAAGTTAAAGTTATTTGTTACGATTTCACATCATGATTTGGCTCAAGATCAATTGAATAAATTGGCAGGCCGGATAAGAAAAATATATAAGACTCAATTAAATATAGGGAAAGATATATTTGTAACCTAAGGGGGCGGAGCCTGCTCAAAAGAAGCTATCGTGCTTTTCTCATAAATAAACTGCCAGGAAAAACCTAGAAAATATAAAGTTAGAGTATAAAGTGACATTAAGCTTTCATATCGCTTCCCAGCCTCTCAGCTTTCAAGTTGGTGCTGTAATCCTTTTATACCATATTTAAATTATACCAAATGACCATTGATACCTATTCAATTCAAGAAGCAAGCGACAGGGCAAATGTCTCTAAACATACCTTGCGTTTTTGGGAAAGGGAGTTGAGCGGGATCATTGTGCCCCTCCGGACAGACGGAGGTCAGAGACGTTACACATCGTATCATCTCTTTATTATAGAAGAGGTAAAAAGATTAAAGAGAAAAGGCCTCAGCCTTTTGGATATTAAAAGGATTATGGATAACAGTAGAGAGGGAATACGAAAAGTTGATGACAGTGATAAGATTGATTTATTAGCGAATCAGATAGCTGAAGTCGTCAAATCCACGCTTTATGATTTTCTTAAAAAGGAAGAAATCGAAAAAAAGATTTGAAATTTTTAAAACCAAATTACAAGGAGCATAAATATGAACGTACCTTTTTTAAATTTAAAGATTCAGTTTAAGGAGATAGAAAAAGAAGTTGTCCCAATGATGACGGAGGCCATGACTAATGCCGCTTTCATTGGAGGCCCTCAGGTGACAGGATTGGAGTCGGAGTTCGCATCCTTTTGTGACAGTAAATATTGCATAGGAGTCAATTCGGGCACGGACGCATTGCGATTTGCGTTGATGGCTATCGGGGTTGGGGCAGGGGATGAGGTTATTACTGTTCCAAATACCTTTATAGCGACTACCGAAGCTATCTCACAGGTTGGCGCCACTCCGGTATTTGTAGATGTATTGAAGGATACCTTTAATATGGATCCATCACTGATAGAAGGCAAGATAACTAAAAAGACAAAGGCAATAATTCCTGTGCACCTCTGTGGCCAGACCGTGGATCTGGACACTATAATACAGATAGCAAAAAAGCATAATGTCAAGGTTATTGAGGATGCATGCCAGGCCCATGGGGCTTTATATAAGGGCAGAAAAGCAGGGTCCATAGGCGTTGCCGGTTGTTTCAGCTTTTATCCGGGTAAAAATCTCGGCGCCTATGGGGAGGCGGGGGCGGTTGTTACGCAGGATCAGGAGATAGATAAAAAGATCCGCATGATCCGTGACCATGGACAGGAACAAAAATATTATCATGCCATGGAGGGATACAACGGCCGTCTTGACGCAATACAGGCCGGTGTCCTTCGTATAAAACTGAAAAGACTCGAAGCCTGGAATGAATCGAGGCGTCAAAATGCCAAATATTATAATGAGCTTTTATCGGCGGTGAAGGGTGTGACCATTCCTGTTGAAGCTGACTTTGCAAAGGCGGTATATCATCTATATGTCATTTTGGCAGATGACAGAGATGGGCTACAGAAATATCTGAATGAAAAAGGGATCGGCACCGGCCTGCATTATCCTGTTCCGCTGCATCTGCAAAAGGCGTATTCATATATGGGATATAAGGCGGGGGCATTTCCGGTCAGCGAAAGTCTTTCCAAGAGGTTGCTTTCCCTGCCCATGTTTCCCGAGTTGACAAAGGAAGAAATCAAGTATGTATGTGATTCTGTAAAAGAGTATATGAACAATAAATAAAATTCGAATATCGAATCACGAAATTCGAAATAAATTCTAATGACCCAAAAATTAAATTCAAAAAAATACGATTTAGAAGATCGAACATTTGAATTTGCAAAAAAACGTTAGAGCGTTTGTAAAAAAGTTACGAAAATCAATCTCTAATATTGAAGATGGCAAACAGGTTATCAAATCTTCAGGTTCTGTTGGCGCTAATTATATCGAGGCAAACGAAGCACTCAGTAAAAAAGACTTTATAGTGAGCATCATAAAGATATGCCGTAAGGAAGCAAAGGAAAGTAGATA
>Ga0153915_10003871_pt1 | contig 13758 bp, 11 predicted proteins | sample Opewatmetagenome_2_FD_107003 | JGI IMG/M metagenome (GOLD analysis project Ga0153915, IMG submission 107003) | Freshwater wetland microbial communities from Ohio, USA - Open water 3 Core 3 Depth 3 metaG | ecosystem: Environmental > Aquatic > Freshwater > Wetlands | place: USA: Ohio, Lake Erie... | reverse complement strand
GCGGCGCATCTCCTGGAAGGGCGGGGGCTGGGCCTCGAGGTCGGCCTCGCTTACCTCGTCGATGGGCAGGTCCTTCTGGAGGTACGGTGCGGCGAAGCGCGGGGTAGGATCATAAGGGGGGTGCGGGCCGGGAAACCCCACCTGCAGGAAGAGCGGCTCGGTCCTTGGGTAGGCGTTCACCCACCAGCAGGCCATGCTGCCCACGAACATGTCAGAGTGCAGCTCCTCGGGCAGCTCCCACTCGAAGGCGCCGAGCCGCTCCCGGTAGTCGGGCCGCAGCCGGTAGAGCGCCCGCTGCTGCTTGACCAGGCCGTGCGCCGCCAGGGCCTTGTCCCACTCGTCGAAATAGTAGCGTGCCTCCATGAAGCGGTCCTTGTTCTCGACGTTGTAGCGCTGGTGGAAGCCGCACGGGGTGTTCATCGGCCAGGTGTGCATTTTGCCGATGTTGACACAGTGGTATCCGGCAGCGCTGAGCAGCTCGATCCAGGAATGGCGCCACAGGTCGCCATTCCTAAGGATCCCCGTGGTGTGGGGGTAATAGCCGGTGAAGAGACTCGCGCGGGAGGGCGCACACGAGGCCCCGGTCACGTAGCTGCCGGTGAAGTGGGTCCCCTCGCGGACCAGGCGGTCGAGGTTCGGCGTGTCCACGTGGGGGAAGCCGAGGGCGGCGATGGTATCGTAGCGTTGCTGGTCGGTGATGATGAAGATGATGTTGGGGCGTGGGGCCGACGCCGGACTCATCCGCGTGTCCTCCTCGATCGGTGCACCCCCACATGGCGCGAGGGGTGGGGGGATTCGGCCGCGCGGGCTCCAGCCCAGGCCGAGGGGTTCGATCGCCCTTGTAGCCTGGCCCTGTTTCCCGTGTCAATTGGAAAGCGGCTCTGGCGCCCCACTGGTCCGGTCCATGGACCGTGCAGCCTCAGGCGTGACGACGGCCTCGCGGGGCGCGCCTAGCCCCCGCACGCGGAGGTCCGGGTGGCTGGCCGACCGCCCCGTCGTGTCCACCGTGACCTTGGTGCGGATCGGTTTGCCCCGCCCAGGGCCATCGTTCCAGGCCCCTGTTGTCTCGAGGGGCCGCTCGTGCCATGATGCACCCCCGGACAGACCGACTCGGGGCCTCGGCGGCGGAGGGGGCCGGCACATGATCTCACCAGTAGGGAGCCACATGGACGCGAACATCCGGCGCATATTCGATCTCGAGGGAAAGGTGGCACTCGTCACCGGCGGGGGCTCCGGCCTGGGGCGGGGGATCGCGGAGGGCCTCGCCGCCTTCGGCGCGGCGGTCTCGGTCGTGGATGTCCATCTCGCCGGGGCAGAGGAGGCGCTCGGCGAGTTCCGCCGCCACGGCAGCAAGGGCCTCGCCCTGGCCTGCGACGTGACGGACAGCGGCCAGGTGCGCCGGGCTGTCGCCGACACCGTGGATCGACTCGGACGGATTGACATCCTGGCCGCGGTGGCCGGGATCGCAGATCGGAACCCGGCCGAGCAGATGACCGAGGAGCAGTGGGACCGGGTGGTCGAGGTCAACCTGAAGGGCGTGTGGCTCTTCGACCAGGAGGTGGGCCGGCACATGATCACCCGCGGCGGGGGCGGGAGCATCATCAACATGGCTTCCATCGTCGGACAGGTCGGCGTCCTCACCGGCAACGCGAACTACGCGGCGAGCAAGGGCGGGGTCATCGCCCTGACGCGCCTGCTGGCGATCGAGTGGGCGCGGTTCAACATCCGGGTGAACGCCATCGCCCCGGTGCAGTTCCGCACGCCCCTGGTCACCTCGCTGATCGAGCGGAAACCCGAGACCCTGGATTATTTCCTGGCCCAGATCCCCCTGGGCCGCCTCGGCGAGGTCTGGGAAATCGTCGGGCCGGCGGTCTTCCTGGCCTCAAGTGCGTCCAGCATGGTCACAGGGACGGTCCTGAACGTGGACGGGGGCCACACGGCGCGGTAGGGAAGGAGCGCACGCACGCTTCTGGCCCGCGAGGACGAGATCGACCGAGGGCGAGAGCGGAGGTGGCAGCCGCGGCAGCAGTCTTGTCTGGTGTCGGTTGACATGTTAGCGTACTCCCTCAGGAGGGGTGACTGAAAGGCGGGAGTGGTGTCACCGTTCGCGGGTGACCTAAGATGGACACTTGTACGCGCGGCCCGACGAAGCAGGGTCGGGGCCTGGGGGTGACGGGGATGAAGCCGGAGACATGGAAGGTACGAGTTCTCCTTCTGCTCGTTCTGGGCATGACGTTGTCCGCCTGCGCTGCGGGTGGACCAGAGGTAGCGTCCATGCTGGGCAAGATCCAGTGGCCGCCCTCGGAGTATCGACACACCGTCAGCACGACAGCCCTTCGCCAGTACTGGAACTGCGCACGACCAACGCCCGACGTGATGCGGTTGGATGGCTTGGCGGCAAACCTCTGGAATGCCCAGCCGGTCAAGTTCATGGAGTGGTCCTTGGCGGGGGTGGACAAAGACGGGCGCACCGTTTCAAGCACAACAGTCGAGGCGAAGGTCCTCCAGCTCATGACGAATCAGTACACGACTTTTCAGATCGAGCTCCGGACGACGGGTGCCGAGGCTCAGTTCGACTTGTATTACACATATCAGTTCTGGGACAGCGGTCGCGACTCGCCGCCTGTAGCGAGTTTGGACTGGGACGGGCCGGTCCTGTTGGCCCAGCAGAACGCGCGGTTCTTCGTCCTCGACGCCTGCTCCGACACGCAGCATCTGGTTCGCTGAGCCTCCCCGGTCAAGTCGAGGGCTCATTCCAGGTCAATGCCGGGAGCCGTCGCCTTAAGGCGACGGCTCCCGGCATTGCTCCGACCCCCAAACGATCGCGGTCCGAGAGGACTGGATCCCCGCCTTCATGCGAGAAGCTTGTCCGGAAGGTCCCCGGGCTGTATGCCACCCGGAACTCGGCAACCAACGACTCGAGCATGGGTAAGCCAGCGAGGCCCGGCCTGGGATTGTGGATTGCTCCGCCTGGAACCGTTTCCCCTTGACACCGCGGGAAGCCTTGCGGCATCCTCGGCCGGTCGGAGGTCACGCCTCCGGCTCATCCCGTTTACCCATCCGTCAGCTGGAGGGAGAGATCCGATGATGCTTCCAAAGTACAGCATGGGCGTCGGCGACCGGTTCGGTCGCCAGGGTGTCGCACAGCTCTCGGCCTTCGTCCAGGCGAAGTCCATGGGTGTGGACATCGCGCCGGTGTGGAACAAGTCGAACCGGGAGCACTTGATCGTCCACACGCACCCGGACAGCGTCCGCGCCGAGGCCAACGCCGCGGTCAAGGCCCTCAAATGGGGCGGACCGTATTTCGTGGACGCGGACCACATCGGGCTCAAGACCGTGGACACGTTCATCACGAGTAGTGATTTCTTCACGCTCGACGTCGCGGACTTCACCGGCCGACCGGCCCCAGAGGAGGACGTCCACGCCTTCGTGGCAGGCCACCGCCGGTACGCAGGGTCGCTGCGGATTCCCGGGATCGGCCGGGCCTTCACCATCTCCGAGCAGGACATCGCCGCGATCGCCCGGAAGTATCTGCTGGCGGTGCAAGAGGCCGCCGCCATCTACCGGCACGTCGAGGCCGCCAAGGGCCGCAACCGCTTCGTCACCGAGGTGTCGATCGACGAGACCGACGCGCCCCAGACGCCCATCGAGCTGTTCTTCATCCTGGCCACCGTCGCCGACCAGAAGATCCCGGCCCAGACCATCGCCCCGAAATTCACCGGGCGCTTCAACAAGGGCGTCGACTACGTCGGGAATCTCGCCCAGTTCGAGAAGGAGTTCAACGAGGACCTCTCGGTGATCGCCTTCGCGGTCAAGGAATTCGGGCTGCCCGCGAATCTCAAGCTCAGCGTCCACTCCGGCAGCGACAAGTTCTCGATCTACGGTCCCATCGCGCAAGCGCTGCGGGCACACGGCGCCGGGCTGCACCTGAAGACGGCGGGGACGACCTGGCTGGAAGAGGTGGCCGGGCTGGCGACGGCCGGGGGCGACGGGCTGAAGCTGGCGCAGGAGATCTACGAGAAGGCCTATGCCCGCATCGACGAGCTCTGCAAGCCGTACTCGGCCGTCATTGACATCGACCGGGCCAAGCTGCCGGAGCCCGAGGCCGTGCGCGGCTGGTCGGGGGCGCAATTCGCCGCGGCGCTGCGGCACGACCAGAAGAACCCGGCCTACAACATGCACTTCCGCCAGCTGCTGCACGTCGGGTTCAAGGTCCCCGCCGAGATGGGGGACACCTATCTCAAGGCGCTCGACGCCCATGCCGCCACGATCGGCCGGCTGGTGACGGAGAACATCTTCGAGAAGCACATGCGGCCGGTCTTCCTGCAGCGGTGAGAGGAGGGCGCGCGGAATCGCTCGCGCCTTCAGCCTCTGCCCAAACCCGAAGAAACGTCACGCCCCCCTCGGGTCCGCCCGAGGGGGGCTCGTGTTGTGACGCGGGTACTTGGTCCCGTCCCCTGCCCCCTCACCCCCACCCCGGCTTCACGGGATCAGCTGCATGTGCACGCCCCGCTCGACGCTCATCGCCGTCTGCGCCGCCGCCAATCCTGAGTGATCGTGGACGATGGTCGCGACGGCAGAGGCCATGGCGCGGGGGTCGTCTCCCCCCGGGAAGAGCACATTGCGTCCGATCAGGGCGCCCCGGACGTTGGGGCCAGCCTGCACGGCGGTCTCGAGATCCCGGAGCACGGGCAGGGGGTCCCCCGTCACCTCGCCCCCGAGGATCAGGATGGGCAGCGTGGTCGCCCGCGCCACCTGCTCCATGGCCGGACAGGATGGGATCTCCAGCCAGGTGTTGAGCGACGAGGAGCCCATGGCCGAGGCGACGCTCAGCATGCCGGCGAGTGCCTCGATCGTTCGCTGCACGACATAGCTCCCCCGCACGCGTCTGACCGGCAGCGGCTCGAGGAAGGCGGCGAGGTCCGAGCGGACGCACAGGCTGACCGCCTCGGCACAGGCCAGGAGGGTGCGCCCGGAGGCGGGGTCCGCCCGATCCAATCTGAACATGAACTTGGCCCCATCCATGCGGAGGGCCTGCATCCGCTCCGTCGTGAAGGCGGTAAAGCTGTCCTCCATCTCGAAGGCGGTGCCCTTGAGGCCGCCCCGGTTCATGCAGCCCACCAGCAAGCGGTCGTCGAGCAGGCCCGCCCCGCCCCGCTCCTTGATCAGGCGGGTCACGATGAACAGATCCTCGATCAAGTCCGGTGTGCCCATCACGCCGTCAATGCCCGGACAGCTCAGGACGCGGAGAATCCGGGCCAGGTACGCGTGCCGGTCGGCCATCCCGAGAGGGTCCTCCATCACGTGCAGGACCTGGCGCCCGGGGTGATCCGCGGCCAGGATGACGAGGCTGCCGTGGGGCGCAGGGATCGGGCGGCGCTTCCGCCGCTCCGCCTCTTCCTGGACGACGGCCGGGCGATCGATCCGGACGTCGGTGATCGCGCGGTAGATCTCGGGCGGAAGAAAGGCGGCTGGATCGAACTGTGATGGCCGGTGCTTCCGGGATGGCATGGAGCGTCTCCTTGCAGGCAAGACCTACGAGGCTGCGTGCAGACGGGGGTACAGCGGGACGAGGGCCCGGTAGAGATCCTCGTACAGCGCGATGCGCCCGCGGTAAAAGTCGACCGCCCCGGGATCCGGGGTGACGGTTTCCTGGGCCGGGTTCCAGGCTTGCGCGGCGGCGTCCAGGTCGTCTATCAGGCCCACCGCCCGGGCCGCCAGCAGGGCGGCTCCCATGGACGCGGTCTCCGTGTAGCGCGGGCGCACGACCGGCAGGCCCAGGATGTCCGCCTTGATCCGCACCCACAGGTCGGAGCGGGCGCCGCCCCCCATCACGATGACCTCGTCCGGGGCGAGGCCCAGGGCGCGCAAGCCCTCCAGGCACGAGTGCGTCTCGTAGCCCACGCCCTCCATCATGGCCCGCGCGATGTCGGCGCGGGTATGGCCCAGACTCAGCCCCAGCACCAGGCCGCGGGCGTCGGCGTTCCAGCGCACGGATCGGGCCCCCATGAAGAAGGGGAACACCAGCAGGCTCCGCGCCCCCCGCGGGCTCTGGGCCGCCTCGCGCTCGAGGGCCGGCATCTCCTCGGTCGGGATCCCCAGGAGTTCCCGGAACCAGCGCATCATCGATCCGGAGGTGGTGATGCCCATCTCCAGGAGCCAGCGTCCGGGCGTGGCGTGGACCGAGCAGGGCACGCGCCCCAGGGATTCCGGCAGCCGGTCGATGGTCATGCAGATGTTGCTGGCCGTTCCGATGGAATCAATGACCCGGCTTCCGAAGAGCCCGATGCCCACCGCCTCGCAGGGACGGTCGCCGGCGCCCAAGGCGACCGGGATACCCGAGGGGAGCCCCAGCGCCTCGGCGGCCGGCGGGGCCAGTCCGAAGGGTGCGTCCGTGGAGCGGTAGATCGGCGGGAACTGATCCTCGCGGACCCCGATCCGGCGGAAGATGTCGGGCCACCAGGTGTGGGTGCGGAGGTTCATCATCATCGTCCGCGAGGCCAGGGTGTGATCGGTCGCCTGCCGGCCGGTCAGGCGGTAGTACACATAGTCGCGGGTCTGCAGGAATGCGGCGGCCTTGTCCAGCAGGTCGGGCTGGTGCTCGTGCACCCAGAGGAGCTTGCAGGCCGTGTAATTCGGATCGGGCGAGAGACCGGTGTGGTGGTGCAGGAAGCTCTCCCCGAACTCCTGGGCCAGGCGGGCGGCCTGATCCCGGCAGCGCCGATCCATCCAGATGATGCACCGGGCGAGCGGGGCGCCGTCCGAACCCATCGGCACCACGCCCTCCCGCTGCGAGGAGAGACCGATGACCGCGATACGCCCGGCGTCACGACCGACCAGGACGCGGCGGGCCGCCACGACGCTCGCCCGCCACCAGTCCTCGGCGTCCTGCTCGGCCCAGTCCGGCTGGGGGTGGTGGATGGGGTAGGGCTCGTCGCTCGAGGTGAGCAGCGTCCCCTGGGTGTCCCAGAGGCAGACCTTGCAGGCGCTGGTGCCGACGTCGAAGGTCAGGATCGTTTCCAAGGGCATGGCCCACGCACCACCGAAAGAGGAAACCGCAGATTGCGCAGATCACACAGATTCGCCGAAGAGGAGCCGGATAGATCCTGGGTAATCTGCAACATCTGCGTAATCTGCGGTTCCGTTCCGGGTCCCTGTCGTTACGGCTTCACCATGATCTTGAGGCCCTTGCCCTGCGTCAGGGCATGGATGGCCTCCTTGGTCTGGGCCAGCGGGTACTCGACGCCCAGCAGGGGCTTCAGGTTGAGCTGCGGGAGCCAGCGCACCGCGCGGTGGAAGGTGTAGGGCCGGATGAAGGAGGACATGATCTTGAGCTCTTTGTCGAAGATCAGGAAGGGGCGGACCGACGCGACCGCCGCCGGGTCGTTCACCCCGACGATGAAGACGGTCCCGCCCCGCTGCACGAGCTCTAGGCCCTTCTCCAGGAGGGCCGGGCGCCCAACGCAGTCGAAGACGTATTCCGGGCCCAGGCCGTCGGTGTGCTCCTTCACCAACGCGTCCAGGTCCTGGGTCTGGGGGTCGACCGGGATCCCGCCGACCGCCTTGGCGATCTCGCGGCGGTGCGGCACTGGCTCGGACACCAGGACCTTGGAGGCACCCCCGTGGATCAGCAGCTGGGTCAGGATGCAGCCGATGGTGCCTCCGCCCTGCACCAGGGCGACGTCCCCGGACCGGAACTGGACCAGGTCGATGGCGTGCAGGACGCAGGCGAGCGGCTCGGAGAGCGCCCCCACCTCGAAGGAGATGCCCTCGGGGAGCTTGTGGATCTGCCGCTCGGTGACGCAGACGTACTCGGCGAATCCGCCGGGGTGGACGAACCGATTGAGACACAGGTGCTCGCGCCCGTCCCGGCAAAAGTAGCAGCGGTCGCAAGAGTTGCCGCTCTCCACCGCCACCCGGTCACCGACCTTTACTCGCTTGACCTCCTTGCCGACCGCAGACACGGTTCCCGTGTGCTCGTGGCCGATGATGCGGGGCGCCTTGAACATGGGGAACTTGTTCTCGAGGATGTGGGCGTCGGTCGCGCAGACGCCGCAGGAGACCACCTTGACCTGCACATCGTACGGGCCCTGGGGGGTGGGGGCAGGAACCTCATCGATGTCCAGGTGGTCGATGCCTTTCCAGACCGCTGCCTTCATGGTGCGCTCTCCTTTCCGAGTCCAGGTGCCGGGATCTCCACGCCGTGCCCGCGCAGGAAGGCGCAGACCTCCTCCCGAGACGGGATGCCGGTCCGCCCTCCGAGCCGGGTGCACTTGAGCGCCGACACGGCGTTCGCGAAGAGCAGTATATGTCTGGCCTCCCACCCCTGCAACACCCCGTAGACGAATGCCCCATGAAACACATCACCGGCTCCGTTCGTGTCCACCACGTCCACCCGGAACCCTGCGGCCTCGATCCGCTCGCCGTCGACGCTCAGGACCGAGCCGTGCTCCCCCCGCGTCAGGCCGACCACGCGCGGGCCGAGCCGGTGCATCGCCTCCAGGATACCGCCCACCTCGCCGTGCCCCGTGACCTCCTGGCCAAAGCGCTGGGCCACGATGAGGATGTCGGTGAGGCGGAACAGCTCCTCGCGCCGCTGGGTGAACCGCTCGGCGTCCATGGACACCGGGATTCCTGCGTCCCGGGCCCAGCGGGCCGCCTGGATCGCCGCATCCCCTTCGTAGCCATCCAGGTGCAGGATCCGCCCCGCGCAGACCGCGTCGCGGTCGAGCTCCTCGGGGCGGAGCCAGATGCGGGGATCGATGTGGCGGATGATGGTCCGGTGGCCGGTGCCTTCCTCCACCAGGACGATGCTGAGGCGATGGGGGACGCCGGCGGCCACGACCGAGGCGCCGAGGTCCAGTCCCTCGCCGGCCAGCTCCTCGCGGGACAGCCGGCCGATCTGGTCGCCGCCGAACTTCCCGATGTAGCGGGTGCGCAGCCCCAGCCGCGCACAAGCGACCATGGCCGTCGCGGTGAGGCCACCGCCCTGGGTGGCAGCAGCGATGGCGTCGGACTTGGTGTCGGGCTCGGGGAAGCGAGGGATGCGGAAGAGGTAATCGATCACGTTGACACCGACGCCGACGACGTCGAAGGGCTTGTCCTGGGGAACGGAAAGATCGAGGCGCATGGGGCACCCGAGGAAAGAGCGTTCGGTAGTTCGAGGGTTCGATGGTTCGCTAGTTCACCGATTCGTGAACTCTCGAACGCTCGAACTCTCGAACGGTCTTGGGTCAGTTCAGCTGCAGCCCGCCGCACACGTTGTAGGTCTGGCCCGTGATGTAGCTGGCCTCGTCCGAGGCCAGGAAGGTGTACACGTTGGCCACGTCCTCGGGGGTTTCGATCCGGCCCAGGGGGATCGCCGCCACCCGGGTGCGCTTCATGGTGCCCTGCGGCTGGCCCTCCAGGGCGGACCAGTCCCGGTCGACCTCGACCCACATGTCGGTATCGACGATGCCGGGGGCCACGGCGTTGACCCGGATGCCGTGCTTGGCCCAGGCCAGCGCCAGGCTCTGGGTGATGGCGATCACCGCGAACTTGGAGGCGCAGTAATCTGCCATCATGGGCTTGCCGGATCGGCCCGAGATCGAGGTGGCGTTCAGGATGACGCCGCTCTTACGCTTGATCATCTCCCGGGCGACGGCCTGCGAACAGAAGAAGAGGGCCTTGGCGTTCAGGTCCAGGGTCCGGTCCCAGTCTGCCTCGGTGAGCAGAAGCGGATCCTTCACCTTGGTGATGCCGGCGTTGTTGACCAGGATGTCGATCTTGCCGAACTCGCGGAGCGCCGTCTCCACCATGCGCTGGATGTCGGCCATGCGGGTGACGTCCATCTGCAGGGGCACGCCCTTGCGGCCCAGGCGCTGGATCTCCCTGGTGGTCTCTTCCGTGGTCCTCGGATCTAGGTCGGGGACGAGAACGTCCGCCCCCTCCTGGGCGAAGCGGATGGCGGTGACCCGGCCGATGCCCCGGCCGGCCCCGGTGACGATGGCGGATTTCCCGGCGAGACGCATGGAGTCCTCCTTACGTGATGAAACGCAGACCAGACCTCGGTAGGCCTGCCGTCAGGGGGGCCGCGGGGGCCCGCCGCAGGCGGCGCGATCCTACCCCTTGAGAGCGCCGAGGGTCAGGCCCCGGACGATGTGCTTCTGGATGAAGAGCGACAGGATCAACACGGGCAGCGTGATGATGGTGGCCGCCGCCGTGAGGCCGCCCCAGTTGATCTCCTCATAGGAGAGGAAGTTATAGACGGCGATGGGCAGGGTGCGCGTCTTGAAGCCGGCGATGATGAGCGAGAACAAGAAATTGTTCCAGGAGAAGATGAAGCTCAGGATGGCGGTCGCCACGATGCCGGGCTTCACCAGTGGCAAGGCCACGCGGAGGAACGCCGAGAAGTTGGAGCAGCCGTCGATCCGCGCCGCCTCGATCATCTCCCCGGGCACGTCCTCGAAGAAGCCGATCATGACCCAGAGGACCAGGGGCAGGGCCACGATGAGATGGGTCAGGATCAGGGCGGTGTAGGTGTCGATCAGCTTGAGCTTGGTGAAGAGGATGAACCAGGGGATGAGGTAGCTGATCCCCGGGGCCATGCGGGCGGTGAGGATGGCCAGGGCGATCCCGCTCTGCTTGAAGCGCGCCACGGCATAGGCCCCCGGGAGCCCCAGGATCAGGGCCAGGCCCGTCGAGCCCGCGGCCACGATCATGCTGTTCAGGGTGAACTGGAAGAAGGGGTTCTTGATGAAGACCTCGCGGTAGTTCTGGAGGGTGGGGGTGAAGACCCACACCGGGGGATACGCCGTGTTCTCGACCTGGGTCTTGAAGGAGGAGAGGAACATCCAGCCCAGCGGGAATAGAAACGGCAGCAGGATCAGGATCAGCAGGAGGTAGGTCCCCAGGCCTTCGCCCGGGCGTCGGCGACCGTGCATGTCAGTGTCTCACCAGGAGCCGCGGCGCACCTTGATCAGCACCAGGCTCACGCCCAGGACCAGGGCGAAGAGGATGACCAGGAGGGAGCAGGCGTAGCCGATATGGAAGTAGAAGAGCCCCACCTGGAAGGTGTAGACGTTGAGGGTCTCGGAGGCGAACCCCGGCCCCCCGGCGGTCATGACATAGATGATGTCGAAGGTCTTCAGGCAGTCGATGGAGCGGAACAGCAGGGCCACCATGATGGTCGGGCGCAGCAGCGGCAGCGTGATCCGCCAGAACATCTGGGCGGGCGTGGCGCCGTCGATGAGCGCGGACTCGTACGGCTCGAGCGGCAGGGTGGCCAGCCCGGCCAGGGTGATGAGGGTGATGAGCGGCGTCCACTCCCAGGTGTCCACGACGGCCAGGGCCGGGATCACCAGGCGGACGTCGCTCACCCACTTGAAGGGGCCGAGCCCCACCAGGCCCACCAGGTAATTCATCACCCCCAGGGTGGGGTTGTACATCATCATCCAGACCAGGGCGATGGCGACGGGCGTGGCGACCATGGGCAGCAGGAAGATGGACCGGAAGAAGCCCTTGCCCCGGAACGGCCGGTTGAGCAGCAGGGCCAGCGCCACCCCGAGCACCACCTGCATGGCCGTGGCCAGGACCGTGAAGTAGAGCGTCAGCCAGACGGCGTTGCGGAATCGCTCGTCCTGGGTGAAGGCCCGTTTGAAGTTGGCGAGCCCGATGAACTCCGGTGCGGTGACGCTGCTGGCGAACCAGGAGTGCAGGCTCATGTACACGGTGTAGAAGACCGGGAAGACCATCAGGATGAAGACGACGACGGTGGCCGGGCTCGTGAAGACGAGGACCGGGTGGCGCTCGATAAAGAGGGCCCAGCCAGAGCTGGAGCGCGCCGGGGGTGGCAGGGAACGGCTGTTGGTGGTCATGGGGGCTAGGCGCAAACGGGAGGAGGCCCGTGCGGGCCTCCTCCCGTCGGTCTCAGCCGGGACAGATTCCGGCTACTTCTTCTCGGTCTCGGCCATGATGCGCTTCATGTCCGCGGCCGCCTTGTTGGCGGCAGCCTTCACATCGCCGCCCTGGATCGAGGTCACGATGGCGGCGCCGACGGCGTCGCGGACCTCCGCCACGGCGACGACCGGGGGATTCCAGAACGGGGTGCCGACCTTGGAGCCCTGGGCCAGCGACTCGGCGAGGTCGGCCGGGACCTTGGCCTTACCCTTCGGGTCCTTCCAGACGGCGTCGCGGCAGCCCAGCACGCCCTTCTCGGTCTGGACCTTGAAGACCTGATCCTTGTTGGTGGCCCACTGCATGAAGAGCCAGGCGGCCTTCTGGTTCTTGGCGGTCTTGGGCATGCCCAAACCCCAGACGGCCACGGTCGAGCCGTACTGGCCCTTGGGTCCGCGGGGGAAGAGGGCATAGCCCACCTTGCCGATGACCTTGGACTTCTGCGCATCCTCGATCACCGGCCAGAGGGAGTTGGCATCGGTGTACATCGCCGCCTTGCCCTGGGAGAAGATGGAGGAGGCCTCGTACCAGTGGTTGTTCTCGGAGCCCGGCGGGCCGTAGAGGCGGAGGAGCCGTCCCCACATGTCGATGGCCTTGATCGCCTCTTCACTGTTGATGGCCGGCTCGCGGTCGGGGGTGAGCCAGCTGCCGCCCATGGCGTAGAGCATCCCGGCGAACATGGAGGTGGCCGCGGCCCGCTTGCCGCGGTTCACGATCCCGAAGCCGGGCTGCCCGTCATCGGTCATGGGCTTGCCGTTCAGGGCCTTGGCCGCCGCCTCCATCTCGTCCAGGGTGGTGGGCACCTTGACGCCATACTTCTGGAAGACGTCCTTGCGGTACATCAGGGACACGTTCTCGACCTGGACGGGGGGGCCGATGAGCTTGCCCTCGATCACCATGGCCTCGCGCGTCTTGTCCAGGAAGTCGTTCCAGTTGTAGTCGGGCGCCGTGAGGGACGGATCCTTCAGGAACTCGTCCACCGGCTGGTACCAATCCGCCCGCATGTACTTCAGCCCTTCCTGGGCGGGCATGGTCATGAAGACGTCGATGCTGCTCGCGCCGGAGGTCAGCTCCACCAGGACCTTGGCCCGGAACTGGTCCTCGGGATAGACCTCGGTGATCAGCTTGATCCCGGTGAGGGTCTCGAAGTCCTTGAGGTGCGGCTCGATCGCGGCCTGCCAGGGGTGCTTGTTGAGCAGGACGCGGAGCTGGGTTCCCTTGAACTGCTGCCAGTTGAACTGCTGGGCCTGGGCGGTCGAGGCCAGGAGCAGCCCCGCCAACAGGCCAAGCGCCACCACTGCCTTGCAGATCTTCATGCGTTTCTCCTCCTCTCGGGACACCCCGGAAATCAAAGCCGCCGGCCCGCCTTGGGCCGGCAGCAATCACAGGCATAGCTAACCATAGATATCGGGAGGAATCAAGCGCGCGCGACCATTGGCCTGATTTGCCGCACGACCCTGCGACGGGCGGGGGCAAGGGCAGAACACAGCCCGGGAGCCGATGTCCTGGCCGATCAGCTACCGCTCGGTCTGGGAGATGATCTCGCGGAGGCGTCGATCGGCCGCCGCCGCCGCGGCCTGAATGTTCTCGCCCTTGAGGACGGCGCTGATGGCGGAGCCGACCGCCTCGCGCGCCGCGGTGACCATAAAGAGGGGTGGCGCATAGATGGGATTGCCGATCTCGCCGGCCTCCTGGAACGAGGCGGCCAGTTCGGGTGGGATCCGGTTCTTGATGCTGGTGTCCTGCCAGACGGACGTCCTCGGGACGAGCACCCCCTTCGCCAGGGCGGTCCGGACCTGCGGGACAGCGGTGGCCCACTGACAG
>Ga0153915_10003870_pt1 | contig 13761 bp, 11 predicted proteins | sample Opewatmetagenome_2_FD_107003 | JGI IMG/M metagenome (GOLD analysis project Ga0153915, IMG submission 107003) | Freshwater wetland microbial communities from Ohio, USA - Open water 3 Core 3 Depth 3 metaG | ecosystem: Environmental > Aquatic > Freshwater > Wetlands | place: USA: Ohio, Lake Erie... | reverse complement strand
CCGAAAGTCACCGGAGGTGAAGCGTATCTGTCTTCTAATGCGGGCCTTGCTTTAAATAAGGCATCTGATTTTGCCCGCCAGCGTGGTGACCAGTTTGTATCAGCTGAATTTATATTCCTTGGCCTTCTTTCAACGGGAGATGATGTATCAAAGATGATGCGGGACCAGGGAATAACGGAGAAAGATATGAAGGCAGCAATTGACGAGCTTCGCAAAGGATCCAAGGCCGATAGTCAGACTGCAGAAGACACGTTCAACAGCCTTAATCGTTTTGCAATTAATCTTAACGAGATGGCAAGGAACGGGAAACTTGATCCCGTAATAGGAAGGGAGGATGAAATCAGGCGTATCCTGCAGATCCTGTCAAGGAGAACAAAGAATAATCCAATACTGATAGGCGAGCCAGGGGTAGGTAAAACTGCAATTGCTGAAGGACTCGCACATCGGATTGTTAAGGGGGATATCCCGGAAAATCTCAAGACCAAGCTTGTATATTCTCTTGATATGGGTGCGCTGATTGCAGGTGCTAAATATAAAGGTGAATTCGAGGAACGATTAAAGTCAGTAGTAAAGGAAGTTGTGGCATCAGAAGGAGAGGTAATTTTATTCATAGATGAGATCCACACCCTTGTTGGAGCCGGGAAAGGTGAAGGAGCGATGGACGCTGCAAATATACTTAAGCCAGCACTTGCAAGGGGTGAATTGAGAGCCATCGGCGCAACCACCCTGAATGAATACCAGAAATATTTTGAGCAGGATAAGGCTCTCGAAAGAAGATTCCAGATCGTTATGGTCAATGAACCTGATGAGATCAGCTCTGTTTCAATTCTCAGGGGCCTGAAGGAAAGATATGAGACTCATCATAAAGTGAGGATCAAGGATGAAGCAATAATTGCGGCTGTTGAATTGTCGCACAGGTATATTACAGAAAGGCACCTTCCTGATAAAGCTATTGACCTGATAGACGAAGCTGCAGCCAGCCTGAGATTGGAGATGAATTCTGTACCACTTGAAATAGATGAAATAGAAAGGAGGATCAAGCAGCTGGAGATCGAAAGAGAAGCTATTAAAAGGGATGGAGATACGGAGAAAGTTGAAGGGCTGGCTGCCCAGATTAAAAATTTGTCAGAGGAAAGGAATTCGCTAAGAGCTAAATGGGAGTCAGAAAAAGTTCTCATAAATAAAGTTCAGCAGTTAAAGGAGCAGATCGAAAACCTTAAATTTGAAGCAGAGCAAGCTGAAAGGGAGGGCAACTATGGAAAGGTTGCCGAGATAAGGTATGGCCGCATTAAAGAAATTGAATCCAACATTGAAAAACTTAATGAGGAACTTCATGGCATCCAGAAAAATAATGCCCTGATAAAAGAAGAGGTTGATGCTGAGGATATAGCAGAGATAGTCAGCCGCTGGACCGGGATCCCTGTGAGCCGGATGCTTCAGAGCGAAAGAGATAAGCTTTTGTTTCTTGAAGATGAATTACATAAGAGGGTCATTGGCCAGGATGAGGCAATCGCTTCGGTGGCTGATGCGGTCAGAAGGAGCAGGGCCGGACTTCAGGATTCAAGGAGGCCTATTGGCTCATTCATTTTTCTTGGGACCACAGGTGTGGGTAAAACCGAGCTTGCCAAAGCCCTTGCTGCATTCCTGTTTAATGATGAAAACCTTATTACCCGCATTGACATGTCTGAATACCAGGAGCGTTTTTCTGTTAGCCGGCTTATTGGAGCACCTCCCGGATATGTGGGCTACGACGAAGGCGGACAGCTTACTGAAGCAGTGAGAAGAAAACCCTATTCAGTGATACTGCTGGATGAGATAGAAAAAGCTCATCCTGATGTCTTCAATATTTTGCTTCAGGTCCTGGATGATGGAAGGTTAACTGATAATAAAGGCAGAACAGCAAATTTCAGGAATACAATAATTATAATGACTTCCAATATCGGATCGCATCTGATTTGGGAAAATATGAAAGAGTATGATGAAAACAGGGCAGAGGAGGTCCATGAGAAAACCAGGAATGCCTTATTTGATCTGTTGAAGCAGACTCTTCGCCCGGAATTCCTCAACCGGATAGATGAGATTATAATGTTTAAACCGCTGACATCTCAGAATATAAAGGATATTGTAGAACTTCAGCTAAATGAACTTAAGCGGAATCTATCAGCAAACAATGTAAATGTTGAATTTACGGAGAAGGCTGTGAACTGGCTTGCTAAACAAGGGTATGATCCTCAGTACGGTGCCCGGCCGCTTAAAAGGCTTATTCAGAAGAATATATTAAATGAGATATCCAGGATGATAATTAGTCAGGAAGTGTCTAAAAATCAATTAATTATGATCAATGGTGATAAAAATGGCCTTTCAATAATGAATATAGTCAATGATTGAAAGACTCACCGGCAATCGCTCCGGGATTATTAATGAAAACTTTTCAGGCAGTCTTCCTTGGTATTATATATTTCGAAAACGTTATGCAACTGCAGTAGTTTAAAAAGTTCCATTACCCCAGGAGTGATGTTGCAGATCTTGAAGAAACCATAGTTGTTATTCGCAGTTTTCATTATAGAAAGGAAAACGCCAAAACCAGTACTGTCAACAAAGTCAACGCCTTCCATATTAAGCACCAGCTTTGTGTTTGGCTTTACGAATAAACTCTTCATTTGTTCCTTAACAGGTTCAGCAATCAAAGCATTGAATCGGTTAACATTGTCAAAACTGACAATGATAATCCCGTTTGAGGTTTCTGTTTTCAGCATGATAATAAGTTTTATTTGATTTTCATTGTTTTGAGTTCCTTACAAGCAATATTTATATCGTGTTCAAATTTTCTGATGTATTCAAAAAACTTATCAACATTTTTCTGATCTCTTGCCGACAGTTCAAAATCTTTTAACATTTCTGAGAGTTCGTTCATTCCCATTATGGCCACAGAGGATTTCGCTTTATGTGCAAGGCGGCTTAGAGATTGCCAGTCGTTCCTGGCATAGTAATCCTGCATTTCCTTTGTATATTCATCAGCCTGTGAAATAAATATATCAACAAGTTCCTGGATCAGTTCAGGATTCCCATCTGTCATATTTCTCAGATAGCTCAGGTTAGTGATCATAAGTACGTCTTTAATTTTCCAAATGAGAAAAAGTGTTCAATAAAAATCAAAATAAAAATAATTGAATTTTTTTACTTTTAATAAAATTTCCTGTTCATGTTAAACCATTTTCAGGTAAATCCGTATATTACAATGCTTTTTGTAAAAAAATAATTATGAAAAGATTATTCAACGTGGCCTTACTCTTATGCTTTCTGTCTTTATACCTTACAGGGCAGGAACAGGGTTCGGGCGTACCGCTTAAAAATAAAAATGAAGCCAAAGTTGCATACAATAGGGCTATTGAGAGTATTAATGAACAAAGTTACCTGGTAGCCCTGGAATACCTGTCAGCTGCCGTTGACCTGAATCCAGAATTTTCCGAAGCTTTTCTCTTGAGAGGAAAAACTAATCTTGAGCTCCAGAGACAGGCAGAGGCGATACAGGATTTTACAATAGCAATAAAACTTGACATGAATCTTGGCGAAGCTTACTTCTACCGCGGTTATGCAAACCTGGGCAAAGATCCGGATCCATCCGTGCTGGCTGATTTAGACCGCGCCATAACCAAAGGTTACAAGGAACATTTCGTCTATTACTACAGGGGATTATATAAACTTGTTTCCGGTGATTATACTGGTGCAATCCTTGATTTTACAAGTGCGCTTGACATCAAGTCAGACTATGCGCTCGCGTATCATGACAGGGGAACAGCAAAGCGTTTGCTGGGAGACTACCAGGGAGCAGTTCTTGATTACCGCCAGGCTGTCAACTACAATCCTGATTTTCCTGTTGCTTTTAATAATCTGGGCAGCGTTAAAAAAATGCTGGGCGATTACCAGGGAGCTGTGGATGACTATAATGTTGCAATAACGCTTGACACAAGTAATTATATGGCATATAATAACAGGGGAAGTGCGAAATATCAGCTTGGTGATTATGAAGGTGCACTGGCTGATTTCAATAAAGTTATTTCCATAAAGCATGATTATGTCCCGGCAATGAACAATATGGGCAGTGTGCTTTCCAAACTCAATAAATTTGATGAATCAGCAAAGACCTTTGATCAGATCATAATGAATGACCAGTCATTCGGATATGCTTACCTGAACAGGGGATTTGTCAGAGAACTGCTCGGAGACATCAATGGCGCCTGTCAGGATTGGAAAACAGCTGGCGACCTCGGAGTGACTGAGGCTGAAAAGTATATAAAAGAATGTAAATAAAAACAGAAAAACAATTGAAAAAATGAGGTCCATCATTAAAATTTCAAAATTTGCCATCCTGTTAATGCTGATCCCTTCTTTATCTTATTCCCAGCAGAAAATCAAAGTGGCAAAAATAGAATTTAAGACAGAGAATGAAACGGATTTCAAGGAAGCATGGAAGAACATAAGGAATGGGGATAAGCTATTCAAAGCAGGACCTGGCACATACCATGAGGCAAGAGAGCATTACCTGTTAGCAAATAAATATAACAGTGAAAATCCTGAACTGAACTATAAAATAGGAGTATGCTACCTTTTGTCAGATGATAAATATGATGCCATAAATTATCTCAGGAGAGCCTATATGGCTAAAAATCAAATTAGTACCGATATTCATTACCTGCTTGCCAGGGCTTATCATCTGACACTTGATTTTGACAGGGCTATCGAAGAATATAACAAGTACATTACAGGACTACCTCAAAAACATATTGTCAGGGACTCTCAGAGAATTCGGCGCATGATACAGGAATGTGAAAATGGGAAAGCTCTTGTTGCCAGTCCTGTCCGGGTTATAATAAATAATTTGGGTGAGAGTATTAACAGTGAGGCAGATGATTACAATTCTATTTTCCTTGCAGGTGATTCAATAATGTATTTTACTTCACGACGTATGCATTACGAAAAAGCTAAGAGGAGTGATTATGACAATAAATACTTTGAGAACATTTATGCTTCTGAAAGAAATGGTACAGAATGGTTAAAGGCGAATAATCTTGGTATAAAAGTAAATGGCCAAAATCATCATACTGCTGCCCTTGGAGTATCAAGTTATGGCAGCCGTCTGTATATCTATGAGGGGCAAAAGGATGCCGGGAATTTATATGAGAGCAAAATGAAAGATGGTCAGTGGACTTCTCCAAAACCAATAAGCGGCAAGTTAAATACAAAATTCCGTGAAACAAGTTTATGCATCAGCCCCGACCAGAAAAAACTGTATCTTGTTTCATCGAATCCTAAGCTCACACTGGGAGGAAGGGATATTTTTGTTTCAACAAAAAATGCACAGGGAAAATGGCAAAAACCGGTGAATATTGGAAGCAAGATCAATACTCCGTTTGATGAGGAGTGCGTAAATATCTCTCCTGATGGGAATACCTTATATTTCAGCTCCAAAGGGTATAATTCGATGGGTGGGTATGATGTTTTCAGGTCAGATAAAAACGACCTCGGAGAATGGGCACCTCCTGTCAATCTCGGATATCCGATAAATACACCCGATGATGAATTATTCTATTCAGTTTCGCCAGCAGGGAAATATGCATATTACTCGGCAAACAGGATGGGAACTATCGGATTACGTGATATATACAGACTATTGTACCTTGGAGCCGAAAAGGATTTTGTTATGCTTACTGAAGATATTCTTATTGCAGGAATCAGCGATACTGTAAGGAAAGGATTCCTGACTTTGCCCAATATAATCAAAATTGATACGACCTATATTCTGACCGGTAAAGTAAAGGATGGTTCAACAGGGGATGGAGTTATGGCACAGCTGGAGTTTATTGACGCCGATCAGAGCCAGGTAGTCGCTACGACCATGAGTAATGATACGGGAACTTATACTGCAAGGTTACCCGAAGGTAAAGCATATGGGGTTGAGATTAATGCGAAGGGCTATCTGTATTTTCTTGATATGGTGGATTTATCCGGGAAGGAACCTGAAGTACCGATCCAGCGCGACTTCAGCCTGGAAAAAGTTGAAGTCGGTACTAAAGTAGTACTTGAAAACATCTTCTTTGAAACCAATAAGGCCACCCTCAAGCCAGAGTCATATCCCCAGCTTGAGCAGGTTCTCAAATTCCTTAACAGCAATCCTTCAGTGAGAATGGAATTATCGGGCCATACGGATAATACAGGATCGCTTAAGCTCAATACTAATCTGTCACAGGCTCGTGCAGAATCGGTTGTGAAATACCTTGTTGAAAGAGGAGTAGCTCCGTCAAGGCTTGATGCTAAAGGATATGCATTTTCTCAGCCGATTGCACCAAATAATACTGCCGAAGGAAGAGCCAAAAACCGCCGCGTAGAGTTTAAGATACTGAGTATGTAATTTTCGGCCATGAAACAAACTGCTTTATTTGATATCCACAAACAAGCAGGTGCAAGGATTATACCTTTTGCCGGCTTTAACATGCCTGTCGAATACACGGGAATAATAGATGAACACCTGACAGTCAGGAATGCCGTGGGCGTTTTTGATGTATCCCACATGGGTGAGATATGGGTATCCGGCACTTCAGCTATCCCTTTTTTACAAAAAGTTACATCAAACGATATTAACGCATTGTATGATGGCAGGGTTCAGTATTCATGTTTCACTAACGGGAAGGGTGGTATAGTTGATGACCTGCTTGTATACAGGATGAATCGAGACAGATATTTACTGGTAGTTAATGCTTCAAATACCGGGAAAGACTGGGAATGGCTCAACAGTCAGAATAAAGAAGGAGCAATACTTGAAAATGCATCAGATTCAATCTCTCAACTTGCTGTCCAGGGGCCATTATCAATAAACACACTGCAGCCACTTACTCCTGAAAGCCTTTCTGATATTAAATATTATACCTTCCGCATTAATGAATTTGCCGGAGTGCCTGATGTGATCATAAGTGCTACAGGATATACAGGATCTGGAGGTTTTGAATTATATTTCCCAAACAGGTATGCTGAATCCATATGGAAGAAAGTCATGCAGTCCGGAATGGAATATGGGATCAAACCAATCGGACTCGCAGCCAGGGATACATTAAGACTGGAAATGGGTTATTGCCTTTATGGAAATGATATTGATGATACCACATCTCCGATTGAAGCAGGGCTTGGTTGGATAACGAAATTTGCTGATGGAAAGTACTTCATTGACAGAGATTTGCTGTTGAAGCAAAAACAGGAGGGAGTTGCAAGAAAGCTCAGCGGCTTCAGAATGATTGATAAAGGTATTCCCAGGCAGCATTATCCCATAGCAGACCGCAATGGCGAACGTATTGGCGAGGTAACATCCGGTACAATTTCTCCAATGCTTAATGCAGGAATTGGCATGGGATATATCAAGACTCCGATGACGAAATTCGGCACAGATATCTTTATAGAGATAAGGAATAAGCTTCTGAAAGCAGTTGTTGTACAACTTCCGTTTTATAAAAAATAATCAGGGTTACAGGTTCAATCTGGATTATCCTGCGATGCCTACAGTACAAGGTTCATGGTGCAGGATACAGGGCAAAAGAATTGGAAAATTTGAAGACTTATCACAAATTTGCAGTGAAAATAACGGACTGGCTGATGAATAAATATCAATGGATATAAAAAGAAAAATAGAGGTTTGCTTCTCACCGGTTCTTTTCAGGGAATTTAAGAATCCGGAGGCAATCGCTGTTGTCGTTGATATACTTCGTGCCACTACGGCCATCGTAACTGCTTTCATGAATGGTGTAAGCCGCATTATTCCTGTCGAAACTCTGAGTGAAGCAAAAGAATTAAAGAAGCAGGGATTCCTTGTTGCGGCTGAGAGGGACGGACTTGTACAGCCTTTTGCTGATTTTGGCAATTCTCCTTTTAATTTTACAAAGGAAAGGGTATTCAGGAAGGAAATAGTATACAGCACAACCAATGGAACCCAGGCAATTTATGAAGCAAGGGATTGCTTCATGATCGTAGTAGGGGCATATCTTAATTTTACTGCACTTACAAACTGGCTGCTCAGCCAGAAGAGGGACATTATAATTCTGTGTGCAGCTTGGAAAAATAAGTTTAACCTGGAGGACTCTTTGTTTGCGGGAGCTGTAGCTGAGCGTATACTGGAAAATCCGGAGTACTCTACTATCTGTGATTCGACCCATGCATCTATTGACCTTTACAGGATAGCAAAAAGCAATATAATAGGCTATATTGAAAAAGCCGCACAAAGGCATCGCCTCAGAAAAAATAAGCTGGATGATGTTATTGAATACTGTCACACATTTGACCTGACGCAACTGATCCCTGTATTCGAAAAAGACTGCATTAAAGTACTTCCTTCCTGAGACTCTGAAAGTTTTTAAGAATTTATAAACACCCTGCTCGGATAGTGATATTTTTTTTAGAATTTTACCGAACCTAAATACTATTAACCATGAAGAAGCACAATTTTAATCCGGGACCTTCTGTACTCCCTCAGTTTACTTTGGAACAGACTGCAAAAGCAGTCCTCGATTTAGATGGGACAGGCCTTTCAATAATGTCTATTTCTCATCGCGGCAAGGAATTTACGACTATACTGAAAGAAACAAATGACCTTCTGAAGGAACTGCTTGAAATTCCGGATGGATACAGCATTTTGTTCCTGGGAGGTGGTGCTAGCTTACAGTTTTCAATGGTTCCGTATAATCTGCTGAACCATAAAGCAGCTTATCTTAATACCGGCTCATGGGCATCTAAAGCCATCAAAGAGGCTGAAATGTTTGGTGAAGTAGTTGTTGTAGCCTCCTCTAAAGACAAGAATTATACCTATCTGCCTGAAAATTATTCAGTGCCTGGTGATGCTGATTATTTTCATATTACCACAAACAATACCATTTATGGGACTGAAATAAAAACAGATCCGGATTCTCCGATATCGCTTGTTTCAGATATGTCTTCCGATATACTTAGCAGGCCTGTTGATATTTCAAAATACAGCCTTATTTATGCAGGAGCACAGAAGAACCTGGGCCCGGCCGGAGTAACACTGGTTATACTGAAACCTGAAATCCTTGGTAAGGTTAGTCGTCCAATCCCATCAATGCTGAACTACAAGCTGCATATAGAAAATGAATCACTTTATAATACTCCACCTGTAGTTAATATTTATTCATGCCTGCAGACACTTAAATGGCTCAAAAAACTTGGCGGGCTAAAAGTAATGCAGAAGATAAACCAGGAAAAAGCTGAACTGCTGTACAATGAAATTGAAAGGAATAAACTGTTCAGGGGTACAGTCACGAATCCTGCCCATCGTTCAATAATGAACGTATGCTTTGTAATGAAGGATGAATATAAAGAGCTTGAAGCTGCCTTTCAGGAATTCGCATCATCAAAGGGGATGGTAGGTATTAAAGGCCACCGGTCAGTTGGAGGTTTCAGGGCTTCTCTTTACAATGCGCTGTCAAAGGAAAGCGTCCTCGCACTTGTCGATACCATGAAGGAATTCGAGAAGAAGAACTGATTTCGGCCGGAACCTTTGAAGGATCTCTGGCTTAACATTTTAAATGGTATAACAAAATAAAAATTTAAGACATGACCAAAGTATTAGTTGCCACAGAAAAACCATTTGCAGCAATTGCGGTCAACAAAATCAGGAAAATTGTTGAAGATGCGGGATTTGAACTGGTTCTTTTTGAAAAGTACAAAGAAGCCTCTGAATTAATTAGTGCTTCCTCAGATGCCCATGCGATGATTATCCGCAGTGATATTGCCAGCCGTCAGGTGATTGAGAATGCGAAAAACCTTAAGATAATAGTCAGGGCCGGGGCAGGTTATGATAATATTGATCTGGCCGCTGCTACCGAAAAAGGCATCGTCGCCATGAACACTCCCGGACAGAATGCAAATGCAGTAGCAGAACTGGCTATAGGGATGATGATATATGTTGCCAGGAATAATTTTAACGGATCATCAGGCACTGAACTGCTTGATAAAACACTGGGAATACATGCCTACGGCAATGTGGGAAAAAGAGTGGCCAAAATCGCCCAGGGTTTTGGCATGAAAGTTTATGCTTTTGATCCTTTTGTGAAGAAAAACGAAATTGAAAAAGATGGCATTATTGCTACAGGCAGCGTGAAAGATCTGTATTCAGCCTGCCAGTATGTTTCACTTCATATCCCGGCAGGCAAAGACACCATCAAGTCAATTAACCATGACCTGATGTCAAAGATGCCAGCAGGTGCAGTACTTGTCAATACAGCCCGCAAAGAGGTCATTGATGAAGCCTCCCTGTTAAAAATAATGGAGGAAAGAAAAGATTTCAGGTATGCTTCAGACATGTTACCAGATTGCGCAGCTGAGTTTGAACTTAAATATAAAGGCAGGTTTTACTTTACACCTAAAAAAATGGGTGCCCAGACTGAGGAAGCAAATATAAATGCCGGTGTTGCAGCTGCTCACCAGATCGTGAAGTTTTTCAAAACAGGAGACAGGACTTTCCAGGTTAATAAATAAAGATCCGGCGATGGCAATGCTTAAACCCTTCAAGGGATTCAGGCCGCTTAAGGAAAATGCAAAACGGATCGCTTCAAGGCCTTATGACGTGCTGAGTTCAGAAGAAGCAAGGATAGAAGCAAAGGGAAATCCTTATTCGTTTCTCCATGTAGTGAAACCTGAAATAGATCTCCCGGCAGATATTGACCATTACTCTCCGGAAGTATATAATAAAGGAAAAGAGAACCTTGAAAAGTTGATCCATGATGGCATTCTTGTTCAGGATCCGGAGGAGTACCTTTATGTATATGCCCAGACCATGTGGGGGAAGACGCAGTGTGGACTTGTCGGATGTGCAAGCGTTTCAGATTATTTAAATAATAATATCAGGAAACATGAATTGACGCGTCCTGATAAGGAAGAGGACAGAAAGAAACATATCAGGATTACAAGCTTTAATGCAGAACCTGTTTTCTTTGCATATCCTCAGCATAAGGAAATTGATGAGATGGTAAAGGGTGTCGTGCAGAATAAACCTGAATACGATTTTACGGCAGTGGATGGCATCGGGCATCATTTCTGGGTTATACGGGATAGGAAAACGATCAACAGGATTGTTGAAATTTTTGCTACAGAAATCCCCAATACATATGTGGCAGACGGGCATCACAGGACAGCTGCTGCAGCCCTGGTTGGTGATGAAAGGAAGCGCGCCAATCCTGAACATACAGGAAAGGAAGAATACAACTATTTCCTTGCAGTCCATTTCCCGGCAAACCAGTTGAGGATAATAGATTATAACCGCGTGGTAAAAGATCTGAATGGATTCAGCCCTGCTGAATTCCTGGACAGGATTAAAAAGTCATTTGATGTTGAAGGCAAAGGCAAGGATATCTATAAACCAGTCCGGAAGTCTAACTTCTCAATGTATCTTGAAGGGAAATGGTACTCACTTACTGCAAAACCGGGAACAACCAACGAACATGATCCTGTGGGTAAACTTGATGTGACCCTGCTTTCAAAGCAAATCCTAGAACCTGTGCTAGATATTATGGATCTTAGGAATTCAAAGCGGATTGACTTTGTTGGCGGTATAAGGGGACTTGAGGAACTGAAAAAAAGAGTTGATAGCGGAGACATGAAGGTTGCGTTTGCCCTGTATCCTGTTACTATGGATGAACTAATGGAAATTGCAGATACAGGGAATATCATGCCTCCAAAGACGACATGGTTTGAACCCAAGTTACGAAGCGGACTCGTCCTTCATCAATTTTGATTTTAAATCAGCCGGTAATCTTCGCGGATTTTCGTATTTCTCCCTGATTTAAAATCCTGCTGAACAGAAATATGAGTATAACGGAAAATATAAACCGGATCAGGTCAGAAATTCCCGGCAATATCAAAATTATTGCCATTTCAAAGACCAAATCACCTGCTCAGATACTGGAAGCCTACAATACCGGACATCTCATGTTTGGTGAAAACAGGGTTCAGGAACTCACAGAGAAAGCCGGTATTTTGCCGGAAGATATCCAGTGGCATATGGTAGGGCACCTTCAAACTAACAAGGTAAAGCAAATAATCCCTTTCGTAAGATTGATCCATAGTGTGGACAGCCTTAAACTGCTGGGCGTGATCAATGCTGAATCATTGAAAATAAATAAAATACAGGACTGCCTTTTGGAGGTCTATATTGCCCGGGAAGAAACAAAATTTGGCTTCAACGAAACCGAACTTGAAACAATTTTAAGATCAAAAGAGTTTGCAGAATTCCATAATGTCAGAATTGTTGGTTTAATGGGAATGGCTACTTTTATAGAAAATGAAACAGTGATCAGGGAAGAATTCAGAAACCTTGCCAGGATCTTTAAAAAAACCAGGGAGGAATTTTTCACCAACCAGGATCATTTCAGGGAGTTATCAATAGGTATGTCAGGAGATTACAAGATTGCAATTGAGGAAGGCTCAACGATGGTCAGGATTGGAACACTGATATTTGGGGAAAGAAACAAATCATAAACCCTAAAAACTAAATACTAAATTCTAAACAAAAACTAAAAACTTAAACCTAAAGACGAAACAGAGAAAGACGAAACATGCGAAACAAAGAAATACTAAACAAAAACGAAACGACGAAAAAACGAAAACCGAAACAGTGAAATATGAAGTACCCAACTCTTAAACCCATAACTCATCACTCATCACTCATCACTCAGAACCATCAACCAAAAACCATCCACCATGATAAATCTGACAACCAATTATGCTGGACTAACGCTGAGAAATCCACTGATAGTAAGCAGCAGCGGTCTTACGGACAGTATTGATAAGATCGGGAAACTGGAAAAGGCAGGCGCTGGGGCAGTCGTTCTGAAATCACTGTTCGAGGAACAGATCAAATATGAAGCAGGTGACCTGTCCAAACATACTGATTATCCCCAGGCAGAGGATTATCTTAATTATTATGTGCGCAGTAATTCAGTCGAACAATATTTGAAACTGATTGAAAATGCGAGGAAATCAGTAGACATACCTGTAATTGCCAGTATAAATTGTTTTTCGGCTACAGAATGGGTCAGCTTTGCGAAGCAGATTGAAAAAGCAGGTGCTCATGCCCTTGAACTGAACGTGTATTTCCTGCCACTGGAAAAGGACACTTCCTCAAAGATATACGAGGATGTATATCTTAAACTGGCTGCCGAGATCCGCAAACTCATAAGTATACCGGTAATATTTAAGCTGGGCCAGAATTTTACAAACCCGGTGAATCTGATTGATCAGCTATATAACCGGGGTATACAGGCGGTAGTACTTTTTAACCGTTTTTATTCGCCTGATATCAATGTCGACGAGCTTAAAGTTGTTTCATCTTCTGCCCTGAGCACACCAGAAGAAATAAGGAACTCACTAAGATGGGTTGCAATTGTATCTCATTTTGTTGAGAAAATTGATATTGCGGCATCCACAGGTATACATGACGGGAAAGCAGTTATCAAGCAACTGCTTGCGGGTGCTAAAGCTGTCCAGGTCTGTTCAGTTCTCTATAAGAAAGGTCCCGCCTGGCTCGGGGACATGATTGCCCGGGTGGAGGAATGGATGAAAAAGAATAATTATTCAAATCCCGATGAGTTCAGGGGAAAAATGAATTACGGCAATATTAAGGATCCGGTTGTCTTTGAGCGGGCGCAGTTTATGAAATATTACTCATCTCAACATTAGCAGGCCCTTCTATTCAAGCATTATTTT
>Ga0153915_10003869_pt1 | contig 13762 bp, 10 predicted proteins | sample Opewatmetagenome_2_FD_107003 | JGI IMG/M metagenome (GOLD analysis project Ga0153915, IMG submission 107003) | Freshwater wetland microbial communities from Ohio, USA - Open water 3 Core 3 Depth 3 metaG | ecosystem: Environmental > Aquatic > Freshwater > Wetlands | place: USA: Ohio, Lake Erie... | reverse complement strand
TGCTCGAGCTGCACACGCGCGAGCACGGCTACACGGAGGTCTCGCCGCCGTTCCTGGTGACGCGGGAGACCATGACCGGCACCGGCCAGCTGCCCAAGTTCGAGGAGGACCTGTACCGGACGGGGGACGACCTGTTCCTGATCCCAACCGCGGAAGTGCCGCTGACCAATCTCCACCGCGGTGAGGTGCTGCGGGCAGAGGAGCTGCCCAAGCGGTACGTGGCGTACACGCCGTGTTTCCGGCGGGAGGCGGGGGCGCACGGCTCCGAGACGCGCGGGCTGACGCGGGTGCACCAGTTCGACAAGGTGGAGCTGGTGCGTCTCGAGCGACCGGAAGCGAGCGCGGCGGCGCACGAGGAGCTCACGCGGCACGCCGAGACGGTGCTGCAGCGGCTTGGCCTCGCGTACCGTGTGGTCAAGATTGCCGCCGGCGACATGGGATTCGCCAATCATCGCCAGTACGACCTCGAGGTCTGGGCGCCGGGCGCCAGGAAATGGCTGGAGGTGTCGAGCTGCAGCACCTACCGCGACTTCCAGGCGCGACGGATGGAGACTCGGTACCGTCCGGCGCGGGGCGCGAAGCCCGAGTACGTGCACACGCTCAACGGCTCGGCGCTCGCCCTGCCGCGGACGGTGATCGCGCTGCTGGAGGCGGGGCAGGATGCGGACGGGGGCGTGCGCGTGCCGCCGGCGCTGGTCCCGTTCCTGGGAGTGGAGCGGCTTGAGCCGCTGGGCGGCTAGCGGGCGCCGCCGCGGCTGGCTGCGGCGGCCGGCGGCGCTGTGGGTGCTGGTCGCGGTCGCCGCCGGACTCACCGTCGGCTCGGCGTATCTGGTGGCGCATCATCTCACCACCGACGCCCAGCGCGCGTCGCAGTTCTACGCCCGCGTCTTCTCCGGCCTCGGGGACCCGCGCGAGACTGGCGCGACCGATGCGCTCCTCGCGCTCGCGGCCGGTATCCGCCGGCAGGGGATTCCCCTGGTGGTCACGGACGAGCAGGGCGTGGCCACCGACACCGCCAACCTGCCGCGCCCCATGGGCCTCGACTCGCCCGAGCTCAAGACCTTCGTCTCGGCGCTGGACCGTGACACGCCGCCGCTCCGGGAGCCGGGCGTCGGGACGATCCACGTGGGGGCCCCGCGTCTGCGCGCCTGGCTGCGGCTGGTCTTCGCGCTGGAGCTCGCGACGCTCGGCGGCCTGGCCGCGCTCGCGATCCTCGCCCACCGGGCGTCGCTCCGGTCGGCGCGCGACCGCGTCTGGGTGGCGATGGCACGCGAGTCGGCACACCAGCTCGGCACGCCGCTGACGTCGCTGGCGGGCTGGGTCGAGCGCCTCAGGGACGGCGCGGACAGCGCGAGGGAGATCGCGGGCCACCTGGACAACGATTACGCACGGCTCGACCGCGTGGCGCGGCGCTTCGAGCGGATCGGGCAGCCCCCTCACCAGGACCGCGTGGACGTCGCGGCGGTGGCGGAAGCCGTGGCTGCGTACTTCACGCCGCGCCTGCCGGCGCTGGCGCACCGCGTCGCCCTCGCGGTGGAGGTGGACGGCGGCACGGCGATGATCACCGGCGACGCGCTGCTGCTGGAGTGGGCGCTGGAAGCGCTGGTGCGCAACTCGGTGGACGCGCTCAAGGGCCGGGGCGGGACGATCCGGATCGGAGTCACCGGCGGCCCCGATGACGTGGTCGTCCGGGTGGCGGACGATGGGCCGGGCGTCGCCAGCGAGGTGCGCCACCGGCTGTTCGAGGCCGGGGCCACGACCAAGGAGCGCGGCTGGGGCCTGGGGTTGGCGCTGGCGCGGCGCATCGTGGAGGAGGGGCACGGCGGCCGCCTGATGCTCGAGCCGACGAAGGTGGGCGCGTGCTTCGCGGCGCGGCTGCCCCGGGAGCGCGCGGCCGAATGATCGCCGTCTCCCTCAACGACGCGCAGCGCGAGGCCGTGGGCCACGTGGGCGGCCCGATGCTGGTCCTGGCGGGTGCGGGCTCCGGGAAGACCCGCGTCCTCACGGTGCGGGTGGCGCACCTCGTGGAGGAACACGGCGTGGACCCGCGCCACATCCTCGCGGTCACCTTCACCAACAAGGCGGCCGGCGAGATGAAGGGCCGGGTCGCGCAGCTCCTCGATCGCGAGCCGGACGGGCTGTGGATCGGCACCTTCCACGCGGTGTGCGCCCGGATCCTGCGGCGCGAGGCGCCGCACCTCGGGTTCTCCCGCAGCTTCACGATCTACGACGAGGACGACGTGGAGGCGCTGGTGCGCCGCCTGGTGGACGACCTCGGGCTGCCGGCCAAGCTGTACGGTGGCCGCGGCGTCGCGCACGAGATCTCGCGCGCCAAGAACGCGATGCTGAGCGCGGAGGCGTACGCCGCGGAAGCGAGGGATCCGTACCACGCCAACATCGCCCGCATCTACGCCGCGCTCGGGGCGGCGCTGCGCCGGGCCAACGCGATGGACTTCGACGACCTGCTGTTGCATCCGCTGGCGCTGTTCGAGGGCGAGCCCGCGATCCTGGCGCGCTACCGGGAGCGGTTGAGGTTCCTGCTGGTGGACGAGTACCAGGACACCAACCGCGCGCAGTATCTCTTCCTGCGCGCGCTCGCCGGCGACGGCGGCAACCTGTTCGTGGTGGGGGACGACGACCAGTCCATCTACGGATGGCGTGGCGCCGACCTCAGGAACATCCTCGAGTTCCAGCGGGATTTCCCCGCCGCGAAGCTGGTCCGGCTGGAGGAGAACTACCGCTCGACCCGCGGGATCCTCGACGCGGCGAACAGCGTGATCGCGCCGAACAGCGCACGCCTCGGCAAGACGCTGTTCACGGCGCGCGAAGGCGGTGAGCCGCTGACGGTAGTGCGCGCGGCGGACGAGCGTGACGAAGCCGAGTGGCTGGTGCGCGAGTTCCTGGGGCGGTCGCGGCGCGGCGAGCACACGTTCGAGGAGATGGCGGTGCTGGTCCGGACCAACGCGCAGACCCGCGCCTTCGAGGAGGAGCTGCGGCGGAGCGGCGTGCCGTACCGCGTCGTGGGCGCGGTGAGCTTCTACGAGCGGCGCGAGGTCAAAGACGTGCTGGCGCACCTGAGGCTGGTGGTGAATCCGGACGACGACGCCGCGTTCCGGCGCGCCATCGCGGCCCCGCGCCGGGGCGTGGGCGAGCAGAGCCTGGACGTCGTCGCCCGGTGGGCGGCGCAGTGGGGCTGGTCGCTGGCGCGGACGGCGGCGGCCGCAGGGCGGCTGCCGGACCTCCGCCCGAAGGCGCGCGAGGCACTGCAGCAGTTCGGTTCCTCGCTCGAGGCGGCCCGGGCCGAGCTGAAGGACCTCCAGCCGGCGGAAGCCTTGCGCGGGATCCTGGCGCGGACCGGGCTGGAGCGCGCGCTGCTCGAGGAGGACGAGACGGGACCGGAGCGGGTGGAAAACGTCGCCGAGCTGGTGAACGCCGCCGCTGCATGGTCGGAGGAGTGGGGAATCCAGGAACCGGACGACGAGGGGACCCGCGAGGGTGAGGGGGAAGCGGAGAGCCCGATCAGCAGGTTCCTGGCGCAGGCAGCGCTGACGACCAGCGCCGAGGTCGAGGAAGGGGAGAGCGGCGTGACGCTCATGACGCTGCACGCAGCGAAGGGGCTGGAGTTCCCGGTGGTCGCCATCGCCGGGCTCGAGGAGGGCCTGTTCCCGCTCTCGCGCGCGGACACGCCCGAGGCGCTGGAGGAGGAGCGCCGCCTCTGCTACGTGGGCATCACGCGCGCCAAGGACAAGGTGCTGCTATCGTATGCCGCCGCGCGACGCCGCGGCGGGGAGTTGCGCCCGTCCCTCCCGTCGCGCTTCCTGGCCGACGTGCCCGCGGCGCTGGTCGAGGAGCGGGTGACGCGGCCCTCGTGGAGCATCGCGCGCGAGACGCCGCGCCGGCCCCGCGGGCCTCACCGGTCGCTGCTGCTGGTGGGGGAGGACGAGGTGGAAACGCAGATGGTGGAGGTCTCGGACGACGCGCCGCGCTACCACCCCGGCGAGCGGGTGCGGCACCGCCGGTTCGGGAGCGGGACGATCCGCCGGGTGGAGGGCAGGGGCCGCGACCTCAAGGTCGCGGTGGAGTTCGACGACGAAGCTGTGGGCGTGAAGCAGCTGCTGGCGGCCTACGCCGGCCTCGAGCGGGACTGGGAGTAGCGATGGGCGTCACCAGGAAGGATGTGGAGAAGATCGCGCAGCTGGCGGAGCTGGCGGTGGATGACGCCGCGGCGCGCGAGCTGGAGCAGCAGCTCAGCCGGATCCTCGACTACGTCGCGCAGCTGGCCGAGGTGAGGGACGACGCGGGCACGGCGGGCGACGCGCGGGCGGCGCGCCTCAGGCCCGATGTGCTCGCGCCGGACCCACTCTCCCGCGCGCCCCAGCAGTTCGCGCCCGGCTTCAAGGACGGCCTGTTCACTGTGCCGCGGCTGGGGGAGCTGGACCGGGGGGACGACGTTCCGTGACGGACGCGCGCGCGGCGGCGAAGGCGGCGGCGGCCCGGATCGCGGCGTGTGAGGCGAAAGGCACGCACGCCTTCCTCGCCTGGTCGGAGCAGGCCCTGCTCGCGGAAGCGGAACGGCTCGCGGCGAACACGGCCGCGGCGGCGGGGCCGCTCGCGGGCGAGGCGGTGGCGGTCAAGGACGTGATCGCCGAGGCGACCTTCCCGACGACCTGCGGCTCGAAGATTCTCGAGGGGTGGCGGTCGCCGTTCGAGGCGACGGCGATCCGGCGCCTCAGGCAGGCCGGCGCGATGGTGGCGGGCAAGACCAACTGCGACGAGTTCGCGATGGGTTCCTCGACCGAGTACTCGTCCTACGGCCCGACCCGGAATCCGGTGGATCCGAGCCGCGTGCCCGGCGGCTCGTCCGGGGGCTCGGCGGCCGCGGTCGCCGCCAGCGCCGTGACGATGGCTTTGGGCTCGGAGACGGGCGGCTCGGTGCGACACCCCGCGGCATTCTGCGGCGTGGTAGGGATCAAGCCGACCTACGGGCGCGTGAGCCGCTACGGGTTGGTGGCGTTCGGCTCGTCGTTGGACCAGATCGGGACCCTCGGGCGCGACGTGGCGAGCGCCGCGAGGCTCCTGGCCGTCATCAGCGGCCGCGACGAGCGGGACGCCACGACGCTGGACCGGGACCCGCTGCCGCTTCCGGGGCCGGCACCGGCGTCGCTGTCGGGTACGGTGGTCGGCGTGCCGCGCGAGTACTTCCCAGACGGGCTGCATGCAGGGATTCGTGCCGCCAGCGACCGGGCCCTGGCGCGGCTGCGGGACCTTGGCGCCGAGGTGCGCGAGGTCTCGCTGCCGCACACGAAGTATGCGGTGCCCACTTACTACATCGTGGCCCCCGCGGAGGCGTCGTCGAACCTCGCCCGCTACGACGGGGTGCGCTACGGGCTAAGGGCCGACGGCGGCGTCGCGGACGTGCGCCCCCTGTACCGGGCGACGCGCGGGCGCGGCTTCGGCGCCGAGGTGCGCCGGCGCATCCTGCTCGGCACCTACGTGCTCTCGGCGGGCTACTACGACGCCTACTACCGGCAGGCGCAACGGGTCCGCGAGGCGATCCGGGCCGATTTTGCACGGGTCTTCGCGAGCGGTGTCCACGCCCTCTTCACGCCCACGACGCCCACACCAGCCTTCCGGCTCGGCGAGAACCTCGCCGATCCGCTGGCCATGTACCTGAGCGACGTCTACGTGTGCACCGCGAACCTGGCGTGGGTGCCCGCACTCTCGCTCCCGATCGGCCGCGACCAGGGCCTGCCCGTCGGCGGCCAGCTCATCGGGCCGATGGAGGGTGAGCCGGCGATCGTCCGCATCGCGCAGGCGCTGGAGCGCGCGCTCGATCGCACGGCGGAGGTCCGATGAGCTGGGAGACGGTCGTCGGGCTCGAGGTGCACGTCCAGCTCCTGACCGCGACCAAGATGTTCTGCGCCTGCTCGGCGAAATTCGGCGACCCGCCCAACACCAACGTGTGTCCCGTGTGCCTGGGCTTGCCGGGCGCGCTGCCCGTGCCCAACGAGCAGGCGGTGCGGCTGGCGGTGCGTGCGGCGTTTGCACTGGGCTGCACCGTGCATCCTCGGAGCATCTTCGCGCGCAAGAACTACTTCTATCCCGACCTGCCCAAGGGTTACCAGATCAGCCAATTCGAGGAGCCGCTGGCGACTGGCGGCGCGCTCGAGGTCGTATCGCCGGAGCGGGGCCCGATCACGGTCCGGATCAAGCGCCTGCACGTCGAGGAAGACGCGGCGAAGTCATTCCATGATCGGGTGCCAGGGATGACCGCGGTGGACTTCAACCGTTCAGGCGTGCCCCTGGTGGAGATCGTGAGCGAGCCGGACCTGCGCTCGCCGCAGGAGGCGCGAGCGTACCTCACGACCCTGAAGCAGGTGCTGCGTTATGTGGACGTGTCGGACTGCAACATGGAGGAGGGGAGCCTCCGGGTGGACGCGAATCTGTCCATCCGGCCCGCCGGCTCGTCCGAGCTGCGGACGCGCACGGAGGTGAAGAACATGAACTCGTTCTCCGGCGTGGAGCGGGCGCTCACCTTCGAGCGGGATCGTCAGCTCGCGGCGACGGAGCGTGGCGAGGCGATCGAGCAGCGGACGATGCTGTTCGACGCGGCGAGCGGCGAGGTGAGGCCGACGCGCTCCAAGGAGGAGAGCCACGACTACCGCTACTTCCCGGAGCCGGACATCCCGCCGCTGGTGCTCTCGGAGTCCTGGCTCGGCGCGGAGCGGGCCGAGCTGCCCGAACTGCCGGCGGCCAAGCGGGAGCGGTTCGAGTCGCGGTACGGCCTGACGCGCTACGAGGCGGGGGTGCTCACCGCCGAGCGTGAGCAGGCGGACCTGTACGAGATGGCCGTGGCGAAAGGCGGGTCGCCGAAGTCGGTTGCCACCTGGATGATGAACGAGGTGGACCGGCTGCAGGCGGTCTACCAGCGGGTCTCGGCGCCGGTCTTCAAGCTGCCATCGCGGCTCTCGTCCGCCGAGGTGTTCGTAACGGCCATTGCGGCCGTCAGCCAGTCGGTCGAGGCCGGCGACCTCAACCGCGCCGGCGGCAGGCAGCTTCTGGAGGAGATCGCGGCGAAGCCGGAGCGGCTCGTGGAGTCGCTGACGGCCGGGGAGCCACGGGCCATTGCAGTGCGCCTCGCCAAGCTGCTTGGCATCCTCCAGGTGTCCGACACTGGCGAGATCGACGGCTGGGTGCGCGAGACGCTGGCCGCGCATCCGGCCGAGGTCGCGCGCTACCGCGCGGGCGAGACCAGGCTATTGGGCTTCCTGGTGGGGCAGGTGCTGAAGCGGTCGAAGGGGAAGGCGGACCCGAAGCTCGTCAACGCGGCGCTGATCACAGCCCTGAATTCGTAGCGCCGGAGCAGGCGCTCGAGGTGTGACGCTGGCGGGCCGCACCGGCTCGCCTGCCTGCCTCGCCTGATGCATCTTGAGGCCCATTCAGCACGCCCACGGAGCTGTCATGATCCCCGTCAAGACGCTACTTGCCCGACGTGCATGCATGACTCTGGCCGGCCTCGCTGCGCTCGCGGTGCCCCCTGCGCTTGCGGCCCAGGCCAGCCCGTTCACCGATTCGTTGCTCGACCGGGTGCGGGCCCTGGCCCGCGCCACGCCGGGGGAACGCCCGATCTCCGTCCACGTGATGAAGATCGTCGAGTCCAGCGGGCCCCTCAGCAACTACGTGGCCGGCGCCGACAGCCAGCGCGTGCCGTCGTGCTTCTCGGTGTTCCAGATCCGCTACCGCGACCGCTGGGTCGTCGTGGACGCCGGCCTCGACAGCCAGGCGATCTCCGAGAACTACGGCGCGCGCAGCACCGTGACGTTCCATCGGGACCGCTACGATCGCCTCGAGACGGCGTTGCGCGACGCGGAGCACGTGGTGCTCACCCACGAGCACCTCGACCACGCCATCGGCGTCGAGCGCGGGCCGTACTTCCAGACCGTGGCCGCCAAGACGCTGTTGTCGGAGGAGCAGCTCCGCACCTTCCTCGACCCGCCGGCGCGCGGCGTGATCCGCCTCGCGCGCGACTCCGCCCAGGCCTTTCCGGTGCTCCGCTACGACCTGCTGTTCCCGCTCGCCCCGGGCGTCGTCCTCATCAAGGCGCCGGGCCACACGCCGGGCTCTCAGCACGTGTACGTGCGGCTGGCCAGCGGCCGCGAGATCCTCATCGCAGGGGACCTGGCGTGGCAGAGTGAGGGCCTGACGACGGACCAGCAGAAGCCCGAGGCCACGAGCCGCAACCTCGGCGAGGATCGCGAGGCGCTCCAGCTCCAGCTGGACTGGGCCCGGAAGATCGCCCAGGACGGGCAGGTCGCCGTGGTGCTGAGCCACGACAGCCGCCTCCTCGACTCGCTCGTGAGCCGCGGCGTGCTCGTGAACGACTTCGACCTTCGGCGTCGCTAGCGGGCATTGGCAGCGCCGCGGGCGCGCGGCCACCCGCGGGCCGGGCATGCCCGCCGCGGCTCAGCCGCCGCTACGGCCTCTGGTACCCTGGCCCCCTCAGCACCGCTCCCGGCCTGGCGCCCGTGACGCGCCCGTCGTCCACCACCGGCACGCCGTTGACCAGAACGTAGCGTACGCCCTCCGACAGCTGGTGCGGCCGCTCGTAAGTCGCGCGATCCAGGATGGTGTTCGGGTCGAAGATCATGATGTCCGCGTACATCCCCTGCTTGAGCTCGCCGCGATCGCGGATGCCGAGCCGCTCGGCCACGGCGCCGCTCATCTTCCGCACCGCGTCCTCCAGCGTCAGGATGTGATCCTGCCTGACAAATCTGCCCAGGATGCGGGGGTAGGTGCCGTACGCGCGGGGGTGCGTGGCCTCCTTCGCGCTGTCGGGGTCGAATGCCTCGGCGTCGGTGCCGAACTTCATCCACGGCTGCCGCACCTGCATGGCCACGTTGGAGTCGGACGCGATGAAGATCACCTGCCCCAGCCGGTTCTGCTCGGCGAGCGTGAGGTCCATCAGCGCGTCCGGCCAGTCCTCGCCCCGCGCCTGGGCGATGGCGGTGAGCCGCCGGCCCTCGAACCGCTTCAATGAATCCACCTTGAAGCCGACGACCTCGACGCCAGCGGGCGTCGCCGCGAGGCACAAGCCCTCGAAGCTCGCGCGCTCGCTCGTCATCTCGGCCTTGATGCGGAGGCGGGTCGCCGGATCGCGCAGGCGTTCGAGCAGCCTGCCATCCGCGTGCGCCCACGGTGGGATGCACGACGAGAGGTTGTTCTGCCCCGCGGTGTACGGATACTGATCGGCGGCCACGTCCTGCCCGGCGGCGCGCGCCGAGTCGATCATGGCGACGACCTGCCTCGCCTTGGGCCAGTTGGCGATTCCCGCCGCCTTGAGATGGTAGATCTCGACCGGTACGCCGCCCTCCCTGCCGATGCGCAGCGCCTCGCGCACGGCCTCGATCAGCCGGTCCCCTTCGGAGCGCATGTGGGTGATGTAGACACCGCCGTAGGGCGCCATCGCCCGAGCTTCCTCGATCAGCTCCTCGGTGGAGGCGTAGCTCCCCGGCGGATAGATGAGCGCGGAGGCGACGCCGAAGGCGCCGTCGCGCATCGCGTCGCGCACCACGCGGCGCATCGTGTCCAGCTCGGCGGGCGTCGGCGACCCTTCGGCCATGCCCTTCGCGTAGGCGCGCACGGTGCCCGCGCCCAGGAACGAGCCCACGTTCACGGCATCGCCATGTCGCTGCATGGCTGAGAGCCAGGCGTCGAAGCCGTGCTCGCCGGTGAAGCCGCGCATCCACCGCACGAGGGTGGTGTCCGCCGCCTCCGCGACGGCCGCGGCGAGGAGCCGATCGTCGGCCGGCGCGGGCGTGTCGCCCTCGCCCAGAATCATCGTCGTGACGCCTTGCGTGGCCATGCTGACGACCCGGCTGTCGCCGAACAGCAGCTGGCCGTACGACTGCGCCTGGATGTCGATCGCCCCCGGGGCCACGACCAGGCCGCTGGCGTCGATGCGTCGCCCGGCGGGGGCATCGCGCAGCAGGCCGGCAGGCGTCACGCGCACGATGCGGTCGCCGCCGACGCCGACATCGCCGTAGAACCAGGGATTCCCCGACCCGTCCACGATCCTGCCGCCGCCGATGACGAGGTCGTACCGGGCGGGAGGCTGGGTGAGGGGAGTGGGGCGCGGTGGCGGCGCGCAGGCGCTGGTGACCAGCGCGAGCGCGATGGCGAAGGCCAGGCGGGAAGTCACGTGGGTTGGCTCCTCATGGGTCAGCGGCGGAGTTGTCGGAGTGAGGGTGGTTCCTCGGCCGGCCCCTGGTGGGGTGCGCCGTGCGGCTGCGCCAGACCAGCCGACGGGGAGACGGTCCTCCCTAGCCGCGCCGCCGCTCCGCGCCCGGCGGCCCTTCAGTCCGTCCCCGGCGGGCGGGTCGCCGCCACGGCGGCGTGACGTCGTAGCGGTCCCAGTAGCCCAGATTCGTCGGCTTCAGCCCGAAGTGGGCGTCCGCCACCTCGAGCACGCGCTCGGGGTCCTTCCGCCCCCCATTGGACATGGCGAGCCGCCGCATGCGTTTGGCCTCGGCGAGCGGCCTGCTGCCGGAGGGCTCGAAGCGGCGCGCCTGGGCCGCGCTGCCCGCAGTAAAGCAATCCATGACGTAGTCGAACGAGGCCGCCACGTGGCGCTCCACCTCCGCGTCGGGGAGCTCCCAGCGGCTGGCCTCGGCGGCGAGCTGCACGACGCGCCGCCAGTTGGTCCAGTCGGTGAGCGTCACCATGCCGCGGAACAGGCGGCGGTTGGTCCGGACGCTGAAGATGGTCGGCGAGATGATGCGGTCGAGGTGCTCGTCCGCCTCGCCGTGATCGCGCCCGATGACCTCGCGCGCGGTGCGGGCGCTCGCTTCGCCGATGTGCATGTCGAACCGGCCCTCCCAGTAGGAGTGACCGAGGGCGCGGGTGGAGGAGGTGACGACGAGGCGCCGCGGGACGAAGAAGTTGTGCGCGATCACGTCGGCCGCGAGGTGCGCGAGGTAGCCGTACCCGAAGGCCCGCAGGCTGGCGCGGCCCGCCAGCTCGACGATCTCCTCGCCCACGTGCCACGCGTGGCTGTGCCGCCCGACGGGCGCGTACTTCTTGGCGAACGACGTGTCGGCCGCGATGGACCCGTAGAGGAAGTCCAGCGGATGGGCCTGAAGCAGCTCGGCGAGGTAGCCGGGCAGGAACTGGAGGTTGGCGAGCACCGACTGCCCGAGGTAGATGTGCGTGCCGGGGGACCACGCCCAGGCGTTGTGTGGCCACAGCGCCAGCAGCAGAATGGCGAGGCCGACGACGACCGCGACCCGTTTCACCCGACGATCAGCCCGAGTGTTCGGCGGAGCGCCGCCGCCTGATGGCGCGCCGCGCCGCGCCGAGGACCTTGCCGGAGCTGCGGACCGTGCGCAGCACGGTGGCGACGCTGATCGCGGTTTCCTCCACCTCCTCCTGGAGCACCTCGGCGAGGGCGTCCAGGTCCCGCAACCGGTGCTCGACGGTGTCCATGGCGCCCCTGAGCTTGGCTCGCGCGTCGGTCGAGAGGTCCGCGTAGCTCTCGATCTCGGTCCTGAGGCGCGTCGAGACCGCCTTCGCGTCGGCCGTGAGCGCGGCCACCTGCGCCGCCAGAGCGCGGCCCTTGCCGCGAATGCCGAGCGCCATCGCCACCGCGACCGTGATCATGGCGACCAGGCTCACGGCGATGAGCCCCAGCGAAATGGCGATGGTGGGCGCAACCCAGGCGGGGATGGGCGTCATGATCGCTGCAACATCGGGGAGCGCCCCGGAGGTGTCAAGCAAAGCGCTTGACGCTCCGCGAGCACGTCCTGCATTGTTGGAGCGCCATGGCTCCCATCTTCATCGTGGAGGGCGGGCACCGTCTGTCCGGGACGGTCCGGCCCGCAGGTAACAAGAACGCCGCGCTCCCCATCCTCGCCGCAACGCTGCTCGCCGACGGCCCCTGCATCCTCGACAATGTGCCGCGCATCCGCGACGTCGAGACCCTGCTCGAGCTGCTGGTGTCGCTGGGCACGACGGCGGCGTGGGAGGGTGAGCACACGCTGAAACTCGACACGCGCAGCGCCAGGGCCGGCGACCCGGACCCGGCGCTGTGCGCCCGGATCCGCGCCTCGGTGCTGCTGGCCGGGCCGATGCTGGCGCGGTTCGGGCGGGTGCGGCTGCCGCCCCCGGGCGGGGACGTGATCGGCCGCCGGCGGATCGACACGCACCTCCTGGCCCTCGGCCGGCTCGGCGCCGAGATCGCGGTCGGGACCACCTACGACTTCGAGGCGAAGCAGCTGGTCGGGGCCGAGGTCTTCCTCGACGAGGCGAGCGTCACCGGGACGGAAAACGCGCTGATGGCCGCGGTGGGCGCGCGGGGGCGCACGGTGCTGCGCAACGCCGCCTCGGAGCCGCACGTCCAGGACCTCGCGCGCTTCCTGGTCGCGCTCGGCGCCGCGATCGAGGGCATCGGCACCAACACCCTGACCATCGAGGGAGGCCGGCCCCTGAAGGGCGCGCGATTCGCGATCGGCCCGGACCACATCGAGATCGGGTCATTCGTGGGGCTCGCGGCGGTCACCAATTCGGCGCTGAGCATCGACGGCGTGCGGCCCGACGACCTCAGGGCCATGCTGCTCGGATTCGAGCGCCTCGGCGTGGAGCCGAAGCTCGACGGCGAGCGGCTGGTGGTGGACGCCGGGCAGGCGCGCCGGGTGCGCGACGATCTGGGCGGCCACGTTTCCAAGCTCGAGGACGGGCCGTGGCCCGCGTTCCCGGCCGACGTCATGAGCATCGCGCTGGTGACGGCGACGCAGTGCGAGGGGCTGGTGCTGCTGTTCGAGAAGATGTTCGAATCGCGGCTGTTCTTCGTGGACAAGCTGATCGGGATGGGCGCGCGCATCGTGCTGTGCGACCCGCACCGCGCGGTCGTGGCCGGGCCCTCGCGGCTCCACGCCGGGACCGTGGAGAGCCCGGACATCCGGGCCGGGATGGCGATCCTGCTCGCGGCCCTTGCGGCCGAAGGCACCAGCACGATCTACAACGTGGGACAGATCGAGCGGGGCTACGAGCGCATCCACGAGCGGCTCTCGGCCCTCGGTGCGGTGATCCGCCGCGAGGAGCGGTGAGCGCGGCTCCGCTGCCGACTGCCGCGGCCCGCCGGCTGGCCGAGGTGCGCCTGGCCGACCCGATGGTGCCGCGCGCCGAGCTGGCCGAGTGGCGGGAGCGCTTCGGCCTGGTGGCCGGCCTCACTCTGCGCGGAGGGAACGGCGGGTTCTCCCTCGGGCTGCTCACCGAGGAGCCGATTGGGCAGGTCATGGGTCGCTGGCGCGCGTTCCTGCACGCGATGCGCCCCGCCTTCCCAGCGCTCCAGATGGCGCGGCAGGTCCACTCGGCCAGCGTGGCATGGCACGAGGGCGTGGCGCCGGGCTGGCACGTGGCGGACGAGCTGGACGGCCACGCGACCATGCAGCGCGGCCTGCTGCTCGCCGTGACCGTCGCGGACTGCGTGCCGGTCTACCTCGCGGCGCCCGACGGGCGGGCGTTCGCGCTGCTGCATGCGGGCTGGCGGGGCGTGGCCGCGGGGATCCTGGAGAACGGGGTGGGCCTGCTCGCCGAGCGCGCGGGCCTCGAGCCGGAGCAGATCGCCGTGCACCTGGGCGTGGGGATCTGCGGTGGGTGCTACGAGGTGGGACCGGAGGTGGTGCAGGCGCTGGAGGGCCGCCGGGTGCGCGGCGCGGCCCGCGTGGATCTGCGGGACCTCCTCGCCGCGCGCGCCCTGCGCCTGGGC
>Ga0153915_10003868_pt1 | contig 13767 bp, 4 predicted proteins | sample Opewatmetagenome_2_FD_107003 | JGI IMG/M metagenome (GOLD analysis project Ga0153915, IMG submission 107003) | Freshwater wetland microbial communities from Ohio, USA - Open water 3 Core 3 Depth 3 metaG | ecosystem: Environmental > Aquatic > Freshwater > Wetlands | place: USA: Ohio, Lake Erie... | reverse complement strand
TCGATCTTTGTACAGACCATAGCCGATTACCCGTTGGTAGAAGCCATAACACAGAACGTTGTCAAACGCCCTGTCCTCCCCGATGCGGCCAGCCGGGCCAAACTTGGAGAGCGGCAGAGTTCCCGCTATACGGAGAAATATGCCGATTATATTGCCCTGGGCGTGGAAGAATGGCGCAAGGTTTACACTGAGCATGAAAAGATGGGCAAGAAGGCAGTGATGTTTGTGATGACGGATGATACAAAGAATTGCGACGATGTGGCCGAGTATCTGGAAAACACCTTTCCTGAATTCAAGGACTCTGTGCTTACAATCCACACAAACAATAATGGAGAAATCTCAGAAGCGGACAGCAAGAAAAGCAAGGATGAACTGGAGATACTCCGCAAGGCGGCTAATCAGATAGACAGTTGGGAAAATCCATGCAAGGTGATTGTTTCTGTTTTGATGCTCAAGGAAGGGTGGGATGTACGCAATGTGACAACAATCGTGGGATTGAGGGCATATGCTGCACAGAGCAACATCCTGCCGGAGCAAACTCTGGGACGTGGTCTCAGACGCATGTATCTTGGTTCGGACAGCACGGAATATGTAAGCGTGGTGGGAACTGATGCCTTTATGGAGTTTGTGGAATCTATTAGGAGTGAAGGCGTGGAAGTGGAACATCGTCCCATGGGGGAAGGCACTGGTCCTAAAGCGCCCATCATTATCGAGGTGGATGATAAAAACGCCAGGAAGGATGCCGACAAGCTGGATATCGAGGTGCCGATCCTGACCCCCAGGATCTACAGGGAATATAAAGATCTGTCCAACCTGGACCCTGGCGCTTTTGAAACGCCCAAAATTCATTATAGACAGTTTTCCGAGGCAGAGCAGCGTGAGATCGTATTCAGGGATGTCACGAATGGTGAAATCACACATAAAACTATGCTTGATTCCAGCGCCGTCACTGATTACAGAAGCGTGATAGGATATTTTTCGCAGATCATCATGAAAGACCTTCGTCTGGTGAGCGGTTACGATATCTTGCATGGCAAGGTCAAGACCTTTGTTGCAGAATATCTCTTTGACAGGCAGGTTGAGATTGATAATCTTAATACCCTTCGCAATCTATCCGAAACAGAAGCAACAAAGACGGTCATTGATACATTCAAAAAAAAGATTAATGAATTGACTGTGCAGGATAGAGGCAATGCTGAGATCCGCGATCGTATAAAGCTTCGCCAGACCCGCCCCTTTGTGGTCAAAGAACAGGGATTCCTGGTGCCCAGCAAAAGTCTTTTCAACAAGATCATCGGCGACAGCCGGTTGGAACTGGAGTTTGCAGCCTTTCTGGAAAAATGCCCGGATGTCATATCCTATGCTAAGAATTACATGGCTGTGCATTTCAGCATTGATTATGTAAAAGCCGATGGCAACATCTCCAGTTATTATCCGGATTTTCTCATTAAGTTGGAGAATGGCATGATTGTTATAGTAGAGACCAAAGGACAGGAAGACCTTGACGTTCCGCTCAAGATGGCGCGCCTGGCCACCTGGTGTGAAGACTTAAATCGAGCGCAGTCAGAAACGCATTATGATTTCGTCTTTGTGGATGAAGAAAATTTTGGAAGATACCAACCCAAAATCTTTGAGGATTTGTTAAAAGGTTTTACGAAATATAGAGGTGTAAGGCACTGACATTGACAAAAAACTCGCACCAATGATGCGATATGAAAATAGGTGATGTAGTTCAAAATATGAAAACAATGCTGCCAAACAGTCAAATACACTACCTGTCTTGCTACCGATTTCCACATGAGGAACCGGATTTCAATATCAATTACGACATCAAAGCAGATCGCAGCGTTGTTACAAAGCATCTGAAGAACATCTTCGCATCAGGCGAATCGGAGGAGGCATCAGTATGTGCCAATTTTGCATATACTGCCGAAGACGGCAGCTGTAGAATGACATTGCCGGCATGATTTTTATATTCAACCTGCACGGACAATTAACAACGGCCAATCCAAAAACAACAGGCCGGAAAAGGTGCATATTCTTTTCCGGCCTGTTAAGAATTTAAAATATAATTTTATCCGAAAGGATTTATCCCTTTATGATCCTCGGGATCATCATGTGGTTTTGCGGGCATATTGATATAGGATTCTGGTACACGCAACCCGCGAATGCGATGATGTATTTCCTGATATCCTCATAGGAGACTATCTCATCAACAAATCCCCTCTTGGCGCAGTAGATGGGCCTGGATTTATCATAGTATTCCTGCGCAAGTTCATTCATCCTGTCTATAATCGGTTTCAAAGGACGACCGGCATCTTTCTCCTTGACGAGCCTTCTGGAATAAGAAGCGGCAGCGGCGGTTTCTCCGTGCATGACGTATATTTCCGTGGTAGGCGTTCCAAGGGTAAAGGCATTGTGGTTATTCGCCGTGGGTCCGCCCATGACATAGTGGGCGGCGGCTGTACCCTTCCTCAGTACGATGCATATCTGAGGCACATCGGTCTGTTCTATGGAGTATATGAGCGACTGTCCTAGACCCAGGAGTTCCGCCTTTTCGGCGATATCGCCTACATCAATGCCGGATGTGTCTTGGAACCATACGATGGGGATCCTGTCACGACCGCACAGGGTTACGAATTCATTCATCTTGATCAGTCCCTGCCGATACAGTTTCCCTCCAATACCAGGATAATTAGCGTATTCTGGATACTTGGGGCCCAGGAATCCCTGCCTGTTGCCGATAAATCCCACAAGAAATCCGTCCATCTTGGCAAGACCGGTATATACCTCGGGTCCGTAACCGGGCCGGAATTCCATATGCTCACTGTTATCAAATATGCGGGCCATCATCTCATCGAGACTGTAGCTGCGCTTCTGGTTAAAGGCTATGATACTGTTGATCTCATCGCCGGGGAACTGTGGCTGTTTCGGTTCTGCTACACGGAAAAAGGCCGGGTCATAGGCAGGCATCATGTCCATGTATTTTTTCAGTGCGTCAAGGACGCCCTTCTCCGTGTCATAGACCTCTTTAAAAAAGCCTGTCGCGCCATAATGTATGGGCACGCTTCCGGGAGGGACCTCTTTAAAATGACGCGTAGCCTCGATAAGCTGTTCGGCGCCCTCCTCGTCAAAACCGCCTTTTGGGGCCATTCCTCCGACAATGCCGCCGCCGCCGACTGCTATGTTGGCATCCTTGTGGGCGATAAGGATGGTCGGGCTGATACCCTGGTACCCGCCGCCGGCAGGATTAGTGCCGTAGATCCCGGCAAGTATGGGAACGCCCACCTTTTCAAGTTCTGCATGTCTGAAGAAGGTAGTGCCGTTGCCTCTCCTGTTGGCATATACCTCTTCCTGTTCCATGAGCTTTACACCGCTGCAGTTCACAAGCCATACAAGCGGGATATGGAGCCTTTTCGCCATGTCAGTAACCCTGAGCTGGTTATCGGCCTGCCCTGAGATCCATGCCCCGGCCATGACCTTATTGTCAAAGCCTATGACAACCGCCCATTTGCCGTTGATTTTGGCAAGGCCGTCAATCACGCCGGTAGTGCCTTCCTCGTTAAGCTGGGGATTGTAAAGTGTGTGGAGAGGACACCATGTATCCGGGTCAACCAGATATTCGATCCTGTCCCATACCGTCATCTGGCCCCTCTGATGAATTGTATCGGCAGATATGCCGGCGTTTTTTACGGCTTCGATTGCCTTGGCAACATCATCTTCCACTGCCTTGATCTGCACAATATTTTCCTGAGCGGTCTCCTTCTGTTTATCTGTAAGCGACTTTCCGAAGGGAGTCATTTTTTCAAAATACGGTCTCATCATTACCTCCTGATTTATTTGTTGGCCTTGCGGATATCCAGCTGATCCTGGCCGGTTATCATCTTGCACACATTTGATGATCCTTCCACAAGCTGGTATGTGGGGGCGTCCCTGTAATACCTGGCAACAGGATATTCTGTTGAATAACCATAGGCGCCCAGTATCTTCATTGCTACCTGTGATGCCTTGACGGCAATCTCTCCGGAGAGGTATTTGGCCATAGCGACTTCAAGGGTGTTGCCCAGTTCTCCGCCGTCTTTCTGGCAGGCGGCCTTGTAGACCATCAGGCGGGCCGCTTCCAGCTCGCATACGACCTGTGCAATCATGTCCTGATTCATCTGGAAGTTGCCTATGGCTGTGCCGAACTGTTCACGTTCCTTGCAGTAGGCGGTGGCGCTGTCCAGGCATGCCTGAGCCACGCCGATCCCTCCGGCAGCAGCGGAAAGACGTGTCTGGTTGAGTGAGCCGAATACTATCTTGGCGCCGTCGCCCGGTTTTCCAAGGATATTGCCCTTGGGGACCTTTGTGTCTTCAAGTATGATCTCTCCGGTTGGCGATGATCTGGAACCCATCTTGTCAAGATCAGTGGTGGTGATTCCGTTGAAATTCTTGGGTTCGATCACAAATGCTGAAAGGCCTCTGCCCTTTGCCGCTCTGTCGGTGTATGCGTAAAAGATAAGTACATCAGCGGTGGTGGCGTTGGAGATCCATGTCTTGTATCCGTTGAGAAGCCAGTGATCTCCCATATCCTGTGCGGTGGATTTCATGGCCATTACGTCCGAACCCGCATTGGGTTCCGTAATAGCAAAGCCGCCTATATATTCCGCTGATACCAGTTTGGAGATATATTTCTTCTTCAGTTCATCGGCGCCGTATCTGAAGATCGTAAAGGCGCACCCCAGGGCCTGCATGTTGATCTGGACCCTCAGGGAACTGGATGCCCTGGCTATCTCCTCTGTCAGTATTATCGCCGCAAGCCAGCCCATCTCATTTCCGCCGTATTCCTCCGGTATGACAGTGCCGAAAAAGCCCAGTTCTGCCATAGGTTTCATTGCTTCCTCATAGGGGAAATAGTGTTTTTCATCCCATTCGTCCGCAAAGGGTGCAATCTTTTCCGCTGCGAAATCCCTGGCCATATCTCTTAACATCTGTAATTCTTCGCTTAAAGTAAAATCCATGAATCATCCTCCTTTAAATTGGCGGTTGCCTGTAGGTTTAAATTTTGACCTGTATTTTTTTTGACTTTAATATAAATAAAAGCGTATATGCAATAAAAATATCTACATTGTAGCTGTAATATGACTATTTTTTTATCAAAACGGCAAAGGCATTTTTATTTTCAGGCAATACAGAAAATACCTCTAAATGGATATTATATAAAGTTCACTTGATATGTGAAGGCACTAATCTAATAAAATCTGGTATTTTTCTCGGATAGTCTATTAAACACTGATAAGCAGGGGAACTTTATCGACCTTGATCCTGATGGGTGACTGGAGCGGATCAGATCAATCTGGCCACTATCCTACAATAAAGGAACATCGGAGATGCGGGGCGGGAGACAAAACGGTGTCCCAGATAGTGCGATGTAATCGTCATTCGAAAAAAAGAGTCTATCTTTTTTAATGGAGAGGTGTTTTTTCTCTTGACGAATCCTTTAATCTCTATGGGTTTAATTCCCCGAAGCTTGCTTCGTTCATTTGAATTTTGATACCCCGTAGCTTGCGGCGGGTAGTTTATTAGGGTGACCCCCATTTATACAAGTGTCTTTAGTCTATCGTCAAGAGTCTGAACTGGATCTTTACCAATATTAAATCTATTTATTCTTAAGAAACTGTATCCATAGCTCTCGAGTAATTTTTCTTTCTCAATGTGATCTGATGTGTAATATTCTTCATCATTAAATTGATTTATTTTTTCGTGATTTTTAAAATGTTCATTAAAACCATCATATGTAATAATAATATTATATTGTTTTCTCTGTTTATTTGTGAATATCAATAAGAAGTCTGTACGATAAGCTGGGTGTGAATAAAATCTGTCAAGTTGCTTTAGATATTCGCCAAGTGGAAATTGAGAATACAGGTCGATTGACTCAGTATGATTTTGAAAAAAAGAGGTATTTTTTATCCATTCTAAAACCTTCTTCTCAATAGGGGACGTTGGATCAATATCTCTCGATCCCGAAAACTTTTTCTCGTCATTAAAAACTTTTGAATAGTGCATCAATGCATCTCCGATAGCACCTGTATACATATCCGTAGATTTGCTTAATATGAAATGCATACATTCTTTAGCTCGGCTAAATCCTACATTTAATCTTTGTGTTTTTATTTTTCCAAATTCTTCCAAATCAATACTTGAAAGATCCTTAATGAATATACCCCAAAGCCTATCACTAATGGGATTAGCAACCATAGAATAATAAACTATATCTCTTTCTTCTCCTTGGCATGTATCGAATGTCATTATCTTAAGTTTCATCTTTTCATAGAAATAATCCCGATCCGGCATTTTAGAAATAAAGCCGGAGAGCAGTTTCTGTTGGTTTATGTGTGGTGTAATTATTCCAACAGTGACTTTATTTTCACTATTCTTAAGTTTTACTAAATCATCAGCAATAAATTCTATTTCCTGAATGTTTGTATTTTGGACAGGTTCTATTTTGCCATCATGTTTGATAAAGGAAAATTTAATAACTTCATTTAAGGATTTCCCTCTTATGCGTACGGCTTGAAGATTACCGTCATAAAAATATTTACTTGAATAAGATATTAATTCACGGTAACCACGAAAATGTTTGAGCAGCATAATATCAAAGTTTGAAAGGAATTCAAAAAATTCAAGGATTGATTTTTTGATATCAAATTTTGTTAAACGTTTAAGCTGATATGGATCATTAGAAAAATTATATTTGAAACTGTCTTCAAGATAGTCTAAATAATTTTTATTAAAATCAGAGCGAGCCATGTAAGATTTTACATTGCCGAACTGCTTTTTGTCTCCAAAGACTAAGATCTTCTTAGCTCTTAAGATTGCTGGGAACGCTTGAGCGATACTTATTTGAGATGATTCATCTATAATGAGCAAATCGAATAGATCCGCCTCAAGAGGAATGTATTCAGCATAATCCCTTATACCTGCTAAAATGCATGGGAATAGATCTTTTATCTTATCAAACTCTTTTTTAGAAAATCTCTTCTTTTTTCTTATTATCTCTTCCAGAGTTTCTGCTCCTGACCTATCGCTATCATAAAAATTTAAAAGACTCTCATCCATAATGCGGGTGATTTTGTGTATCAACAATTCACCAAGGTTGGCCATATTTTGGATGTAATCGAAGCGAGGCAGACTTTCAAAGGCCTTATATAGTTTTTGATGGAGGTCAATATGGGTTATTAGATCATTGAAAACACTTTCATCTATTTCAGTAAACTTGTTTTCATAATATGTTTTTAGAATAGAGGTATTAAGATTAATTCTCTTTGATATGTAAGGATATTTTTGAATAAATGATTCAATTTCATTTATCCATTTTGACACGGAATCAAGATCTAAAGATTCTAAAATACTATTATCATCCGTAAGCATTTTATGGATAGAACATAAAAAGTCAGATTTGAAGGAAAAGCCGGATAAGTTATTTTTTTCTTTCCTGAGGGCCTCAGCATTTGAAAAAATAGAAAGGCAATCATGTAAAATTGAGATATCATTTTTGAGGTCAATGGGATAACGGAACTTGAAATAATTATTAGGCTCATTGTTAAGGGAGAATAGTTTCTTCCCTGTAAACAAAAAGCCAAATACTACTGAACGTAAGGATTTACAACCCTTTATACTTTGTCTAAGAAAGTCAAGGTCTCCGTCAGAAAACTCTATAAAGGACTTTAGTGATTTTAAATTTGACTCATAGTCGGACTTGAGTTTTTTAGTTATATATAAGAAATCAAGAAAAAATTTGAATTCTTGAGGAGATTCTGATCCTCTGTAAAATTCATGGAATAAGTCTATCAGAGTTTTACTGAATTTTTGATCAACAAGGGTTCGATTAATTTTTAATATAGCATCACGAAGATCTTTGATAGAGGATGATATGCCCTGATAGCTGATTGTTTCTTCAAAATCGATGGGATATTTTTCCCAATTATTAGATTTGGTTTCTAAATAGATAAGATCTTGGAAATCGGCAATTTTTATATTATTATAGCATTTGACTATGTGTTGAAGATTATCATTTGAAGAACTAATTATTGAGTCAATATTTGAATCAAGATTGTCATAGTGATGTTTTTCAGCACGATAATGTTCTCTAATATTATTTAATGAAGTTGTTGTTAATATCTTGCGAAAAGTATTTCCAGATTTGCCTACGCGAAGTATTGGATTTTGAAAATCATAGCCTACCCTAACTTTATTCATCGCTTTAGTAATTTTGTTTTCAACTACATCGAGGGCTTCTTCCTTATCAGAAAGTACTAATACAGATTGTTTCTTTAAGATAGCGTTGAATAAAATAGCTGTTATAGTGTGGCTTTTGCCTGTACCTGGAGGACCCTCTACAGTAATATACCTGCAATTTTCTTTTTCCAGGGCAAGGATTATTTGTCTTTGTTCAGGGTTGACAGAGACAGGGTTTGAATAAACCAGTTTATCTTCAGTGGTTTTATCATGCCATTCCTTCTGAATTTCCTGTTTAAGAGAGTATGGGGCTTGTATAATGAAGTCATTTATTAGTTTTTTAAACTTTTCTGTTAATATAGTATCTTCGGAGTTTATGAGCTTGATGATCTCCTCGTAATCATTGATAAGAGCATAATCGGCTTTATCAAAAATACTGAGATAACAAGAATTAGATAATGAGATAGTTAAGCCTTTTGCCGATTGTATGTCTGAATTCTGAATATCAACCTGAGGAGATAATTCGAAATAATCTGAAATTTCGTTGATAATTTCATTTAATATAGATGGGAAATTTTCTTTGTGTTCCTGTAAATAGATAATTCTGTCTGCAATTTTCTTAAGACTACCTTCCCTATTCTTTTCTCTATTGTATTCTTGAAGAATGTAATCTATCGTTTTCTTGTTTATATAGACCGAGGAATTAAAAGTTAATCTGTATGATTGTTCATTTTTATCGATTTGAATAGGAATAAAGAAGATTGGATATAATTGATTGCCAAATTGTATGTCACAGAAATCGAGATATAAATCCTGCTTATCAAGTATATTTTTATTATCAAAAAGTTCCTGTATTTCAAGGAATAAATCATTAATGGAGTAGTTATTAAAAAAAGAAATAAAACTATTTTTTATTTGATTTAGATTAAAGGATTCATTTAGTCTATCAACTATTTGAATTTTATCTCCTACAATTAGCGAATTCACAGCTTCAGAAATTATATCTTTTAGTGGTTCAACTATTAAATCTATTAGACTTTCTTCGATAGAATGTATTGATTCAATATCCGCAGAGCGCAAATCCATTAACGGTTTTTCAATATGAGTTAGAAAGGGGGAAACTAATATTTCTCTTACAAGCTTAGAGACACCATCAATTGAAGAAGAGAGGGCTTCATCTACTTTTTGTTTATGTTTTAGGACAGTTTCGGAAATGTATGTTTGGGAGGAAGAGATTAAGTTATTAATATGTTCCTCGTTAATAATATTGACTTGCTTATAGATTAAATCAAGAAGATAAGATGGAATAGTTGTAGTGTATTTACCTTGATCAACAGAGATGGTTGTATTAAATGATTTATGTATTGTTTTCCAAACAACGGAATTGAAAGTCTCATATTTTTTTAAACTTAGACCTATTAACAGGTTGTTGCTGTTTTTATATTTGATATTTCTTTTTGGAATACTTCTTTTATGAAAATCTGTTTCTAAAAAGTCTTTAAAATAAGTAGCAAGGTCATAAACAAATGCCTTAAAATTAGCGGAAGGAGAGGGTATTTCAATAATATTGTTACACTGCGGGCACTTTAAAGATTTACCAGCATGTTCATCTGAACATATTATTGGAAACTTACATGTATTACAACTAAATTTAATCATAACCAAATGATGTGCTAATTATTTAGAAAAATCAAAATATAAATTTACCAGAGAAAATATGGATCCCGGATATTCTATTCGTATCATACTGCTTTTTTCATTAAAAAACCCCGTTTCGTATAAAGAGGAACAGGTTAACCACTTGTCTATTTCTTTATAAATATTCATCTAAATTATTTACCTCGGTCCGACCCCGACTTACGATTACCTTGGCGCGGCAATCTGTGTCTTTGGCATTGTAAACATAATGATAGCCGCTATCAACAATACTGCAAGCACTACAGTGAAGGCCATACGATAGGAGTTGGTCGCGCCCAACTCAGCGATAATCAGAACGCCGGCATTGGAGATAAGCTGGAATATACAGGAGACGACCGGCCAGGCGTTTTCGAAGTCTTTCCTGCCGAACGACGTGGTCGTCATGCTCATAATGACGTTCTGGATGCCGCTGATGCCGAAGAGTAAAAAACCGGTGCCTATAACCGCCCATACAACGTTGCTGCCGAAAAGTAACAATATTATTGGGCACACTGCCATGATGAAGGCCATCAAAATGCAGGTATTCTTCGTGCCGAAGCGCAGGTCTATCACGCCTACTAATACGTGGGCCAAAAAGCCGATGGGCCAGGAGACAGTCAGTATGGTAATGCCGAGCATCGTAGAATGGCCGAAGCCATGTAGAGCCTGAGCCAGCTGCTGCACAATTCCAACGCCGCACATCGCGCAGAGACCTAATGATATCGCGATTTTCCACGTTGTGGGGCAGGCCAGCAGGGCTTTAACTGTCCAGGGGCTGATCTTCTTGTATTCCTCCATTGCTTTAAACTCTTTCATAAGCTCCTCTCTGGAAACCGACTTGTCGTTGTCGGGATAGGCGCCTGCCTCTTCGGGGGTATTCTTGATGAAGGCGCCCACGAGGACGGCAAAGATAAGCTGAAGGGCGGCGAAAGCAACCATAGTATAAAAAATACCAAAACGGGGAATAATAAATACCAATAACAGCGCGATAGTGGCTGTATTGAGCAACCCGCCTACGGTAACTATGCCCATATACACGCCCTTGGTGCGGGGGAACCAGTCGGCGCCCAGCTGGCCGACGCCGATAACCGAATAACCCATGGAGAAGAAGAAAAAGAGGATGATGGCAACCTGGAACGACCATAAGGTCTGAAAAACGGCAAATAACATGTTGCACGCGGCTGCCAAAACCAGGCACATTACGATAACGCGCTTTGCCCCGATTTTTTTTGCCAGCGCACCAAACAACATGACTCCGAAAACAGACAATATGCCGGCAAGGGTTATCGGCAGGGCCATTGAGGGTACGCTCCAGCCAAACTTCTCGTTAAATGCGGTAAACCAGTAGTTTGAACCGCCGTAGAGAGGCCCCTGCCAAAAATAATAGAACATGAGACCAGCTAATGCAACTCCCCATCCTTTTGTACCGAATGCCCAATAATTTTTCATTGTTTTACCATCAGACATGTATAATACCTCCCAAATAAATTAATTTTGAAAAGCACGTGAGGTGAGACTTTTTTAAATTCTTGTATCGCCTTAGTTAACGGCTATCATTATCTTCCCCTTATATGTGCCGGCCCCGATTGTCTTTTTAACGCCGTCAACCGTCATGGTCAGGGTCTTGCCCTCGAGAGTTTTGACCTGAGCGCCTTGAGCAATGGATAACCGAATACAATGAACAGAGACCACATGATTCTCTTGGATCGCTCACTCCCAAGGAATACATGGTTAACAATAACAAGGCCTCAGACTCCACTATTACGTGGCACTATAAAAAGGGAGCTTTACAACTGATTTACAGCAAACAATCAAGGCAGACACTACAAATTACGAGCTGCACGATAACCGCCGGCAATAGCATCTATAACCAGTCCGTGCTGAACACAGTCACCCACAGAATAGACTTCAGCAACCTTTCCCTTCAAACTCTCGGCTAGTTCCGTATTGGGGGATAACGGAGTGACCGGTATTACACTATCCGCCTCAAGGGTCTGTGTTTTACCGTCTTTGGTAATGATAGTAACTCCTTTATCCGTTATTGCATAATTCCTCACTTCGGTAATCATCGTTACCCCTTCCTTTGCCAGCCAATTGACAGCCCGCACGTTTTGAACAATAAACCACCTGTCATCAAACAGTGTTTTAGCCTTATCTACTATCGTTATCTTCCGGCCAGCATTGGTTAAAAATTCGGCCAACTCCAAGCCTTGTACGCCGCCGCCGATAATCACAACCCTTTTGCCTATGGGCATCCATAATTTTGACAATAATTTTATGGCGCCGGGTTTAAGGAACCTCATGAACATCTTCATCATACTGTGGAGAGTCGGCATGCCCATTACGTTCCTGCCGTTAACACCCGGAATTTCAGGAAGAACAGCTGTGCCGCCCGCGGCGATAATAACGGTGTCGGGATTATCTCTCAAGATAAGATCAACATCCGCTTTTTTACCCTTCACAACCTTCACACCGAGTTTGTTTAACTGCCTGAAGAACCAATCGATTATCAGCTGAAGGTCTTCGATATCGGGGTTTTTCATCATCCAGGCCACCCGCATCAATCCGCCCAGATGCCTTTCTTTCTCATACAGAGTTACTTCATGTCCGCGCAGGGCCGCGACCCTGGCCGCTTCCATACCGGACGGACCCCCTCCGACAACCACAACCTTTTTCTTCTTAGGGGCTTTATCGATGATATAGTCCTGTGTGCCTCCTAAGGCGGCATTAATCCGGCAACGCATCGGCAGGCAATGTTCTACAGTTACAAAGCAGCCAAGGCAAGCGGTGCACGGGCGGATCTCATCCAACCTGCCCTGGATGACCTTATTGGGCAGTTCCGGGTCGGCTATTATGCGCCTTTGCATGGCTATGAAATCCGCCTTGCCCTGTTCGAGGATCTTTTCTCCAAGGATGGGGTCCAGTCTGCCTACAGTGATAACAGGCACCTTAACTGCCTTTTTAATACCAGCGGCAAGGGGGGCAACTACTCCGGGTCCGCCATGGCTGCCATCCAGCGGTTTTGCCAGAGGCTTCGGAGGCTCAGGGTAGAAAATCGTTTCGGGTAGATGCAGGTCCCAATACTCTCCATAACCGTAACCACGAACATGAATCCAGTCAGCGCCGGCCTTTTCAAATATCACAGCGAGATTTTGACTCTCCTCGGGTGTTGTAGCCTTGTCAGCCCCGAACTCGGCGCCGTTCATCAATACACCGACCGGATAGTCCTGCCCAAGACGTTTTTTAATCTCCTGAATAATTTCCACTACAAAACGAGCCCTGTTTTCAAGGCTTTCAACTCCATATTCATCATGACGCCTGTTCCAAATACGGGACAGGAAACTGTTGCCCAAATGATGGGAGGCGACATTTATCTCCACACCGTCAAATCCGGCTTTCTGGCCTCTTACTGCCGCATCAGCGAACTTGTTGACCATATCCTTGACTTCGGCAACAGTCAGGCCGCGGACCGGCATACCGAAATCGCTCTCTAAAGGTTGCAGCTCACTTCTCGACATGCTTGAGGAAGATACCGGTTGAATTGACTCATTGGCCATCATGTTAAACATTCCACGCAAGATACCGCCATGATGTATTTGTAAAAATATTGGGCAGTTATATTTGTGGACAACCTCGGTGATCCCCTTATAGCCCGGTATGTATTTATCATCGCTGAAAAGCATCTGACCCGGGTGACAAGTGCCTAGGGGATGTTCAACGATAACTCCACCCAGGATAATCAATCCAACCCCGCCTCTGGCGATGGCTTCATAAAACCTCAGTGATTCTTCTTTTACAAAATCGTTTTCATCAAGAAAGATAATGCCCGCTCCGGATCTGATCATCCGATTTCTGATCTTTACCTTCCCC
>Ga0153915_10003867_pt1 | contig 13768 bp, 10 predicted proteins | sample Opewatmetagenome_2_FD_107003 | JGI IMG/M metagenome (GOLD analysis project Ga0153915, IMG submission 107003) | Freshwater wetland microbial communities from Ohio, USA - Open water 3 Core 3 Depth 3 metaG | ecosystem: Environmental > Aquatic > Freshwater > Wetlands | place: USA: Ohio, Lake Erie... | reverse complement strand
TCCGTCCGTGCCGTCGGTGCCCGCACACAGCATGGCGAGGTCATCGTGGCCCGCGAGGAGCCGGGCGGCCGCGAGCGCAAGATGCTGATTGCGCCCGCCCCGGCCCGGTTCGGCGGGCAGTTGCACAGTCGATTCGCCACCCCATACATTGAGATCCGCATCGCTCAGCACGATTTCGTGCGTGAACGCGACGGCGAGAGTGGCCGCGTCGCCGGCAAAATGATGCGGGTGAACCCAGACCTTCAGGCCCTGCTCCTCCCCCGCAATCCGCGCCGCTTCGAGCGCGTCGTCAAGCCGCGCGATCACTTCGCGTTCGATCCTGAGCACGTCGGGAATGGAGGCCGGCACCGCGCACTGCATGAGAGACTGCACCCAGGCAGGCATCCGGCCCGGACCGATCGGCGCCTCGGGTGCACCGAGCAGCCCCGAGCCGATGACCGCCGGATCGTCGCCTGGCACATCGCTGATGAGGAACGCATGCACGTCGAAACCGCTCAGGTAATGCAGCAAGCGCCCGCCCTTGATGCGCGATAGAGACTTGCGAATGCGATTGAGTCCTACGATGTCGATGCCGGCCGAAAGGCCCCACTCATTGACGCGCTTCAAGTCCGCGAGCGTCACCCCGTTCGGCAGCGCCTCGACGAGACTCGATGCCCCGCCCGAGATCAGAAACAGAACGTTCTGCCCGGGCGCGAGACGGGCCAGCCGGCGCAGCAGTTCCTCACCCGCCGCGAGACTCCGCTCGTCCGGTACGGGATGTCCGCTCGCCATGCAGGTCACTCCTGCGGTGCGCTCGAGCTCCGCATCGAAATGCCCGCCTTTCGATATGACCAGGGCTTCGATGATCCGCGGTCCCAGGTAATCGAGCGCGCCCAGAGTCATCGCAGAGGCTGCCTTGCCAATGGCGAACACGCGCCAGTCGCTCCCGTCGGGAAGCCGTGCCGCGGCATCACGCGTTCTTGCGCGACCGCCCACCGCCGCGAGCGCCCGCTCGAACACGCCGAGCAGGATGCGCCGGTGTGGATCGGACATCGGCTGGATCTTGGTCGCTCGCGCTTGCGAGCTCACACGCCTCGCACGGCACGGAGCGCACGGCCGCGCTCTGCCCGCCGGCGGGCCTTGGCTTCGTCCGAACGCTCGGCCTGCAGGCGCGCGAGGTAGTCCGGCGTCACGTCGCCTGTCACGTACTCGCCCGAGAAGCACGACGTGTCGAATTCCTCGATCTTCGCGTTGTCGTGGCGCACGGCGGCGACCAGGTCCGCGAGGTCCTGATAGACGAGCCAGTCGGCGCCGATGATCTTCGCCACCTCTTCCTCCGTGCGATCCGCCGCAACGAGCTCGGACGTTGCCGGCATGTCGATGCCGTAGACATTCGGGAAGCGCACGGGCGGCGCCGCAGAAGCGAAATACACCTTGCGCGCGCCGGCTTCGCGTGCGATCTCGATGATCTGTGCCGAGGTCGTCCCGCGCACGATGGAGTCGTCGACGAGGAGCACCGTCTTGCCGCGGAACTCGAGGTCGATCGCGTTCAACTTGCTGCGCACGGATTTCTCGCGCTGCTCCTGCCCCGGCATGATGAACGTGCGGCCGATGTAGCGGTTCTTGATGAAGCCCTCGCGGTACTTCGTATCGAGGATATGGGCGACCTGCAGGGCGCTGGTGCGGCTCGTGTCCGGGATCGGAATGACGACGTCGATGTCGTGGTCGGGTTTCAGGCGCCGGATCTTGTCCGCGAGGCGCTCGCCCATCCTGAGGCGCGCCTTGTAGACTGAGATGTTGTCGATGATCGAGTCGGGCCGCGCGAAATAGACGTACTCGAAGATGCAGGGCGCGTGCCGCACGACGGCGACGCATTGCTGAGTGTAGAGCCGACCCTGTTCGTCGACGTACGCGGCCTCGCCGGGCGCCACGTCCCTGAGGAGCTTGAAACCCAGCATGTCGAGCGCGACACTCTCCGAGGCCAGCATGAATTCCGGGCCGCGCGCCGTCTCGCGCCGGCCGATCACGAGCGGGCGGATACCGTTCGGATCGCGAAACCCCAGCACGCCATGACCGATGATCATAGCTACCACGGCGTATCCACCCCGGCAGCGACGATACACGGCACTCAGGGCGGCAAAGATGTCAGCGGCAGTGACGCGCGGAGTCCCGACCCGCTGCAGTTCGGACGCGAACACATTGAGCAGTACTTCGGAATCGGACTCGGTATTGAGGTGGCGCCGGTCCTCGCGCACCAGCACTTCTGCAAGCTCTGCGGCGTTGGTCAGATTGCCGTTGTGCGCAAGGCAAATGCCGTACGGGGCGTTCACGTAGAACGGCTGTGCTTCGGTGGCATTGTCCGTGCCGGCTGTCGGATAGCGCACATGGCCGATGCCCACGTTGCCCCGCAGCTGCACCATGTGTTTCTGCTGGAAGACATCGCGCACCAGGCCGCTCGCCTTGCGCTGGCAGAACTCACCCTCGTTCGACGTCATCATGCCCGCCGCATCCTGCCCGCGGTGCTGCAGTACCGTCAGCGCATCATAGATGCGCTGATTGACGGGACTCGTGCCGACGATTCCAACGATGCCGCACATATTTCAGGGTGCTCCGCTACTGTCCACCAAGAATCCCCGACCCACCGGCGGCCCGGGCCGGTCAACTGCCAGAGGACTTCAACGTCTGGCCGGCGTCATCGACGAAAGTTTTCAGAACTCCGCCGACCGTGTCGGCGAAGGAACCCAGATGCGAATTCTGCCAGGCGGGCCCGTCCGTCAGCTTCAGGACGGTACCCAAGATGGCGACGAGGCCGATGAGTACAAGGCCGCGCAGCAGGCCAAAGAACACCCCGAGCGTCCGATCCAGCCAGCTGAGCGCCGAATGACGGATGAAGTAGCCGACGAAGGCATTGATGATGCCGCCGACCACGAGAATGGCGATCAATATGAGTCCTCGGGCGACCCAGAGGCTAACCGGGCGGTCGGACAGAACCCCGCCGAGCTCGGGCTCGACTAGATACGCGAAGCGCCAGGCGCACCACAATCCGGCAATCCAGACGACCAGCGAAATGATCTCGCGGATGAGTCCGCGCAGGACGCCGATGAGGCAGGAGACCAGAACGATTGAGACGAGCAGGACGTCGATGCCGATCATGCAGGGAAATCCTGAACACCGATGGTGCGAAGAAACGACCCCGTCGTGGAAGCGGCATTCTATCGGAAACGGCGCACCGGCACAGCTTGGCAGCGCGCCCATGCGACCCGCTTCATTTAACTAAGCCAGCGAGTTCGTGATCGAACGCACGTTTCGGGTGGCTGGACGCCGGTCAGGGAAGTGTAACGACGGAGGCCGTCTGCCCGTCGCGCTTCAATCGGGCAACGAGCGCCTCGGCCGCCGCTCGCGTCGGTTCCGGGCCCACACGCACCCGATGCAGAACATGGGAGCCGGTTCCGGTCGGCGACACGAATGCATGGTAGCCCTTGGCTCTGAGTGACGCTGCAAGTCGCTCGGCATTCTCGGCCTTGGAAAAACTGCCGAGCTGCGCACCCCAGGATTCCTTTCCGGCCGCGGCGGGCGCGACGACCGCCGGCTTCTCCGCCACCGGAGTAGATGGTGTCGCCACCGTCGGCTTTGCCACCGCCGCTGTGGATTGCGCTGCCTGAGTCGCCGGTGGGCTGGCGGCCGGTGGCCGCTGTTCAGGCACGACCGCCGGCGGCGGCGGGGGCGGCAACGATGTTGGCTTCGCCTCGACGCCCTGTGTCGCGGCGGGCTTGACGGGATTCCCAAGGTCGATGGTGTAGGTGCGCGTCGGGCCGCCCGCAGTCGCGCCGCCCGTGGGCGCCGCACGCCGCGGCCCGGACAGGATTTCGGGAACCAGCAGCACGATCAGCACAACGAAAATGATCGCGCCGACCAGACGTTCTTTCGACGGAGTGTCCATGCGAGGGGGCGGAACTCGTGCGTCAGGCGAACAAGGTCAGTCTTTTTTGGGCGCGCGCGAGTATAGCCGAAGCCACTCGAGGGCGGGACCAACCACGTAGAAGGACCCGAACACGACGACGCGATCTCCGGGGCGGGTGCGAGCCGCCGCCTCAGCCAAGGCTTTGTCGAGCTCACCGATGCAGGCGATGTCGGCCGTTCGCCCGGCGAACGCGCGCTCTTCGAGCTCCGCTGCGGTCATGCCGCGCGCGCCCGGCAAGTCCACCAGGAGCCATTCCTGAATATCCGCGGCAACGGCGCGCACGATCGCCGCCGCGTCCTTGTCCTTGAGCGCGCCGAACACGGCCACGGTCCGGCCGGCACGCCGCGAGCCGGCGAGGTTCGCGGCGAGGTTGTCTGCAGCGGCAGCGTTGTGCGCCACGTCCAGGACCCACTCGACGCCGTTGCGAACGACCTGCTGATATCGCCCGGGCAGCGCGACGGTCTGAAGACCGCGCTCAACGGCAGATCGCGTCACAGTGATTCGCGTCCCCAGCGACTCGAGAACGGCGAGGACGGCAGCCGCATTGTCAAACTGCCGGGCGCCGGCGAGCGCCGGCGGCGGCAAATCGGTGAAAGCGGTGCTGGATCCTTCCCACGACCAGCGCTGACCGCTCGGTCGCCAGCGAAAGTCGCGGCCCGGTTCGATGAGCCGCGCGCCGAGCGTCTGCGCCGCATGACGAACCGAGGCCGGCATGACCGCGCTGCCGAGGACCGCCGGGCGGCCAGCGCGAAATATTCCGGCCTTCTCGCGGCCAATCTCCTCGAGCGTCGATCCCAGCCATTCGACGTGATCGATGCCGACGCTCACCACGAGCGCCGCGTCCGCATCCACGATGTTGACGGCATCGAGGCGCCCGCCGAGTCCGACCTCGAGCACGATCGCCTCGAGACGCGCATCTGCAAAGAGGGACAGGGCCGCGAGCGTGTTGTACTCGAAGAACGTGAGGCTCACGTCGCCGCGCGCGTCGGTGATGCGCTCGAAGGCGTGCATCAACGCGGCGTCGCTCGCTTCGCGGCCATCGAGCCGGATGCGCTCGTTGTAGCGAATGAGGTGGGGTGAGGTGAAGGCACCCACTTTCAGGCCCTCGGCCCGCAGGATGCTTTCGATGAGGGCCGTGCAGGAGCCCTTGCCGTTCGTGCCGCCGACTGTGATCACCGGGCAGTCGAAGCCACCGAGCCCGAGCGCAGCATAGACTCGGCACACGCGATCGAGGGTGAGATCGATCGCCGAAGGATGCAACCGCTCCTGCCACTCGAGCCAGGCGCTCAGCGATGCGAAGCGCGTTGCCACCGCGTCTTTAGTCGGCGGCGACAGGCTGGCCCGTGAAGAGCCTGAGGAGGCTGCCGATGCGGTCGCGCTCGTCGCGGCGGTCGATGATCATGTCGACTGCTCCGTGGTCGAGCAGGAACTCGGCGCGCTGGAACCCTTCCGGTAAAGTCTCGCGGACCGTCTGCTGGATGACACGCGGACCGGCGAACCCGATCAGCGCCTTGGGCTCGGCGATGTTGACGTCGCCGAGCATTGCGAGGCTCGCGGAAACGCCGCCCGTCGTTGGATCCGTGAGTACGGAGATGAAGGGCAGCCGCGCGGCTGCGAGGCGCGCCAGCGCGGCGCTGGTCTTGGCCATCTGCAGCAGGGAATAGAGCGCTTCCTGCATGCGTGCGCCACCGCTCGCCGAAAAACAGACGAGCGGCACTTGCTCCCGGATGCAGAGATCAACGGCGCGCGTGAAGCGCTCGCCGACCACCGATCCCATCGATCCGCCCATGAACTTGAATTCAAATGCGCAGGCAACCACGCCAAGGCCCTTCAGCTCGCCCTGCATCACGACGAGCGCGTCCTTCTCACCCGTCGCCTTCTGCGCAGCCATCAGGCGGTCGCGGTAGCGCTTGCTGTCGCGGAACTTGAGCGGATCCTCCGGCTCGATCTGCGTCGCCAGCTCGACGGCGCTGCCGGGATCGAGAAACCGCATCAGGCGCTCGCGCGCGCCGATGCGCATGTGATGGCTGCACTTCGGGCAGACGTGCAGGTTGCGCTCGAGCTCCGCGCGGTACAGCACGGCGTCGCAGGCGCTGCACTTCATCCACAGTCCCTCCGGCACCGAGCGGGTGCGCCGCTCGGTCTTGATGCGCGAAGGGACGATGCGCTCAAACCATGACATAGGGCCGGATCATACTCGAATGGCCGGCATCGGCCGCAACGGCGCCGGGAAGCCCAAGGCTCGCCGGATACTCGATCGTGCGCAAATACAGCCCCTGCGGCGGCGCGGTGACTCCCGCGCGCGTGCGATCGCGCAGCCCCACGAGCTCCCGGATCCACTCCGGCGCCGCCTCGCCGAGCCCGACGCTCAGGAGCGCTCCCGCGAAATTGCGCACCATGTGATGCAGAAAAGCGTTCGCCGTGACGTCGATGATCACGAATTCGCCGTCGCGCACCACGCGGATGGAGTCAACTCGCCTTACCGGCGTGCGCGACTGGCACTCGGCCGAGCGAAATGAGGTGAAGTCGTGCTCACCGACGAGCCATTGCGCGGCGGAGTGCATGGCCTGCGCGTCCAGCGCACGATGCACGAGGCACGCGCGCAACCGCGCGAGCGCGGACCGTGTCGGGCGATTGAGGATCACGTAGCGGTAGCTGCGCGCAGCTGCGCTGTAGCGCGCATGGAATTCCGCCGGGACCGTCACCGCCCAGTTGAGCGCGATATCGTCCGGCAGGTGGGTGTTGGCGCCGAGCACCCAGCCGCGGCTCGAGCGCACGGCGGTCGTATCGAAGTGCGCGACCTGGCCGAGAGCGTGCACGCCCGCGTCGGTGCGACCAGCACAGGTCACGTCCACCGGGTGATTGGCGACCTCGCCGAGCGCGCGCTCGACCTGCGCCTGGATCGAATCGGCCGTCGCCTGCGATTGCCAGCCCGCGTAGGCCGTTCCGTCGTATTCGACGCCTACGGCGATGCGCATGCCGTGCGCTTGCCTTCCGCGACGGCTCGGAGCTCAGCCGGGGAGCGAGGCGATAAGCCGCTGCGCTTCCTGCTTCTGGCTGGCGCTGCCTTCAGTCAGCACTTCTTCGAGGATGCTGCGCGCGCCTTCCGGATCGCCCATGTCCATGTAGGCGCGGGCGAGATCGAGCTTGGTGCCGACCTCGCTCATCGTCACCGGCTCGAGCTCGGGCAGCGTAAGCTCTTCCGCAGGCATACGCGCCGTATGTGTCGGCGCGCGGTCGCGGTCGCTGGCCGCCTCGCCGACATCGAGATCGAGCTTGTAGCGCGAACTCGTCGCGCCGGTGCTCGTGCTCGTGTCGGTGAAGACGTCTGTCGAGAAGCGTTCTTCAGCCGAACCCGAGGGCTTCGGCTGGCGCTGCGTGTCACCCGAGAGCGCTGCCGACAGCCGGTCGAGATCGAGGTCGAGGTTCTCATCGGGCACCGGCATCTTGAGCGTCCGCTGCGTGCTCGTCCGCACGCCCGCATCCGGTAACGCGCCCACGCGCATCGTCGCATTGCTGTCGGCGCCGTTTCCGCGGCCCGAAACAGGCTGGTCCGTGTCATCGCCCAGGACCCACGTACCGGTGCCGCCGTCGCGCGTCAGTGGCTCATCGAGGGACGATGTCTCGACCGTGCGGTTTGGATCGCGGCCGCGGCCGGCGGCCTCTTCGAGAAGCTTGCGCGAGGTCGCGTCGAGGCCGGCAACCATGGTCGGCGCGTCGGCCGGGTGGTCGGTTTCCTCATCGAGCGCCTCGACTGTGCCCGTGTCGCCGCTCGACAGACCCGAGAGGTCGAGGCCCAGATCATCGAGCGCAAGCTCCGCCGTCTGGTCAACGTGCGTGTCCTGGCCCTGCCGGAAAATGGCCGAGTCGATCTTGTCGCGAATGGTGCCCTCGCGCTCGAGCGCCGGCGTCTCCACGGTCGGGACGTCGTGCGGCATCATCTCCACGGTTTCCTGCTCGACCGTTGGCGATTCGAAGGTCGCCGATTCCACGGTGGGCGTTTCCATGGTCGGTACGGGCATCTCGCGCGTCGACGAGGTCGCGCCGACCTCGAAATCGAGTCCCTCTGCCGAGAGCGCTGGCGTCTCGCCGGTCGCAGCGGTCGCTTCCGCTCCGCCCAGATCGAGGTCAATACCGGCGCCGCGGCCGTCCTCGGGTGCCGCCAGCAGGTCGACGTCGACCCGGTTCTCGCCGCCTTCCAGATTGAGGTCGACGTCCTGCGCCGCCGCCGCGTGCGCGGGGCGCGACTGCAGGAAGAGGTCGTCGTCCGGGCAGATCTGCTTGCCCATGATGACGATCTTGTCCCACTCGCTCGAGGGTCCCTGCGCGCGGGTCTCGTAGAGTTCGCGCGCCTGCTGCAGGAACGAGTCCTTGTTGCCCCAGACGAAGAAGATCTCGAGCAGCTTCAACTTCAGATCGCGCCGCTCCGGATGCCGCTCGATCGCGATCCGCACGAGATCCGCGGCCTGGTCGTACAGGCCGTAGGCCATGTGGAAGTCGGCTTCTGCGAGCGGGTCGCCCTGGTCGAGATTGATCGCAGTCTCGCTCGAGATCGTGTCGTCCGAGAGCGGCTTTGCGACCGCTTCCGGCCGCGCACGCTCAGGGCGTACCTCCGCGATGATCGGCGCAGCCGGCCGTTCGCCGCTCTCCTCGACCAGGAAGGACTCTTCCTTGCCTTCCTCAGCTTCGCGCAGATTGCGGAACTTCGCCGTGCTCCCGGTGGATACCGCAGCGAGCCGGCCCAGCGTCTCGTCGAGATCCGGAGCCCGGCGACGCCGCGCAATGAGCCGCCCAATGAGCAAAAGCACGAGGATCGCGCCGGCGCCCGCGAGCAGCATCCACGGCTGAACTCTCTTGGTGATCGAAGCAAAGAAACCCTCTTTCTCGCCTGCCGCCGGCTGCGCGGCCGCGGTCGGCGCGGTTTCGGCCGGAGTCGTTTCCGCCGGCTTGGGAGCGGTCACCGCTTCCGCTGGCTGTGGCTGCGTTTCGGCGGGCGGCGTCGCTTCGGTCGGAGTCGGAGTCGGCGCCTCTGCGGGCGTTGTCGTCGCGGACTCGGCAGGAGTAGGTGTCGGTGCCGGTGCCGGTGTCGTCGCGGTCTGCTGTTGCTGCGAAAGCTGCTGCTGCAAGCGGGCGAGGTCCGCATCCTTGACGTCGAGCAGACGGCGCTGCTCCTCCAGCTGGCCTTCGAGCTGACTGATCCTGTCGCGCAGGCTGCGTGCTTCCGCCACCGCCGCGGGGCTCGCCTGGCCGCCCGCGCTTGCGCCGCCCGTCTGGGTCCCTTCTGCCGGCGTCACCAGTCGCAAATGCGGGCTTGTGCCGCCGCCCGCGGCCCGCCATTCGGAGTACTGCTGCGCCACGGCCGACGCAGCCTCGCCCGCGGAAATCGCGTCGATTTGCGCGCCGTCTGGAATACGCAGAATCGCACCGGCGCGCAGACGATTGATGTTGCTCTCGAAAGCTTCGGGGTTTGCGCGATAGAGCGCCATCATCGTGCGATTGATCTCGCGCAGGCTGCCGGGACGGAGATTGCGAGAAATGTCGAAGAGCGTGTCGTTGCGCCGCACCTGGTAGGTCGAGCCGCCGGCCGCCATCGAAGCTGAGGCCGCAGACTCTGCTGGCGCCGCCGCGGGCGTTGCCGCGGGAGTCGACTCCTGCGGACGTTCCACCGTACCCGATCTCAGCGTGCTGGCCTCGCCTGCTTCCGGCGCCGCGACCGGTGCCGCCGCACGCTGCGTTTCGCCGGGGGTGAATACCGGCGGGTCGAGGAGAACCGTGTATTCGCGCAGCAAATGACCGCGCGCCCAGTTCACCTCGACGAGGAATGTGACGAACGGCTCGCTGATCGACTCGGTCGAGCGCACCAGCAGGACGGCACGGCCATCCGCTGTCCGCGTCACTGCGAACGTCAGCGTGTTGAGGAAGATCGGGCGATCGAGACCGTACCGCGTAAAGATCTCACGCGAGGCGAGCGCCGCGCTCACGGAGCTCAATTCATCCGGCGTCGCCGAGACGAGCTCGATCTCCGCGTTGAGAGGCTCGTTGAGCGCCGAATTGACCTTGACCTCGCCGAGTCCAAGCGCAAACGCGCTGGCCGGCGCCATGACGAGCGCCAGCAATGCAAGACGCAGCATTATTCGCGACATCACGACTCCCCGGGAGCGTGGCTCGTGGAGGCCGAATACGCCTCGATACAGCAGTTTAGGCACCGTTTTTCACAAGCCCGGTCATCAGGCGCGAAACTATAGCTTAACAATAGTCCAAGACCAAAGTCTTTGCGTGGCAGGCACTTGGACGAATTTCACACTTTCAGCATCGCGCGGCCGGACTGTACGCGGACTGAGGGGTACGTCGAAAGTACCGGGGAGCCCCGGATCACTCAGAAATCGCCGCCGGCACGACCGGAGTGGGCGAACGGACGTCGGCGTTCTGCGCCCGGTGGCGCAGGTAATGATCCATCAGCACCAGCGCGAGCATGGCTTCCGCGATCGGCGTGGCTCGCAGGCCGACGCAGGGGTCGTGACGCCCGGTCGTGGATATCTCCACACTGGCGCCGTGGACGTCGATGGTTTCGCCCGGCACGACGATGCTCGAGGTGGGCTTGATCGCCAGGCTCACGAGCACGTCCTGGCCGGACGAAATGCCGCCCAGGACACCACCAGCGTTGTTGGTGCGAAAGCCCCGCGGTGTAATCAGGTCGCGATGTTCCGAGCCACGCTGCTCGACCGACCGGAAGCCCGCGCCGATTTCGACGCCCTTGACGGCGTTGATGCCCATCATCGCGTGCGCGAGATCCGCGTCGAGGCGATCGAAGACCGGCTCGCCCAGCCCCGGCGGCACGCCCGTGGCGATCACGGTCACGCGCGCTCCCACCGAGTCACCCTCTTCCCGCAGCTGCCAGATGAGTTGCTCGAGCTCTGCCACACGCGTCGGATCTGGACAGAAGAAAGGGTTGTCGTAGGCCGCTTTCGGGTCCACCGGATCGAGAACGATGGCGCCGATCTGCGAGAGATAGCCGTGGATCTCGATGCCAGCGCGCTCGCGCAGATATTTGCGCGCGATGGCGCCGGCGGCCACGCGCATCACCGTCTCGCGGGCGGATGAACGCCCGCCGCCGCGATAGTCACGGCGCCCATACTTCTGCTGATAAGCGTAGTCGGCGTGCCCCGGGCGAAAGCGGTCCTTGATCTTCTCGTAGTCGCGCGCCCGCTGATCGACGTTGTCGACCAGCAGCCCGATCGGCGTGCCGGTCGTCCGACCTTCGAAGACACCCGAAAGAATGCGGACCTGATCGGGCTCGCGCCGCTGCGTCGTGAACCGGGACGTGCCTGGCCGGCGTCGGTCGACGTCCGGTTGCAGGTCACTCTCGGTGAGTTCGAGGCCCGGCGGACAGCCGTCGACCACGCAACCGAGCGCCGGTCCATGGCTCTCGCCGAATGTCGTGACGGTGAAGAGTTTGCCGAACGTGTTGCCTGACATGACCTTAGCTTCGATCGCTTGAGCCGCGCTCCGCGAGCTCGAAATCGGGCGCGTAGCGTTCAAGCTCGGCCCGGGTGAGGAGAAACACCCCGCCCCCTCCCCGACTGAAGTCGAGCCACAGAAACGGCACACGCGGGTAGGACTTCTGCAGCGCTCGGGCGCTTGCTCCCACCTCGACGACCAGAATACCTGCTCGCGTCAGGAATGTCCGCGCCCGGGCGAGTATGCGGCGCACCGCGTCGAGCCCCTCTCTGCCGGAAAGCAGACCCATGGCCGGCTCGTGACCGTATTCGCGGGGCAGTCTCGCGTACTCGCGCTCGCCAACATACGGCGGATTGCTGACGATGAGGTCGAAGGGCCCGGTGGCGGCCGGCGGGAAGAGATCCGCCCGATAGAAGCGCACGTGCGAGCTGACGCGCAGGCGCCGCGCATTGATGGCTGCCAGTCTGAGCGCGCGCGCTGACGTGTCGGTTGCGACGACCCGGGCGCGCGGGAAGTAATGTGCGCAAGCGATGGCGATGCAGCCGGAGCCGGTGCCGATATCGAGTACGCGGCGCACGCGAGCGGCGGCAAGCCACGGGCGAAAGCGAGCTTCGATGAGCTCCGCGATCGGCGAGCGTGGGATCAGCGCGCGCCGGTCGATCTTGAACTCGAGTCCCGCGAAGTACGTCCTGCCGATGAGATACGGCGTCGGCACACGCTCGTCGATGCGGCGGCGGACGAGTCGATCGATCCGCATCCGCACGCGCGGCGAGATCGGATTGCCATACACGCTCGCGTCGCTGTCGAGGGGCAAGCGAGCCGCGTGCAACACGAGCGCCGCGGCATCGTCCCAGGCGTTGCCGGTGCCGTGGCCATAGGTGACCCGCGCGCGATCAAGGCGCAGGGCGACGCGGCGAATTTCATCGGCAATGCGGGTTGGCGGCGACACGCGGCAGGCAACTAGACGGCGCGGGCATTCGCGCGACCCTCGAGTCTACTCACCGTCGCCGATGTCCCCAACTGATCGCTTGCGCCATAATGCGCGCCCCCGGGGTTCAATCCCGACGCCGAGCACCATCGTGACCCGAGCTCATGCCATCCTCCTGGCGGTCTGCGCTCTCGCCGCCGCGGCACTCGGCGCCTGGTGGGCCGCGCATCTTCTGGCGCCGCGTGAGCGCCAGGTAACGCTCACACACGGGACGCTGTTGACGCCGCCGCGGCCCGTTGGGGCGCTCGATCTCGTGGATCAGACCGGTAAACCATTCACCGCGGCGCAATTCGCCGGCCGCTGGTCCGTGGTCTATTTCGGCTTCACCTCGTGCCCAATGGTCTGCCCGACCACGATGGCCCTGCTCAGAGACTTCGCCCATGGCGTACAAGGTCTGCCAGCTAAGGCGCGGCCGCAGGTAATCTTGATCACGGTCGACCCCGAGCACGACACCCCGCAAGTCATGGGTGAGTATGTCGCAAAGTTCGATCCCGGGTTTCTCGGTCTTGCAGGCACATCCGCGGCGCTCGACGCCGCTGCCGCAAATTTCGACGTGGTCCATGGCCGATCGGGCGCCGAGGGATCCATCGATCACAGCTCGACGCTCTATCTCGTCGATCCCGAGGCGAGATTGAGTGCCGTATTTACGCCGCCACAGACGGCGGCCGGGCTGGCTGCCGACTATCAACGAGTTGTCGGACCCCTCGCCGGCGGCTGACGGGATCACCAGTGAGTGCGATATCGCCCGGCCGCGGTCTTCGCGAACGCTTGTTCGTGTGGATGCAATACGTCATTCCACAGCACCTGGTCTCACGCATCGTCTATCGCACGACGCGCAGCAGGCGCAGCTGGCTCAAGAACCGCCTCATCCGGTGGTTCGTCGTCCGGTTTGCGGTCGACATGACCGAGGCGCGCGAGCCGGACCCCATGCGCTACCCGACTTTCAATGAATTCTTCACGCGTGAGCTCAAGCCGGGCCTTAGAAGGATCGCGGAAGCTGCCGATGCTCTCGCATCACCGGTCGACGGCTGCGTGAGCGCGATCGGCCACATCGACGCCGGCACGCTTGTTCAGGCCAAAGGCAGAAGCTACGAGCTCGGCGACCTGCTGGCAGGCGCCGGCGGCTGGGCGCAGAGATTTCGAGATGGCTCGTTCGCGACGATCTATCTCGCGCCGTTCAACTATCATCGCGTGCACCTGCCCATCGACGCGCGACTCGTGGAGGCCTGGTACGTGCCAGGGCGCCTCTTCAGTGTGAATACGGCAACTGCCGCCGCCGTCCCGCGCCTCTTTGCGCGCAACGAGCGCATCATCTGCCTGTTCGAAACACCTGCGGGACCGATGGCCGAGATTCTGGTCGGCGCCCTCAATGTCGGCAGCAT
>Ga0153915_10003866_pt1 | contig 13768 bp, 15 predicted proteins | sample Opewatmetagenome_2_FD_107003 | JGI IMG/M metagenome (GOLD analysis project Ga0153915, IMG submission 107003) | Freshwater wetland microbial communities from Ohio, USA - Open water 3 Core 3 Depth 3 metaG | ecosystem: Environmental > Aquatic > Freshwater > Wetlands | place: USA: Ohio, Lake Erie... | reverse complement strand
GGCGTGCGCCGCTGGCTCGAGGACGCGGGCCGCGGCGGCGAGCTCGCGGCGTTCCGCGAGTCCGAGGCGCGCAAGCGCGCGTTCGTCGACCTGATTGAAGAAGCGCGTGCGCGGCTCGCGCGCGTGTACGCCGAGCCGCTCGCGCCGGAAGCGATGCGCGCGGCCAAGCAGGCGGAATTCGCGCGTCTTGCCGAGCGCTACGCGGCGCTCAAGGTGCGCTGGGGCGGCTACGCGGGCTTCGACCGCCTGATGGCGGCGCCGAACAACGCGCTGCTCGCTTCGATTTCCGCCTACACGCGCCTGGTGCCCGCGTTCCGGCGCGAGCTCGCGGCCGTGCATGGCGACCTCGGCGAGTTCTACGCGCGCGTGAAGGCGCTCGCCCGCCTGCCCAAGGCCGAGCGCGACGCGCTGCTCGAGGCCGGGGCGGGCGCCCCGGGTGGAGGGCCTAGCTGATCGTCGTGTTGACCCACTTGTCGAACGCGGGGCGCTCGAGCAGCCGCTTGTGCCAGGCGACGACGTTCGCGCACGCCGGGCGCTCGATCGGCATGTTGAGCCACAGGTGCAGGTGGCAGCCAAGCGGAATGTCGCCCATGGTGAACGAATCGCCGGAGACGTAACGCCGCCCGGCGAGCGCCGCGTCGACATAGCCCGCGAGCTCGCCGCACTTCTTCGCCGCCTCGCCGATCGCCTTCATGTCGCGGCTCTCGGGCGGCGTGCGCACCAGCCCCCAGAACACCGGGCGGAACGCCGCGCCGAAAGTGCCGCTCGCCCAGTCCATCCAGCGGTCGGCGTCCGCGCGCACGCGCAGGTCCGTCGGCCAGAGCTTTCCCGAGCCGTGCTTGGCGGCGAGGTAGCGCACGATGGCGTGCGACTCCCACAGCACGAAGCCGTCCTCCTCGATGGTCGGCACCAGACCGTTCGGATTGAGCCTGCGGTACTCGGGGGTATTGACCACGCCGAACTGCATGCCGGCGTCGACGCGCTCGAAGGGCAGCCCAAGCTCCTCGCAGCACCACAGCACCTTCCTCACGTTGACCGAGTTGGGTCGGCCCCAGATCTTCAACATCGCATTTTCCTCAGAATCCGACGGCCTGCCCGTCGCGGCGCGGGTCGCTCGCGGCCAGGTAGCCGCCCTCCAGCTTCCAGATCATCTGCGCGCAGCCGAACTGGTTGTAGTCGTCGACCGTGACGATGCGGTGGCCGCGGCGCTTCAGCTCCTCGAGCGTCGCCGCCGGAAACCCGCCCTCGACGCTCACGTCCAGGCCCTGCACCCAGCGAAAGCGCGGCCCGTCGCTCGCCGCCTGCGGGTTCTGCCCGTAGTCGGCGATGCGCACCATCACCTGCGTGTGGCCCTGCGGCTGCATCGTGCCGCCCATCACGCCGAAGCTCATCACCGGCTTGCCGTCGCGGGTGACGAATCCCGGAATGATCGTCTGGTAAGGGCGCTTGCGCGGGCCCACGCGGTTCGGGTGACCGTCCTTGAGCACGAACGTGGCGCCGCGGTTCTGCAGCGAGATGCCGGTGCCCGGCACCACCACTCCGGAGCCGAAGCCCATGTAGTTCGACTGGATCATCGACACCATCATCCCGGAGGCGTCCGCCGCGGTGAGGTACACGGTGCCACCGCGGGGCGGCGTGCCGGCGGCGAAGGGCTGCGCCTTCTTCATGTCGATCAGCTTGGCGCGCGCGGCGAGATAGTTCTTGTCGAGAAGCTGCTTCGGCGGGAACGGCATGTGGTCGATGTCGGCGACAAAGGCCTGTGCGTCGGCAAATGCCAGCTTCACCGCTTCGATCTGCAGGTGCACGCTGTCGGGCGAATCGACCGGCAGGCTCGCGACGTCGAAGTTCTCCAGGATCCCAAGCGCGATCAGCGCGACGATGCCCTGGCCGTTCGGCGGCAGCTCGTGCAGCGTGTAGCCGCGGTAATCCATCGTCAGCGTCTCCACCCAGTCGGGCTTGTGCGCGGCGAGGTCGGAGACCGTCATCACCCCGCCGTGCGCCTTGGCGTGCGCCTCGAGCTTTTCGGCGAGCTCGCCGCGGTAGAACGCCTCACCCCTCGTGGCTGCGATTCTTTCGAGCGTCGCGGCGTGAGCCGGGAAGCGGAAGCGCTCCCCCGGCGCGGGCGGGCGCCCCTGCGGCAGGAATGCCTCGGCGAAGCCCGGCTGCACCTTGAGCTCGGGAGTCTGCGCGGCCCACTGCCCGGCGATGGTGAGGGACACGAGAAAGCCGTTCCGACCGTAGCCGATCGCCCGCTCGAAGAGCTTTTCGAAGGGCAGCTTGCCGAAGCGCTCGCTGAGCGCGCGCCAGGCCGACACGCAGCCGGGCACGCTGACCGAGTTCCAGCCGCGCACCGGAACGCCCTTCTGCCCGGCAAAGAATTCGGGCGTCCAGCCCGCGGGCGACCGTCCCGAGGCGTTCAGGCCGTGGAGCTTCTTTCCATCCCAGACGATCGCGTAAGCGTCCGATCCGATGCCGTTCGATACCGGCTCGACGAGCGTGAGCGTGATCGCCGTGGCGAGGATGGCGTCGACCGCGTTGCCTCCGGCCGCGAGCATGGCGAGCCCGGCCTGCGCAGCGAGCGGCTGCGAGGTGGCGACGATATTGGCGGCGAAGACCGGCTTGCGCGGCCAGGCGTAAGGCAATTCCCAGGAGATCGGTTTCATCGATCAGTTCATTGCGTGTTCGAAATCGAGTACCACTCGGCCGAGGATATGTCCGGCCTTGAGTTCGTCCAGCGTGCGGTTCACTTCATCGGCAGGGCGTGTTTCGATCGGAGAGGGCTTGAGCTTCTTCCTTTTCGCGAGCGCGACGACCTCTTTCAGCTCCTTCAGGTCGCCGACGTAGGAGCCGATGATGCCGATGGCGCGCTGCGCGATCGGCGGCAGGGGATAGACGAGCTCGCCGCCGAACAGACCGCACAGCACGTAGCGCCCGCCCTTGCGCAGTGCACCGATGCCGAGCTGCGCGGTCGCCGGCATGCCGACGAAGTCGATTGCCCCCGCAAGGTTGCCTTGCGCCAGTTGCACGAGCTTCTGCGCCGCGTCCGGCGCGCGCGTGTCGAGCACGACCTTCGCGCCGAGCTTGCGGGCCGCTGCGAGCTTCGCCTCGTCGATGTCGCAGGCGATCACGTTCTTCACGCCTTGCGCCTTGAAGATCGACACCGCGATCAGCCCCAGTCCGCCGCAGCCGAGCACCGCGAACCAGTCTTTCGGCCCGGGCGCAGGCAGCTTGTTGATGCCGCTGTAGGCGGTGAGCGCCGAGCAGGCGAGGGTGGAGGCGAAGCTCTCGTCGATGCCGCTCGCGTCGATGAGGTACTTTGGATGCGGCACCAGCAAATGCGTCGAGTAGGCTCCGGCACGATTTACGCCGAGGAAGCGTGAGCCGGACACGCAATAGTTGTCCTTGCCGGCCTTGCACACGGCGCACTTGCCGCAGCCGATCCAGGGATAGACGAGGCGCTTCTGGCCGACCCGCAGGTTTTTCGCCGCCCTCGCCGCCCCGGCCCCGAGCGCCTCGACGACGCCGAACGGCTCGTGGCCAAGCGTGAACGGCGGCACGCAGCCGCGCTCCTTCACGTAAAAGCGCTTGCCTCCGCCCCAGTCGAAGTATCCGTCCCAGATGTGCAGGTCGCTGTGGCATACCCCCGCGCGCGTGACGCGCACCAGCACTTCGGTCCCCTGCGGCTTGGGCGTTTCCTTGAGCACCTTCTGCAGCGGCTTGCCGTGCTCGATGATGTCGTAGCTGATCATGTCTTGGCTGCCTCCCCCAGCGCCTGGTCGATGTCCCACAGTATGTCGTCGAGCGACTCGATGCCCACCGACATGCGGATCATGTCGGGCGTGACGCCGGCCTTCAGCTGATCCTCGTCGCTCATCTGGCGGTGCGTAGTCGAGGCCGGGTGGATGATCAGGGTCTTCGCGTCGCCGATGTTGGCGAGGTGGCTCATGAACTGCGCCGCCTCGATGAATTTCTCTCCCGCGCGCGCGCCGCCCTTCACGCCGAAGTTGAGCAGCCCCGAGGCGCCCCTGGGCAGGTACTTCTGCGCGAGCACGTGGTACCTGCTGCCTGGCAGCCCTGGATAGTTCACCCACGCGACCTGCCTGTGGTTCTGCAGGAACTTCGCCACCGCGAGCGCGTTCGCGCAGTGGCGGTCCATGCGCACCGGCAGCGATTCGATGCCCTGCAGCAGCAGCCAGGCATTCAACGGCGCGAGCGCCGGGCCGAAGGTGCGCATAACTTCCATGCGCGCCTTCATGGTGTAGCCGAAGTCGCCGAAGGTCTCGTGGAATATCACGCCGTGGTAGCCGGGCGAGGGGGTCGTAAACTCGGGGAAGTTGCCGTTGCCCCAGTCGAACTTGCCCGACTCGACGATCGCGCCGCCCATGGTGGTGCCGTGTCCGCCGAGGTACTTGGTCGCCGAGTGCACGACGATGTCGGCGCCGAATTCGAATGGCCGGCACAGGTACGGCGAGGGCACTGTGTTGTCGACCACGAGTGGAATCTTCGCCTCGTGCGCGATCGCCGCGAGCGCCTCGATGTCGACGATGTTGATGAGCGGGTTGCCGAGCGTCTCGGCGTACAGGAGCTTGGTCTTCCCCGGTCGGATCGCGCGGCGGAAGTTCTCCGGATCGTCTGGGTGTACGAACGTGGTCTCGACGCCGAGCTTGGCAAGGTTCACGCCGAGCAGCGTGTGCGTGCCGCCGTACAAGGTGGAAGCCGACACGATGTGGTCGCCGCCGCGCGCGAGCGTGAGGATCGCCACCACCTCCGCCGCTTGCCCGGTCGCGGTGGCGAGCGCGGCGCGCCCGTTCTCTAGTGCCGCCATGCGCTCCTCGAACACCGCCACCGTCGGGTTCGAGATGCGCGAATAGACGTTGCCGAAGGTCTGCAGGTTGAACAGGCTCGCCGCGTGGTCGGCCGAGTCGAACACGAACGACGTCGTCTGGTAGATCGGTGCGGCTCGCGCCCCCGTGGCCGGGTCGGGAATCTGGCCGGCATGCAGGCACAGGGTCTCGATGCCGAATTTGCGGTCAGCCATGGCGCGATTCTACCGGCGCCGCGGGAGCTATCGCCGCGGCTTGCGCAAGCTCGGGTTGAGCCGCTCGATATCGGCCTGTACCTCGTCGCGGCCGCGCTCGTATACGATCTCGCGCCCCATGACGGAGCCGGCGTAGGCGCGCTCGTTGCGCGTCGGCGTGAGGTCGCATTTGACACTGTGCACGCCTTCGCCGAGCACGACAGTAATGCGCTCGGGCCGCTTGGTGAGCACGACGACGTCCACGGTCTGCCCGGTCTCGGTGACGCGCACCTTGATCATTTCGGTATACATGAGGCGCTGATTAAGTCGCGAGGTCGGTGTAGGCGGGCGTCACCAAGCGGTGGCCGCGGGCACGCATGAGGGGATGCATCTTCTTCCACGCCCAGCCCGCCGACCAGGCGCCGTGCGCGACGAGGAAGGTGGCCACGCCACCCGTCAGTCGCTGGATTCGGGCCCGGGCTCGCCCTCGGCGGCCGGCTGCTGCGGCTGCGCCTCGGGTCGCCGCACTGCGCGGCGGTACTCGGAGGGCGGAATTCCGACTTGGTGCAGGAAGAATCGCGTGAAGTTGCTCTGCGCCGAGAAACCCAGTTCGGCCGAGACGTCGGCGATCTTGACCCGGCCGCTCGAGAGCTTGGCGATCGCCGCCTCGACGCACAACATGTCGAGGTAGGCGCGCGGGGAGCGTCCGGTGCACAGCTGGAACAGGTCGTAGAAGCGCGAGCGCGACAAGCCCACCTGGTTGGCGAGCTCGTCCATGTTGAGCTCCTTGTTGGGGTGCGCGCGCAAGAGCGCGATGGCGCGCCGGATGCGCGAGTCCTCGAACCGCGAGCCGCGCCACAGCGCGGATCCCGCGCGGCGCCGCGCCAGGTAGGTGTCGACGATCGAGAGCATCAGCTCCTGCAGCATGAATTCGAGTCGCTCCGCCGACAGGAACTGGTCGTTCAGCGCCTCGATCGCGAGCGTGTCCGCGAGCCGCCGGATGCGCGGCGTGATCGGCTCGCGCCGGTGCGGGAACAAGTGCCCGTCGCCGGTCGCGAACACCGCCGGGAAGTTGCGCTGCAACCAGGCGCCCGAGGCGTACAGCACCAGCATCCGCGTGGGAGCCACTCCCGCCGCGCGCACGTCCGCAATCGGCTCATGCGGATTGGCGAACAGCACATCCTCGCGCGTGAGCGCCAGGCGCTCGTCGCCGATCAGGTACTCGGTGTCGCCGCCGTCGTGCTTGAGCAGGATCGCCGGGTCGGGCAGGGCCTGCGGTGCCCCGGCGGCCTTGACCTCCAGCAGCATCAGGCGCCCGAAGGGGCCGTCGAATACGCGCAGCGGTGTGCTCATGGTCCGTCAAGCATACTTTCGCGCCGGGGTTCGCGCCAGAGGTATTTTTTGGCGCTCAGTAGGCCAGCCAGCGAGGGCGTTTTGCCGATATAACACGGGTATTTACGCCCACCCAGTTGAGCCCGCCGAACAGGCGCGCGTGCTCGATCTTGACGCAGCGGTCCACGACCGTATCGAGGCCCGCGGCGCGCGCTTTTTCGGCGGCCGCCTCGTTCTTCACCCCGATCTGCTGCCACAGGACCTTCGCTCCGATCGCGATCGCCTCCTCCGCGATCGGCAGCACGTCCTGGCTGCGGCGGAACACGTCGACGATGTCGACCTTCTCGGGAACCGCACGCAGGCTCGCGTAGCAGGTTTCGCCCAGCACCTTCTTCCCCGCGTAGCGCGGGTTGACCGGGATGACCCGGTAGCCGTGCTCCTGCAGATACTTGGCGGCGAAGTAGCTGGGCCGGTACCAGTCCGCCGAAAGCCCGACGACCGCTACCACGCGGTTCTCCGCAAGGATGCGGCGTAGCGTCTGGATGTCGTCCATCGTGGGGACTATACCGGAGGCCTGCGCCTATAATCGTCCGCTTTGAGCGGAGGAGGGGAACGTGTACGTCGAAGAGCGCATGTACGTGCTGCAACCGGGCAAAGCGCCCGAGTACTTCAAGCATTACGAAGCCGAGGGCATGGCCGTGCAGCTCAAGCACCTGCCGCACCTCGTCGGCTATTACGTCACCGAGATCGGGCCGCAGAACATGGTGGTGCACATGTGGGCCTACGACGACCTCAACCAGCGCGAAAAGTGCCGTGCGGCGATGCAGGCCGACCCGGCCTGGCAGGCCTACCTGCCCAAAGTGCGGCCCTTCATCGTGTCCCAGGACACGCGCGTGCTCAAGTGCGCGCCGTTCTTCGTCGAGCGCCTGAAGAAGATGCTCGCCGCCGCCAGATAGCGCGATGGCCGGAGTGCACCCGCAAGTGGCGATGTTGCTGGAGCGCGTGGCGCGCTCGCCGCTGCCGCCCTACGCCACGGTCCCGCCGTTCGTCGCGCGCCGCATCTACCGCGACACGCGTGCCGCGGTGTCGCCTCCCGCGCCCGAGGTCGCCGAGGCGAAGCTGCTGCTCGCGCCGGGGCCCGGTGGCCCGATACCGCTGCGCGCCTACCGTCCCTCGGCATCGCGCGCCGAGGAGGTGCTGCCCGCGCTCGTTTACTTCCACGGCGGCGGCTGGACGATCGGCGACCTCGACACGCACGACGTGGTGTGCCGCCAGCTCGCGAATGGCGCGCGCTGCGCCGTATTCTCGGTCGACTATCGCATGGGGCCCGAGAGTCCCTTTCCCGCCGCAGTGGACGATTGCCTGGCGGCGACACAGTGGGTGGCTGCCGAAGCGGACGCGCTGCGCGTCGATGCGGCACGCATTTCGGTCGGCGGCGACAGCGCGGGCGGCAATCTCGCCACCGTGGTCGCACTGCTGGCACGCGATATCGGCGCGCCGCGGCTGTGCTTCCAGCTGCTCGTCTATCCGGCGACCGACCAGCGTATGAGCTTCCCCTCGATCGAGCGCAACGGCGAGGGCTACCTGCTCACGAAGGTATCGATGCATTACTTTCGCAGCCAGTATCTTCCGCGTCGCGAGGACTGGAGCGATTGGCGCGCGTCACCTCTGCTCGCGCCGAGCCTCGCCGGGCTGCCGCCGGCGCTGCTGATCACCGCGGGGTTCGACCCGCTGGTCGACGAGGGCAAGGCGTACGCAGAGCGGCTCGCGCGCGAGGGAGTGCAGGTTGCGCAGCGGGATTTCCCCGACATGGTGCACGGCTTCCTGCTGATGGGCGGCGCACTCGACACGGCGAACGTCGCGGTCAAGGAATGCTGCAGTGCCCTGCGCGCTGCATTTGACGGAGCGAAGCGATGAAACAGGACCTCACGGTTCGCCAAGGCGGCAAGATTCTGGCCGACGCGCTCGTCGGCCATGGCGCGACGATGGCGTTCGGCGTGCCCGGCGAAAGCTATTTGCCGGTGCTCGACGGTTTGTACGACGTGCGCGAGCGGCTGAAGTTCGTCGTCTGCCGACAGGAGGGCGGTGCATCGTACATGGCCGAAGCCTACGGCAAACTCACCGGCGAGCCGGGGATCCTCTTCGTGACGCGCGGACCCGGCGCCACGAACGGCGCCGTTGGCGTGCACACCGCATTCCAGGACTCCACGCCGATGCTGGTGTTCATCGGGCAGGTCGGGGGCGACTTCGCGGATCGCGAAGCCTTCCAGGAGATGGATTACCGGCGCATGTACGGTCAGATGGCGAAGTGGGTGGCGCAGATCGAGCGCGTCGAGCGTATTCCCGAGTACCTGAGCCACGCGTTCCATACGGCCACTTCGGGGCGGCCCGGCCCGGTGGTGCTTGCGCTTCCCGAAGACATGCTGTTCGCAGAAGCAGCTGTGGCGGACGTGCCGCGCTACAAGGCGGTGCGTCCTGCGCCCGCGCCGCGCGACATGGACGAGCTCGCGCGCCTGCTTGCCGGCGCCGAGCGCCCGTTCGTACTTGTCGGCGGTGGCGGGTGGTCGAAGGCCGCGAGCGACGCGCTGCGCATCTGGCTGGAGCGCAGCGGCTTGCCCGCTGGAACGTCGTTTCGCTGCCAGGACCTCATCGACAACCGCAGCCCGAGCTTCGTGGGCGACGTCGGCATCGGCATCAATCCGAAGCTCGCGCAGCGCGTGCGCGAGGCCGACGTGCTGCTGGTCGTCGGCGCGCGCCTGGGCGAGATGACGACGAGCGCCTATACGCTCGTCGAGGTGCCGGTGCCCAAGCAGACGCTGGTGCACGTGCACGCCGACGCCGGGGAGCTCGGGCGCGTGTACCGGGCCGCACTGCCCATCAACTCGGGTCATGCCCAGTTCGTCGAGGCGCTCGCGGGAGTGAAGCTGGACGGCGCGCGCTGGCGAGCGTGGACGCAGGGCGCGCGTGCGGACTACGAGGCCTGGAGCCGGCCGCAACCGATCCCGGGCAGGCTGCAGTACGGGGAGGTGGTGAAGTGGCTGGACGCCGTGCTGCCGGAGGATGCGATCGTCTCAGGCGGCGCGGGTAACTTCTCGGGCTGGGTGCACCGTTACTTCCGCTACAAAGGCTTTCGCACCCAGCTCGGCCCGACCAACGGCTCGATGGGCTACGGGCTTCCCGCGGCGGTGGCGGCCAAGCTCGCGGCGCCCGAGCGCACGGCAGTGGCCGTGTGCGGCGACGGCGACTTCCTCATGAATGGCCAGGAGCTGGCGACCGCGGCGCAGTACGGCGCACCGGTGATTGCGCTGGTGGTCAACAACGGCATGTACGGCACGATCCGCATGCATCAGGAGCGCGAGTACCCCGGGCGGGTGAGCGGCAGCGAGCTGAAGAATCCCGATTTCGCCGCTTATGCACGCGCCTTCGGCGGGCACGGCGAGACGGTGGAGGAAACCGCGCAGTTCGCGCCCGCCTTCGAGCGCGCGCGCGCTTCCGGCAAGCCCGCGGTGATCGAGCTGCGCATCGACCCCGACGCCATTACCACCGGCACGACGTTGACGAAGGTCCGCGCCCAGGCGCTCGAGCGCCGCAGGCAGGCGGGCTAGGTGGTGGCGATGTACTGCGGGTCGTCCTGCTGCTCGCGCTCGAACTTCAGGAACTCGTAGTAGCCGCAGCGCGCGCTGTCCGGATAGTCGCGGCATACGCCCGGGCGCGCCTCGTACACGCTGCAGCGGCGCGTCTTGCGGTCGAGAAACATGCACACGGTGTCGAATACGTCGTCCTTGCGATGGCGCAGCACCATCGCCTTCTCCCCTGAGTCGTACTTCGTGAAGCGCGCTTCGGCCGCCTCATCGGTGAGGCCGAAGTGGCGTGCGAGCCGCGCCACGTCGCGCTTGGTGATCTCGATCAGCGCATAGCTGCAGCAATAGGCCGGGCACTTGCTGCACGAATACAGGCGGCGTGCGCCGCCGTTAGTGCGCAGCTCGCTGCGCACCGGGATCGGGAAGTGCTTGCCGTTCTTCATCCTTGCCGGGCATCGAAATGGAAGGCGCGCATTTTACGCGACTTCCGCAGCCGTTTTGACGCTTAACCCTTTTTGCGGCGTGGTCCGTTTCAACCATGCAGGACCGAATCGAAAGGAGATGAACCATGAAGATGCTGAAGATGCTTGCAGCAGCGCTCGCGATCGCACTGTCGACGTCGGCTTGCGCCGCGGGCGGGATGGTCGACGTGGGCGTATACGACCGCGCGCTGGGCACGCGCCTGCCGGTGCACTGGCACGAGGGACGCGCGTATTTGGCAGGTACGCCTGGCCACGAATATCGGCTGCTGCTGCGCAACCGCAGCGCGGAGCCGCTGCTCGCGGTGGTGTCCGTGGACGGGGTGAACGTCGTCACCGGAGAGACCGCCGACCCGAGCCAAGGCGGCTACGTGATTCCTGCCGGGCGCTTGGTCGAGATTCTCGGCTGGCGCAAGAGCCTGTCGCACACCGCGGCGTTCTATTTCACGGACCTCGGCGACTCCTACGCGGCGCGCACCGGCAGGCCTGACAACGTCGGGGTGATCGGCGTGGCGCTGTTCCGACAGATGGTGCATCCGCCCGCGCAGCTCGGCCGTGCCGAGCGAGCGGCGCCCGCGGAGCGCATCGCGGACGCCGTGGGGAGCCCCCTCGGTACAGGGCATGGACGCCATGAGGAATCGCAGGCGTATTACGTTCGTTTCGAGCGGGCGAGCAGCGTGCCGGCCGAGACCGTGACGCTGTATTACGACAGCCGCGCGAACCTGGCTGCGCGTGGCGTGCTCGAGGGGCCGCGCCCGTTCCCGGGATTCGTCCCCGACCCACCGGGGGTTACACTACCCTGGCATGGAGGCCACGGATGAACAGCTGATGCTCGCCTACGCGGCGGGCGACGCAGCGGCCTTCGAGAAGCTTTACGCGCGGCACAAGGGCGGGCTGTACCGCTTCCTGCTGCGCGGCATCAAGGAGCGCGGCATCGCGGAGGAGCTGTTTCAGGAGATCTGGATGGGCGTGATCGAGGCGCGCGCGCGCTACGCGCCGCAGGCGCGCTTCACGACCTGGCTGTACACCATCGCGCATCACCGCATGGTCGACCACTGGCGCAAGCGCGGCCTGGCGCTGGTCCCGCTCGACCCGGACGATCCCGATGGCCCGGCGCCGCCGGAGCCGGCGGCCGACCGAGCACGCGAGCCGCAGCGCCAGGCCGAGACGAACGAGCAGCTCGCGCGCCTGGCGCGCGCGCTGGAGGCGCTGCCTGCGGCGCAACGCGAGGTATTCCTGATGCGCGAAGAGGGCGGGCTGTCGATCGCCGAGATCGCCGCCGCCACCGGCGCCAACGAGGAGGCGGTCAAGAGCCGGCTGCGTTATGCGCTGGCGAAACTCCGCGGAGCCCTGGATGGCTGAGCACGAAGACCCCGAGCTTAGCGAGCGCTACCACGCGCTCGGGCGCGAGGAGCCGCCCCAGGCGCTCGACGCGAAGATCCTCGCGGAGGCGCGTGCGCGAGCTGGGCTGCGGCGCTGGGCCTTGCCGCTGTCTGTCGCTGCGATAATCATTGTCTCGGTTACGGTCACGCTGGAAATGCAGCGCGAGCGCGCGCAGCCGGAGAATCGGATCGAAACCCCGCAGGAATCGAAAATCGAAACCCAGACCGCGCCGGCCGCAGTCCCGAAGGCGCCACCCGCCCCTGCGGCGGAACGCAAGGCCGAGACATCTTCGGCAAACGCGCCAACTGCGGGGCGCTTGTCGCGCGAGTCAGCCGATCGCGAACGCTTCGAGCGTGCCGCGCCAGCGGCCACCGAGGAGCGCGCGAAACAGCTGGGCGCGGAGGAGTCGCCCGAGCGGCGGCTCGAGCGTATCGCCGAGCTGCGGCGAGCCGGACGCGACGACGAGGCCGACCGCCTGCTGGCGGAATTCCGGCGCCGCTTCCCGGATTACCGCATTCCCGAGGCGGTGCTTAAGCGCGTCGAACGCCGCTAGGCCGGCGGCTTCTCGCCCGCGACCTGCAGGAACACTGCGCAGGCATCGAGCCCGCCGAGCGCGCCGCGGCGCGCCGCCTGGAACTGGCTGCGCACCAGCGCCGCGAGCGGCGTCGGCCGGTCGAGTTCCTGCGCCATGCCGAGGAAGTAGCGCAGATCCTTTTCCATCAGCTGCAGCTGGAATTGCGGCTTGAAGTCGCGCTGGAACATCATCGGCAGCTTTGCTTTCAGCAGGCGCGAGCCCGCCGCGCCCTCGCCCAGGATCTCGAGCACGGCCTCGCGGCCAACGCCCGCCGCCTCGGCGATCTGCGCGGCTTCGGCCAGCGCGGCGGTCATGGCGCCGGACAGCATGTTGTTGATCAGCTTCACGGTGGCGCCCGCGCCGGAGTCGCCGGCGTGCCGCGCCATGCGGCCCATGGCCGCGAACACGGGCTGTGCCCTGTCGAAGGCGTCGTGCGAGCCGCCCACCATGAATACCAGCTCGCGCCCCTGGGCCTGCTTGATGCTGCCCGAGACCGGCGCATCGAGGTACACGCAGCCGCGGCCAGAGGCCTCGCGCGCCACCTCGCGTGCCATGCCGGGCGTGTTGGTGCTCGCGTCGATGATGATGCAACCCTTGGGCGCCGCGCCGAGCGCGCCGTTTGCGCCCAGCATCACTTCGCGCGTGGCGTTGTCGTCCGAGACGATCGACACGGCGAATTCCGCGCCCCGGATTGCCGCGGCGGGCGAGTCGGCCACTTCTGCGCCCTTTTCCGCCAGCGCGCGGGTCTTGGCGCGGTCGCGATTGTAGACGCGCAGCTTGAAACCCGCTTGCTGCAGGTTCGCCGCCATGCGCGATCCCATCGCGCCCAAGCCGATAAATGCCACCGTCGTCATGTCGTTGCCTCCGTCGATAGGGATGTCAATGGCCGAGGATCTTGGACAGGAACAGCTGCGCGCGCTCGGAGCGCGGCGTCCCGAAAAATTCGTTCTTGCTCGTATCCTCGACGATCTTTCCCGCATCCATGAAGATGACGCGGTCGGCGACACGGCGCGCGAAGCCCATCTCGTGCGTCACCACCATCATGGTCATGCCTTCCTGCGCGAGCTGCACCATGACGTCGAGCACTTCGTTGATCATCTCCGGGTCGAGCGCCGAGGTGGGCTCGTCGAACAGCATGGCGATCGGGTCCATGCACAGCGCGCGCGCGATCGCGACGCGCTGCTGCTGGCCGCCCGAGAGGTTGCCGGGGAATTTTGCGGCGTGCGCCTTGAGGCCGACGCGGTCGAGCAGCGCCAGGCCCTTGGCGAGCGCTTCCTCACGGCCGCGGCCGAGCACCTTGGTCTGCGCCAGCGTCAGGTTCTCGGTGACGGTCATGTGCGGGAACAGCTCGAAATTCTGGAACACCATGCCGATGCGCGCGCGCAGCTTGGGCAGGTCGGTT
>Ga0153915_10003865_pt1 | contig 13768 bp, 9 predicted proteins | sample Opewatmetagenome_2_FD_107003 | JGI IMG/M metagenome (GOLD analysis project Ga0153915, IMG submission 107003) | Freshwater wetland microbial communities from Ohio, USA - Open water 3 Core 3 Depth 3 metaG | ecosystem: Environmental > Aquatic > Freshwater > Wetlands | place: USA: Ohio, Lake Erie... | reverse complement strand
GGCATAGTCAGGAATGGAGGGGAGCCGCCGGTCGTTTTCCACCTCCCCCTTGATCCACGCGGACATCTCGTCGCTCGACCTGTCCTTCACGGACCGGCACAGGAGCCGCGCGGCGTGGATGGCGAAAAGCCTGCGTTCCCCTTCGCCGCGCTCGAAAAGCTCGTGCATCCGGTAGAGCGTGTGCACGATGACGGGCGCCTCCTGATTGCCCCAGCCGACATCCTCCACGCTGATGGTAAGCAGACGCTGCCACATCTTGGCTTCCAGCTCGCTGCTGGTGGTGATCATCTCGTAGACCAGGAGTGCGGCGTTTTCCGCGTTGCCCCTGCGGATTTCCTTCTGGAGAGCGGAGATAACCTCGTCGGCCGCCAGGTCGTGCCGAGTCCGCACGGATGCCCAGCGATCCTCGGCGGCTGTCTTCCGTGACATTTGTTGCTCTGCCGCGGTGCTCCGTGGAGGATCCGCAGCCGAGGCACTCCCTGGCGGGCGTTTCTGAACCGACATGCCTGCCTCCTTGGCTGGGTTTCCTGCGTGGTTACGTTACCGGTAACGTAACCTGGCCGATAAAAGACGCCCAACGGCGTCCGTAAAAAGCATGCTACCCCCGCCCGCGCGGGTTGTCAAGGTTTTTTGGCGCCTTCGATGCGGGCGGCAGGCCGCCGGGGAGGCGATAGACGTGCCTGCAGGGAGCCGGTTGCCGACCCGACCGGCTCCCGTGCGGCGGATCCCGCGGCGGCCGGTTCGGCGTTATTCCAGGACCGCGCGGATCCTGCGCACCCCGGCGGATGACGACTGTTCTTTCTGGATGACGAACTTCCCCAGGACGCCGGTGTGCTCCACGTGCGGCCCGCCGCAGACTTCCTTGGAGAAGTCCCCGATGGTATAGACTTTCACCTTCTCCTCGTACTTCTCGCCGAACAGGGCAATGGCGCCGGAGGCCCGCGCTTTCTCGATGGTGGTGATCTCCATGCTGCCCGGCAGGTCCCGGGCAATCTGCTCGTTGACGATGGCCTCGGCGCGCCGGACCTCTTCCTCCGTCATAGGCTTCGGGTGCACGAAATCGAAGCGCAGCCGCTCCACCGTGATGTTCGACCCCTTCTGCGCCACGTGGGGGCCCAGGACGGTGCGCAGCGCCTGGTGCAGGAGGTGCGTGGCCGTGTGCAGCTTCGTGGTCATCTCGGAGTGGTCGGCGAGGCCGCCCTTGAACGTCTTCTCCGCACCCGCCTTGGACAGCTCCTGGTGCTTCTTGAACGCTTCTTCGAAGCCGTCCCGGTCCACCTTCATTCCGTGCTCCGCGGCGAGCTCCTCGGTGATCTCGATCGGGAATCCGTACGTGTCATACAGCCGGAAGGCCACCCGCCCCGGGATGGTCTTCTGCGGGTTCTTCTGGAGGTTGGGGAGGAGCTTCTCGAATTCGTGCTCGCCCTTGACGAGGGTGTCCGAGAACCGGCCCTCCTCCTGGGAGAGCTCCTCCGCGATCATCGCCGCGCGCTGGCGCAGTTCGGGGTAGAAGTCCTCGTAGATGGCCACCACGGGCGCGGCAAGCTGCCCGAGGAACGCGCTGGACATGCCGAGCTTCCGGCCGTGGCGGATGGCGCGGCGAATGAGCCGCCGCAGGATATAGCCCTGGCCGAGGTTGGAGGGTTTCACCCCGCGCTCATCGCCGATGATGAACACCGAGGAGCGCAGGTGATCCGCGATGATACGGAAGGACGTGTCCAGCGTGGCGTCCGCAGTGTAGCGCTTGCCGGAAATCTCCTGCAGGCGTTCGATCACCGGCCAGAACAGCTCCGTCTCGAACACGCTCTTCTTGCCCTGGAACATCGCCAGCGTGCGGTCCACGCCCATCCCCGTGTCCACCGTCTTCTGGGCGAGGGGAGGATAGGAGCCGTCCGCCGCCTTGTTGTACTGCATGAACACGTCGTTCCAGACCTCGATGTACTTGCCGCAGTGGCAGCCAGGCTTGCAGTCCGGGCCGCAGGCGGGCTGGAGCGTGTCGATGAACATCTCCGTGTCCGGGCCGCACGGGCCGGTTTGGCCCGCCGGTCCCCACCAGTTGTCCCTGCGGCCGAGGAAATAAATGCGGCTCTCCGGGATCCCCATCTTCTTCCAGATGCCCGCCGCCTCGTTGTCCGGGGGCACCTCGGTGTCCCCGGCGAAGACGGTCACCGACAGGCGGTCCGGGGAGAAGCCGAGCCACTTCCTGGACGTGAGAAACTCGTAGCTGTACGCGATGGCGTCATCCTTGAAGTAGTCCCCCAGGGACCAGTTTCCCAGCATCTCGAAGAAGGTGAGATGCGCGGCGTCTCCCACCTCCTCGATGTCGTCCGTGCGGACGCACTTCTGGCAGTCCACGAGGCGCTTGCCCGCCGGGTGCGGCTCGCCCAGGATGTATGGCACGAGGGGATGCATTCCCGCGGTCGTGAAGAGGACCGTGGGGTCGTTCTCCGGGATCAGGGACTTGCCCGATATCTCCGCATGGCCCTTGCCCTTGAAGAAGTCGATGTACATGCGCCTCAGCTCGCTGCCGGTCATGCCCCCCAACATACGGGTGAGCCGGGACCACTGTCAACACGGTCCCTGGATATGGTAGAACGTGGCTTCGAAACCGAGCCCATGAAGCGACAACCCGCGCTCGTCATCGCCAGCTACGCCACCATCTACGTGGTGTGGGGATCCACCTACTTCTTCATCCGCCAGTCCGTGCTCACCATTCCACCGGTGTGGGTGATGGCCGTGCGCTGGCTGATCGGCGGGGCGCTCCTCACGGGATTCGCCGCCGTCCGCGGGAGCCTGCGCCCGCTGCCCTCGTGGCGCGCCGTGCTCTCCTCCGTCGTGCTGGGCGCGCTGCTCCTGCTGTTCGGGAACGGCCTCATCACCGTCGCCGAGCGGAACGTGGACAGCTACCTGGCGGCCCTGCTCGCATCGTCCACCCCGATCCTCGTCGCGCTGATCGATTCCCTGCTGCTGCGCAAGCCCCTCACCGCCGCCCGCGTGCTTGGCGTGCTCTTCGGTTTCGTCGGCGTCGCGCTCCTCCTGTACAACGGTCACTCGCTGGCTGCGAGCCTGAATCCCTCGGTGCTCATCGGCCTGGCCGGGATCCTGTCCTGGGCCCTGGCGACCAGCCTGGGGCACCGCTTCCCGGTGAGCGGGGACAACACGGTGAACAGCGGGATCCAGATGCTGTTCGTCGGCGCGGTGTGCCTGCTGGGGGCCTTCGTGACCGGCCCATCGCCTGCCGCGGTGTTCGCGCATGCATCCACGCTGGCGGTGATCGGAGTGATCTACCTCGGGGTGCTGGGATCCCTCGCCTTCAGCGCGTACACCTACCTCGTGCGGGTCGAACCGGCGGAGCGCGTGGTGAGCTATGCCCTGGTGAACCCCCTCATCGCGATGTTCCTCGGCCTCGTCCTTGTTTCCGAGACCCCCACGCCGTATCTCCCCGTCGGTGTCCCCCTTGCCCTGGTCGGCCTGGGGTTCATGCTCTACGGCGAAAGGCTGGTTGCATGGCTGCGTCGCAGGGTGCGGACACCCGGCTGAGCCCGCCCCGGACGATCCCCGGCCGGCGGCTCGCCGCGCGGGCGCTCCTTCTGCTCGGCGTCCCCGCACTGCTTTCCGTGCTGCTGCTGCGGCTCCCGATGCCGGCGCTGGACGCGTTTCTCGACGATCCCTCCGGCACCCGGATCACCGACCGCTCCGGCATCTTCCTCGGCGCCGTCCCCGGGCCGGGAGGAGCGTTCCAGCTGCGGGCCGGCCCGGGAGGCGTCCCTCACGACTGCGCCCGGATGTTCATCGAGCTGGAGGATGGGAGGTTTCACTTTCACCCGGGGGTGGACCCCATCGCACTCTCGCGCGCCGTCGCCGACCGAGTCCTCGGCCGCGGCTCCCGATCGGGTGCTTCCACCATCACGATGCAGCTCGCCCGGCTCGTGGAGCCGCGGCCGCGAACCCTTGCCGGCAAGCTCGGGGAAATGTGGGCCGCCCTGAGGATCGAGTCCCGTCTCACCAAGGAGCGGATCCTCGCGGAGTACCTGGACGCGGTGCCTTTCGGCCGGAACACCCTCGGGGTGGGCGCGGCAGCGTGGACCTACTTCGGCCTCGACCTGTCGAGGCTCACCCGTGCCCAGCTCCTGCTGCTCGCGATCATCCCGAGGAACCCGACGATCTACGATCCGTTCGACCATCCCCAGCGCCTGCTCGGGGCCGCGCGGGAGCTGGACGTGCGAAGACGGCTTGGGATCGATCCCGCGGAGCTGGAGGCTGCCCTGCGCAGCGCCCACAACGCCCGGCCGGGGGGCGATGCGCCGCATTTCGTCCGGTTCGTCCAGGGGGAGCTGCTGGGCGGGCGCCTTCGGCTGCCGGGAGGAGCTCGTCGCCCCGCGGGCGGGGTCCTTCGGACCACGCTCGACCTCGGCCTCAATCACGACATCGAGGCCCGGGTCCGCTTCATCGTCTCGCGCTACGAGAAGGCGCGCGTCACCAACGCCGCCGTGGTGGCGCTGGACAACTCGACCGGCGCGGTGATCGGGTGGGTGGGCTCCCGGGATTTTGCCGATAGCGAGCATTCCGGCCAGCTTGACGGGGCGCTCATCCGCCGCCAGAGCGCATCCACCCTGAAGCCGTTCCTTTACGCGAGCGCCCTGGCGAAGGGCTGGACCGCGGCCGCGCTGCTGCCGGACGTGCCGGTGCAGTTCGGAAGCGCGGACGAGGAAACCTACCGGCCGCAGAACTTCGACAAGCGCAGCCACGGCGTGGTGCGCCTGCGCACGGCACTGGCCAGCTCCCTCAACGTGCCAGCCGTCTACGCCCTTTCCCGGGTCGGGCTCAAGGATTTCCTGCAGACCCTCCAGGAGCTGGGCTTCGCCCTTCCCCCGGATTCCGCGGCACGGTACGGGCTGGGAACGGCGATCGGCAACGCCGAGATCTCCCTGGAAGAGCTCGTGCACGCCTTCAGCGTATTCCCGCGCGGCGGCACGCTCGGGGACCTCGTGCTCGCGGAGGGGACGGCGCCGCAGGTGCGCCGCGTGTTCGACCCGTTCTCGGCGTGGATGATCTGCTCCATCCTCTCCGATCCCTCGGCCCGGGCCACCGGCTTCGGGACCCACACCTATTTTCGGACGACCGTCCCTTCGATGTTCAAGTCCGGCACCTCCAGCGAGTTCACCAACCTGTGGTGCATCGGCGCCACGCCCCGGTTCACCGTGGGGGCCTGGGCGGGCAACTTCGACGGAAGGGCGGTGGTGAACAAGACCGGCAGCATCGTGCCCACGCAGGTGGTCTCGGACGTTCTCAACCGGCTCTCGGAGGAGCACCCCGCCGCGCCCCAGGACCGGGACTTCCGCCCCCCTGCCGGCGTGGTTTCCGCCCGTATCGACACCGTGACCGGACTGAGCGCGACCCCGTTCTGCGGCTCGACGCGGATCGAGTACTTCCGAAGCCGCGCGGAAGTCCCGCCCCCCTGTTTTTTTCACGCGGACCCGGCCCGTCGCGGCGACCTCCTGCTGGACAGCCTTCTTGCCCGGGGCGAGTCCGTGCGTATTCTCTTTCCCGTGAACGGGCAGGTCTTCTATCTGGATGAAACCCTGGCGGGCGGCACGCAGGAAATCCCCGTCTCCATTGCCTCCCGGGGCGGTGACGGGCTGGAGGTCTCAGTGGACGGCCGGCGGGTCCGCACCGGTCCCGGGCTCAACGGTGTTTCGGTGCCCCTGACGCGCGGGAGCCACGAGGTCACGGTGCGAGGCACCCGCGGAGCGGACCGCGTGCGGATCGAGGTGAGATGACCATGGGCGAGCCGTCGTTTTTTTCCGTGGGCGCGGAGGCTGTTGTCCTGCGGGTGAAGGCGAAGCCCCACGCCCGCGAGGATGCCGTGCTCGGGGTGAGGGCGGGCGAGCTCCTGGTGTCTGTCCGGGCCGCGGCGGAGAAGGGCAGGGCGAACGCGGAGATCGTGCGGGTTCTCGCCAGCGCGCTGGGAGTCCCGCGCGACCGCGTGGTTCTGAAGAGCGGGACCGGCGCTCCTCACAAGGTGTTCGTCGTTCCGCTGGAAGCCGCAGCCGCCCTTCACAGATTCGAAGCCGCCTCTTCCTGACCGCCCGCGCGCGGGGTCAGCCGGAGGTGAGCTCCAGAAGGACAACCTCGTGGGGTCCCAGGTCGAGCTCGGATCCCGACCTTCCACTTGAACGCTGCCGGGTGGAAAGCAGCACGCGCCCGGGTCTCCCCGCGTGCGGATCCACCTCAAGGACGGTTTCCCGGCGGCCGAAGTTCATGGCCACCAGCACCTTCCGCTGCGGCAGGGTTCGGAGGAAGGCAAGCACTCCCCGCCGCGCCGTCAAAGGGACGTATTCCCCCCGAACCAGCGCGGGAGTCGCTTTTCGCAGCGAGATCAGTGACCGGGTGAACGAGAGAAGGGAGCCGGAATCCTCCGACTGGGCGGCGACGTTGCGGCGTGGGAAATCGGGATGGACCGGGAGCCACGGCTTGGTACTGGAAAAGCCTGCATGCTCCGAGCCGTCCCACTGCATCGGGGAGCGGCATCCGTCGCGCCCCTTGTACAACGGCCAGTACTTCTTCCCGGGCGGATCGACGATCTCGTTTTTTCCCAGGGAGATGTCGCGCATCCCGATCTCCTCCCCGTAGTACAGGAAGGGCGTGCCGCGGAGGGTGAGGAGGAGTGTCGTGGCCATCCGCGCCGGAGCATCATCCTCCCCGCGCGAGTAGCGGCCGGCTGCCCGCGGCACGTCGTGGTTGCTCATCACCGTGGTCGGCCAGATCCCCGCCGCATCGAACACCGACTCTCGCCTGGAAATCCTTTCTGCGATCCACGCGGCGTTCCACGGGTACAGGAGGTTGCCGCCCGCGAAATCGAAGCTGAAGGCGGCGTGCAGCTTGTCCGCCCCGCAGTAGGACGCCGCTTTCGCCGGCGTGGCGAGATAGGTTTCTCCCACCGAGTAGCGCTCGGGGTAGGAATCCAGCAGGGCGCGGAGGTCCCGGAGCAGCGGCATCATCTCGGGCTGATCCATGTCGTGAAGGTGGTGCTGACGGTCGAAGCCCCGCAGGCCCGCTCTTCGCGGGTTGTCTCTCAGGCCGGCGTCCTTGAAATACGCGTTGTAGACGTCCAGCCGGAACCCGTCCACCCCCCGCGCCAGCCAGAAGCGGAAGACGTCCAGCTGGGCCGCGCGGACCTCGGGCCTGCGCCAGTTGACGTCAGGTTGCCGGCGCGTGAACAGGTGAAGGTAGTACTGGCCGGTGGCCGGGTCGCGCTCCCAGGCGCTGCCTCCGAAGGCCGCCGTCCAGTTGTTGGGCCGGTCGCTCCAGATGTACCAGTCCCTCCGGGCGTTGTCCCGGCTGGACCGCGACTCCTGGAACCACGGGTGCTGGTCCGAGGTGTGGTTCATCACCATGTCGAGCACGATGCGGATCCCACGCCGGTGGGCCTCGGCGAGCAGCCGGTCGAAATCGGCGAGCGTCCCGTAGCGGGGGTCCACCGCGGCGTGATCGGCCACGTCGTAGCCGAAATCCGCGTCCGGCGAGGGGTAGATCGGGGAAAGCCACAGAGCGTCGATCCCCAGGTTGCCCAGGTAGTCCAGGCGGGAGATCAGTCCCGGCAGGTCTCCCAAGCCGTCGCCGTTGCTGTCCGCGAAGGAGCGGACGTAGACCTGGTAGATGACCCCGTCGCGCCACCAGAGAAAGTCGTTCATGCGTGCCCTCCGTCGGAATCCGCGGCTCGAGGTGCATTGTACACGCGGGGACCGCAGCCGCAAGGAAACAAACCGGGCGGGGTGTGGTAGAATGGGGCATGCACCACAGAACTGAAGGCACTGCCCCGGGGAGAGCGCGCATTCGCGAGGCATTGTCTCACCGCGAGTCCGCGATCCCGTTCGATCTCGGCTCCACGGCGGTCACGGGGGCGCACGTCACGATCGTGGAAGGCCTGCGCCGCCACTACGGCCTGGAGAAGAGACCAGTGAAGGTCCATGAGCCATACCAGATGCTGGGCCTGGTCGAGGACGACTTGCGGGGTGCACTCGGAATCGACACGAGCGGGGTGTTCGCACGGAATACCATGTTCGGTTTTCCACTCGAAGGGTGGAAGGAGTGGAGGACCCCGTGGGGCCAGGACGTGTTGGTGCCGGAAGGATTCCGAACGACCGCCGCGGACAACGGCGACCTCGTCATCTACCCCGAGGGTGATCTCTCGGTCCCTCCCTCCGGGAAGATGCCGGCGAGCGGATTCTTCTTCGATTCCATCATCCGCCAGGAGCCGATTGACGACGAGCGGCTGGACCCGTCGGACAACCTCGAGGAGTTCGCGTCCGTCTCCGACTCGGACCTCGAGTGGTTTCGCCGCTCCGCCGAGGGAGCGTCACGGACCGGCGGCGCGCCGGTCGCCAACTTCGGGGGAACCGCCGTCGGGGACATCGCTCTGGTGCCGGGACCCTCCATGAAGCATCCCCGGGGAATCCGCGACGTCGCAGAGTGGTACATGTCCACCGTGACGCGGCAGGACTACCTCCATTCCGTTTTCGACGCGCAGACGCGGATCGCGGTGGAGAACCTCGAGCGCATTCATCGGCAGGTCGGGGACGCCATAGACGTCGTCTTCATCTGCGGCACGGATTTCGGGGCGCAGAGCACCCAGTTCTGCTCCCCCGCGACCTTCGACAGCCTCTATGCGCCGTACTACCGCAGGATGAACTCCTGGGTCCACGCGCACACCTCGTGGAAGACCTTCAAGCATTCCTGCGGAGCCATCGCGCCGCTGCTCCCGCACATGATCGACGCGGGCTTCGACGTCATCAATCCGGTGCAGCTGTCGGCCGCCGGGATGGATGCCGCGCAGCTGAAAGAGCGCTACGGCGATCGGCTCGTGTTCTGGGGCGGGGGAGTGGACACGCAGAAGACGCTGCCCTTCGGCACCCCGGGGGAGGTGCGCCGCGAGGTGCTCGCGCGCTGTGAAGTGCTGGGCAAGGGAGGAGGATTCGTCTTCAACCCGGTCCACAACGTCCAGGCGCGTACTCCGATCGAAAATGTCGTGGCCATGGTAGGGGCGCTTCGGGAGTACAACGGGGAGTCTGCACGATAGCTCTCGTCAACCGGCGCGTCGCGGGAGATCCCGTCCCTCATCAATCAGCCACCGTTCGCCTTCAGGACCCCGCCGGTTTCAAGGTAGTAGTTCATCGAATCTTCCCAATGCTTCAGGTTCCTTCGAAAGAGCTCTTCGGTGCAGGCGTCGATGAAGATATTGCCTCCCTCCGCGAGGGCGGTGCAGGTGTACGTGACATCCACGTGGGAGCTGCGCCTGCCAGCCATCCAGCCACTGCGCTTCGCGTGCATCCTCTTGCTGCCGGCATTCGGGCCTGGGCTTCTCTAGCATGGACTGCGAGCGTCAAAGATTCGTCAGTCGACAAGAGGCCGAAGGTTCGGCGGAATCTGCCCTCGGGGGGAGTCGGGGAGCCCGGCGAGGACTCTCTTCACGTAGGCGCCTGTAGACGGATCGGCCCAGTTTCCCGCGTCGATTCCGGCTTTGAGGATGTCGGCAACCCACGAGCCTTCTTCCGCGAGGGTCTGGAAGAATCCTCCCGCGAGGGCAAGCCGGATCGCCTCGTCCATTGCGCCCAGTGCTTCCCGCGGTCCTGATCGCTGGAGTCTCGCTTTTGCCAGGAGCAGCAGAGTTTCGATGAGAAGCCCGTTCCAGTGACGACTGCGCGCGGAGGACGCCAGTTCCTCCAGCACGCGGAGAGCCTGATCGGTCTCGTCCTTCGATGCCGCCGCCGCCAGGCGCACCCGGGCGAGGCTGAGAAGCTCGATGTGCCGGTTCAAGGGACTATCCGTCGCGGTGCTCTCAAACCGGTCGGCCCACGCTTTGGCCGACGCAATGTCACCCAGCGCCAGCCAGTTCTTCACTCGCTCTGATTCGAACGCTGCCGTCAACACGGTCAGCACCATGGAGGTCCGCAGGATCTCGTCCGCTTTCTTCAGTGTCGCCACCGCTTCCGCCACCCGCCCGAGGGAGCGCTGCGAGCGCACCAGGTAGTACAGGCAGAAGTAGACTTCTGAGGGTATGCCCCATTCCTCGACCTGTCGCACCGCCTCCCCGACCATCTCCGCGGCTTCCTGCAGACGACCCTGCTCCCGCCTCAGCTCTCCGGCTGCGGCGAAGGTCTTCGCGAGTTGACCGCCGCCGCGGGCATGGTGCCGCTCGACGTGGGCCTCGTGCTCGCTGATCATCTGCTCGCAGCCGTCGAGGGAGCCCTGATGCCGGCGAAGTACCATGAGCCAGAACACGGCGTTCGACATCGACCAGATGTTGTCGATGGTGGTGCTGAAGCGCAGGCGCTCCGAGAACACCCGGTCGGCGTTTTCCAGATCGCCCTGGTACAGGAACGCCCTCCCGAGAATGAGGAACACGAGGCTGCGGCCTATCAGGTGATCCGCGGGGAGCAGACCGTCCGCGGTGCGAGTGAGCTCGATGGCCCGCGCCGCGTTGCCGGCAAGATCGTTGAGGAAGGCGCGGATGATGGCGATGTCACCTCGAAGCCCGCGAGCCATGGCGTCGTCCCGGCCGGGGCCGAACCCCTTCAGCGTACGCTCGGCCGACTCGAGAACCGCCTCCGTCGCCTCCTGCTTCCCGGCCAGCGCCAGGGCCCAGGCGGCCACGATGCCGAGCGCCGGCCGCTGCGCGGTGATGTCCTTGGGGATCTCCCGGCACCACCGCAGCAGCTCTCCCAGCCCGCCCCGGGAGAGGACTTCCACGTAGCTCCTCTCCACCAGGTCCGCAGCCCGATCGAATCCCCCGGCCTCCAGGTACTGCTGGATCGCCTCGGCCAGCTCTCCGCGGGCCCCCAGCCAGTCCCCCGCGCGCAGGCGCAGCGCCCGGATCTCTTCGGCAGCTCGATCGCGCTCCAGGCGGTGGCGAAGAAGCTCGCCGAAAAGGTGGTGATAGCGGTACCAACACCTGCGCTCGTCCAGGGCAATCAGGAACAGATTGGCCCGATCGAGGCGTTCCAGCATCTCCTGGGCCCCGCGCGTCCCGCTCACCGCTTCACACAGGCCCGCGCTCATCCGACCCAGGATCGAGGTCTCCAGCAGGAAACGCCGTGCCTCTTCGTCCTGCCGGGCGAAGACCTCCTCAACGAGGTAATCCAGGATGTGGCGATTGGTCCCGCCAAAGGCCGCGATGAACGCGTCCACATCCCCTCGCCCCCGCAGCGAGAGGGCAGCCATCTGCAGCCCCGCGATCCACCCCTCGGTGCGCCGGGAAAGCCGGCCCACGTTCTCCTCTGACAGGGACAGCGACATGGAGAAGTTGAGGAACCGGCCAGCTTCTTCCGTGGTGAAGCGCAGTTCGTCGGCGCGGATCTCTGCCAGGGAGCCCTGGGAGCGCAGCCTCGCCAGGGGCAGGGGTGGATCTTCCCGAGTGGCGATGACCAGATGCAGAAGCGGCGGCCGGCGGTCCACCAGGAAGCGCACCGCCTCGTGGATCTCCACGGTCTGGATGAACTGGTAGTCGTCCAGCACCAGGGCGACCTCCGCGCCTGCCGCGCTGACGGCGTTGACGAGGCTCGTGATGACCATCTGTGCCGGGGCCGGTGGCACGGCTGCCAGCAGGGCGGCCGCTGCTCCCCCCAGCCCGGCCTTCGCGGACTCCAGGGCTCCCGCACAGTACAGCAGGAATCGGTGCACGTCGTTGTCGTCGCTGTCCAGGGACAGCCAGGCCACCGGCATACCCGCCCGGGATGCCCACTGGGAGAGCAGCGTCGACTTGCCGAACCCGGCCGGAGCGGAGACCACGGCAAGCCCGCGGGCAACATCCTGCTCCATGGCATCGAGCAGGCGCGCCCGCTCCACGCGGGTGGCGCGCAGCTGGGGGACGGCGAGCTTGGTGCGCAGCAAGCCCTCGAACGGCCCGGCCGGCTTCGGCGCTCCAGGCGAGGATGACGCGGCAAGCCTCCCGGAAGCCCCCCGCCCGGCGGCGGGCGCTTCGTCGCAGAGTTCCCGCGTCTTCGGATTCGGCTGCGCCCCCAGCTCCTTTTTCAACAGGCCGGCAAACTCCTCGAATTGCCTGAGAGCAGCGCTGCGCTGACCGCTTTGCGCCAGCAGCCGTATCAGCAGCGCCTGGGCAGGCTCATGCAGCCGGTCCAGCGCGACCCATCGTCGGGCGGTCGTGAGCGCCTGCTCCGGCTCTCCCGCCGCGGCCAGCGACGACGCCAGCCGCTGCAGCGTCCAGCCCTGCTCGAGTCGGGTGCTCTCCCGCTCCGCAAGCTGCCAGTCATCGAACTCGGGGCAGTCGGGCAGCGTGAAGCCTTCCAGGAAATCACCCCCGTACAGGGCGGCGGCCTGCTGCAGCCGGGCACGGCAGTCGGGGCAGCTCTCCTCATCCTCGTGCCTGTGTGCCTTCACCCCGGCGATGAGCTGCCGCATCTCCCGCACGTCGACCCACAACTCCTCCGACCGCTGCACGCCGATCCTGTCCCGCTCCGCGGCAAGCCAATGCCCCGGCAGCGCGGCCCGAAGGACCGCTACGCTTCGACGCAAGTTCGCCGGCGCTCTCACCGCGTCGAAGTCAGGCCAGAAGAGCGCCGCGAGGCGTTCGCGGGACACGGGATGATCTGCAAGGGAAACGTAGGCAAGGAGCGCCGTGGTCTTGCGGGTATCCAGCCGCACCTGCTCGGCGTGGAGCTCGATGCGGGGATGACCGAGCCAGGAAAGCCTTACGTGCGTCGTTCGCCTGGACATCCAGGTCCGACATCGTACACCGGACCTCGCGAGGATTCAACGTTTATTCAACGCATCCCCGGACGCTCCCGGGACGCCGGTGGCCTACCTTGGAGCCACCGGCAGGCAGGAACGGAGGCCACCTTGGAGAAACAGGACTACGAAATACGGTTCAGGGGGAACCTGGGCAGCCACGGAGAGGAGTGGTTCGACGGGTTTTCCCTCCGCGTCGAGGAGGGGGATGTGACGGTGCTCAGCGGTCCCATGATCGATCAATCGACCCTCTATGGCGTTCTTTCGCGGATCAGGGACCTGAACCTGCAGTTGATCAGCGTCAATCCGATCCCCGGCAAAGGAGCATGAGATGAAGACCATGACACACCTATGCGGGCAGCCAGGGCAGAGGTGAACGCGTCCGTGAAGGTCGTCGAGGGTGGCTGGAGCCCGGCACGATCATCGGATGCGCCACCGTTGACCAGGAGCGCGCGACCTGCGAGGCGCTGACAAAGGCCTTGAGGGGCATGCTCCCATGGGGTTCGGCCGACTTCGTGGACACCGGACTGGGCACGTGGGCTTCGCGGACGCGGATCCCCTGTTCATCGCGGCTGCCTTGTGCGAACGCGGACGCGGCGTGCAGCCGGCCGCAGGGGCGAAAGCCCTGCTCCAGGCGGCTGCAACCTGCGATGGATGGAAGGCTGCTGCCGATTCCTCGATCATTCGGCGCCAAAGGCCTGATAGGTCAGTATGCGGAGGATCGAATGCTGGGCGGACTCGTACTCGGGGCGCTGACGGCGCTCCCCATAGTTCTCGGGGCGTGGTATTGGGTCAGGCAATCAAAGGAGCGTCTTCGCCTTTTCAAGAGCAACTACCTGGGGTTGATCGAGCTCGCCCCTGAAGGGGCAGCGGTTGTCCAGGACGGGAAGGTGGTGTACTGCAACGAGCACCTCATCGAACTGTTCGGGTATCCGCGGATCGAGGTCATCGGCAAACCGTTCCAGCTGATTCTGCACGAGGAAGAACGCCAGCGCGCGGTCCAGCTCTATACCCGGCGCCTTGC
>Ga0153915_10003863_pt1 | contig 13774 bp, 10 predicted proteins | sample Opewatmetagenome_2_FD_107003 | JGI IMG/M metagenome (GOLD analysis project Ga0153915, IMG submission 107003) | Freshwater wetland microbial communities from Ohio, USA - Open water 3 Core 3 Depth 3 metaG | ecosystem: Environmental > Aquatic > Freshwater > Wetlands | place: USA: Ohio, Lake Erie... | reverse complement strand
CGCTCAAGGGGGAGGTCCGCGAGGCCGAACCGCTGGCGCGCTATTCCACCTACCGGATCGGGGGGGCGGCGACCGTTGCGTTCCCCGCCGAACCCGGGGACGTCGCCCGGGCCCTGGGGGTGGCCGCCCGGTTCGGGGTTCCGTGGTTCGCTCTGGGACTGGGTTCGAACGTGCTGCTTCCGGACGACGGCCTCGAGGCCCTGGTCATCCGGCTCGGCAAGGGGCTGGACGGCATCGACGCCGACGGCGCTCGCTGGCGGATCGGCGCGGGACTCCCCGCGCCCATCGCGGCGCGGCGGACCGCGGCAGCCGGCTGGGGCGGCATCCACAAGATGGTCGGCGTGCCGGGCACCGTGGGCGGCGGAGTGTTCATGAACGCCGGCTGCCACGGTGCCGCCTGGTCGGATGTGGTGCAGCGGGTCACCGTCGTGACCCCTCCGGGAGCGGTCGCGGTACTCGATCGGCCGGCGGTGGCGTTCTCGTATCGGGCCAGCGGTCTCGAGGGGCACATCGTGCTGTCAACCGAGGTTCTGCTTCGCTCGGAGCCTCCGGCGCGCCTCACCGAGGAGGTCAACGATCTCTTCCGCTGGCGCCAGGAAGGCACGCCGTTCAACCAGCCCTGCTGCGGCAGCGTATTCAAGAACCCCGCGACCGTGCCCGACGCGCCCGGCCCCGGTCCCTGGACAGCGGGCCGGCTGATCGACGCGGCGGGCCTCAAGGGGTACCGCTCCGGCGGAGCCCAGGTCTCCCCGATGCACGCGAATTACATCGTGAACACCGGCAAGGCGACGGCCGCCGATGTTCGCCGGACGATCGGGCACGTGCAGCGCACGGTACGCGACCGTTTCGGGGTCGAGCTCGAGACGGAAGTGAAAGTCATCGGGCCGGACGGCCGGATCGCGTCGTCCCGGCCATGACCTCAACGCCCGCGATCGCGGAGACCGCCGGATGAGCGACTATTTCGTGCACCAGTCGGCATACGTGGATGAAGGCGCGGTCATCGGCAAGGGGACGAAGATCTGGCACTTCTGCCACGTGATGCCCGGGGCAGTCATCGGCGAGCGGTGCAGCCTGGGGCAGAACGTGGTCGTCATGCCCGGGACCCGGATCGGCAACAACGTGAAGATCCAGAACAACGTGTCGATCTACGAGGGCGTGGAGCTCGAGGACGACACCTTCTGCGGACCGAGCTGCGTTTTCACCAACGTGAACAACCCGCGCAGCCACGTGTCCCGCCGGTCGGAGTTCCAGAAGACGCTGGTGAAGCGGGGCAGCTCGATCGGGGCGAACGCCACGATCGTCTGCGGCGTCACGCTGGGAGAATACTCGTTCATCGGCGCCGGGGCGGTCGTCGCGAGCGACGTGGCGCCGTTCGCCCTGATGGTGGGCGTGCCGGCCCGCCGGGTCGGCTGGATGTGCCAGTGCGGTATCAGGCTGCACGTCAAGGACGGCGCCGGGACGTGCGCCACCTGCCGGGCGGGTTACCGGGAGCTCGACGGGCTGCTTCGCATGATTGACCCCCCCAGCAGGGCCGGGTAGGTTTTCCCTCTTTACTCCACGAGGAAACGTCGTGAGCGTGCCACTGCTGGATCTGGTCGCGCAGCACCGGACCGTGAAGGACCGCGTCATGGCCGCCGCCCTTGGCGTCATCGAGCGGCAGGGCTTCATCATGGGCCCGGAGGTCGGGGAGTTCGAGTGCGCCGTCGCCGGCGTGTGCCGTACCAGGCACGCCGTCGGTTGCGCGAGCGGAACCGACGCGCTCCTGCTGCCGCTGAAGGCGCTCGACCTGAAGCCGGGAGACGAGGTCATCACTCCCGCGTTCACGTTCTTCGCGACCGCCGGGGCCGTCCACAACGCCGGGGCCCGTCCGGTCTTCGCCGACATCGATCCCGTCACCTACAACATCTCCCCCGCGGCGATCGAGGCAGCCATCACCCCGCGGACACGCGCGATCATCGTGGTCCACCTGTTCGGACAGATGGCACCGGTGGAGCAGATCCTTCCCATTGCCCGGCGCCACGGTCTCGCCCTGATCGAGGACGCCGCGCAGGCGATCGGCGCGCGGCGGACGATCGACGGCGCGTGGCGCATGGCGGGCGAACTCGGCACGGTGGGCACCCTGTCATTCTTCCCCAGCAAGAATCTCGGTGGCTGGGGCGATGGCGGCATGATGGTGACGCAGGACGACAACCTGGCGGAGCGGCTCCGCCGGCTGCGGCTGCACGGCGGGTCCCGGCAGTACTTCCACGACGAGGTCGGCACCAACAGCCGGCTGGACACGCTCCAGGCGGCGGTCCTCCTCGCCAAGCTGCCCTTCCTGGCCGGCTGGAGCGAGGCGCGGCGGAGAAATGCGGCCCGCTACAACGAGTCGTTCGCTCCCAATGCCGCCATCGGCGTCCCGGTCACCGAGCCGCTCAACGAGCACATCTTCAACCAGTACACGATCCAGGTCCCCGATCGAGACGGCCTGCAGGCGCACCTCCGGCAGCAAGGAATCGGCAGCGCGGTCTATTATCCCCTGGCCCTCCATCTGCAGCCCTGCTTCCAGTACCTCGGATACCGCCCGGGGAGCCTCCCGGTGACCGAGGCGGCCACGGAGCGGGTCGTGTCGCTGCCGGTCTTTCCCGAGCTCAGCCGGGAGCAGCAGGACAGCGTCATCCGCGCCGTGATGTCGTTCGTTCACGCCTGACCGGATCGGTCGAAGATGCGCGTAGCAATCATCGGAAGCGGGTATGTCGGACTGGTAGCGGGCGCCTGCCTTGCGGAGACCGGCAACGACGTCGTGTGCGCCGACGTGGACGCGGCCAAGGTCGAGCGGCTGCGGAAGTCCGACGTGCCGATCTACGAGCCGGGTCTCGAGCCGATGATCCGCCGGAACCAGGAGGAAGGTCGCCTCAGTTTCACGACGGACGTCGGGGCGGCCGTCGAGCGTTCCCGCGTGGTGTTCATCGCGGTGGGCACGCCGCCGGGGGAGGACGGCTCGGCCGATCTGCAGCACGTGCTGGCGGTGGCCCGGATGATCGGCCGCCACATGAACACGCCGAAAGTCGTGATCACCAAGTCTACAGTGCCGGTCGGGACCGCGGAACGGGTCCGCGCGGCCATCCGGGCCGAGACCTCCTCCGACTTCTTCATGTGCTCCAATCCGGAGTTCCTGAAGGAAGGGGCCGCGATCGAGGACTTCATGAAGCCCGACCGGGTGGTCGTCGGGGTGGACTCCGAGGCGGGCCGCGAGGCACTGAACGAGCTGTACGCCCCCTTCGTCCGAACCGGCAACCCGATCCTCTTCATGGACATTCCGTCCGCCGAGGTGACCAAGTACGCGGCGAACGCCATGCTGGCGACGCGCATCTCCTTCATGAACCAGATCGCGGAGTTCTGCGAACGGGTGGGGGCCGACGTCAAGGATGTTCGCCAGGGGATCGGTTCCGACCGGCGGATCGGTCCGGCGTTCCTCTTCCCGGGCCCGGGCTACGGCGGCTCGTGCTTCCCCAAGGACGTGAAGGCGATCATCCGGACGGCGCGCGATCTCGGGCTCGAGTTCGACCTGCTCGAGGCGGTCGAGCAGGTGAACGCCCGGCAGAAGATGGTGCTGCTCACCAAGGCGCTCGGCGCGCTGGGGTCGGATCTCAGCGGGCACACGATCGGCGTCTGGGGTCTGGCCTTCAAGGCGGAGACCGACGACATGCGGGAGAGTCCGTCGATTCCGCTGGTCGAGGGACTCCTGGCCGCCGGCGCCCGGGTCCAGGCGCACGATCCCAAGGCTACCGACAGCGCCCGCGAAGTCTTCGGTGACCGGGTGATGTATGCCGCCGATCCCTACAGCGCCGCCAACGGTGCCTCGGCGCTCGTGGTCGTGACCGAGTGGCTGGTCTATCGCAATCCCGATTTCGAACGCCTGCGGGGGCTGCTCAGGCGGCCGCTGGTCATCGACGGCAGGAACCTGTACGACCCGGTCCGCATGCGCAACGCCGGATTCGAGTACCATGGCATCGGGCGGCGGGTCTCATGAGGGTGCTGATCACCGGTGTCGCCGGCTTTCTCGGGTCGCACCTCGCTGACCGCTTCCTGGCCGACGGCCACGAGGTGGTCGGGATGGACAATTTCGTCACGGGGTCGCCCGACAACATCGCGCACCTGATCGGCAACCAGGCGTTCCGGTTCCTGCAGCACGACGTCACCAATTTCATGTTCGTGGAAGGAGCGCTCGACGGGGTGCTGCATTTCGCCTCCCCCGCGAGTCCGGTCGATTACCTCGAGCTTCCCATCCAGACCCTCAAGGTCGGCTCGCTCGGCACCCACAAGGCACTCGGCCTCGCCAAGGCCAAGGGCGCGCGATTCTTCCTCGCCTCGACCTCCGAGGTGTACGGCGACCCCCAGGTCCACCCTCAGCCGGAGACCTACTGGGGCCATGTGAACCCGGTCGGGCCCCGGGGCGTCTACGACGAGGCCAAGCGCTTCGCCGAGGCCATGACCATGGCCTACCACCGGTATCACGGGGTCGACACCCGGATTGTGCGGATCTTCAATACTTACGGCCCGCGCATGCGGCCGTACGACGGTCGGGTGGTCTCCAATTTCATCGTCCAGGCGCTGAAGGGCGAACCGCTGACGCTCTACGGTGACGGTTCCCAGACGCGGTCCTTCTGCTACGTCTCCGACCTGATCGACGGGATTACGCGGCTCTTCCTGAGCGCCCGCACCGACCCAACGAACGTCGGCAATCCCAACGAGTTCACCGTCCGGCAGCTGGCCGAAGCGGTGCTGCGCCTGACCGGTTCCCGGTCCCGGATCGAGCAGCGGCCCCTGCCGACCGACGATCCCAAGGTCCGGAAGCCCGACATCACCATCGCACGGCGGGAGCTGGGCTGGGAGCCGGCGGTCCAGCTGGAGGAAGGCCTCCGCCGCACCATCGACTTCTTCCGCGGGTTGAAGCTGGCATGAGAGTCAGCAACGAACACCTGGTCAACCAGGCGCGCGAGCGGTTCGCCCTGCAGGACTATTACGGGGCGATCCATCTCCTCGAGGAGCTGCTCCAGACGGGGCGGTCGTTCGCGGACGTGCACCACCTCCTCGGGCTCTGCTTCGCGTTCCTGGGCCAGACGGTGCGCGCGCTCGAGCATTTCGAGAAGGCGCTCCAGTTGAACCCGCGCTATATCGAGGCGCACATCCACCGCGGGATCATCCTGACGGAGCTCGGCCGGACGGAAGAGGCCGCCGAGGCCTTTCATCAGGCCGCGTCTCACAACGCCCCGACCGAGACGGGGTTGCCGGCGCACGCGGCCGCGCGACTGGCGAATCAGCACGCCGCGCTGGCCGAAGCCTACACCGAGGTCGGGTCCCTGGATGAGGCGATCGAGCAGCTGCGCCGGGGAGTCGAACTCGGTCCCACCTTCGCCGATCTGCGCTACAAGATGGCGCGGCTCCTGCTCGAGGTCGGGCGCACCCTCGAGGCCCGGGAAGAGCTGGAGCGGGTGACGGCCGAGCGCCCCAACTTCGTGGATGCGCTCGCGCTGCTCGGCCTGGCGCGGTTTCTCTCGGGCGACGCCGCCGGGGCCGAGGCCATCTGGAAGGATTGTCTCGCGGACCGCCCGAAGAACGCCCGGGTCGAGGCGTATCTCGCGATGCTGGGTCGCACCGCGCCGTGACCCGATGGGCATGGCTGGTTCTCCTGCTTCTGGCCGGGTGCAGCAGCGCGGCGTCCGACCACGAGGGACTCGGTGACGTCGCCTACGGGCAGGCGCGCTACGGCGACGCGGCCGCCGAATACCGGGCCGCCCTCAAGCGCGGCCGCGACGGCCGGTTGTTCGCGAAGCTGGGGTTGTCCGCGCTGCACGCCCAGGACTACCGGGAGGCGGGGGACGCCTACCGCCGGCTTGCAGCCGAGGACCCGTCGCGCAGGGACGAGGCCGCGAACGGGCTCGAGCTCGTCGCCCGGGCGGCGGAGCGGGCGAACGACGGGGTGGCCCTCCGGCAGGCGATCACCGCGCTGCGGACCATCGCGCCGACGCGGCTGTCCGGCCGGTATGCGCTGGGGCTGGTCCGCGAGGGCAAGCTGGACCCCAACGAGACCCTCGTGATCATCCCCGCTGCGATCGCGGCCGCGCCCGACGCGGGGTCGGTCGACTCGCTGCTCACCGTGTACGGGGCGGCGTTGCAGCAGACGACCGCGTGCGACGCCGCCGCCCGGGCCTATCGGGCGGCACTCCGGCGGAGCCGCGACGCGAAGGTCCGGCAGCGCGCGGGGGCCGGTCTCGCGCAATGCGCGCTCCAGCTGGGCCAGGAGGCACTGACGGTGCAGAAGCCGGACCAGGCCGCCTCATGGTTCGGTGAAGCCTTGGCCCAGGACTCGACCTCAGTCACCGGTCGCCGGGCCCTGCTCGGACTCGGCGATGCCCGCCTCGCGGAGGGCGACCTGCTGGGGGCGGCGATCGCCTATCAGCGCGCCATCGCGGCCGAAGGCCAGCCCGACGACTCCACCAGCCAACTGGCCCGGGAACGATTGAACCGTCTCGGCGCCGCACCCGATGCTCCGACTCCGTCCCCTTCCAGGACACCGTAATGCGGCGCCTCTTCGCTCTTCTGCTTCTCGCCAGCATGGGGTGCCACCGTGGTCGGCCGACGGTCACTCCGGCTCCGGTGGCCCTCAGCGCGTCGCCCGCGGAGGTGGATGGGCTCTGGAAATCCGCTCTCGCGAACTTTCGCGCCGGGCGACAGCCGGGCCCCCGAGGCGCACTTTCTGCTCGCCGAGTGCCGGCTGGCCCAGGGTGACCATCTTCAGGCCACCCGGGAGTTCCGGAAGGTGTCCGACGATACGCCCAATAACTCACTGGCGCCGGAGGCGCTGCTGCGGGCGGGCGACGCGTACGCCGAACTCTGGCGCCGGCCGGAGCTGGACCCGACGTACGGGCAGACCGCCCTGGCGACCTACCAGGAGCTGCAGAACCGGTATCCGGGCACCGACGCCGCGGATCGTGCCAAGGCCAAGACCGCGGCGCTGCAGGAAAAGTTCGCGTACAAGACCTACCGGGCGGGACTCTTCTACTTCCGGATCAAGGCCTACGACTCCGCGATCCTCTATCTCAAATCGGTTGCGGCCACCTATCCGCGCGCGGCCGTTACGCCGGCGGCCCTGATCAAGCTGGTCGAGGCCTACCGGATCCTCGGCTACCAGGAGGACCTGAAGGAAACCTGCGGCTACCTTCGCCAGTTCCATCCCGATGCCGAGGGGGTGAGTGGCGCTTGCCCCACGCCCCCGGCGGGCGCCTCCTGAGCCCATGGTCGGCCTGCTGGGGGGATCGTTCGACCCGGTACATTTCGGGCATCTCCTGACCGCGCAGGCGCTGGTCGAGCGGCTGGGGCTGGCGGAGCTCAGGTTCGTCCCCGCGCGTGAGCAGCCGTTCAAGGTTGGCCGCCACGGGGCATCGGCCGCCCACCGGGCGGAGATGGTGGCCCGCGCGATTCGCGGGGAGTCGCGGTTCGGGCTGGAGGGGGCGGAGCTGGAACGGACCGGGCCGTCGTACACCGTCGACACGCTCCGGGAGCTCCGAACGAGGGAGCCGGGGGTCGAATTCGCCCTGCTGGTGGGTGCCGACGCCGCGGCGGAGCTGCCGACCTGGCGGGAGGCGGAGGCGATTCCCGGCCTCGCCACGGTGATCGCATTCGCCCGGCAGGGGACGCCGGCCGCCGGGGACGGGCTCGTGGCGCGGACGATTCCGGTCCCGACCATCGATATTTCGGCAACCGAGATCCGGCGGCGGGTCGCCGCGGGGCTGTCAATCCGGTACTGGGTGCCCGAGGCCGTGGCCGAGTACATCGCCGCGCACGGGCTCTATCACAGCGGGGAAGGATGATCAACAGGCTGATCACCGCGGTCTTCGGAACGCGGTACGAACGCGACGTCAAGAAGATCAGGCCGATCCTGGCGCAGATCCACCGCCAGGAGGAGCGGATCGCGAAGTTGAGCGAGGCCGAGCTGCGCGGTCAGACCGCGCTGTTCCGGGCGCGGATCCAGGAACGGGCCGGCGCGATGGCCGCCGAGCTCGCCCGGGTGCGCGACGCGAAGCACGGTTGCGCGGACCCCGAGGAGCGCGACCGGCTGGAGGAGCAGTACCATCGGGTCGAGGGCGAGTACAAGAAGGCCCTCGCCGCCGCCCTCGACGAGATCCTCCCGGAGGCCTACGCCACCGTGCGGGAGGCCTGCCGCCGGCTGGTCGGCACGAAGGTGATTGTGACTGGGCGAGAGCTCGGCTGGGACATGGTTCCCTACGACGTGCAGCTCATCGGCGGCATCGTCCTGCACCAGGGCAAGATCGCCGAAATGGCGACCGGTGAGGGCAAGACCCTCGTCGCCACCCTCCCGCTATACCTGAATTCGCTGACCGGCCGGGGCGCCCACCTCGTCACCGTCAACAACTACCTGGCCCGCCGCGACTCCCAGTGGATGGGCCACATCTACAACTACCTCGGCGTGACCGTCGCCTGCCTCGACGACACCGAGCCGTCGTCGCCGGAGCGCCGGGCGGCCTACCTCGCCGACATCACCTACGGCACCAACAACGAGTTCGGGTTCGATTACCTGCGCGACAACATGGTCTTCTCGCTGGACCAGCGGGTGCAGCGCGAGCACGCCTACGCGATCATCGACGAGGTCGACTCGATCCTCATCGACGAGGCCCGCACGCCGCTGATCATCTCCGGGCCGGTGGGCAACGAAGGCGACGAGAAGTACGCCCAGTTCAACCGGCAGGTGGGAGAACTGGTTCGCAAACAGACCAACGTGGTGAACGGGCTGCTGGCCGATGGCGAGAAGCTCCTGGAGGACCCCAAGACCCGGCAGCCGGCCGCCGTCAAGCTGTACCTGGCCCAGCTGGGCATGCCCAAGAACAAGAAGCTGCTCAAGCTGCTGAACGAGACCGGCATCAAGCAGCTGGTCCAGCGGGTCGAACTGGACGCGATCGCGGACCGGAAGCTGCCGACCCGTCAGCAGCAGATGCGGGAACTCGAGGAGGAGCTTTACTTCGTCCTCGACGAGAAGGGGCATTCGGTCCACCTGACCGACCGCGGCGCGGCGGCGATGTCGCCCAACGAACCGGCGCTCTTCCTGGTCCCGGATATCTCCGAGGAATTCCACCAGATCGACCGGAATCCCGACCTCGATCCTGCGGCGCGGGTGGCGGCCCGGCGCGAGCTCGAGGCGGAATACGCCGTCAAGAGCGAGAAGCTGCACATCATCCACAAGCTGCTGCAGGCGCATGCCCTGTACGAGAAGGAGGTCGACTACCTCGTCCAGGATGGCCAGGTGCTCATCGTCGACGAGTTCACCGGCCGGATCATGGCGGGCCGGCGCTGGGCCGACGGGCTCCACCAGGCGGTGGAGGCCAAGGAGGGAGTCCAGGTCAAGGGTGAGACCCAGACGCTGGCGACCGTCACCATCCAGAACTACTTCCGGATGTATGACAAGCTCGCCGGCATGACCGGCACCGCCGAGACCGAGGAGACCGAGTTCTTCAGCATCTACGGGCTCGAGGTGATCGTGATTCCCACCAACCAGCCGGTGCGGCGCACCGACCATCACGACCGCATCTACAAGACCCGGCGCGAGAAGTACAACGCCATCGGCGATGAGGTCGAGCGGCTGCACAACCTCGGCCAGCCGGTGCTGATCGGTACGGTCACCGTGGACGTCTCCGAGACGCTGAGCCGTCAGCTCAAGCGCCGCGGTCTCCGGCACGAGGTCCTCAACGCCAAATTCCACCAGCGCGAGGCCGAGATCGTCGCGGGGGCGGGGCAGAAGGGCGCGGTCACGATCGCCACCAACATGGCCGGCCGCGGCACCGACATCAAACTCGGCGCCGATCTCGACCTGACAACCGAGGAGGCCGGGCTCCAGATCATCGGCACCGAACGCCACGAGTCGCGCCGCATCGACCGCCAGCTGCGCGGACGGTCGGGCCGCCAGGGCGATCCGGGCGCCTCGATCTTCTTCCTGTCGCTCGAAGACGATCTCATGCGGCTCTTCGGTTCCGACCGCATCGCCCGGTGGATGGACAAGAGCGGCGCAGAGGAGGGCGAGGTCATCTCCCACCCGCTCGTCACCCGGGCCATCGGCCAGGCCCAGAAGCGCGTCGAGTTGCAGAACTTCCAGGCCCGGAAGCGGCTGCTCGAGTACGACGACGTGATGAACCAGCAGCGCGAGGTGATCTACTCGCTGCGGCGCTTCGCGCTGGAGCGGGGCGAGGAGCTCAAGGCCGAGGCCAAGCGGATGGTGGACGCCGCGTTGGAGCGCAGCTCCAGGATGATGCTGGCGGACGCCAAGAGCCCCGAGGAGTACGACCGGCAGGGACTGCACACCTCCTTGCTGCTTCAGTACCTCGTCCAGGTGGATCCCATCCTCGACCCGGGGCAGAGCGCGACGCTGGACGCCATTCTCGCCGCAGTGAAGGAGGAGGGCCACGGGACCTTCGCCCGGAAGGTCGAGTATCTGGCCGAGTTCGGGAAGTCGATCGGGGTGCCCGACGTCGAGAGCCAGGTGCTGTCCCAGGTCATGCTGTCGGTGCTCGACGAGAAGTGGAAGGATCACCTGTACGATCTCGACCAGCTGCGCAACGCCATCCAGTATCGCGCCTACGGCCAGCGGGACCCGCTCGTCGAGTACAAGCGCGAGGCATTCGAGATGTTCGAGGACCTGATCCGGGACATCCACACCACCTTCACCGAGCGCTTCTTCAAGATCCAGGTGAGCGCCGAGCCCCCCCGCCAGGCGCCGCCCCCGCCCCGCCGGATGGCCCCGGTGCCGCAGCCCGCCGGGGCCAGCGACCTGCTGCCCGGAGCCGCCCCGGACGGCCCGGCGAGGCCGGCCGCGCCACCGCCCGGTGCGCTCCGCAGCAGCCTGGGCCGCCTCGGCGAGTCCGCCCCGGTCGCGACGGGCGTCGGCCGCAACGATCCCTGTCCCTGCGGGTCGGGCAAGAAATACAAGAAGTGCCACGGGGCGGGGGCGTAGCCGGCGGGCGGGGGGCCCCTCCGCATGGTCAGCTGACCGCGTCATCGGGTTGTCGGCTGCGCTGTTCCGGTTCCTCCAGCGCGGCCGGCCCCTCACACCTTGGGGTGTGTCTCTCCCCATCGCCGCTGTCCCGCCCGCCGAGCGCCCGCGCGAACGCATCTGGTCCCTCGGAGCGGCATCGCTGACCGCGGCCGAGCTTGTGGCCATTCTCCTTGGAACTGGTGGCGGAGGCCTCGACGCCCTCGCCCTCGCCGGGCGCCTCCTCGAACTCGGCGATGGCTCGCTTCGTGGCCTCGTCGCACGGCCCTCGGCCGAGTTGCTTCGCATTCCCGGAGTGGGGCCCTCCAAGGCGGCGCGGCTGCTGGCGGGGTTCGAGCTGGCCGGTCGTCTCGTGACCGAGGCCAGGCCCGCCGTCCCCCGGATCCGCGAGCCCGGAGACGTCGCCCGCCTGATGGCGCCCAAGCTGCGCGACCTCCAGGTCGAGGAGTTCCATCTCCTGGCGCTCGACAGCCAGAGCCGGGTGGTGCGGGACGTCCTGATCACGCGGGGGCTCCTGAACAGCTCGCTGGTGCACCCCCGTGAGGTCTTCCGCGCCGCGATCGCCGAGGCGGCCGCCGGCATCATCGTCGTCCACAACCATCCCAGCGGAGAACCGACCCCCTCCCCGGAGGACCGGGCCGCAACCCGGCAGCTGGCCGAAGCCGGCCGGCTCCTCGATCTGCCCCTCTATGACCACGTCATCGTGGCCGGAGATCGCTTCACCAGCTTCGCGGCGGAGGGGCTGCTGTAGTTCGGCGCGCCGCCGCCAATCCGGGCCACCCGGCCCCTCCGCGTTGACGGCAGGGGGATATATCGCCATCCTCATAGGTACGCAGCTGCGGGCCCGGGTCATCAACCTCGGCCCCCGGCTGGTCTGCTGCGACGGGACGCCCGGGTGATCTGCCCCCGCTCCCGCCGCCCGATGTGGTGTGCGCGGCCGCCCCGGCGGCCGTCCTAGAGAGGAAGAACCACGGCCCGATGACTGTGACTGGAACCCTTCCCGATCTCGCGCCCGAGTTCCGGGCCGCGCTCGAACGGCATGCCGACCGGCTCGATCTGGGTCTGATCGAGCGGGCGCTCCGCTTCAGCGCGTCCGCCCATCGGGGGCAGAAGCGGATGTCGGGCGAGGATTTCGTCTCCCACAGCATCGCCGTGGCGATGATCCTGATCAATCAGCTGCTCGACTCCACCTCGATCGCCGCGGCGCTCCTGCACGACGTGGTGGAGGACTCCGACGTCCGCGGCGAGGACATCGCCCGGGAATTCGGCCCCGAGGTCGCCGGCATCGTCGACGGGCTGACCAAGATCGCCAGCCTCACCTTCCGGTCCTCCGCCGAGGAGCAGGTCGAGAACTACCGCAAGCTGCTGATGTCCATCGCCAAGGACGCGCGGGTCATCATCATCAAGCTGGCGGACCGGCTCCACAACATGCGGACCCTCGAGCACCTCGCGCCCGAGAAGCGGGCCCGGATCGCGACCGAGACCCGCGAGATCTACGCCCCGCTCGCCCACCGTTTCGGCATGGCGGGCGTCAAGGCCGAGCTCGAGGATCTCGCGTTCAAGTTCCTCGAGCCCGACGAGTACAACGCGCTCCTGAAGCAGGTCACCGGCAAGAAGACCGCGCGGGAGCAGATGATCCTCCGCCTGCGCACCCCGCTCGAATACGAACTCAAGAAGGCCGGCATCGAATGGTTCGAGATCGCCGGCCGGCCGAAGCATCTCTGGTCCATCTATCAGAAGATGAAGCGGCGGAACAAGCCGTTCGACGAGATCTACGACCTGATGGCCATCCGGGTGCTGGTGCGGACCGTCCCGGACTGCTACCACGTCCTCGGCATCATCCACCACACCTGGACCCCGATCCAGGAGCGGATCAAGGATTACATCGCCAGCCCCAAGTCGAACGCCTACCAGTCGCTGCACACCACGATCTTCGGTCCCGGGGGCAACCTCTTCGAGGTGCAGATCCGCACCATCGAGATGCACCGCACGGCAGAGTACGGCATCGCCGCCCACTGGCTCTACAAGTCCGATGGCCGGCGGGACGAACTCGACCAGCACCTCGGCTGGTTCCGTCAGCTCCTCGAACTGCAACAGGACACCCACACGCCCGAGGAATTCCTCGAGTTCCTCAAGATCGACCTGTATCAGGACGAGATCTTCGTCTTCACGCCGCAGGGCGACGTGAAGCGGCTGCCCAAGGGCTCGACGCCGATCGACTTCGCCTTCATGGTCCATACCGAGGTCGGTGTGCATTGCCAGGGTGCCAAGCTCAACGGGCGTATCGCGCCGCTGCATCGCGAACTGCGCAACGGCGACACCATCGAGATCCTCACGGCGCCTTCCGCGCGACCCAGCCGTGACTGGCTGAGCCATGTCCGGACCGCCCGGGCCCGGCACAAGATCAAGCAGTGGGTCAAGCACGAGGAAGAGCAGGTCAGCCTGACCCTCGGCAAGGAAATCCTGGCGCGGGAGACCAAGCGGCGCCGGCTCGAACCGCCGGATGCCGATCGGCTGACCCGCGCGGCCCAGGTACTTTCCGTGGGCGACGCCAAGGGGATCGAGATCGCGGTGGGTCGGGGCGACATCGCCCTGGGTCAGGTCATGCGCGCGCTCTACCCCGAGGTGCCCCCGGATGATCTGCAGGAACCGAGGCCCAGCGTCATCCACCGCGTGATCGACCGGATCCGGCTCGGGCGGGGCATCAGGATTCAGGGGGTGGATGGACTGATG
>Ga0153915_10003862_pt1 | contig 13774 bp, 13 predicted proteins | sample Opewatmetagenome_2_FD_107003 | JGI IMG/M metagenome (GOLD analysis project Ga0153915, IMG submission 107003) | Freshwater wetland microbial communities from Ohio, USA - Open water 3 Core 3 Depth 3 metaG | ecosystem: Environmental > Aquatic > Freshwater > Wetlands | place: USA: Ohio, Lake Erie... | reverse complement strand
TCGACACGCAGGCTCTCGCAGGCTATGCGCGCTCGCTTGAGAGCTACCGTTTCAAGCTCCGCATCGCTGGGCACATCTTCCAGTATTAAGATTTTGAGGACGGTTTCCATAGCTACTCCGGGTTGAATTGAACTGTGTTGCGCTGTGTATGTGATTCCGTCCCTCCCACTGCAGCTCGAAGAATAGACCGGTTTGGCAGGGTCGGGCGATTGTAATAATTCACACTCCATCAAAAATTGGTCACTGTGTGACGTTTTCCGGCAGTATCTGGGAACAAATTAGGGGCCGATATGTCATTCGGTCCCGTGCGCAGGCCGGTTCAGGCGGCGGCTCGCCTAATGCGCCCGCCGGCGCGGGTGACGCCCTTCGGAGCGCGGCGCGAGTAGTTTGCCTTCTCGCGGCGCAGAAGCGCGGTCAATGGCACAGATTCGCTGTCGGGATCTGGAAGTCAGCCAGCGGGGCGCGGCCTGTCCGAAAGCAACAGACCGCGAATTTGCTAACGAGTGCTACCGTTTGACCACCCCGTCGGCATACGCGGCCCTGGCTTCAATGACCATTATCACGGCGCACACCCAAAGCGGTCGTTCGCGCGGGCAAGAGAGGCGCGGCCGATCCGCAAGATTTACGAGCCCGATCCGTTGGAGTGCCCTAAGTGTAAAGGGCCGATGCGCGTCATCGCGCTGATCGACGATTCACAAGTCATGCGGCGCATCTTGAGCACTTGGGGCGGTGGGCGCCGCTCCCAACGAGCGACGTCCGCCGCTCGGTCCCGCGAGTTGGCCCCGCTATGCCAGCCTGCCGCCGATCTACCATCCGTTCCCGACATCGCTTGACTTGCCGCATAAAGAAACGCCTCGGAGCAGCCGGGTTGCGGCAAAGCGGTTGCCTCGCTGTGGCGGTTGAAATAGATTGCTCGGTCATTGACCGCTGATCCGCTCAAGACTTGCTTGGATCGCGGTCTTCTCCCGGAGAGGAGGAAGCAAGCATGAATATAAGGCCCCTTATGCGCAGTCCGGAGCCTCTTTCACATGCGCCCGCGGCGCCTCGGCTCCGCGAACCGGGAGCGCGGCTGAATTGAATTTCAAAGCGGTTGATCGAATTACTGTCGGTTGATCGAGGTACTTCCATTAATTCTTTTCCCAAGCGTCGATAGTTCGACAGTGTTGGTCGAAAACCTGCCATTTCTGAACTCATCTCACAGGCATTATTGAGGTAGTTTTGCCAAGAACTGCCGTTAACGGCACGTAAATGAGAATGTAGTCACGGTTGTCCTCGTTGGCACAGGGTTTGCGTTACATGAACCGGTAGCAGGCTTTAACGTTCAAGGAGAGACACCATGAGCTCGCACGAAATCGTTGACCCACTACATCATGCTACAGAAGTAGGGCGCGTAGATCTTGGAGTGAGTCCGACGGAGCCAGGTATGGTTGACGTCGCCATCTGCGAATGCGGTTTGCCTGAGTCTTGTTGTGACGAGTATTGCAGTATCGATGATTGCGACTGGTTGATCTATTGACCAGAAATGGATCAGGTAAGTATCATTCCGCTTTTTCTGCTCAAGATCAGTTCTGGTTTAGTCTCGAAATAACTGAGCCGACCACATGTCAGCGGAGCGTGGACAGGCCGCGACTCCGGTTGCAGAGTAATCCGCGACAAATCACGGCTCTGCTTATCATCTGCGTCATTCATCGTCCTAAAGGGCATAGCGAAAGATTATCGGGAGTATCTTTGTACAGCAGGCGCAGGCAATCAACCGCCCCTAGCGCGCTTGCGCATCTCGCTAAACGTCCTTATCGACGGCCTGGGCTCGAGCATCGACTGTAACCCGACCGGAGCGAACGCAACCCTGAGCTTCGCGACAGCACTTCGGAGCGCTTCATCAGCGCCACCACAGCGGTTACAGCTCTGGAAGCGAAGCGCTACTGCGGCGGATCAAACCCGGGTCGGGACTGGTGTCGCCCGGCGAATTCATTGCGGTGCTGGAGGAGACCGGGCTGATTATCGATATCGGTCGGTGGGCAATGGAGAATGCTGTGGCGGAGTACAGTCAATGGCTTGCGATAAACCCGCGGCCGCCCCGAATTGCGGTCAACGAGCAGCCCTCCGCTGCCGGCAGAACAGTTCAGGGATTGGTGGGAACGTTTCTACTTGAAGCCGACGGATCAGGGCGTGAGGGCGTGACGGCGGGAAAAGGTGGGAGCGTTAGAGCGTGAGACGTGGGGGCGTGAGCGGGTGAAGGGGAACCCCTTTTCGATTCACGATTTCGCGACCTCCCGATGTCCCGACTCCCTCGCAATGTCGCGCTTTACCTCGTTGCGAAACTTCGGCTCATCGGCGCCTCAAACAGGGTACGGGAACGAGACACGGTACGATTGGGCGCGGTGGCGGAGTTTCCGGGGATGAATCCGTTCATACCCACTGCGTTCCCGGCAATCGTGCCCGGCGGCAGTTGTGTCTGATTGATCCTTCGGGATCGATGGCGGGTCGGGACGAACACGAAGCCGGGATCATACGGGTAGAAACTGCTGTAGATTCCGTCGCAGTTGACTCCCCGACCCAAGCACGGATCATAGGTGGCCTGCGCCGCCGCGGCGGCTGCAAGCTGCCGCGCCCGGCGCTCGGCCTCGAGTTCACGCTCGAGGCTGGCAATTCTCTCGGCAGAAGCGTGGGCGCTTTTTTGGCGAAACGCTTCGACCGCCTGCGTGAGCGCCTGGTCCGGGGTATAAACGGAAATGCTGTCTTCGACACGCGCCAGCTTTTTCGCGGTCTTGGGATCGGCAGGCGGCTGATTGGAGTAGTTGGTCACGCCGCGCTCATCCACCCACTTGTACAGCTGCGCACAAGCAGGGGCCGCGGCGAGGATCGCGAGGAGGACCATAGCCCGTCGGATGAGCGTGCGCGGATTCATTGAGCTGATCCCGTGTTGCGGTTTCGGCTATGCAAGGATCTCCCCGACGTGTTCCTGACGAAGCAACTCGTATACGAAAGCTTCTAGTTCGGGACCGAGCGCGTCACGGGCGGAAACCATGCCGACGGGCCGACCATCCTCGACCACCGGCACATGTCGAAAACTGCCCCCGTACATCATCTGCAGCGCTTCCGCAAAAGACCGGTCCGGGTGAATGGTCATGGGATTGCGGGTCATCACGTCATCGAGCCGCGTAGTTTGCCCGTCACGCCCATCCGCGAGCACACGGAATAGCGCGTCACGCTCGGTGAATATTCCGACGAGCTTGCCGTCCTCCACGACCATCATCGCTCCGACATGGTGCTGTTTCATCAGGCGGGCGGCCTCGCTGATGGACGTCTTCGCCGGCGCGGTGACGAGTTCCTGCTGATCGATGATCGTTCTGATGGTTCGTTGCGACATGCTGGGCCTCCGGTCGCGGACTGCGAAAGCTTGTGAAATTATGCTACGCCCGCCATGTGGCGCGGTCAAACCCGAAATCTACGCCGCGGCAAGCTGCCGGCACCGTCAAGACGCGAGGAGTTCTCTCAAGAAATCGGGCAGCGCATGCGGTTTGCCGGTTTCCCGATTGACCCAAACCATGATGGCGTCACCCTCAGCGACTTTTTCCGGGCTCGAATTGGCCGTCCAGATTTCCGAATAAGTCGGGAAGCTGGTCCGTCCGGCCTTGCCAACAAAGAGCTTGATGTCCAGAGTGGCGGGATAGTTGACCGGTTGCAGGTAGGTGCAGCTCGCCTTTTTGACGACTGCGCCGTAGCCATCGGGCGTGGTCTGGCCGACGATGGACTGTAACCAATCGATGCGCGATTGCTCGTAGTAGGTGAAGAACACCGCATTGTTCACGTGGCCGTTCGCGTCGAGATCGGACCAGCGGACGATCAACTGCTGGTTCCAGATGAGTTTCTTTTCCGTGGCTTCCATTTGTTCCGGTCCATCGGTTGGCGGGCAACGGCTGCGACGCGAATACAGACTCGAAAGCTTGCGCGGTCAGCTTGCCCCCATGAAGTCCCGCTTGCCGATTTGCACGCCGTTGTGCCGGATGATGTCGTAGGCGGTCGTGGTGTGAAAGTAGAAATTGGGCATGGACCGGTTCAGCAGCAATTCCAGTCCCTTGAAGTTCAGTTCGCGGTCGCGCATTTTCAGGGTGACGGCCTTGTCCTCCGAGCCGTCGAGCTGCCCCGGTTTGATCGTATTCAGGTAGGCCATCGTTTTCTCCACCCGTGCGATGAGCTCGGCGAGGCTCTTTTCGTTGTCCTCGTATTTCGGCGCCTCCAGTCCCGCGAGCAGCGCGGCGCAATTCTTTGCGTGATCGGTCGCGGCCTGGACCTGCCGGATGAAACTGAACATGTCGGGATAAAACCGGTAGCTGAGCAGGGTGGACTCGTCGTACTTCTTTTCGGCGTAAAGCGCCTGCGCTTTCTTCAGGCAGCCGGCGAGGCCGTTAAGGTGGCGGACAAAAACGGGCACCGAAACCTGATACATCGAAATAGCCATTGTTGTTTCTCCTTGGGTCAAAACGCTGGGGTGGGATGAATTATTTTATGATCGGCTGCGCTCTTGAGCCAGCAAGCGCACGACAGCCTTGCCGCCCCGCGCCTTGTCGCGGGTCTCCGGCGTCTCCTTTCCGAGCGCCGTTCCGGCAACGAACTGATAGATGTCCGCCGCCCCCTGAAACACTTTAGGGGTGATGCCGGCCGCGCCGAGGGTCTTGGAGATCTCGAGCATTTCCGGCACCCAGCGATACGCCTTGGGCGGCAGGATCGGAAACTGGCCGAGCGCCCAGTCATAAAGATCGGCGCGGGACTGCCGCAACTGCTCCTCCAGCAGGGCATCGACGCCGAGGCGTTGCGCTGCGATCAGCACCTCCAGCCATAGCGCCTGTGTGCCCTTGTTGAGGGCGCCGTAGCACATCTTGAGCGCGCTCGCATCCGCAATGCGTTCGCTCACCACGTGGACAATGAGCTGCGGCCCGGCGAGCGCTTCGAGATCGGCCGCGCCGGGGCCCGACACGTAGAGATTGGTCTTCGCCTTGCCGCGTGGCGGGGGGCCGATGATGCCCGCGTCAAGAAAACGCCCGCCCGCCTGCTCGACCATGGCGGCGATCTCATGCACCGTGTCCGGTGCGATCGCATTGCAGTCGACGATCAGCGTAGGGCCGCCGCTCGCGCGCAACCCATCTGCCGCTACGCGTGCGAAATCGAGCGCGGCGCCCGGATTCATGACCGAGAGCACGACATCGCATTCGGCAACGAGTCGAGCCACGGTACCGACGTCGGTCAATCCCGCCTCGCGCGCGAGCGCACGGCTGCGCTCGCTGCGTTGGTCAAGCGCGGTGCAGACGGTGAAGCCCTTCGCTTTGATCTGCATCGCTACCGCCTGTCCCATGTCTCCGGGGGTCATCAAGCCGACTTTTTCGATCTGCATGGCGTCGCCTTTCAAGTAATTTGCGAATTAGGAACCATACCACGGCGGGCGTGGCCGCGCTTTCTTGTCCGGCCGCGCCACCGCCAGTCGGCACGGCCACGGGTCGGATTCCAGTTCGTCCTCACGCGCCGCCGCATCGACGCGCTCGCCCCCTCACGCACCCGCACGGGTGATGAAGTCGAGTGTCGCGCGCGCGCAGCAGTCCGCATCGCTCGCCGCGACGTGATAGGAATCGCCGGGCAGCACGAGCAGGCTGGAGCGCGGAATCTTGATCTGCCACGCCCGCGTTTCCTCGACCGACGCGAGCCCGCTGCCCTCGGTTGTGATGACGAGCGTCGGACATTGGATGCGCGGAAGGTCCGCGGTGATGTCGGCGTTGTGTATGTTCCTGACGAAGCACAGCTGGCTCGATACCGGGGTACGTGCCATCAATTGCACCCACCACTCGATGCCTTCCGGCGGAAACCGGCTGCCGAGCCGGCCCGCCATGGTGCGGCGCGCCCAGTGCTCGACGCCGTGCTGTTCGATCTCCGCCGTTAACGAGGCGACGCGTGCGGCCACATCGTATCTGGGCGGCGGCGAGCCGACGACGGTGAGCGTGCGCACGCGCCCGGGGTACCGCGCGGCGAACCGGCGTGCGATGGTGCCGCCGATCTTGGCGCCGACCAGGTGAAACCGGTCGATGCCGAGCGCCTGCGTGAGCTGGATGAAATCGTCAATGACCACGTCAAGCGACCACGGAAAATCGCGCGGCATCGGTGTCGAAGCGCCGTAGCCGCGCATGTCGGGCCGCACCACGCGCAGGGCCCGCGCGAGATGCGGCACCCACCCGAACCACGCGGCGCTGCTCTCGCAGTTGCCGTGCAGCAGGAGGATGGTTTCCGGGTCCCGCCAGGGATCGGTGTAATCATCGACCAGGTAGTGCATTTCAAGGTCGGCGGCGATGCGGGCAGTAGCCATTATTAATACCAGGCGCTGTCAGGTTGTCAGGCGACGCCCGCAGACAACCGGTACTACGACGATTGTCAGTCCACATGAACCCCAGCCGCCTTGACCACGTTTGCCCATTTCCTGATGTCCGACTGGAAATAGGTCTTGAATTGATCTGGCGTCGTTTCCGCCGCTTCCACTCCCTGCGCGGCGAATCGCTCCTGGATCTCCGGGGTTTTCAGGACCCGATTTGCTTCGGAAGCAATCGTCGAGACGACGTGTTTCGGCGTGCCGCGCGGCGCAAACAATCCGTACCAGACGTTGACTTCGTAGCCGGGCACCCCGGCTTCGGCGATGGTCGGCACGTCGGGCAGGGCGGGCGAGCGCTTCGCGCCGCTCGTGCCAAGCGCTTTGACCTTGCCAGCCTTTATCATGGGCAAGTTTACGGGCAGGCCGCCAAGGTAAAGCGACAACTGGCCATTCAGGAGGTCGGTCAGCACCGCCGGCCCGCTCTTGTATGGAACATGCACGATGTCGACGCCTGCCAGAAATTTGAAAAGCTCCCCGGCCATGTGATCCGAGCTGCCGATGCCGCCGCCGGAACCAAAGTTCATTTGGCCGGGCTTCGCTTTGGCAAGTGCAATGACTTCTTTGACGGAATTGGCGGGCAGCGTCGGGTGGACCACCAATACGATCGGCCTGGAAGAAATCTGAACCACCGGCTCAAAATCGCGTAACGCGTCGTACGGCAGCTTCCGATGAAGGGCCGCGCTGATCGCAAGTGAACTCGAGCCGAAGAGCAGGGTATAGCCGTCAGCCGTGCCCTTTGCAACCACGTCCGCCGCCAAAGTGCCTCCCGCGCCGCCGCGATTGTCGATGACGACGGGTTGGCGCCAGCGTTCATTGAGTTTCTGGGCGATCATCCGCGCCACGATATCCATGCTGCTGCCCGGCCCGATCGCAACCACCATCCGGACCGGTTTGGCGGGAAAATCCTGGGCATGAGCCGCGCCGCCCGCCACAAGCAGCATCGCAAATGTCAGGTTCCTGGTTATCGAGTTCATGTTCGCTGCCCCGTCAGGAAACAATTTCGCCGCACTGCCTGAATTGTAAGCGGGACTTCAGAGCACCCGCAGCCGTTCGATGACTTCGGGGTCCGGATCAATTCCAAGCCCGGGGCCCTGCGGCACCGCAAACCGACCCTCCTGGTTCGGGTGTATGGCGTCATGCAAAGGGTTTACCGAAAAGTCGCAATCGTAGCGCTCGACCAGACTCGCGTTCGGCATGGCCGCGATACAGTGCATCGACGCGATCAGCCCCGGGCCGAAATACGCGGAGTGCGGCGCCACGTTGACGCCGAACGCGTCGGCCAGCGCCATCACCTTGCGCATCTGCGACACGCCGCCGACCTTGGTGATGCTCGGCTGTGCGTAGGTAATGGCGCCGGCCCCGAACATGCTCTTGAAATCGGGCAGCATCGCATTTTCCCCGGCAGCGGTCGGGATCCCGCCTTGCGCCTGCACCCGGGCAAGGCTGCCATGGTCCTCCGGCGGCCAAATCGGCTCCTCGAGCCAATTCAGATTGAGCGGCTTCAGATGTTGCGCCATGCCGATCGCCTGATCGACCGTCCATGCGCAGTTGCAATCCACCATCATCGGGATGTCGGGGCCGGCCGCTTCCCGCCCGGCCCTGATCGCGCCCAATGTCACCTCGTGCAGTTTGATATGCCGGTAGCCGCGCTTCAAAGCACGCTCTACGTGATGCGCGACCGCACCCGGTTCGCCGTAGCGCAGCAGGCTCGCATACGCGGGCAGGTCTTTGCGCAGCGAACCGCCGAGCAGACGATACAGCGGCAATCCGGCGAGCTTGCCGGCGATGTCCCAGAGTGCGATGTCGATCGCGGACAGCGCGTACATGGCGGGCCCGTTACGGCCGACCCCGGCGAGATTGCGCTGAAGCTCGTCCACGAGCGGCCCGATCGCCGTGGGATCGCGACCGACGCACATCTGACCGATGAAAAAGTCGATCGCCGCCTTCGTCGCGGTGAAGATGCGGTGCCCGAACCCCTCGCCCCAGCCGGTGACCCCTTCGTCGGTATCGATGCGCACCAGCAGCGTGTCGATGCTGGTGCGCGCCGCGCCACTCGCCTTCGGCACCACCGGCCCGTCGATGATCATCGGCATATTGACGACGATCGTTGCCACTTTGGTTATCTTCATATCCTGCCCGCATTTAAAAATCGAGTCGATGGGTTGCAGCCATTCACGCGCATCTATTGCGGCGAGCGTTTCCACCGAAAATAACATAAATTGCTTTTCGAATCCCGCAGTTGTTGACCATTTCCCTAAAACCTGCTCATACTCTGCGCCGCGTCTGGCGTCGCCCGGGGTGGTGCGAAAATCACATGGATCAGGCGTCGGTTGCCGCACACGGGGCGACTTTGGATTCCGGTCCCGCTTGTTTTGCCCGCGCGCCGCGTCATGTTGGCACGACGGATAAGGAAGGTTCATAAGCGATCTCAGCAGGAGCGGCGAGAGTGATGCAACACGACCGAGCGTTCACGGAGCGCGGCGTCGGCGGCAATGGACGGCGTCGGGCAACCGGGCGATATCGAGCGATCCTGTGCGCCATTGTTGCCGCGAGTTGCATGGCCGGCATCGGCTTCGCGCAGCAGCCGGCCGCCGTCCCGCCGGCACTGCGGGCGCCCGACGTGCGTTACGAACCCACGGCGATGGATGTGGTGCAGGCCATGTTGCGGCTGGCCAAGGTCAACGCGGGCGATGCGGTGTACGACCTTGGGTGCGGCGACGGGCGCATTGTCATCACCGCGGCGCGCGAGTTGGGCGCGCGCGGCGTGTGCGTCGACATCGATCCGCAACGCATTGCCGAAAGCCGGGAGAACGCGCGTGAGGCGGGCGTAACCGATCGCATCCGGTTCCGGAACGAAGATCTTTTCACAACCGACATCGGCGACGCCACGGTGGTCATGCTGTTCCTTTTTCCCGATCTCAACCTCAAAGTGCGCCCGGAGCTCCTGCGCGAGCTCAAACCCGGGACCCGCATCGTGTCGCATTGGCACGACATGGGCGACTGGACGCCGCAGGAGACCGTGCGCGTTCGGAGCGCCGGTCGCGAACGGCCCATTTATCTCTGGATCGTCCCGGAACGCTGAGCGCTGCGCGCCGGACGGCGGCATCGCCCACCATCGCAAAGTCTATTGTCAGGAGCAAAGGAGCAGTCATGTTCAGTCTTGCAGAAAAGGTGGCGCTCGTGACGGGTTCGACGAGGGGCATCGGCAAAGCGATCGCCGAGCAGATGGCGAATGCCGGTGCCAGGGTGGTTATCTCGAGCCGCAAAGCCGAGGCGTGCGAAAGCGTACGCGCCGAATTTGCCGCACGCGGTCAGGAGGCGATCGCGGCGCCATGCAACGTCGGCCGGAAGGAGGAAATCAAGAACCTGGTCGACGCCGTAATGGCCAAGTGGGGCCGGATCGATATTCTGGTTTGCAACGCGGCGACGAATCCGGTCTTCGGGCCGATGGCCAATGCTTCAGACGAAGTCTTTGACAAGATCATGGTAACCAACGTCAAGAGCGTGTTTTGGCTCGCCAACTTGGTGCTGCCGCAGATGGCCGAGCGCAAGGATGGGGCGATGATCGTCCTGTCGAGCATCGGCGCGCTGCGCGGCAGCAGCCAGCTCGGCCTCTACGGCACTTCGAAGGCCGCGGAAGCAGGCCTGTGCCGTGCGCTGGCCTGTGAATGGGGCCCGAAGAATATCCGCGTCAACTGCATTGCGCCGGGACTGATCCGTACCGATTTCGCGCGTGCCCTTTGGCAGGATGAGAGCCGGCGCAAGGCCCGCGAAGCCTTGACGCCGCTGCGCCGCCTCGGCGAGCCGAAGGACATCGGCGGCATCGCCGTATTTCTCGCTTCGGAGGCGGGCGCGTTCGTCACCGGACAGATGATCGTCGCCGACGGCGGCGTGACCATCGCAGGCGAGAGAGGGTAGACGGTTTCCTCACGGTGCCGTGCTGCCCCGGGCAAGGACTTATCGCGATTTCCCCGCTGTGGATTCCGAACACTTCAACAGGAGACGATGATGAAGATCAAGCGTATTGAGCATGTGGGCGTGGTGGTACGGGACGTCGAAGCGAGCCGGCGGCTGTGGGAAGATTGCTTCGGCATCCGCCTCGGCAGCGTTGAGGACAATCCTGCCAGGCCCGTGCGGCTCGCTCTCTACCCGGTTGGCGAGTCGATGGTCGAGCTGATTGCGGGAACCACGCCCGACAGCAGACAAGCGCGCATGGTTGCCGAGGGCAGGGGCGGGCTCAATCACATCTGCTTCGAGGTCGAGGACATCGACGAAGCGCTGGCGGAACTGAAGTCAAAAGGCATCCCGCTGCTGGACCAGGTGCCGCGCATCGGCCACGCCGGCTGCCGCATCGCCTTCGTCGATCCGTCCGCCACCGAGAACTGCCTCATCGAACTCGCGCAACTGCCCGCCGAACCCGTGCATCATCCGGAAGAACGATAAGATGCGCCGCGCGCTGCAAATCGGGTGCGAATAGCCCGGCGCGGCGCGCGGGGCGAAATCATGTATAATGCCCGGCAGGTTTCGAGCATCGCATCATCCGGTCTGTGGCTCGGTCCCCTCGCGGTAGTCTTCAAACTTCCCCGAATCCTTAAACCCCAAGTTGCATCTGCCTGAACCGGTTCTGACGGCGCGTCGCCGCAGCAGGCCGATCTCAGGAGATTTTCTTGACCCAGTTGTTTGCAAGTCTCGGCCTGTCGGCCGAGCTCACTCGTGCTGTCGCCGAACAGGGCTACACGCAACCCACGCCGGTGCAGGCGCAGGCGATTCCCGTCATTCTCGCAGGCCGTGATGTTCTCGCCGGCGCGCAAACCGGTACCGGCAAGACCGCCGGCTTTACCCTGCCGCTGCTGCAACGGCTCATGGCCCAGCCGAATGCCGCATCTTCACCGGCGCGGCATCCCGTGCGCGCGCTGATCATCACTCCGACCCGCGAATTGGCGGCGCAGGTTGAAGAGAGCGTGCGCACCTATGGCAAGCATCTTCCGCTCAAATCCACCTTGATCTACGGCGGCGTCGGTATCAATCCGCAGATCGACGCGCTGCGGCGCGGCGTGGACATCCTCGTCGCAACTCCCGGCCGGCTGCTCGATCACGCGCAGCAGAAAACAGTCGATCTGTCGCGCGTGGAAATCCTCGTGCTGGACGAAGCGGACCGCATGCTCGACATGGGTTTCATCCGCGACATCCGCCGCATCCTCGCGCTGCTGCCGGCGAAGCGGCAGAACCTGCTGTTTTCGGCGACCTTCTCGGATGAAATCCTCAGGCTGGCCGACGGACTGCTGCACCAGCCGGCAATGATCGACGTCGCCCCCCGGCGCAACGCGGAATCCGAACTCGTCGTGCAACGCATTCATCCGGTCGCGCAGGTCCGCAAGCGCGAATTGCTCGCCCACTTGGTGTCTTCGGGCGACTGGCGGCAGGTCCTGGTCTTCACCCGCACCAAGCACGGCGCAAACCGGCTGTCGGAGCAGCTTTGCCGAGGCGGAATCCAAGCGACTGCCATACACGGCAACAAGAGCCAGCCCGCACGCACCCGAGCGCTGGCCGATTTCAAGGCAGGCACGGTGCGCGTGCTCGTCGCAACCGACATCGCCGCGCGCGGTCTCGATATCGAAGAACTGCCTCACGTGGTCAACTTCGACATGCCGCACGTGGCCGGGGATTACGTTCACCGCATCGGCCGCACCGGCCGTGCCGGCAGCACGGGGGAGGCGATCTCGCTGGTCGCGCCCGAAGAAAAACCCCTGCTGGATGCCATCGAAAAGCTGCTCGGGCGCCGCATCGAGCGGCAGGTCATTGGAAACTTCGAAACTTCGTCTGCGCCGGCGCCGCAGGCGCGTGTGGCGAAACCGGGACCGGCTTCGCATGCGGGCCGCGGTGCGAACCGTGGCCGGAGACCGAACCCGGCGCCTGATTCCAGGAACCGTGACCGCGATGGCGATCAAGAGCGTCAGCCCGCCTCCAATGCCGGGCAGTTGTACCCCTCGTCCGGCAGGACTTTCGGGGAGCCGCAACCGCGCGGCGCCGCTGCGGCCCCGCGCAGCGCGCGTGGCGGCCGGTGGACGCCGCAAGCGGCGCTCCTGGGCAGCGGCCGCCGCCGCGTGGGCTAGAAGCCCTCTTGATATCGCAGGGAAAGCACGCCCCGATCCGGCTCCACCTCTCGGATTGACAGTTCAGTTCTTGGGCGTTCTGCGAGTTGGCTCATCAACCTCGGCGCCGCGGCGACGGAAGAACGCCCGCGCAACGGAAAAGAGGGAAATGATCACTGCAAACCACGCCAGCAGCATCGCGACGTATGTCAGCCACCACCACGCCATTACGCTGACGTGATAGCCCTGAAGTTCTGCAACGAACGACCGGCGATTCCGCGCCGCAGTGCAGACGCCTGAGGTCTTGAGCTCGGCGCAATGCGCTTCCAATCGGGCGGCGCTCTTCCCATAGAGCGCTATCCATTGAGCGTACTCGCGGTCGGTGTGATGGACGAACCGGACTGCGGCCGTCAGCAAAAGGGCCGCAGGCAGCAAGACCACGAGTAGTTTTCCCCAACGACGCATAGCCGCTTGATGGCCACCATCAATGTCAATCGATAGAAAATAACGTCGCGGCTGAGCCGTCTTTTCGCTTTTCGTCCTGCAGCATGCCGCATCACGTCTTACGTTTCCGCGCGCGTGGCTTGTCGCTCCGGGCCGCCGCCTCGGCATGCTGCGTGCATTCGCTCGCTACGGTTTCACGGATGATCTGCGCCAGGCGCAGCGTGCCGGGCCCGGCATAGTCGCGATCGGCAAAAATCAGATAGAAGTCCACGAAGCGTTCGCCGCCTTCGCGCAGCGGCAACGGTTTCAGGATGCCAGCCGACAATTCCTCGCGGATTTTCTCCTCCGGAAACCAGGCGTAGCCGTAGCCGGCGCGCGCGGCGGCGATGGAGGTCGCCATATGGCTGACCGTCCATCGCTGCGTCGCTTCCATGGACGGAGGGGTCGCGCGCTTGGAGCCCGACTCGCGCACCAGCAGTTGGCGGTGCGCACGCAAGTCTTGAATCGTGAGCCGGCGGCCGAGGCGATGCAAGGGATGATCCGGATGCGCGGTAAGAATTACGCGCATGCGCATCAGGGACTCGCCCAGAAATCCCGGCGGAACCAACCCGGAAATCGCGAGATCGATCTGCCCCTGAATCAGCGCTTCCGGCGTGCCGCCTAGCACTGACTCAATAAGTTCGATGTGAGTGTGCGGGCTCTCTGCGCCGAAACGGTCCAGACACTGAAGCACCAGCCACGTCGGAAAGATGATCTCCATTGCCACGCGTATCTCGGCTTCCCATCCCGCCGACAGCGTGCGCGCCGCTGTTTCAAGACCGCTCGC
>Ga0153915_10003860_pt1 | contig 13781 bp, 12 predicted proteins | sample Opewatmetagenome_2_FD_107003 | JGI IMG/M metagenome (GOLD analysis project Ga0153915, IMG submission 107003) | Freshwater wetland microbial communities from Ohio, USA - Open water 3 Core 3 Depth 3 metaG | ecosystem: Environmental > Aquatic > Freshwater > Wetlands | place: USA: Ohio, Lake Erie... | reverse complement strand
CGCATTTCGAAAATAACCAGCCCAGCAACAGCCCATGCCTATTGAAGATGCAGCCAGATCCAGATAAGTAAGGGCAATAACGCAGTCCATGGGCGCGATCATGTTATTCTTTGCAGCGTGTGTAATAATTACGGCGGGCGCATCCCTCAGTATGACATCAACGCCCTGTTCCCATCTCATGACGGTCCTCTCCAGAAACAGTTCAGCGGCCAGCTTGGGATTATCTCTGATGATCGTTCTCATCCAATCTACCGTCAAGCCGGCCAGGTTGCGCAATTCGTCGCGATTGGCGAGGACAAGCCATTCAACGCTCTGTGAATTGTGGCCCGTGGGAGCAAACCTGGCTGTATCTATCAGTTTAGCCAGCTCTTCCCTGGATATGTTCTTTTTTTTAAATGCCCTGATTGACCGGCGGCCCTTTAAAAACTGATCGCATTGTTCGGATGTAATCTTGAGGTTCTTATCCATAGGCTGACATTTCTCCAGTTTTACAACCCTGTGATTCAGACTGCCTGTAGGGCATACAGCCACGCAATGGCCGCACCTGATGCACACTTGCTCCGCGTCGGCTGCCGGAGATGGATATCCCCCGTCTTTCATCTCGATAAGTTCGGAAGGACAGGCCTCGACGCAGATCCCATCCCTGTTGCATGTATTATGATCCACTTCAAAAATATTCATTCTTAAACTCCTTTTTATATTATTAAAAGTCAATGATGTCCGGTTAGGATCTTGCATCGGGAAAAGCCCGTGTCTTACTGCCTCGGAGGCGCTTTTTCATTCAAGGATTGTTCTGTTTTTCAAGGCTGTGTCCTGATATGGGGCATAACTGCGATGCCCTTTCATCAATTCTGTTATTTTATCGACATCATCGAGCATTTTCCCCGGATCAACAGGCGATCCTGGATATTCAATGATCCCGATCTTTGACAGGACCTGTTTAAAAAAATCAGGCCCATATCCCCTGTAAATATCCTTAAGCTCATTAAGGTATCTCCCTGCGCCCAATATCTGTCTCATGTGATCAGGATAATCTTCCAGATTTCCATCCAGGTTAAGAGAAGATGCCGTTATTGTCTTCCATGCGACCGGAGCAAGGTTTGCGCCCCTTGACAGTATGCCGTTAAGGCTCGGATGCTCAAGAAAATACGTTTCATCGCCGTCATATATCATAAAATCCATGCGTGATCTTACAGCCTTCCTGTAATTGTAAGACCTGTCAAGGGAACCCAAAAAGATAAGCCCTTTGATATTTTCTATAGAGACAAGCCCTTTGAGGATAGCGGTGCGGATATTCAATCTTTTCAGCGGTTGTTCCTTTCCCCTGATTAATGCAGGATCATTGATGATAATGAAAGGTTCCTCGACGAGGGAAGTTATTTTTTTATAATGATCATCAAGGCCGCGGTTGCTGTGGTAATAGAGGGGCGTGTCAACCCAGAAAACAGGTCCGGTATATTTCAACATCTCCAGCCTTTTTTTCATCAAAAGGAGGTTATTTTCAGTCTCCTCGATCGCCGGCCTGCTTATCCAGACAAGGACCGGCACCCGCGATTGAACTATCAGAAGCGTCTTATGAATAAGCTCTTCCCTCAGCTCCGGGCTGAGATTTGCGCCCTCTCCCATATAAGGTCCTGCGAGAAAAATTGCCTGCACATGGGGCAAAAGGCCTTTAATGTGCCTTTCCAGGCCCCTGTCGTCGATCCCCCCGTCCTTTGAAAGAGGGGTAACCAGGTCAACTATTAATCCCTTAGGTAGCTGCATGGCCGCCATTTAATTTAAAATCCTCTCTGCCCAGAAGATCATGAAGATGCAAAACGCCTTTCAACCTCGAATCCCTGTCCAGGACAACAAGATGCGTTATTTCATACAACTCCATCACGCCAAGCGCCTCAGCTGCGGAACTGTCTTCGTCAATGCTCTTCGGCGCTACAGTCATCACATCCTCCACCTTCATGGAGCGGATATCCTGATGTCTTATGAGCGCCCTTCTGAGATCCCCGTCAGTCAGTATCCCCAAAAGCCTGTTGTCGCCGTCAACGACGCTGGTGGCGCCAATGCCCTTGGAATCTATCTCCATAATCGCGTCTTTCACAAAAGATCCGGCTAAAACTACCGGCATATTGTCATTAGTGAACATAACCTCTTTTACCTTTGTGGCTAAGCGCTCTCCCAGGCTTCCTCCGGGGTGAAATCTCTTGAAATCCTTCTGGCTGAATTGCCTCAGTTTGATAAGCACAACGGCAAGGGCGTCGCCCATTGCAAGGGTCGCTGTGGTGCTGGTGGTCGGCACAAGCCCCATGGGGGCTGCCTCCCTTTCAACGCCTACATCGATTATGACATCGCTTACCTTTGCCATGGGGGAATTAAGCCCGCCCGTAAAGGATATTATCTTTGTGCCCATCTGTTTGATAATAGGCAGCAGTCTGTTTATCTCCTGGGTATTGCCGCTGTTTGAAATAGCAAGAACTATATCATCCCTGGTAACCATCCCGAGGTCCCCGTGAATGGCCTCTGCCGGATGCATAAAAAGGGACGGCGTTCCGGTGCTGTTCAGGGTTGCGGATATCTTTCTTCCAACGAGGCCCGACTTGCCCATGCCGGTCAATATCACCCTTCCCTTTGCCCTCAAGATCATCTTGACGGCGTCTTCAAATTCCGGTCCTACGCGATCCACCAGGTCCAAGATACCCTGTGCCTCTATTTTTAATACTTCCTTTACCTGTTCTATTACCGACATTGCTGAATTCTCGAAAAAAAATTAATAATTATAGTTCATCCGAAGACAGGTGTTTTCGAATGGACACCTTCTAACATTTTAGGACCGGCATCTCAAGAGTTAATTTCCTTTTTCAAAACTGCCGGTTTAGGTTGATATTTGCGCCCTAATATTATAGCCTTACAAAAAAACAGCAAACAACAGAGGATTAATAAATGAAGATAGATCAATTTCCAGAATATATACGCCCTTATTTAATTCCCGCGTCTGACGGCCGCATGTCCTACGCATGCCTGGGATGCGGCAAGGAATTCGGCATTGACCGGCTGTTATATACCTGTCCCGAGTGCGGCAGCGTGCTCCTGCTGGAAGACAACAATTTCAACAGATTCAAAAATATAAAAGGTGATCTGTGGAGGGATATCTTCGATTACCGCAGGATGCTTAACAATCAGTCACTGAAAGGGATATTCCGCTATTATGAATTTATTGCCCCCATGATCCCTCTGGACAGGATCATATATCTGGGGGAAGGACACACGCCTGTAGTCAAGGCTAACGACAGGCTCATGGAGCAGGCCGGGATAGAGTTTTATTTCAAGAATGACGGGATGAATCCCAGCGCCTCATTCAAGGACAGGGGGATGGCCTGCGCCCTCAGTTTCATCAACCATTTTGCAAAAGAGCAGAAAATTGACAAGGTGCTTGCCATATGCGCCTCTACCGGCGATACATCCGCATCAGCCGCGCTTTATTCGGCCTATGTGGGAGATTTTCTCAAGTCCGCCGTTCTCCTTCCCCGCGGCAAGGTCACCCCGCAGCAGCTGGCCCAACCCCTCGGCAGCGGCGCAAGGGTGCTTGAGATACAGGGGGTCTTTGATGACTGCATGAAGGTTGTAGAGTCTCTGGCTGACAATTATCATGTCGCGCTCCTTAATTCAAAGAACAGCTGGCGGATCCTCGGGCAGGAATCCTTTGCCTACGAGACAGCCCAGGATTTCGACTATCGGGTAAAGGACAAGGCCGTGATTGTGCCTATAGGCAACGCAGGCAATATAACGGCTGTCATGAACGGTTTTCTGAAATTCTATAAAGCGGGAATCATCTTTCATCTGCCCAAGATAATAGGCGTGCAGTCGGAGCACGCCGATCCTGTATACCGGTACTACCTCGAAAAAGACCCGAAAAAGCGCAAATTCATCCCTGTTAACGTTAAATCAAGCGTTGCCCAGGCGGCTATGATAGGAAATCCCGTATCCATCCCCAGGGTCATCAGGATAGCCGAAGAATATAACAAGCTGGCCGATGAGACAAAGGTCTTTGTGGTACAGGTCTCGGAACAGGAGATTATGGATTCCATGATAATCGCCAACAGGAATGGAAATATCGCCTGCACCCAGGGCGGAGAGTCCTTTGCCGGTCTGAAAAAGGCTGTTGCAGAAGGCATTATTAAAAAGGATGAGATTGCAGTGCTTGATTCGACCGCCCACATGTTGAAATTCCTTTCGTTTCAGGAGATGTATTTTAATGACGGGTTTGACCCTGTCTTTAATGTAACACCCAGGAAGGAATTGAAAAATGCGCCGCTATTTGTAAAATCAGAACGGCTGAAAAAATATCCGGAACCCGGCAAGCCCCTTGAAGGAGTGGACATGGCGAATTATGTCAATGAGATAAGTTCTGAGATAGCAGCAATATTAGGACTGGAAAAAAGATAAGATTCATCATGAACATCCTATTCCTTTGCACCGGCAATATAAGCAGGAGCTATCTCGCTGAGATGCTCCTGAAGCATGAACTGGCCCAAAACAATATCCGGGGAATTCAAACGGCATCGGCAGGCATACTGGATAATGAGGGGATGCCTGCCGATCCGGCGATGATCGATTATCTGGCGGAATTGGATATCCCGGCCGAAGATCATCTATCAAGGACTATAACTGAAAAGGATGTGGAATGGGCTGATCATATCTTTGTAATGGAAAACAGGCACAGGGAATATATCCATGAATACTGGCCTGATGCCGATTACAAGGTGGAACGGCTTGGAAAATATATTGCGCCGGACCAGGCAGAGGATGATATTATCGATCCCTATGGCAAGGCAAACTACTATTATCGTGTCGCTCAGTCACAGATTGCATCCGCGATAAAAACGCTTTTAAACAAGTTGACCAGGAAATAATCAAACATTCTTATCAATGATAGATATAGCTATGCTTAAATTAAAGTTTATAGTAGTTGACAAGACACGGGCGCCTTTTCTGAAAGAAGGGGAATCCTTTTATCTTGACCGTCTAAGAAGATACGTCCAGATGGAATGGGTTGAGGTCAAACCGGTAAGGATTACAAAAGGGGTTCATGAGGAAGAGGTAAAAAGGACGGAAGGCCGGGCCATCCTACAGAAGGTTGAGGCAGGCGACTATCTTATCGCGCTGGACCGGTCAGGACGGCAGTATGATTCAGAGGGTTTGGCAAATCGGTTAAAGGCCCTGGCAATTGATGTCAGGGGATCAGCATCTTTTACCGTCGGCGGGCCTCTCGGCTTATCAAAGGAGGTTCTTGAAAAGGCCGGCGCCGTCCTCTCCCTTTCAAAGATGACCCTCACCCATGAGATGAGCCGTCTGATTCTCCTGGAACAGGTTTACAGGGCCTTTACAATTATCCAGGGGGAGAAATACCATAAATAATCCGGGCGGAATGATGCCGCCGGACTTGGATATTAAGAGGATAAAACATCGTTTTCTCCAGGGGCCCTGTCCAGCGCGATCTTGATCTTGTTCTTAAGTTCGGTCAAATCAAAGGATTTTATGACATAGAAATCGGCGGCTATGGATTTAAGGTCCTCCTTGAAGGTATCATAGGCAGTGCATAATATAACCGGAAGGTCATAGAATTTATTTCTGATATCCTGCAAGAGATCAAGCCCGTTGTAATCGACCATCTTGATGTCAAGGACAACAAGGTCGGGCTCTTCATCCTCTATCTTTTCAAGGAGCCTATAACCGCTTTCAGCGGTAATCACCTCATATCCCGCCTCTGTCAATTCTTCTGAATATAGAAAACGAATGTGTTCTTCATCATCAACAATCAGTATTTTCGACATATTATGTTCTCCAGGATTGTTGTTAGTTTAATGGATTGCTTTCTTCCCCTGACGAATCAACTCAAATTGCAACACAAAGGTGTGAACATAAAAAAAAAGGAAACCTATATGTGGGGCTGATAATTTAGATACTTTTACCACGTTTTTATTAAAAGGGCAAATACAAATCATCAATTTCCGGTCGGAATCCTGAAAAAAACCGATTAACTTCATCCGGGCGCAGGAATGCCCTTACCAGTTCATTCTTACCTTTATGCCCCTGCTGTTAAGATAGGACTTTATCTCTTTTATGGTATAAGATCCGTAATGGGTCATTGAGGCTATTAAAGCTGCATCCGCCTTATCGTCTTTGAGGACATCGAAGAGATGCTCCGGCGTCCCTGCGCCTCCGGAGGCAATAACAGGTATATTCACATTTGATGAGATTAATCCGGTTAATGTCAGTTCATAACCGTCTTTTGTACCGTCGGCATCTATCGAATTGAGACATATCTCGCCTGCGCCCAGGGCCTCGCCTCTCCTGGCCCATTCAAGGGCGTCAATCCCCGTATAGGTCCTGCCTCCGTCAATCACCATCTCATATCCGCTTGGAATCTTATCCGTGACCCGCACCTTTTTAACATCCATCCCAAGCACTATGCATTGTCTGCCGAAGGCCTCTGCGCCTTCCGAGATAATCCCGGGGTTTCTGATCGCCGATGAATTAACGCTTACCTTCTCAGCCCCCGCCAGCAGGACCTGCCTCATATCTTCAATGGTTCTTATGCCCCCGCCTACGGAAAAGGGTATGAAGATCTTCTCAGCCACCTTTCTGACGGTCTCGATCATTATATCACGTCTTTCGTGGGACGCCGTAATATCATAAAAAACGATCTCGTCCGCGCCCTCCATGTAATATTGGGCGGCTGTCTCCACCGGGTCGCCTATATCCACATTGCCTTTAAACTTGATCCCCTTTGTCAGTCTCCCGTCGCGGACATCAAGACATGGAATGATTCTTTTACTCAACATAATCCCTGCCGTCCCATTCACAGAAATTGGCCAGGATCTTTAACCCGGGCGCCCCGCTTTTTTCAGGGTGAAATTGCATTGCCGCAAGATTTCCTGCCGCAAGGACAGAGGCGAACCTGGTTATGTAATCGGTCTCCCCCAGTATCTTCTCAGGGTCTTCGGGCGCCGGGCAATAGGAATGGACAAAATAGAATTCGCTGTCCCGGTCCACCCCCTGAAAAAGCGGATGATTTCTCTTTAACGCTATGGTGTTCCAGCCCATATGAGGCACCTTGAATCTTGCTGATCCCCGGGTGAACCTTATGACCTTCCCCTTTATTATGCCGAGGCATTTCGTATCGTTTTCCTCGCTCGTTTCCATGATAATCTGGGTCCCGAGACATATGCCAAGGATAGGTTTTTTAGTATTAAACGCCTCGATTATTGCCTGGTCGAGCCTCCGCTTCTTAAGGTCGGCCATAGCCTTGCCCGCAGCCCCGACCCCGGGGAAAACAATCCTCTCCGCGTTGATTATCCTCGAATAATCATCGGTTATTACCGAGTCTTTTCCAAGGTAATCCATCGCCCTTTTCACGCTTGTGAGATTGCCGGCGTTATAGTCTATTATTGCAATCATTATCTCAAACAATTCCCGGATGTTCTTTTATCTCTTCCTCTACCTTTTCAGTATCCGAAGAGTTGTATCTGGCAAGCATCTGGAGGTGAAAGAGGCTGTCAGGATCAATGCCGGTGAATTTTACGGCAACATCTCCGTGTTCGCTGCGGATAATTTCGCCCTCGATTTTAATGTTGACCTCGTTTTCCGACATCCCCAGCCTGATAGTTAATGAACACGGCGTTTCCGGCGTTAAATCTGCATGAATCTGCAACAGACAGCCTCCTATGCTGAGATTTGAAATCGTTTTCACATCATATGAATCCCCATTGACGTAAAGCGTCCCATTCATATTAAGAGCAAATCGCGTAAACCTGCGCTTTTCACTTTCCATATTCAAACCTCCGTTCATGTATTGATTTTATGTCTGTTTTCTCTCTCCAGTGAAAAAATTCGCTTTCTATTATGCCGGATAATCAATTTTTTACAAGATTTTTATATATCATGCCTCCTCCGGAAGGACTTCCTCAGCCTTTTTCTTTTTATCCCCGGTTACCATCTTGAAAAACAGCGGTACAAAAAAGACGCCTACAAAAGTGGCGATAAACATCCCTCCAACGACGCCGGTCCCTATGGAATGACGGCTTGCCGCCCCGGCGCCTGTCGCCAGCGCAAGGGGCAAGGTGCCGAGGATAAAGGAGATGGATGTCATGATTATGGGACGCAGCCTGATCTTCGCGGCCTCAACTGCCGCGTCAAAGACCGACATCCCATCCTTATGCATCTTTGACGCGAATTCAACGATCAGGATCGCGTTCTTGGCGGAAAGCCCTATCAGGACAAGGAGGCTGATCTGAAAATATATGTCATTGGAAAGTCCCCTCATCCATAGCGTCATTATTGCGCCGAAAAGCCCGAAGGGCACAACCATGATGATGGAGAGAGGCAGTGACCACTTCTCATACAGTGCGGCAAGAATAAGAAAGACCATGACTATGCCGAATGCGAAGGCAATCATCGATGTGTTGCCGGCCTTTTTCTCCTGAAAGGACATCCCGCTCCATGCATAGCCGTAATCGGAAGGCAATACCTCTGCGGCAACCTCCTCCATGGCCGTCATTACCTCGCCGGAGCTGTAGCCGGAGGCAGCAGAACCGGTTACATATGCCGACGGGAAGACGTTGAACCTGCTGACCTGTTCAGGTCCTGTTATATATTTCACAGTCATAAGGCTGCTCAAAGGGATCATGCTGTTAGTGGTTGAAGACCTCACATAGACCTTGCCGATCTCATCAGGTGAAGACCTGTATGCGGCCTCCGCCTGGAGCTGCACCTTAAAGGTGCGTCCCGATTTGTTGAAATCATTGACATACAGCGTGCCGAAGGTGCTCTGCATGGCGTTGAATATATCTCCGATTGCAACCCCATAAACCTTGGCCTTGTCCCTGTCCACATCCATGAAAAGCTGCGGCACATTGGCGCTGTATGAAGTGGAGACAGTGGAAAGCTCAGGACGCTTGGACGCAGCCGCAACAAACTTCTGTGTGACTTCCGCCAGTTGTCTGGCGTCCCCTTCCCCCCTGTTCTGGACATACATTTCAAAACCGCCTGTAACACCTAACCCCTGTATCCCTGCAGGGCTGAAAGCTATCACCCTGCCCTCCTTGAAGACAGAGGACTCCCCCATAAAACGAAGGACCTGCTTGTCCACCTTCGAATCCGCCGTCTTGCGTTCATCCCATGGGACAAGTTCAAAAAAGACCGTGGCGGCGCTGGTCTTCATTCCTCCTCCAATCATATCCAGGCCGTTAATGGCCACTGCCTTCTTTATTAAGGGGTTCTTCCTGGCGTTCTCCACGACCTTGTCGGAAAGGACGCTTGTGCGGTCGAGCGAGGCGGCATCCGGAAGGGTGATGGAGCCTATAAACATCCCCTGGTCTTCCGTAGGAAGATAGCTGGTGGGGATCACATTAAAGAGCTTATAGGTGATAAACACCATTGCGACAACAATCACTATAGAGAGTACGGCGCGCTTAAGCGCAAAGACAACGCCGACCGTATAAGTCTTCTTTACCCAATCAAAGGCCTTGTTAAAGAGCCTGAAAAAACCGTGATGCATCTTCTGGGAAGGATGGAGGAGCACGGCGCACAGGGCGGGGCTCAGGGTGAGTGCGACAAACCCGGAGATGGTAACCGACATGGCGATGGTTATGGCAAACTGTTTATACAACTGGCCCGTCATGCCCCCCAGGAAGGCGACAGGCACAAAGACCGCGCAGAGGACCACGACTATGGCGATGATCGGCCCCGAGACCTGGTCCATGGCCTTTTTTGCCGATTCCTTAGGGGAAAGGTTCTCCTCGGACATGATGCGCTCCACATTTTCAAGGACGACAATGGCATCGTCCACGACGATCCCTATGGAAAGGATCAGGCCTAGAAGCGTCAGGGTATTTATGGAAAATCCCAGCAGGTACATCCCTGCAAAACACCCTATGAGCGACACCGGAACCGACAGACAGGGTATAAGGGTCGCCCTCCAGTTCTGCAGAAAGATATATACCACCAGAAACACGAGGATCATCGCTATGGCCAGGGTCTTTAAAATCTCCTGGATGGACTGGCGCACATAGGTCGTGTTATCAATAACCACCTTGCACTCAATGCCCTTGGGAAAGAACTTGGACAGCTCTTCTATTGCATTTTTTACCGATGACGTAACATTAAGGGCGTTTGCCCCCGGCTGCATATAGATCCCTATGCCGACCATTTGCTTGCCGTCGGCCTTGGAAACCACATCATAACCGGACGGTCCGAGCTCAACAGTGGCGACATCCTTGAGGCGCAGTATAGATCCGTCAGGATTGGCACGGACAATTATGTTTTCAAACTCGCTGACCTCCGTGAGCCGGCCCTTGGTGGTCACGGTATAGGTCAGCTCCACCGGCTTGTCGCTGGGCATGGCCCCGACCTTGCCGGCCGTAAACTGGGCATTCTGTTCCTGGAGGACATTGGAAATATCCGTAGCAGTAAGATTAAGCTCTTTCAACCGGTCGGGTTTTATCCAGATCCTCATGGAATAATCCGCGAGCCCGAAGATCGATGCGTCTCCCACCCCGTCGATGCGCTTCAATTCATCAATGATGTTTACTGTGGCGTAATTGTTAAGTTCAAGCATGCTGTAGCTGTCATCAGGCGAGGATAATTCCAGCATCATAAGGATTGACGATGTGCTTTTTCTGACGGTTATCCCCTGATTTTTCACTTCCTGGGGCATCTTGGGCATGACCTGCTGCACCCTGTTGTTGACATTTATGGTTGCCTGTTCAGGATCTGTCCCTGTCTCAAAGGTGACGGTAAAGCTGGCGCTCCCCGAACTTGAGCTTGAGGAGAGCAGATAAAGCATTCCATCCACGCCGTTGATCTGCTCTTCTATAGGCGCCGCAACTGTCTGCTGGAGCACTTCTGCCGATGCGCCGGGGTAGGTAGCGGAAATCGTTACTGTGGGAGGCGTAATGTCGGGGTATTGGGCCACAGCCAGGTTAAACAATGCCGCAAGCCCTGCTATGGTTATTATGATTGACAGAACTGTGGCAAATATAGGCCTGTCTATAAAAAATCGTGATATCATGTCAATGCCTCCCTGTTATTGCTTGGAGGCGGCAGGCGCCCCGGATGTCGCTTGGACAGCGGATGTCTCAGGGGTCTCAACTGTCCCGGCCGTTGCACCTGTATAAGGCACCGTCTTCACCTGCGTCCCCGGTTGTATTTTAATAGTACCGTCAACCGCCACGATATCGCCGCTTGAAAGGCCGCTCTTAATAATCCAGTTATCGCCGACCCAATCGCCTGTCTCAACCATCCGCTGTTCTACCTTGCCTTCGCCGTTTATAACATAGACATAATGTCCGGCCTGGCTCTGTTGCATTGCACGCTGGGGCACAAGGATGGTATTGGGACGCACTGCCCCCTTCATGGTAACCCGGACAAACTGATTCGGGACCAGGATTGAATCCGGATTGGCAAATTCAGCCCTGCTCTGGATGGTCCCTGTCTGGGAATCAACCAGGGTGTCCCTGTAATTCAGTTTACCCATTATCGGATATGTGCTCCCGTCTGAGAGGGTCAGCTCTACATTGAACATGCCTTCCTCAGGGACTATTATTGTCTTTTCATCCATTGCCCTCTTCATGGTCAGATATTCCGTATCGGATGTGCTGTAATTGACATAAATGGGATCGACCTGATGGATCTTTGTGAGGAGGCTGTCGGAACCTGCCGATACCAGGCTCCCTTCCTGCTTTAACGTCTTTCCTGTAATACCGGAGATAGGCGCGGTTATCCTGGTGTAACTGAGGTTGATCTCTGCCTGCTGCAGAGACGCATTAGCCGATTCAAGGGCGGCCACAGCCTCTTCCTTGGAGGAGAGTGCATCATCATATTCCTTCTGCGCCACCGCCTTTTCAGCGAGGAGGGGCTTGAGCCTTTCTATATCGCGATCGGCCTTGTTAACGGATGCCTGCCGTTGTGTGACCATGGCCTTTGCCTGGTCAACCGCGGTCTGAAAAGGCGTTGGGTCTATCTGAAACAACAGGTCTCCCTTTTTCACTACATTGCCTTCAACGTATGTCCGTTTTAACAGGGTCCCGGTTACCTGCGCCCTCACCTCAACCTCCCTGTAGCTTTCCGTCTTTCCGGTTGTCTCTACGGTTACAGGCACTGATTCGGAAGCAACCGTAATCACAGATACCTCTGTCGCCGGCTGTCCGGCCATGCCTGACTTTGCAGCCTGCCCATTGGATTCTTCCTTTTTGCCGCAACCCGAAAAGGCCAGTGTTATTATGGCAAAAGTAATAAAAATAAAAAAACGGTTAAAGCCCGTATGACCACTCTGTATTGCCTTCATAAAAATACTCCTCCGAGATTGATCTATGCTTTAAATAATACTCCGGCTCAGCCTATTTTTGAGTTTGAGATAAATTTTAATCTTTCAGATTCATATTCTGAAAAAACCGTAGGTTGCGCTGGATGGAACATCGAATATATATCGGCATATCTATTAAAGTTAATTAAAAATATCAATAGAATTCATGTATCTAAACAATTTCCATATATTCCACATAATCCTTTTAATAGAATAGTTTTAGCTGTTAAATGTTTTCCGTTGACATTAACACCCTGCTTTACTAGGCTTATCAATGCTTTTATCAAAAATCCGCACAATCAGTTAAGCATTATTGCTTCATCATAAATATCCTGCATTTCTTGGATACGAAAAACTTGAACGCTATAGTATGGTTTTAAGGATCATCTGTTAACCCGTCAGCCTAACCTTTTTTCCCCTTTTTGTTTTCAAACTGTAATTTCATTGAACGACACAACTCAAGGTTTCCACAATATTTTAACAGAGAGCAAAATTGTCAGAAAACAAAATATTTTATGCCCACTCCAAAGAAGGAAAACCCCCATCAGAATGGCAACCTCGCGAAGACCATTTCAAAAACGTTGCTGGAATGACAACGAGTTTTCCAAAAGAATTCAGGATAAAAATAGGAAACAAATTCAATGCAAAAATAAAAAGGAGGTGACTTTAGATTATGGGTGAAAATTATGAGATCAAGATGGAAGTATCGGGAAAAACCGCTATGTGGGCTAGACCGGATACTGGTGCTACTCCTGTGAGTTATCCAGTTCCACCATGGTCGGCAGCAAAAGGAATCTTTGAATCAATCATGCGTTTGAAGAATACTATAATTATCCCCACTGAGGTTGAAATCTGTGCACCCATTATTTATCACGACTACACAACAAATTATGGCGGTCCAGAAAGAAAATCGGAGCAGATAAGTAAGAATACTGCCTTCCAGCACAAAGCAACTGTATTGATTAATGTATACTATCGTTTATACGCAAGAATCGAGAATTTCAAATACATTCCGAAAAATCTTGCAGAGGCCTCGTTTCTTGCGGGGATTAATTCACGGCATTATTGTCAGGAGGCTTTCTATCGTCGGATACAGACCGGAAGGTTCCACGATACACCTTGTCTCGGATGGAGGGAGTTTGTCCCTGACTATATTGGCTCCTTTCGTAGTAATACTGGCGTTGAAACCACCTACAATGAAGAATTAGCATCCTTTTTGTATTGCGTATTCGACTCGGAAACCGGTGTCCGTAATCCAAAGTATGTACAAAATACAACTGGACGGCGGATTAAAAATGGGAGGCTCCAATATGCTGAATGAATGGATAGACATCCACTTAATTCTTAAACAAATGAACTGTGATTTTGGTGAATCACATCCTTACTTTAAACAATGTCCGAATAAAAGAGGATTCATGGTTTATAT
>Ga0153915_10003859_pt1 | contig 13786 bp, 12 predicted proteins | sample Opewatmetagenome_2_FD_107003 | JGI IMG/M metagenome (GOLD analysis project Ga0153915, IMG submission 107003) | Freshwater wetland microbial communities from Ohio, USA - Open water 3 Core 3 Depth 3 metaG | ecosystem: Environmental > Aquatic > Freshwater > Wetlands | place: USA: Ohio, Lake Erie... | reverse complement strand
TCCAATGCAGGTGTATGGACGCACTCCACCTAACGTGGTAAAACGCACGAAACCATGCTCGTCCACCTGGGTGACCATAACGCCTATTTCGTCAATATGTGCTGCCAGCATGAGCTTGATGCCATCTGGTCCACCATTTCCCTTCCTGGCGATCAGGTTGCCCAAGGCGTCTATGCGCTGCTCATCAGTATATGGCTCGATTTCCGCCTGTACCACAGAACGGATTTGGCCTTCGTATCCCGAAGGACCGGTGCTTTCGACCAGCTTTTGGATCAAAGGTTTCATGCGCGCTCCTTTGCATCGGCTATGATATTCTTGTTCAGTTTATTTCCCCATCGGACCAGACGGGCATCCATCATCTTTCACCTGCCAAGACCTGCGGAGTCAGGTTGAATAAGGCGGCAGCTACCAAATTATAGGTGTGTTGCCAGTCGGACAGGCGAGCGATGGAGGCTGCGCTGTGGTGATATCGCCCAGGCACCGAGACGGAAACGCTTGGGATCCCTTCCCGCTGCTTGTGCACGGCTCCCGCATCCGTTCCACCCCCTCCGGGTTGGCGGAATTGGTATGGGATCCTGTATGCCTCAGCGATTTCAACCAGGTAATGTATCAGGCGCGGATCAGACAAGGTGCTGGAATCAGCCACGTAGATTGCCGGCCCCGCTCCAAGGCGGGTGTTATAGATCACATTCTCGTCAACATCCCAGGCTGGCAGGTCGTAAGCCGGTGTGGAATCGAGGACAAAAGCCAGGTCTGGGTTAAAAGCATAAGCAGCTACACGCGCCCCTCTCAACCCGATCTCCTCTTGAACAGTAAACGCAGCTTGCAGGTCGATCTGAGGTGGGGCATGTTTTATCAGCTCGATCAACGTCGCCACTCCCAGTCGATCATCCAAAGCCTTGCCCCTCAGGCTGGGACCATGCTGGATGAATTTAGTTGAAAACGTGGCCCTATCACCTACTTTTACCTTGCTGGTGCCAGGACCAACATCGAGTCGCAAGTCGTCCACAGAGAAGGGTTTCTTGCGCTCTTCAGCGTCAGTGAGGTGAATGGGTTTGATGCCAATCACTCCAGGGATATGATCCTTGGAAATCCACATCACCTTAGCAATCAAGTCAGCAGCAGAAAGCCCACCTACAGTGGCAAAGCGATAAATCCCCTCGCCTTCGTCGTTTGTGACCATCAATCCTACTTCGTCCATGTGCGCGGCTAGCATCACCCGCAACGAAGGATCTCCAGAACCACGCTTGTTGACGAGTACATTTCCCAGCGCATCCACTTTTACTTCATCTGCGTGCGGACGGACCTCTTCCAATACGATTTTGCGCACCTCACCTTCATCTCCGGAAACTGCGCAGGCATTTGAGAGCCGCTCCAGCAACCTGACCTGGTCATCCCTAATCTGTGAAATGTTAAATTCTTTAGTCATGATCGCCATGGTCAATCATCCCAGGTTAGTTTTTGCATGAAGTTCTCGTCCAATTGGGCGATAAACTCTGCCAGTAATCTCCCCGCTCGAGTAATATCTTTTAAGACCACCATCTCCACCGGGGAATGCATATAACGCAGCGGTATGCCTATCACCATATTAGGGATGCCTTCTGCAGTTACCTGCATGGCAAAAGTATCGGTGCCTGTGTGGCTCGGCGCTGGCTCAAAATTGAAAGGGATGTCCAGCCGTTCAGCCAGCTCTTTTATCGTGTTATACAGGAATGGATGCATATTGGGTCCCCACACCAAAGAGAGACCCTTTCCCAGCGGGACGGTCAGGTGACCGGGGCTGCCGGGACTGCTGGCGAAGGTCACATCGAGGGCTATCGCCAGGCTTGGGTGAAGTTGGAATGCAGAAGTATAAGCACCGCCGAGCGAAACTTCTTCTTGAACAGTGGCCACAGCCCACACATCCCAAACATGGGCGCGTGTACGCAACAGCTCCAGGCAGTGAGTCAGCGCAGCAATTGCTGCACGGTCATCCAAAGTATGACCCACGATTGTCTCTCCTGCAAGTTCGATGGGAGCTTGGGCAAACGAAACCAGGTCTCCCACCCGCACCAGATCGGTCACCTCTTCCGGCAGTAAACCGACGTCCACCAGGAAATACTCCAGTGGTACAACTCCAGTCTGAATATTGGAAGGCAGTAGCCGGGCTGGCGTCGCTACAACCATACCTGGTAAGTCGTGGCGCCCGTGCACGGTCACCATCTGACCCGGCAAGATACGCGCGTCGATCCCTCCGATGGAGGTGAGGCGCAGGAAACCGTCGACGATTGCACTCACCATCAATCCGATGGCATCCATATGCGCTGCCACCAAAATGCTTTGTCGTGGTTCAGGGCCTGTACCACGCTGAAAGCCATGCAAGCTGCCTAGCTTGCTGACGCTCAATTCGTCGGTGAGAGGTCGCCATACCTTTTCAACCAACGGACGTACAGCTGATTCATATCCCGATAGGCCTGGTGCAGAGATTAATTCTTTGAGGAAGTTAGCTGTGTCTGTCATGTTTTATTCGAAGGATAAGAACGATGATTTTGGTCCCATACCTCTAGGGGTGTGGCTTGGGTCCTCCACCTTGTTCAGTTGGGGTTGGGGTCAAAGAGGGTTCTATGGTTGGACTGGGCGTAGGCGTGCTTGTCGACGTGGAGGTTGAGGTGCTGGTAAGCGTGGCGGTGGAGGTCATGGTTGGTGAGGGGATGGGTGTATTGGTAGATGTGGGAGGTGGCAGGAAAGGAGTATTGGAAGGTGTGGGCGTAGTACTGGTTGTGGGAGTGGGCGTTATCGTCGGCGTATTGGTGATTGTTGCCGTCGTGGTTGTCGTCGGTGTTTGACTGGGCGTGGCTGTACCCGCTGTAGGATAAAGCGTGGAGGTAGGTGTCGGCGTAGCAAATACCACAGGCGTGAAGGATGCTGCCAGAGTAGGTGTGCCCGAAACTGGACCAGTCCTCCCAGGTGCCAGGAGAGCACCCACCACTCCTGCGCAGTAACAAGGGATTGTTGCCAAGATCACGGCGATAAATACCCTACGCAACCGGGAGCGGGCAAACGGGTCAGATGTCATGATTTCGACCTAGTGCGGGTAAGATGATAACACCAAGTGAATAAAATAGCAATCAAGGCACCGACCAGCCATGGATCACCACCCAGCCTGCGGTACAATGGTCAGGTGCTATGGGTCTATCTATCACCTCACTTTGATGATGTTGCTCTATCCTGTGGCGGTCTGATTTGGGAACAGGTACAGGCTGGTGATACTGTCAGTATATGGACGGTTTGTGCTGGCGCTCCAACTGCTGGCGACTTTTCACCTTTCGCCCTGGAGCTGCATTCACGCTGGGAAACGGGCCCCAAAGCTACGGCTAAGCGCAAACAGGAGGACCTGAGATCTTGTCGGCATCTCGGCGCGCGAAGGCACTATTTCAACCTGCTCGATTGTATATACCGTCGCCACCCTGAGACGGGCGAGTTCTTGTATGCTTCTGAAGCAGCATTAAACGGTTCCCTGCATCCTGGAGATAATAAAACGATATCCGCATTACAGGCAGATTTGGAACGCTCTATTAAGGCCAACATGAATGTTGTCTGCCCATTGGCGATTGGGAACCACGTCGATCACCAGCTGACGCGGATTGCACTGGAACGGATGGGATATCCTGCCTGGTATTACCCCGATTACCCCTATGTGGAGCACCACCCAGCACGAGTTAAGAAAATGAAGCAGGAAGGGTGGGTAAGCAGGCTATTCCCGGTCTCTCGCCATGGATTATTTGCCTGGCAAGATTCAATCGCAGCTCATGGCTCGCAAATCAGCACATTTTGGTCAAATGAGGATGAAATGCGGCAGGCGGTCGAAACCTATTGGGGCAGGCAGCATGCGATACGTTTATGGCGAATGCCCGAGGCCTGACGATTCCTCGAAAATTCATCTTGCGTTTCCATGGGATATGTGCTAAAATCACGCCGCGGTAGTTGGGAAATTGGGTTTCCCTTCTTACCGCATGCTTTTCATAAGGGGCAGCCCAGGTTCATCGCCAGCTTCCCAATTTACTGCAAAGAATCGCTCCTTTGGAGTGGTTCTTTCATCTTTATAGACAGGATAGAAAGATGCCTCCCTCATTCTTGACCAAGCAAGGTTACCAGAAACTGCAGGATGAGCTGGAATACTTGCGAACCATAAAACGCCATGAAGTTGCCGAGCGCTTACATGAGGCAATGGAAGGCGGAGAGTTAATTGAAGATGCCGAGTACGAAGCAGCCAAGAACGAGCAGGCTTTCGTTGAAGGGCGTATCCAGGAGCTTGAAATGCTCCTGGCAAACGCGCGCGTAATCGAAGATACTGCCAAAGAAGACCATGTACAGGTCGGCTCAACGGTAACCATCCGTGAAGATGACAACCCGGAGGAAACCTATACTATTGTAGGTCCGGCAGAGGCCTCACCTCGAGATGGTCGCATATCAAACGAATCACCGTTAGGAAGGGCGTTGATGGACCACCATCCCGGCGATGTTGTACGTGTTGATGCGCCAGGTGGATCCTTTACCGTCAGTCTCATTAAGGTGGAGTAATAAAGGGGCTAATTTCACGCCCCGCGCATGGATTCCTTGCGCGGGGCGTTTGCTTAAATAATCTACGAATTGTGTGATTGTAAAATATGCCCGGAGTATAACTTATGAGGAATGAACTGACCACCCTAGAGAGGAACCGTTTGGAGAAGTTGGAACGGTTGCGACTCAATGGCATTGAGCCGTACCCAACTCGGACCATTCGCACACATACCAGCCAGGCAGCCAGTCGGGCGTTCGAAGAATCAGAAGCCAAGGCTGCTGCCCAAGATGGTCAACCGCAGCCTGTCAGGGTGTCTCTAGCTGGCAGGATACGCTCCATGCGCCCGATGGGTAAGATAACCTTCACCCATATTGAGGATGGCACCGGACGCATCCAGCTTTTCTTCCGGGCTAACGAAATCGGGCAAGAACAGCTTGACTTGTTCAACCGTGAGTTTGACCTGGGTGACTTCGTTCAGGCCACTGGCGAGATGTTCCGCACTCGCTCGGGTGAGATCTCCCTGCACGTCCAATCCTTCCAAATGCTGGCAAAGGCCATCACCCCCTTGCCGTCTGCTAAAGACGAAGTGGTAGATGGGCAGACTGTCCGCCACTCGATTCTTTCCGACCCGGAGACACGTTATCGCCAACGCTATGCAGACCTGGCAGTGAATCCCGAAGTCCGCCAGCTCTTCCAGACCCGCACTGCCATCATCAGCGCATTACGTCTCTTCCTGGACGGCCAGGGCTTTTTGGAAGTGGAGACCCCTATCTTACAGCCTTTGTACGGCGGGGCGGCTGCCCAACCCTTTATCACCCATCATAACCAGCTACACCAGGATTTATATTTGCGTATCTCATTTGAGTTATATCTGAAACGCCTGCTGGTCGGTGGCTACGAACGTGTGTATGAGATCGGGCGCGACTTCCGCAATGAGGGCGTCTCATTCAAACACAATCCTGAGTTCACGCAGCTGGAGTTTTATTGGGCCTACGCTGACTATTTGCAGGTCATGGAAATGACTGAGCAGATGCTCGCCTTCGTCTGCGATCGCGTAATAGGTAGTCGGAAAATCACCTATAACGGTCAGGAGCTTAATTTTGATGTCCCATGGCCGCGATTGGAGCTGCGCCAGGGATTGTTTAACACCTCCGGGATCGATATATCTTTGTATCCGACTGCGAAAAGCCTGGCAGATGCCATGCATGCACGCGGCATAGAACCCAAACCCGGAGAAACGCGGGGTAAGCTGATCGACCAGTTGCTGGCCGATTTCCTCGAACCGACGCTCATCCAGCCCACTTTTCTATATGATTATCCCCGTGATGTATCGCCCCTGGCCAAGAGTAAACCCGGTGACCCACTGACCGTGGAGCGCTTCGAAGCTTATGCAGCTGGCTTCGAATTATGCAATGCCTTTACCGAGCTGAACGACCCGCTCGACCAGGAGCAGCGCTTCCTGGAAATGGGGCGCGATTATGCCGCCGAAGACGAGGAGCGCCACCCCATGGACGAGGATTACCTGCGCGCCATGCGCTACGGCATGCCTCCCGCTGGTGGCTTCGGTATGGGCGTCGACCGCCTGATCATGGTGCTCACCGATCACCCCAACATCCGCGAGGTGATCCTGTTCCCGCCCCTGCGTACGCGAGAAGAGTGAATTTCAGCTAAAATAGAACTGGCGACCTCCACATCGCCAGTTTTACTTTATACTAGGTACCGGTCAGCACCCCATTCCACAAACTATATGTTAAGAATTTCCTGGGTGATTCAATGATCGTCAAAGAGATACAGTCAAAATCTATCCTTTCGAAATCCCAAGTTTACCCATACGTCATCAATCCCTATGTGGGCTGCCAGCATAATTGCTCGTATTGCTATGCTCGTTTTATGAAAAGATTCACCGGGCATCGTGAACCCTGGGGGCAATTTGTCGATGTTAAGATAAATGCTCCCGATTTGCTCAAGCTGGAAATCGGCAAGAAAAGGACCGGCAGGGTGTGGATCAGCGGAGTTTGTGACCCATACCAACCGCTGGAGGGGAGATACCGGCTCACCCGGCAATGCCTGGAAATATTGGTGCGCAATCACTGGCCGGTGGTCGTCCAGACTCGATCGCCATTAGTTCTGCGCGATGTAGACCTATTGAAAGAAGGCAGGGATGTTGATGTCGGTTTAAGTATCACTACAACCGATGATGAGATCAGAAAAGTATTTGAGCCTAATGCTCCGCCCGTCGCAGCCCGGGTCAAGGCACTAGATGACCTGCATCAGGCGGGGATAAGGACCTATGCCATGATTGCCCCGATCCTACCCGGGGCGGAAAATCTTGCAGAGACCCTCGATGGAAAAGTTGACTATGTGATTCTGGACCGCATGAACTATCACTACGCAGATTGGGTGTACCGGAAATATGGGTTGGAAGATAAATTAACCGATGAGTATTTTGACCAGACTGGGCAGATACTCACCTCAGCTTTTACCAAATTGGGCCTCATAAGTTGAAGTGTTGGAGAGCATAAAGTACTGGTGGCATGCTCGACACGCTAAGAGGTCCATTGATGATTTTCTCATCACTCACAACCAGAGCAATAGTTAGGTAGCTGTCATGTCTAAACGCCGTCGATTGGCGCGCGAACGACTAGAGATTTACGTGGTGCATCTCCTGCTGGCATACCGGCGGCTCACTTTAATTGTGGCCTTACTCATGCTGACCTACGCCACTGCCCTCCTGTTCATCAAGCCGCTCTTAGGCATTATGAGCTTGCTGCCGGCCCTTTATCTGCTTCTGCTCAGCAATTCATACGAAATTACCCTCCATACTGCGCGCCTGGTCGCTTGGATCGCCACGCTGTGGAGGGAAGAAGATTAATCCCCCAACATCTAGCTTCATACTAAAGGCTTCTCAAGTCTCAAGGATACCTCTGGTTTAGCTCGAGAAAATCTTCAGATTTAGTTTGTATACTGAGAATAAACCAACAATAAAAGGAGATTCTCATGTACACCAAACTTAAACTCACCATACCGCTGCTTTTCCTGCTTACAAGCTTCCTGACTGCCTGTGGCACCCGGGCGAAATTCGTCGCGCCTGAGATTGAGCCGCCAACTGACCTCATCCCTGGCTATGTGCCGGAAGGGTTTAAGCTCATCTCCGGGTTTGAGCTCCCCGGAGAACTCACTTCCCTGCTATTCTCCACCGAGGATGGATCCAGCTTTCTTGGTCGTCGGGTGAGAGGCATTCCCTTCTTCAAAATGAAAGGCCCCGCTGGGAACGTCATCCAGGGAATTTATTATCAAGGCAAAGATCATCGCCTCCTGATCACGAAATCGTATTTCCCAAATGGAGATATGGATCAATGGCTGAAAGAATATGATGCAGCACAGCCTGAGCATTGTGGCTGCGAGTGCGATAATCTCCCGTACTTGGATGCCAGGCTGTTCCAGGAACGCATTAACAAGCTCCAGGAAATCCGAACCATCGATGGCATCCGAGTAGTGATCTTCCAGGGGCCGCAGGCTTGGACCGCCTTTTTCGTGCGCGGTGATTACCTGCTATCGGTTGAGAGTGGACTTTCACTCAAGGAGAACCTTAAAATCGTTGCCAGCCTGCTAAAAGGATAAATCCAATGTCGCAGTGCATGCCTCATGACATGCACTGCGACATTTTACTGAATGTGAACATCTATGCATACTTTTACCCCTGAAGGTAAAATTAATATCTATCTTTTTACAGATGTCTGGTAAGGGGTGAATAATGACTAAGATCCTGGTGATCGACGACGAAGCCAATATCTTGCGGCTGGTCAGGGATTATCTGGAACAGGCCGGCTACCGCGTTTTAACGGCTTTAAACGCCGAAACTGGTTTGCATGTGCTGCGTTGCGAGACGCCGGACCTGCTTGTGCTTGATCTAGGCCTTCCCGACCGGGACGGGTGGGATCTAACCCGCCTGATTCGTTTCGACCGGCAACTGTCAGACACTCCTATCATTATGCTCACCGCCCGCGTGGATGACAGCGATAGGATTATCGGTCTGGAGCTGGGCGCGGATGATTACATCACCAAACCTTTCAATCCCCGTGAAGTCGTTGCCCGTGTGCGTGCTGTGCTCAGACGGACGAATGCAGTTAAATTATCCCCCAGCAAGCGTATCTCTATGGGTGATCTGTCTCTTGATTTGGGTGAGCATACATTGACAGTGCGGGGTGTGCAGGTAAACCTGACCCCCACAGAGTTCGAGCTGCTCTCTCTCTTCATGGAAAATCCAGGACACACCTACACCCGGGAAGAACTGCTCGAGAAGACCTTGGGGTATTCCTATGAAGGCACCGGCCGGACGTTGGATTCTCATGTCCGCAATTTACGTCATAAGATCGAGCCCGATCCGCTTAACCCAATCTATATCGAGACCGTTCACCGGATTGGATACCGCTTCACAAAAGGTGGTGGTGGGAAAAATGAATAAATTACGCACGCGCTTTGGTCTCGCTTTGAGCCTCGTCCTGATCATTGCCACTTTCCTCCCCGTACTTATTTCTTATTTATTAATCACCTCTGGTTTGGTCGAAGTGACCTACATATCAGCGTCGCAAGATGTGAAGCAGGTAAGCAGGATTGTCGAAACGCCCATCGCCACTCCTTCAGCGATATTCAAGATGACACAGCTTCCCTGGACGATTGATAGGACGGGTGAGGCTGGGTTATTAACCATTTCGCGCATTGATTCAATCACAGGAGAGCGAAATCCTATCCTTTCCTATGATCCGGCACTTGGCCGTTGGATCGCCAAGATACCAGCTGATGCCCAAAGAGTGATCTTATCCTCGCCAGTGATGAAGTTTAGGATAGATTTGCCTGCCTGGCTGGCATTGGGCTCGTTGCCCTTATTAAGTCTGCTTATCGGCGTTCTGTTGAGTATTTGGATGAGTCGCAGCGTGACTCGCCCAGTCTCCCAGCTTTCCCAGGCAGTACACGCTGTCGGTCAGCGTGACCTTGGTTATCGCGTGACTACCGAAGGTAGCATGGAGTTACAGGAGTTAGCGCAGTCATTCAACCAGATGGCAGAAAAATTACAACGTGCTGAACTCACCCGTCACAACCTGATGGCTGATATAGCCCACGAGCTCCGTACACCATTGTCAGTATTGGAAGGCAACCTGCGTGCTATGCTGGATGGCGTCCACGAGAAAAACGAGGAAGAAATCGCCCTTCTATACGAACAAACCCATCATTTGAAACGCTTGGTCGATGATCTACGCGAGCTTTCCCTGGCTGAAACGGACCAGTTGTCGCTGAACCGCAAGCAGGTTGACCTGGCCCAACTGGTGAAAGATACTATTGCTTATTTCGATGTATTCGCCCACGAACATGGCATACAAATGATCGCGGAATTAGACTCACCTCTCATTCACCCCAACCTTGACGACCTTCGGATGAGACAGGTCTTGCACAACCTGCTGTCCAATGCCATCCGGTATACACCCCAGGGAGGCACCGTGCTAGTTTCTGCGAGCATTTTATCGGACATAAACGCATTCGAGATTTCGATATCAGATACTGGCACAGGTATATCGCCGGAAGATTTACTTTATATTTTCGACCGCTTTTATCGCGATAGGGGCAAATCTAACAATGATCGTGAACGGACGGGTTTAGGTCTTGCGATCGCAAAAGCAATTGTAGAAGCCCATGGAGGCAATATCAGTGCCTATAGTGGTGGGAAAAATCAAGGAAGCACATTTACCATTCATTTACCCGCACAATAATATTTTGTAATGCACTGCCTACGAAGGGTAATTCCATAAAAAAGAATATTAAACCTGTAATTCGTGAGTTTCTACGATGCCTCGACCACCCTTGTTAGCCACCTTGCCGTGTCTGTGTGATGAATAGGCTAATTTCACAGCGCACGGGTTGGTGAGATCTTCAAATCATGACTCAGTCCTAAGCCGATATCCAACTCCCGGTTCAGTGATGATGTATCTTGGACGGGTGGGATCAGGCTCGATCTTCCGACGCAGGTTGCTCATATTCACACGTAATAAATGTGCCTCTGTTTCGTAAGCATTTCCCCATACCTGGCGGAGCAATTGCCGGTGGGTTATTACTCTTCCTGCATTTTGAATAAGGATACGCAGGAGGTCGTATTCTGTGGGTGTCAAGGATACTTCTTCACCATCCACTCTCACCAGACGGCGGGTTAAGTCCACTATTAAATTATCATATTCAAAAACTGGATCAGGAGTGGTCTGCAAGGTATGTCTTAGTGCAGCACGCAAGCGGGCCATTAATTCACCACTGCTGAACGGTTTAGTCAGATAGTCATCTGCTCCTGCATCAAGGGCATTGATTTTATCGCTTTCCTGCTCACGGACTGATAGGATAATGATAGGGATGTTAGTCCATTCACGCAGCTGACGAGTAACCTCTACGCCATCTAGATCAGGTAAGCCTAAATCAAGGATGATCAGGTCAGGACGATCAGCTACGGTCACATTCAGGGCTTCTTTTCCGCAGCTTGCCTCGTAAACAGTATAACCTTGGGCATTCAGTGCTGCATGCAGATAACGCCTGATCGCCCGTTCATCGTCAACCACCAAAACCCGTAATCCAATCTCGTTCATCGATTCCTGATCCCTTCTAATGGCACGCTGACAGTGAAGATAGCTCCCCCTCCCCGTCGGTTCACCACCCTGATACTACCTCCATGTGCCTCGATAATGCCCTTACAAATAGATAACCCTAACCCTGTTCCACTTACATTATCGGGTCTCTGCACTCGGTAGAATTTATCGAATATTCTCTCAAAATCATCTGGTGGGATTCCATCTCCCCTATCGGCTACACTGATCTCGAGATTGTGGTTAGTAACTCGAGTCTGGATTTCGATGGGTTTTTCAGGTGGCGAATACTTCAAGGCATTATCAATAATATTGACCAAAACCCGGCTAAAAAGCACAAAATCCAGGTTCACAAGGGGTAATTTTCCTGGTATCTCTACTTTCACCTGGCGATTCTTGAGAGGAGTTCCTATTTGCTCCAGGGCAGATCCTATCAATTCCTGTACATCACATGCTTCGCGATGAAGTTGCATGGCTCCGGCTTCCAGTCGGGTGATGTCTAGCAGATTACCCACCAGCCGGTTCAATCGCTCAGCTTCTTCTCGGGCAGTTTCAATCAAACTATGTTTAACTTCCTCGTCCAGAGCAGGGCTGGCTTCTTCCAGGCTGCTCAATGCACCAGTGATTGAAACCAGAGGTGTCCGAAGATCATGTGAGATGGAGTTGAGCAAAGCGGTCTGCAATTTTTCCGTCGCTTCCAGTAATTCCGTTTGATGGGCTTGCTCGACCAATTGGGCACCTTCTATTGCCAGAGCTACCTGGTTGGAGAAGGCATCCAGGATCCGTCGCTGATCTGGACTCGGGTAGGTGTTTGCTCTAAGGGGTTTAATCCCAAGCACACCGATAACCCCACGCGTAGTTTTGAGGGTCTGATAGTACATCGAGGCGTCTGGCAATGTGTCTGTGCCGCGACCGGCTTGCTGGCCATGCTCAAACACCCAACTAGCAACAGCAAGCTCATTATCCGTAACTGATAACCCCTGGCTAGCCATATATAGCTTCAGCTCTCCATCTATAACCAAAAAAATTGTAACTTCACGACTGTACGTTCGTCCAATATGATCGATGATTGTTTTTGCCACTGCCTCCAGTCCAACTGCAGCAGTAAGGTCACGACCAAGCTCATACAATGCGGCAGTCTGTGCTTCACGCCGCTGGGCTGCATCAACCTGTTCGCGCACCTGTGCAGTCAGATAACTGATTACCAGGCTGACAGATAACAATCCAAAAAAGGTCAATATATATTCAGTATCCGCTACTGCCAGGGTGAGGCTTGGTGGTACAAAGAAGAAATCAAAAGCCACCACACTCAAAATCGAGGTCAGAACAGCTGGACCGCGCCCCAGAAATAACGCTGCTACTACCGTAGACAACAAATAGATTACTACCAGGTTGGTCGGAGAAATATAAGGGGCAACCAGTGCACATAGACCAGTGGCTCCAGCTACCAAAGCAAACCCGAAAAGATAACGCCGCCACGGCCTATGGGGTTGCCAATATCGCTCAGTTTGTTTAAATGTTGGTTGGGATTCGCTATTGACGAAGTAAATATCGATTGGCCCGCTCTGGCGGATCAATTGATCTGCCACAGAGCCGCGCATTAACTTACTCCACATCGAATGTCGTGATTTTCCGATGATGATTTTGGTGATATTTTGATTGCGAGCGTAATTGGTCACCGTCTCTGCCACAGAGGAACCAGGAATAGTAATGGATTTGGCACCCAATTCTTCTGCCAGGCGCAACATACGATCAACACGATCACGTTGTTCTGTAGACATCCTGGCTTGGTTAGGGGTTTCAACAAAAATGGCATACCATTCAGCCTTGAGCTCATCCGCCAGGCGTCGAGCAGCGCGGATTAATCGTTCGCTGATCGCTCCCGGGCTGACACATACCAGCAATCGTTCTCCAGCTGGCCAGGGACCTGGGATGAGGCGCTTGCCCATATAGTCCAGCATCTGATCATCTACCCGTTCAGCTGCCCGACGCATGGTTAATTCACGTAATGCCGTCAGGTTACCCTGTCGGAAGAAATTCTCTATCGCGCGCTCAGCTTGTTCGGGGATATAAACCTTGCCTTCTTTGAGTCTGTTTAGCAGTTCATCAGTTGGTAAATCAATCAGTTCAATGTCGGTGACCTCGTCGATCACTTTGTCTGGGATAGTCTCACGCACTTGTGTGCCGGTGATCTGAGCAACGACGTCATTCAGACTCTCCAGGTGCTGGATGTTTAATGTCCCATAAACACTGATGCCTGCTGATAGCAGTTCCTCCACATCCTGATAGCGCTTGGTGTGCCGCGAACCGGGTACGTTGGTGTGAGCCAATTCATCCACCAGAACCAATTGAGGTTTTCGCTCCAGTACTTTGTCGATGTCCATTTCTGGAAGCTGGATATTTCGGTATTGAATAGCTTTGGGTGGGATGACCTCCAAACCCTTGAGCATATTCTCTGTCTCTACCCGTTGATGTGTTTCCACATAGCCAACGATAACGTCTACCCCCTCCGCCTTTCGCTGGTGTGCGGCTTCAAGCATGGCATATGTCTTACCGACGCCGGCAGCATAACCGAAGAAAATCTTTAGCCGGCCTCGCTCACGTTGCCTTTCTTCAGCCTGAATAT
>Ga0153915_10003858_pt1 | contig 13787 bp, 14 predicted proteins | sample Opewatmetagenome_2_FD_107003 | JGI IMG/M metagenome (GOLD analysis project Ga0153915, IMG submission 107003) | Freshwater wetland microbial communities from Ohio, USA - Open water 3 Core 3 Depth 3 metaG | ecosystem: Environmental > Aquatic > Freshwater > Wetlands | place: USA: Ohio, Lake Erie... | reverse complement strand
TTTTATTTTAGCAATGAGACTGCCCCAAATACCGGGCCAATGGACGGCGCACGCATCGGTGCGGTCATTGCGGATGATTTTATGGATGATTGGACCGTTAGCAGGTATACTGAAGCACAGGGTCTAGAATCATCAGCATTTCCTGGGGCTCCCTTAACCGAACCTGCATGGACACAAGACTGGAAAAACAACCAATATGCGATTGTAAATTGGGGTGCCCATGGATGGTCAAATCTCATCGCCCGTAAGGTTTGGGCAACAGATGACGGTGATCATATTCCAGAAGCAAATGAAATGACATGGCCTGCGATGCTGAGTACCGCTTCCACCCTGGATGACGATTACCCTTCTCTGGTGACTTCGATTTCTTGTTACGTCGGATACCCTGAGCCAAACAATTGGGGAAATCTTGGCATTGATCTTCTCACATTGCCAGGATTTGGTGCATCAGTTGGAATTATCAGCTCTGCAAGAACACCGTATGGGAACCTTGATTGGCCAACTGATCTTGGCGGCTCAGATTCTCTTATATATGAATTCAATAACAATATCATCAATCGATCTCAAACCGTTGGAGAAGCATTCTATCAAGCGAAATTCTTCTGCAATCTCCACTATGGCTGGACCTCTAATGAGGAATATATTGACCTCTATACGTTTAACCTCTATGGCGACCCCTCACTACGCTTTGAAGGAATACAAGGGTCCGTCCCTCAAATCACAATTTTAAAACCAGAAAATGCACTGTACATTTTTAACCATAAAATCATGAAGTTGTCTGTGCCGTTACTCATTGGTGCACTAGACGTTGAGGTAAACGCCTCAGATGAGGGCAGTGGTATTTCGTATGTCCAGTTCCTCATCAATGGAAAAGTACAAGGAAATATCACAACAAAACCATATATCTGGAAATGGACACAACGGACTATCGGAAAACAAATACTTACTGTACGCGCATATAACGCAACTGGGTCATTTGCTTCAGATGAGATTCTCGTGAGAAAGTTTTTTTAAACTCTCTAATCAATTCCAGAAACAATCGACGGTAACAATCCCAGAAATCCAAGACATAAAATCGATAATTTTATTCGTAATAAATCCATCAGACTGTGATACAATGAAAATCCTCATCACTGGAATCACAGGATTTCTTGGGTCCTATCTCGCACGTACGTTACTGAATGCAAACAAGTACGACCTTATTGGAACATACAGGGATGCAAGTAAAGCAAGGGCATTGGAGAAACAGGGTATCGAGATGAGGAAAGTTAATCTGCTCAATCCTGAGACATTAACAAATTGTACCAGGGGTGTTGATGTGGTTGTTCATCTCGCAGCATTGATGCGATTTCATGATCCCTTTGAAAAGTTATACACTCATAATGTTACGGCGACACAACGTATAGCAGACGATGCGCTTCACCATAATGTCCAGCATTTCATCTATGCAAGTTCGACGGAAGCAATTGGCCCGGTGAACACTATCCCCGGGGATGAAACAAGCCCGTTTCATCCCACCTATGATTATGGAAAAACAAAACAAATTGCTGAACTCTGGCTTTTAGAAAAACAACAAACCGATAACCTTCCGTTAACCATTCTACGACCCACTGGGGTCTACGGGCCCGGCGACATCTATGTCACGTTGTCGACGGTTCGTGCAGTGGCACATAAAAAACTACGCGTCCTCCCAGGAAAAGGAGACAAGTATATCCACTTCACCTATGTTGATGACGGCGCCCAGGGATTTCTCAAGGCGATAGAAAGACCAGAACGATCCCTTGGCGAGACGTTCATTCTTTCTGGAGATGAGTATACGACCTATAAGGAAATGTTTACTATCATTGCCCATCTTCTGAATGTTCCTCCTCCCAAACGTTCAATTCCCATGAGCCTGGCGAAAGCATATCTGTCTTTTGTTCAATGGAATAATGGCAGAAAAGGAATCGATGATTTTGTGATGCACACCTCACTCATCGATACTATGAAAACCAATCGCGTCTACAGTAACAGAAAAGCAAAAAGGTTACTAGGATTTGCACCGCGCTATCGATATCAAGATGGTATGAAGAAAACAATCGAATGGTACATAGAAAAACATCTCCTGTAATTTCAAATTTCAGAAAAAAAGAAGGGATAAGGGAGGTTCTTTTTTATTTCAAGCTAGTGAAAATAAAAAAATTGTATCCCTTCTTTTGTCCCAGATTTTTCAATGGCAGTCGTTGAGATATGAAATCTGTCTTTTTCATATTATCATCCTTTTCCTACCTCGTAATTCTCATACTTGCTTATATATTGTCTTAAAATGTTTGGAAAAAACCAAATAATATGGAGTTAAAACTTCATTTCGTTCTAAAAATTAATTTGGGAATGGAATGCTTACGTTAATATCTGTTGATATTCGTTTTTTTGGAGTGGGAGCATACAATAGAGTCCACAGGTAGGTTTTCCTCCACAGAACACCCCGGAAGTAATGCAGGGACATTCTGTTGGATGCAAACCAACTTTCGAATCATAGATTTATTTAAATGGAATAATCCCATATCCAAAAAGAGATGAACAAAAAATCTCTGCCACACCCATCATATTTTATAAAAAAAGCACAAGAACTCGGGGCAAAACAAGCATCGATCATCTCCCCGAAAAATGTTTTTACCGCAGAATGGGTTCGTTTGAAATGCCAATATGGGTGCGATGGCTATGGTCTGCATCTCACATGCCCGCCCTATTCCCCGACACCGCAGCACACAAGAGAGCTTCTTGACGAATATAAAATTGCTCTTTTGATTCATTGCCCACCGAAATGGACAAATGTAAGAATCATTGTCTCTCGCTTGGAACGGGAAGCGTTTCTCTCCGGGTATTACAAGGCATTTGGCATGGGATCAGGTCCCTGTTCCCTCTGCGATACCTGTAATACCACAAAGGAATGTGCCCATCCCGAAGAAGCACGCCCGTCGATGGAAGCCTGTGGCATTGATGTGTACCTGACCGCACGGACCGCAGGCTATCCAATCAACGTGGTTCGAAACCATAGGGATTCACAAAATTACTACGGGCTACTGTTACTTGAATAAACGAACAGCAAAAAAAAGAAATGAAAAAGAGTGGAATGGCGTTTCTCTCTTGGGATTTTTTACCCTGCCTCGTACGTCACGTAGATATCACGTGCCCTACAAAACGCAACTATCCGCGGTGAAGCCTTTTGTAAGAGAAATGATTTTTCTCCCCAGAAAAAGAGACCTGTCGCCTTATCCATCTCAATGTAAATATTTTCATATCCAAAATAAAAACCAATTTTAGGTAAAATCAATGCATTTACCATTTCTCCTTCCTCTCCATTCGCTTGGACAATCACTCTCCTACTCACGATGAACTTAGGGCCAATTAACCACAGGAGCACTGGTGAATTCACCGTGTTACTCTTTCCAACGATGATCACCATACTATTGGAGAAATAATCAGTTCTGGCTTCTGCAAGCGGTAGGTAATTTACAAAGAACAAACAGAAGAGAATAATCACCAGCCCAATAATTTTATAGCTTGTTTTCATTTCACTCACACTCCTCCTGAGATAACATATGGTTCTTGAGCGGGATGCCAATCAACCTGAGGCGAGATTTTCAGGAATACCCCAGGAATTATATACGGCAATACCCTTGGTCCGTTCCAATAATTCTCATCCCACACATTCCGATGGATTGGAAGATGTAACCTGTTTTTCATTATCCTGATTTTACTTAGGAGCCATTGATACGACATCGCAGTTCTATTATTCCCAATGAAATTATTCTGAAGGATTTTCGTAGCGGAAGTAATGAAGGTCCATATACCAAGATTATTATTGGAGATATTATTCCGATAAATCATCGTGTTATATGAGCCTACAATAAAGATGCCCCAGCCGACGTCGATGTTATTTTCGGAGATGATGTTAAAGGAGATGTTATCGTTTACCGTTCCCATCAGCGTCATTCCAAAATCGGATTGAGAAATAATATTTCCACTGACGGTGCTGTTGGTTTCATTTGCAAAGTATATTCCTGCGCCATTGCGTATGATTTGATTATTTGTAATGGTATAATGTCCCCTACTTGAAGCTTCTGGGAAAGAGAGATTTCTATGGTTTACATTCGAGATACCATAATAATTATCTGATACTATATTATCCATGATTCTTGTGTAATTTGAGGAAAGATAAATTCCCGAATCATTACCATTCTGGATAGTGAACCCGGCTATGGTTACATCAACTGCAGTGATGTTCACACCGTTACCTTTGTATGCTGCATCGATGACGGTTGTGTTTTTCTCCTCACCAAGTAACGATATTGAGGTGTCGACCACAATGTTTTCTACATACGGTGAGGAATCATCATAGACAAACACAGTATCACCATCAGACGAATCATTGATGGCATCCTGGATTTTCGAATAATTTCCTGGGCCACTCCCACCAACATATAACGTCTGACCTCGAATAAGAGATTGAGAGCTTTTTTCAGTGGATACCGAACAACTCCTATCATTTACGACCGCGGGCACAGGAACAATCGTTGTTAGAACCAGCATGAAAACAAGTAATAAAATCATTACGTTCTTCAACATATATTCCTCCTATGGAATGCTAATGCATCGCATATATAAATACTTTTAGCAAAAATCCTGCTTTAAACGCGATTATTCATCCCCGTTTACACTCAACGCAAACCCAAGGAACATCGTTGTATCGCTGAAGGGGAACAACATCAGACCAGAAAACCCCCTGAAGATGCCGCCAGTTGGGAATGTCGCTTGCACGAGGCCTTTGAGACCAAGGGAATGAAGCTGTATACTATACCCATTAATCAGTAGGTAGTTAAATGCTCGAAAAGGATTTGCCTTCCAAACAAAAAGCCCGAGTTCAGCCAAGGTGCTGGCCAACGCCTGACCTCCCAAGAGCGATACAATGAGAGCCGGCAGTAAATCAATCAGTAGTAATATACTAAATGGAAGAATGACCGGGCTTGGGGTATACCCAGGAATTTTCGTTGCAACAGCGGATAACAGACAAAATATATTCTTTGTAGATGTTTTTAAAAGATGATCATGCCTTGTTATCCATTTGGATACCACATCATTTGGAATAGAAAAAAACGTGCGTTGCTGCTGATATTGTCCTGTTACCAGTTGTTGTGCTTGTTCAACACTGATTTCTCTTGGCAACAATCCATATTTATGAAATTCGACAACCGCTTCCTTAAAAATGGTGATGGTTTCCTCCTCATTCATCGACGTATTTAATTGTCCCCGTAAATCGCTAATATACTGCGCCAAACTGAGATACTGCTGTCTGGGAAGGGCAACTGTATGGGTACGGAATCCTTTCATGCCACAGATTTGAATTGTGATGTTCACATCAGTATTTTCAGCAGACGCCTTGCTAATATTCTCTGTCAGGCATGATACGATAGCCATTCCACCGCATAAAAGAATGACTGCAATGGCTGAGCTTTTTCGTAAGAGCCAATGTCTTTTCAATGATTCCCTCCCTTGATAAAATGAATTGAGAGTATTTATTTCTTTTCAATAAAAATAAAAAAGAAGGAAAAAATTTACTACTTAGGAACTCATTTCTTTCTTATTGCCTTTTCTCTCTTATGGTATGGTTCAATAGAAATGTATTTAAAAGAAGAAGCGAATTTCGCATTGCACAAAGGACGAAGAACAAAGGTTTCAAAGCCAAAGCTTTGAAATGTGTTTTTACTCTTTTGTAAAAAACTCCGAAACAAAAAGGAGGAACACCTAACATGAAAGGAACAATAAAATGGTATAATTCACGCAAAGGCTATGGATTTATCGTTGGCGAAGATGGAAAAGATATCTTTCTTCACCGCACATCCGTGCCAGCCGACCTGCGCCTCAACGAAGGCGATAAAGTTGAATATGAAGTTGAAGATAGTGAAAGAGGACCAAAAGCAGTGAACATAAAAAAAGGCTAACGACTCGTATCATAATCCTTGTTACAACACTTTTTCATCATTCTTTTTCATTTCCTCATTAAAAGTTATTTCATCTGTTACAATGCACGACAAAAATCTCTTTTTTATTTCTTGCTAACATCTTTGCTTTTTGAAAAGCACTGGTCACACAATGACTCTTCTTCAGGGATGTTCTTCCCACACACACGACAGGTTCCATACTTCACCTGTTTAAACCCAACCACGATCTCATGATGCTTCGTGATCCAATGGAACATAAGTTTATCTCGATGAATCCGTTGTTTCATTACTTCATTCCTGCCTGCAGCAACGAAAGACCTTGTTCCTTATAAAATATTTCGTTCCGAATCGAAGGGAAAATAAACAACATACAGGATTCGTTCTCTATGAAAGCATTTATCACCGGTGGAGCCGGGTTCATTGGTAGCCACGTCGTCGACTCCCTATTAAAAGACAACCATACGGTCACGGTCTACGATAACCTAAGCTCAGGAAACAAACAATTTATTCATCATAATCTCCAACGAAAAGAGTTTACCTTTATCAAAGCTGATTTACTGGATCTCAAACGAGTGAAAAAAGAAATTCAAGATCATGATGTCGTCTTTCACCTTGCTGCGAACCCCCATGTACGGCTTGGCGAAACGCAGACAAATCTAGACCTCAGTCAGGGGATAGTAGCAACGTATAATGTCCTCGAGGCCATGCGGCAGACCAATATCAACAAAATCGTGTTCTCCTCCAGTTCTGTCGTCTACGGGGAGACAACAGAGTCCTCCCTGCCGGAAACCTTTGGACCAACCCTCCCCATCTCCCTCTATGGTGCAGGAAAACTCGGAGCAGAAGGCCTGATCAGTGCATTTTGTGGAACCTTCGAATTCCAAACCTGGATCTACCGATTCGCAAACGTTGTCGGCGCACGAGGCACCCATGGCGTGATTGTCGATTTCATCGAAAAACTCAGAAGAAACCCTGCGGAACTCGAAATCCTTGGCGACGGCAAACAATGCAAACCCTACCTCTATGTCAGTGATTGTGTTGAAGGCATCCTCTTCGGATTTATGCATGCTCAGGAAAAAGTCAACCTGTTTAACCTGAGCTGTCCGACGACGACCACGGTCACCCGCATCGCAGAAATGGTCACCGAGGAAATGGGACTGGAAAATGTTTCCTTCACCTATACTGGCGGAATACGCGGGTGGAAAGGGGACGTCCCCCGATTCCAACTCGATGCAACAAGGATAAATAAACTTGGCTGGAAGGCGACCCTTACCTCAGATGAGGCGGTCAGAAAAGCAATTAGAGACGTGCTCCACGCCAAGCTTTAAAAGAACAAGAAAGTTTTCCACTCATCATTATGAACATCTCCATCATTGGTACTGGATATGTCGGGCTCGTCACCGGCGCCTGTTTTGCAAAGCTTGGGCATCACATCACTTGCGTCGATATCGACCCTGAGAAAGTACAAAAGATTACCAACGGGATCTCACCGATATACGAAGAAGGATTAGACACCCTCCTCGCCCTGTCGAAAGATAAAATCACGGCGACTATGGACTATCACAGTGCCCTAATGAACACTGACATTACGTTCCTATGCGTTGGCACACCATCAATGAAAGACGGCTCTCTTGATCTGTCATACTTGAAAGAAGCAACCAAACAGATTGCGACCATCCTGAAACAAAAAAAAACCTGGCATTGCGTGGTTATCAAAAGTACAGTACTCCCAGGGACCACCAAGGATATTGTGCTTCCTTTGCTCGAGCAGCATGCTGGAAAAAAAGTTGGCACCGATATCGGACTGGCCATGAACCCTGAGTTCCTCAAAGAAGGAGTCGCGATACAGGACTTCCTGCAGCCGGACCGTATCGTCATTGGCTATTACGATGATAGAAGTAAAACCGCTCTGCGAGAACTGTACAAGGACTTCCCCTGCCCGATTCTCGAGACATCATTATCAGCCGCGGAGATGATCAAATATGCAAGCAACACGTTCCTTGCGACAAAAATATCATTCATCAACGAAATCGGAAACCTGTGCAAGAAACTAAACATCGACACGTACACAGTCGCCGAGGGCATGGGTTTGGACAAACGCATCGGACGAGCGTTCCTTGATTCAGGTATCGGGTGGGGTGGCTCTTGTTTTCCTAAGGATGTCGATGCGTTCATAGCCTGGGCAAATAAGAACAAGGAACCTCCCAGGATTATCGAAAGTGCTAACCTTGTGAACACCTGCCAACCACTTCGGCTGGTTACCATCCTTCAGAAACATATCCCACACCTCAAAGGAAAAACCATTGGTATCCTGGGGTTAGCCTTTAAACCAGACACAGATGATACAAGGGAAAGCAGAGCGATCCCAATAGTACGAGAGTTACTCAAGAAAGGGGCACGGATCAAAGCATACGACCCCCAGGCAATGGGGAATTTTAAGACACTCTTCCCGACGATTGACTATTGCGACTCTGCTGCAGAGGTTCTTACTGCAGATGCAATTCTTATTACAACAAAATGGAAGGAATTTACCACGTTAGATTATTCAGGGAAAATTGTTATTGATGGAAGAAGAATCGCGCAGGCAAAAAACGCAAAAATCTACGAAGGAGTATGTTGGTAACATGCAGATAAAAAAAGCAGTCATCCCCGCAGCAGGGCTTGGAACAAGATTCCTTCCTGTCACGAAATCCATGCCAAAAGAAATGCTGCCGATCATCGATACCCCTGCGATTCACTACGTCATCAAAGAGGCAGTCGACACCGGCCTTGATGATATCATCATCATCACGGGACGAGGAAAACGGGCTGTCGAGGATTATTTTGATGAATCCCCAGAGATGGAAATGCATCTTGCGAGACACAAAAAAGATGACCTCCTCAGGACAATCCGAGAAATCTCGTCTATGGCAAATGTACACTATATCCGCCAGAAAGAGCCGCGCGGGTTACCTGATGCCATCCTTGCTGCGGAAAAACACATCGGGGATGAACCCTTTGCAGTTCTCTTAGGGGATGACATTATCATTTCCGAGACGCCCTGCACCAAGCAACTGATCGATGTCTATGCCGAGTATCACGCTTCGGTCATCGCGATACAGGACGTGCCTCGGGAAAAGATCAGCAGATACGGGGCTGTGAAGGCAACTAAAATACCATCTCGTACGCAAGAACTCTATCAGGTGGAGCACATCGTGGAAAAACCTACCATCGAAGAGGCACCCTCGACGCTTGCCGCTATTGGAAGATACATATTCACCCCAGAGATTTTCGATGCAATGAAACACACATCACCTGGTGTCAATAACGAACTGCAAATCGCGGATTCCATTAACATCCTCTGCGCATCTCAAAAAATCTACGCCTGTGCCTTTACAGGGAAACGTTACGATATCGGAGACAAACTCGGTTACATCCAGGCGATCATCGATTTCGCTCTTCAAAATGAAGAGCTCAAACAGGGAGTGTCGACCTACCTGAAAAATCTAACGAAATAATGATTCCCTTAAACATCGAAATATCACGACTGGATGAATTTTTTGATATGATCGACGACGTACTGACGCTGCGTGTTCGTCAACTCAGGATACAGTGGAATGGAAATGATCTCCTTTGCTAGCTGCTCTGATACAGGGAACTGGCCTTCTTTCAAGCCAAATGACGCATAGGCTGGTTGCAGATGCAATGGGATCGGATAGTGAATCCCACATTCAATACCCTGCTCTTTGAGGTACGTAATGCATTTATCACGCTGCTGTACTCGTATCACATACATGTAATAGACGTGCTTTGCTCCCTTTGCCTCAAGGATTCTCCCAACTGAGGACGGGAGATTTTTGTCGTAAAAACGCGCATGGTTTCTCCGTGAATCAGTCCATTTCGAAAGATGCGTCAGCTTGACATCTAATATCGCTGCCTGCAGCGCATCCAACCGATAGTTATATCCTTCGATCGTATGCTCGTATTTCGTCTTCCGCCCGTGATTGACAAAGAGCCGAAGTTTCTCTGCAAGCTCGTCATAGTTCGTAATCAATGCACCGCCGTCCCCATAGCAACCTAGATTTTTTGCTGGGAAGAAACTAAAACATGCGATATCTCCGTAAAACCCTGGTTGATGATCGTTCCACTCTGCGGCATGCGCCTGAGCCGCATCCTCGATTACGAATACATCATGGTCCATAGCGATCTCTTGGATCCTTTTCATATCCGGCATTTGTCCGTACAGATCCACGACGATCAGTGCCTTTGTCTTCCGAGTGATCGCTTTTTCTAACGCCTCGATATCGATGAGTGCGGTCTGTGGTACTACATCAACAAACTTGATTCGACCACCGACATAGGAGATACATTCTGTCGTCGCAATAAACGTATTCGGGACGGTCAGGACCTCGTCGCCTTTTTTTATTCCTGCGGCTAGTAGCGCAAGATGCAGTGCTGCGGTACCATTGGCACACCCAATTCCATGTTTCACTTGGCAGAACCGAGCGAAGTTCTCCTCGAATTTTTTGACAAAGGGGCCCATGATAAACGAGCTGCTCTCAAGTACATCGTGGATGGCACCGTCAATTTCCTTTTTAATGGAATGATAATTTGCCTTCAAATCAACGAGCGGGATGTTCATCAGAAATCGCCCCTACAATGACCGTAGCTTCCGCGCTGGATTCCCGGCATAAACGCCAGACTCCTTGATGTCCCTTGTGACCACAGAACCAGCACCTATGACTACGTTATTGGTAATCGTTACTGGTAATATCGTCGCGTTCGTCCCAATCGACACGTAACTACCGACCTTTGTCGGTCTCCATAACGACTTATCATTACCAGCTGGTTTCCCCATTGAAAACAAATCATTGACAAACTTCACCCCGTGAGAAATAAAACAGAAATCACCAATCGAGACAAGCTCGCAGATAAACGCATGTGATTGAATCCGGCAGTTCTTCCCAATCTTAACGTTCCGCTGGATTTCCACAAACGGACCGATGAAACAGTTATCACCGATCTCACATTCATAGAGATTGACTGGTTTCACCACGGTGACGTTCTCCCCAAAGGTCACATCCCTGATTTGCACCTTTTTAATCATCGGTTTCTTACCAATCATTGCACTTCAACGCCCCGCACCTTTTGCTGCAGCTTTATAGATTTTTTCAATAATCTGTACGGTCTTTAATCCGTCCAACAGATCAGTCGCAATACTCCCCCCATGAATCAACACGTCGATGACATTCTGATAGACCTTATCATGATTTGACATAGAACCTTTGTACTCGCCGTAGACATTTGGCGGGTTTCCAGGTTCAAGATCGATAATTTTATGGTTATCAATTGATTGATATTCCAGGAGATTCAGGTACTGACCACCGATTTTCACGGTCCCTTTCTCGCCAAATAATGTAATAGAACCTTCCATATTTTTTCCGAAGCTGTCAATAGTAAAATTGATGGTTCCCAGTGCGCCATTTTCAAACTTCAATACCACCACGCCTGTATCCTCGAATTCAACGACATCCTTATGTAAAAAATTCTCAGTAAATGCCCGAACCTCATCAACATCACCGACAAACCAATATAACAGATCGATGAAATGGCTGTACTGGGTGAACAACGTTCCACCATCCATCTTCAGCTTCCCCCGCCAATCGGAATCAAGATAATACTCACGATTTCTATTCCAGAAACAATTCACTTGCACGTTGAGAATCTTTCCTAGTCGTCCCTCGTCAATGAGCTTTTTTACTGCTTTAACCGGAGGATTAAACCGATTCTGTTTTACGATGAACAGCCGCCGGTTCGTCTCCTCGGCAGTATGGATCATTCGTTCGCAATCGCGCACGGTTGTTGCCATCGGCTTTTCACAGAGCACGTTACAGCCTGCCCGCAGCGCCATGATGCTATGATCGGCATGCAGTCCATTCGGAGTGCAAACCGCTATCAAATCAAGATTTTTCTCCCCGGCAAGTAGCTCGTCAATGGAAAAATACGCCTTACACTGATACTGTTCAGCGATAGTCCTCGCCCGATCTTGTTTTATGTCGCAGACTGCTGTTAATTCACCAAGATTTTTTGCATGTCTCGCATGCTGGGAACCGATATGACCAACACCGACGACTGCAATGGTTAATTTTTTCATGCCCTTCTCTCTTTTCCCACGAGGAAAAAACGTGGCGCCATTACCGATAATTCGTCTCTCCTATTTAAGAATAACAGATATGTTTTTTACAATTTGCTGTACACGATTCCTCTGAGAAAACCAGCGCCATACCCCACATGAATCAACAAGTAAAACAACACGCTGCTGACCACGACGCTTGGCTTTCGTGTGATTTGCAGGGTACTGACCATTGACATGAGCACGTATGCCACCACCAGACAGGGAATCACCCACACCGGTACCATGCGGAGCACCGTCAGCAAGACAATGAGGATACCACCAAGGATGAACCCTGGCCCAAGCAAATGGAAAAACTTCAGGGTATCTGGGTGCTTTTTTACCATCTTGGCACGCGCAATGCCGTATCTGTACATCTGGCGCCATAACGATCGCACCGTATCCCGTTTAAAATGATACACCTTCGTTTTCGGGGTGTAGAGGATCTTATATCCTGCCTTCCGGAGTCTGATATCAAGCTCATAATCCTGACCGCACCAAAACACAGGGTCAAAGTCACCGACTTTTTCCACTGCCTCTTTCCGATAGCACGAAAATGAGAGGTGATCGGTGTATCGTTCCTCTGGGAACACCGCATTCTGAGAAAAAAAGTTCCTTCCACCCATAAAACTCAAGAATGCAGCTCCGGACACCTCTCCAACAAAATTCTGTTTACCTGGTGAAAGATTCGAACAGCCGACTGCGGCGACGTCCGCTGGTAGACTGCGCAACCGCTGCGCGAGCTCCTTCAGAAGGTTTTTTTCAGTGATCACATGCCCAGAGTAGTTCATCAGCATCTCACCGGTCGCATGCTGGATACAGATGTTCCGACCGATTGAGGTGTTCCCGGTCGGGTTTTCCAAGATTCGAATATTCGCATGCTTTTGTGCATACCCTTCAGCAATTGCGCGCGTGTTATCGGTACACTTCCCGATCGCAAGCAAAATCTCCATTTTCTCTGATGGGTACTCCACCGCAAGCAAGGAATCTAAGGTTTGCGCGAGGGTTTTTTCCTCATTTAACAGTGGTATCAGAAACGATACCTTCGGGTACTCCTCTGCCATCCCTTCTGGAAAACAACAGAACGTATTTAATATTAATCACACTACTCTGTTCAGACCAAAAGTGACGTAGTGTATGAAAAAGAACATACCGGAACACCTTGCACAAGATATCATCTCCTTCTACAATGAGTACGACCTCCGTATCTCCGGGAAAATCAACGACCAAACCGCGTACCAGCTCATACAAACCATTGAACAGCGGTATCAAACAGATAGCATACGGCTCTCCGACGGAACACGGCTGTGGAATCTCCTCCGAATATTCTTGTATTCTCATTTCCAGAAACTGCAACAACCGACACACCAGAAAACGTTTTCCAAAAATAACATTACATCGGCTTTTTCCATTTTCAAAGAAAGCATTCTCCCTCTTCATCTTCCTTCAAACATCACCGTCTGTGGATTTTCTAGCGGAGAAAGCAGAAAGCTTTCCAACAACACCTACTACGACATCTACCTTGACCCTCTCTATGAGGTGTTAGGTGACAGGCTTGCGGTTTTTGAATGGCCTGAAACAACCGGGCGAAGAAGAAAATATGACCATCCGGTGTACTCACGACACTATGTTCCCATGCATGTCCCCCTGTGGAC
>Ga0153915_10003857_pt1 | contig 13787 bp, 15 predicted proteins | sample Opewatmetagenome_2_FD_107003 | JGI IMG/M metagenome (GOLD analysis project Ga0153915, IMG submission 107003) | Freshwater wetland microbial communities from Ohio, USA - Open water 3 Core 3 Depth 3 metaG | ecosystem: Environmental > Aquatic > Freshwater > Wetlands | place: USA: Ohio, Lake Erie... | reverse complement strand
TTCCGATACCCAACTACAAGGACGATATCCCGAACGCCATTGTCCACAAGCGCTGACACAACATACTCCAGTATGGGTCTATTGCCGACGGGAATCATCACTTTCGGGCGAGATACCGTGAAAGGACGGAGCCTCGTTCCCTCTCCAGCCGCAAGGACCACTGCCTTCAATCTTCAATCCTCCGACTCTCTGGATTCCGGTTGCTGCTCTTAATACTTTTCGCATCGTGGGATCGCATGATAGCCAGAACGACACATTCGCCCCATCATAATATCAATCGAGAAAATGAGCCAACAACCTTTAAGAAAGAGGTACTGAATTGATAGGGGAGCAAATTGACTGAATCCGAATCCAACAGTATGGGAGATTTAATGGAATCGGTTCCCGGGATCCCCAGAGACATCTTTGATTTCTTCACCGCCGAGGGGGGCCACTCCTTGATTGTGCGTGGGAACGCAGGTACGGGGAAGACGACGTTCGCTCTCCAGACGATCGAGGACATCTCTGCGATCGAAAAGAGTTTCTATCTTTCAACTCGCGTCTCAGACACCTCGCTTTTCACCCAATTCCCTTGGCTCAAGAAGAAGATCGAACTGGGTGAGACTTCATCTTGCTGGCTTGGAGACGGAGGGACCGAGGAACACGAGTCGGTCGCTCGGAGAAGGACCCGACTCAGGGACCTGAAGGGGCTTGGGGATTCGTCTGATGGAAAAGAGACGATCATGTCGATATCGATCGGACATGATTTGGGTGAACTGGAGACGGTATACGGTATCATTGAGAAGAACCTTCCCGCAAGATCACTCATCGTCCTCGACAGCATCGATGCACTGGCGGAGAAGTACGGGGAGACATGTGCGAAGCTCATGAATGCGGTCCAGAAAGACATCGTCGAAGGCTATTGTGCGAATGTTGTGTTCGTACTTGAGAGCGCCGACCCGCAGCTCGATTACCTGGGAGATGGTGTGGTCCTATTGCGATCGACTGACTATCAGGGCAGAAGAATACGTGATATGGAGATATTGAAACTGAGAGGATGCGGAATCCGACAACCCAGGTATCTATTCACGCTCGACGGGGGAAAGATCACCAGTTTCGCTCAAGACGTCAGAGAGCAATCCCTGATGTCAAAAGCATGGTCGCCTGTGGAGGATTCTTCCGATCGGACCTCCTGGGGAATAGTAGACCTAGATAAATTGCTGCTTGGGGGCCTGGAAAAGGGCTCCATTGTGTTGATCGAGTTAGGCAATAACGTTCCGACGACAATAAGCAGCGCGCTAGAGTGTAGCCTAGTCGCGAACTTCATCGAACTGAAGAGAGGTGTCCTTTGGGTGCCTTTGAGGAAGGCTAGTGCTGATGGTGCGAGAAAGAACATCACAAGAATGTCGCATAAGGAGGTGTTTGACAGGTATGTTAGGATTCCAGAAAAGGCGACACAGATGGGCGCCGTGCAGGAGCATTATGTTCTTCCGGTTGAGGGGGCTACAGCATTGGCCGATTTCAACTGGCAGAGTCTGGCTTTTAGCCTTAAGGACGCGGGAGCGCCGTTCCTATCGCTCATAGGTTTCGATACGATGGAGTCCATCTATGGCAATCAAGTCATGGATCAACTCACCGATCACCTTTTGTCTATCAGACGGAACAGCGGCGTGTTCGTCGGCATAACATCGCCTTCGACGTCTTCGGTCCATCGCTTGACTGATTTGGCAACGACACACGTGAAGGTAGATAGAATCGCTGGCACTGTTGTTCTGTATGGAGAGAAACCATTCACAGCGTGCAACGCAATCACATTCGAGAAGAAGGAGAAAGGAGGCGACTTCTCGCTGACGCCGATTCTGTGAGACAGGTGTTGATCATGATCACGACGAAGTTTCCCGACAAATCCTTGATAATCATGGTTGGAAGCCCTGGCGTAGGCCTACTCGAATTCAACGTCGGGATGGCGAAAAGCTATGTCGAGAACGGAGACACCGTGATCTTCGTCGCCGTCGACCTGACCCCAACTGATATCTTGTCATCTATGAAATCGTTCGGCATCAACGTCGACGGAATACTAGGCCGCAGCCTTTTCATCATAGACTATCATTCAAGCCTACTGGGCTCATTTGAAAGCAAGGACACGAAGCAAGGGGGAGAAGTGCGCCAAGTTTCAGATTTGGAGGGGATCATGTTCAACGTATCCTCAATCGCGAATGAAACAGCGAAGCCTGTCCACATCTTCTTGCACTCTTTGTCGACGCTTTTCCTCTATAATCAGAGCAATGTGGTGCTCAAGTTCTTCCAGATATCCGGCTCACGCATAAGAACTGAGTTTGGGACGGGATTCTTTACGATCCATGACGGAGTCCATGACGAGAAGACCATGAACCATCTTATGGCTATTGCGGACGGAGTCATAGAATTGAAATTCGATGACAATCTGAATCGAAGGATGAGGATACGGACCATGAAAGGATACCCGACCTCCTCCCAATGGATTCCTTTCGAGATCAAGCAGACATTCAAAGGAGAAAGAGCGTCACTTCTAGAGTGGAAATAGCACATTCGGCGGACTTGATGGCTCATTCTTCATGGAGATCGTTGTCCGAAATGACGCCGTACATCGCGTTGCGCATCTCTTCTCTGCCCTCTTCCGTCGTCCTCATATATAGATCGCACTGGATCTTCGGTCTGACGACGATCTCCTTCTTCATACAATAGATGAGCTCACTGTTGAATCCCAGCTCAGGTCTCTCATCCTTGTAGAGGCAAGAGAAGCAAAGCGCGTCACGACTCATGTTTCCCGAGACAAATATGTCGCTGCATCTATTTCTTGCTTTGCGATTTCATCTATTCCAGACGTTCATTGACGAATGAAATGAACTCCATGATCTCCAGTGAATCGAGCCTTCCCAGGTTTAGAACGCAGAACGGACAAGGTGCGAGCAAAAGCTCGGCTCCAACTTCCCTGGCCTTTCTCATCTTCTCCGTCGCAAGATTCAACGCAATGTCCGGATAACCAGCGACTACTCCTCCTCCGCCGCCGCAACATGCACCCGGATCTTCCATCTCGACCAACTTCACACCAGGTATTTCATTCAGTATAGAATAGGCGTAGTCTATCACATGAGGACCAATCGTTCGCGCCAGATGACATGGATGGTGGAGCGCGACCCGAATCGTTCGTTCGTTGGGCTTGAAGCGAAGACGACTCATGCCAATGTCCTCGTATAGGAATTCGAGGGTGTGGAGAGGTTCCAGATTATAGTGTGCGATGAGATGAGAAGTGCACCCAGGACAGGAGGTCACTATCTCCCCACGACCTTCGAATCGTGTCATGTTCTCCTCGCGCAGCATTCGCAATCTATCCCAATCTCCGATCTTCTCAAGGGGAGCTCCGCAGCATACCCATCCCTCAGGGATCCAAAGGTCGGTCCCCACCTTGCCGAGCACGCCCACGGACGATTCGTAGATCGACGGGATCCTTTCCTTGCCTATGCAACCCGGGAAGTACATGACCTCCCCCTTTCCCCTTGGAGATACTTGATCATGAGTGTTCCTCGGTTCGACTGACCTCCTGTATTTATCAATGTTTTCCGCGATTCTTCTATGTCCGTGAAGCATATTGGGAGCAGAGAAAATCTGTCTCCTGACGTGAAGTATTGCCTCGGGGACAGGCAGGTTTGCAGGACAGACTTCTTCACATCTCCAGCATGTCGTGCACATCATTATGTTGTCTACGGTGGCCCCGATGTCGGGCAAGAACCTAGGCGCGTCCACTCCAAGGTTTCTCGGTCCAGAGAACCTCTGGACTCCTTCTGTAGCTATGACGGGACATTCGTTGATACATGCGCCACACTTAATGCAGCCGCTGGTCTCGATCAGATGATCCTTCATCTAACCTTCCTCCATAGCGTTCTCAGCAGCAATCCAAGAGGTGAACATCACCCCTCCCAATCCGACTCCGGTCGGTAAGGAGAATCCCGAGAGTGCAGATCCCGCCACGAACACGTTATCGAGCACTTCGCCTTTCTTGCAGACAACGTGGAAATCGGCATCGGTCCTGATTCCTGTTGTCATTGCGCTCCGAAGAGCCTGAGAACCTAGGCTCGTGTCCGAGATCGACAGTGTGGATGGCATACGACCTGTGTCCGCCTGTAGGGGGGGCACGATTTGATCTGGCTCGTCGACATTAGTCACGAGGCCGCCCGAAACAAGATTTCCACTTGCAAGAATCATCTTTGAGAACGTAATTCTCTGCTCTCTTGATCGACTGCGAACAGTGACCGAGGAAGCATGATTTCCTGAGAACTCCATGTCGATCGCAGTCAGTCCTTTCAGTAATCTGCAGCCTTCGCGTGCGGCAACCCTCTCGAGAGCGGTCTGCAGCCTGTGACCTGGAAGAGATAGAGGGGTCACAACCTCGAATATCCTCTTTCCGGTGTCCCTCTCCAAGTGACCCATTTTCTTTTGATACTGAGACAATCCGAAGATTGGAGGAATTCCTATGATTTCCTCATCGAGCTCCTTTATCGAACGTCCGATATGCTCCTCGACAGGCGAGTGATCGCTCCTTGCAGCAACCTCCGATGGGGACACGTCATACCTTTCCCTAATCTCCGGTATCTGAGTCCAGTACGCCCTGATGCCCCTCCGCCCTACTGCGGATTTGAATATGGACGCTGCAAGATCGGGATCGAAACCTCTCAGTCCCAGGAACCCCAATAGCGCGATAGTCTTCCTTTCACTCAAATCAAGCCTGCCATTCTCTGAGTACCTTGGGTTGATTGAGCAGGAATATGGCGACCCTATGTTCGATATCAGACAATGGGATTGGTTGAAGTCCCCTGACATCGGGAGACCCTGTTCCTCCAATCTCGGCATCAAGAAGCCACGCAACTCGTTCAGAGCACCCGCAATACTCTCTGGCTCTTGTCCGACAATCGAATTGAAAGGTGATACGAGCCTATTCAGCATCTCGAAGTCGGTCCTCAATGGACTCAGCACAATACCTGGTGGACGATACAGAGTAACGCAACCAGTGGAAAGTGCGGTCGCTGTTGTTGCTCGACCAATTACAGCCACGCTACCTCCTCGTGAGGCAATCAGAGACCCAGAGAGCAATCCAGCGGCCCCATGTCCAATGATGACAAAATCGACGTCTAGTCTCTTGACAGGTCTCAGCGTGCTTCACCTCCGAGCAACGATTCCAAATGATACACGCCGTCGTACAAGTACCGTTTGAACACCTCCTGTCGGAGCTGAGAGCCGAAGAGAACAGGTTCGACGCCTTTCCACCGCTCTCTCAGATAGTGACCAATGAGATCCAGTGGCTCCTGATTGGAATGTTCCATCATCACCGAAGCCATGTCGAAAATGCACAATCCTGCCTGGCAGTAACCCATTCCGATCCTTGTCCGTCTCATCACATCTGAAAGTCTCATCACGTCCTCTCTGCTGCAAAAATACTCGGCCTCTCCCCTAAGTACCTCCTCGCAAGTGCAGAGTATCTCCTTCCCTCTCAGACTGGACGTACATCCAGCTATGATGTCAGTCTGTTCATCGCCATACTTCCTATTCATTCGGATTAGCGGAAAAGCCAATAAATCCCGAACAGTCTTTGCTGCCATCGGATTGGATATTGGTTCTGACGCCGTGATACAATGACCCGCGGACCCGAGCTTGCACATGATGAGGTCCGAGGTCTTCTCGGCCATAAGGCGATACGTAGTGAGTTTGCCACCGACTATGCTCACAAGATTGTCAACCCCCTCTTCCCCGTGATCGATCACCCTGTAGGTCCTACTGATGTCCCGACCTTCCTTTCTACCGCCCAGCAAAGGCCTTACACCAGCATAGGCACGAATGGCCCGTGCGTATCTGAGATCAGGGACCATGCTTTGTCCCTCTGATATCAGAAGATCGACGTCAGAACGATCGACGACAAAATCCTCAACAGAATCCACCCTGTCAGAAGTCGTACCGACGATCGAAGCCGAATGGCTAGGAACTATTATGTCCCCATCGGAAGGCATTCTGAGCCGGTTGATCAAGCGATTGACCAACCTCCCATTGAAAACGACGAGCGTTCCCTTATCGATACTCATCGGAATGCGAAGTCCGGCGAGAGAGGCAACATTGTCGACCCATGCACCAGAAGCGTTGACGACGACCTCCGGTCTCACGCTTTCCCTGGATCCGTTGCGAAGATTCTCGAATATCACCTCCTGAATTCTCCCTTCCTGGACAAGGAATCTCTGAACAACACGATAGTTGAGAATCTCAGCACCGCAATCTCTCGCATCCTCCACGTTTCCGAGTGTGAGGGCAAACGGATCAATCGATGCGTCAAGCACTTCGACTGAGCTACTGATACCACTGGAGAGACGTGGTTCGAGAGAAAGCGCTTCCTTTGTCGTAATCTCTTTTGCCTGCACTCCCGTTTCCGCGCAGCCTCGAAGGAACCGATCGACATAAGTCGGATCGTCATCCTCGATACCGATGAACAGTCCACCTGTGTCTTCAATGCAGTAGCTGGCTATTCTCTTTAAGATTACACCCTCTCTCGCGCAGTCCATTGCAGATTCGGGATCTTTCACCGCATATCTGCCGCCGCTATGAAGCATCCCGTGACTCCTTCCGGTTGCGCCGGTGGAGAAGTCCTCCTTTTCAAGAAGCATCACGCTAGTCCCACGTAGGGCCAAATCTCGAGCTATTCCGGCTCCAGTCACGCCTCCACCGACAATGAGCACTTCTGTCTTGGGCAATGAGGCACCTCACCGCTCCTCAGGAGGCAGCCAGTCCCTTGCCCTTTCGACCGCGCGCCTCCATCTCGAAAAAGACACCTCGCAGTTGCTCTTAGTCATAGTCGGTTCGAAAGTCCGGTCGATCACCCAATTGCTCCTCAATTCGTCCAGGTTCTCCCAGAATCTCACAGCAAGACCAGCGGCGTATGCGGCACCGAGTGCGGTCGTCTCCCGGACTATTGGTCGCAGAACCTGGACTTGGAGAATGTCGGATTGAAGTTGGCAGAGGAAATTGTTCCCGACCGCCCCTCCATCCACCTTCAGCAGCTTCAAAGGAATTCCAGAATCCATGTTCATCGTCTCGATCACGTCTCTTGTCTGAAAGCATATCGATTCCAGTACAGCCCTAACTATATGTTCTCTCTTCGTTCCTCGAGTGATCCCTATTATCATCCCCCTTGCGTACGGATCCCAATACGGAGCACCAAGCCCGACGAACGCCGGTACGAAGTAGACACCATCTGAGTCCCGTACGCTTGATGCTAGTCTCTCAGTCTCCGAGGCCGTCTCGATGATTCTAAGTCCATCCCTCAACCACTGAACCGCAGCACCCGTTATGAAGATAGATCCCTCCAACGCGTAATTAGGCGATTCCTCCCCGATCTTGTAGGCGATTGTTGTCAGGAGACCTCTCTTCGAAAGAACTTTGTCCGTCCCGGTGTTCATGAGCATGAAGCAGCCAGTACCATAGGTGTTCTTGGCCTCGCCGGAATCGAAGCAGGTCTGCCCGAACAACGCGGCCTGCTGATCCCCAAGGTCACCACAGACTGGCACCTCAGCACCCATGAACTCAGATGGTTTCGTCAGTCCGTATGCGTTCGGATCTACCGAGGGTCTGACCTCTGGAAGGATGATCTCCGGTATTTCCAGCGTCTCCAGTAATTCTCTATCCCAGTCGCACTTGAATATGTTGAACAGGAGGGTACGAGACGCGTTGGTGCAGTCGGTGATGTGCTCGCCCGTGAGCTTCCAAATCAGCCAAGTGTCTATGTTTCCGAAAATCAGATCCCCACCGAGGGCCTTTTCCTTCGCCCCCGCAACGTTGTCGAGAATCCACTTGATCTTCGTTCCGGAGAAATATGAGTCGAGTATGAGACCGGTCCGATGCTTGAACAAGTCCGAGAATCCTTCTTCTATCAACTCCTGGCACATACCAGACGTACGCCGACACTGCCAGACGATCGCATTATGAATCGGTAGACCGGTTCGCTTGTCCCATAGTATCGTGGTCTCTCTCTGGTTCGTGATGCCGATACCGGCAAGATCCCTAGGTTCTATTCCACCTCTCTCCAGTGCTTCTCTCACGACCTTCTTTGTTTTCTGCCAGATCTCAATAGGATTGTGCTCAACCCAACCAGCTTTAGGGAAGATCTGAGTGTGCTCCTCATACGCCGATGACACGAGATTTCCGAAATGATCAAAAACAGCAAAGCGAGTACCGGTGGTTCCCTGATCTATGGCTCCAACGTAACTTGGCATCTCATCACCCTTGTTGACGAGGTATCGCCATCATCAGTATTTCGATTTTGTTCGTAACCAGGAATTGACCGTCCAAATCCGAAGCGATAGAAGGGCGAGATCAATGAATTCCCACTTCACAAGAGAACAGAGTAATGGTGGAAGCTCAATGTGAATTTCGAATTTCGAGGAGAAGTAGCGGGGGGTCGATTTGAACGACCGATCTCCGGGTTATGAGCCCGACGGGATATCCTGGCTACCCCACCCCGCTGTGAGACGCAGTCTCCTAACACACGTCCATTAATTAAACCTTTGGATATTCAGAAGAGTTTTCTGAGTCGCAAAATGTCTTCCAAAGATCCCTTCAGCTTGAGCTTCTTGAGCGCCAATGCCTTCATCGGTTTCATCTTTCCAGAAATTAGGTCTTGGATCGTATCTGGATTAGATATCAATGTTATGTCAGGATCATCGATCGTGCCTTCATCGAAACGACTTATGCGCTGATTCTCAAGGATCAACCTGTATCTTTCGGATCCGAGATCGATTTGGACCTTCTTGCATATCCCTTCAAGATCCTTCCGCAGGTTCGCGTCCATCTCTACTTTCTCATTAAAGGTCGTTACAAGTTTCTCCAAGATAGGCTTCAAAGTCATTCGTCAGCGCTCCAGTCTGTGATTCTTGAGTTCTTCGCGAGTGTCTCTACTCGTTTGGCCGTCTTCCAGGATCTCCGAGTGTGGGGTGGATAATCACCCTTCTCCCTCAACCAACTTTCCAGGAACGATATGGTGGTCGGATCCGACGCATATCCGCTGCCGATTGGCACCCTCATCTCTCTCTGGATTTCAACTATGAATTGATCTCTGACAGTCTTGGCAATTATCGAAGCAGCCGACACGACTGGATATTTGTCATCAGCTCTATGACAGCATGTTATTTGCGGGTTGCATGAAAGCCGCTTCTTGATCCAAGCTCTGAAACGATTCTCATCGACGTCGGCAGCATCGACGTATGCCTCCTGTGGATTGAGTCGATCTATCAAGGATGCGAAAACACAGGCTTCGAACTCATTTAGTGAGATTCGTCCCCTCTTCTCATCGATTTCTTCAGCGGGTATTACTGCGATCTCGATAGAGGCGATTCCCCTAATCTCGACCGCCAGCTTTTCTCGTCTACTGGGTGTCAGCTTCTTCGAGTCCCTCACATTCATCATTCTAAGCTCGCTATCGTCATCGACCATGACCGCGGCAACGACCATTGGACCGAGGACCGGTCCTCTTCCAGCCTCGTCCACCCCACAAATCATCATTTGCTTCATTCATTGGGCGGATATAAATTGATGTCGAACTTGCCACATTGAGCGATCTAGGATACCTGACCAGACTCCCAACGAATGAAAAACTTCAATAGTCATCCTCAAGATAATCACTTGGATGACAAGATCGGATGTATTTTTCGCTCATATACGGGCACAGAAGAAATCAGAGAACCTCTTGAATAAGATGAGTAGATTGGTCAAGAGCTCCGGTCTGGATAGAGTGTTCGACAGAGGAGACCTGGTCGCAATCAAATTGCATTTTGGAGAGCCGGGGAACACCTCATTCCTACGACCCCAATTTGCGGCAAGAATGGTCGACATCGTCAGAAACAAAGGAGGAAAGCCATTCCTGACCGATTCGAACACTCTGTACATTGGAGGCAGATCGAACGCGGTCGATCACCTGACCACTGCGGCACGACACGGATATTGTATGCCGGTCGTCGACGCACCAGTGGTTATCGCAGATGGTCTAAAGGGGAACGAGCAGGTGGAGGTGAAGGTTTCCCTAAAACACTGCATGACTGTGAAAATCGGCGCGGCGGCATATTCTGCTGACGCCATCATCGGAGTCACTCATTTTAAGGGTCACGGCATGTGTGGCTTTGGAGGATCAATGAAGAATATCGGTATGGGATTCGGGTCTAGGACCGGAAAACTCGATATGCATTGCGACGTACATCCGACCGTCAAGAAGGGAATGTGCAAAGGCTGCGGCCTGTGTGTCGAGAATTGTCCTTCTGGAGCCGTCAAGATTGGGAGAACTGCATCTATCAACAAAAGAACATGCATAGGTTGCGGAGAATGCTACGTATGTTGTCCCAACAGAGCGATAGACCCAGGCGGATACGTAGGGAAGCAGGTTCTTCAGGAGAAGATAGTCGAGTACTGCTACGGGATCCTCAAGAACAAGAGAAGAAAGAGCGGATTCATCAACTTCGTGATGGATGTGACTCCGGATTGTGACTGCCCTCCATGGAGTGACAAATCCATCGTTGCTGACATTGGTATTCTGGCATCTAAGGACATCGTAGCAATCGACCAAGCCTCGGTGGACTTGGTGAACAGAGAGGTCGGCATCGACAACACGAGATTGGGCAAGAAAACAGCCCCTGGCACGGACAAGTTCGATGCGGTCCACGATGTCGATTGGAGAGTCCAACTCTCGTATGCAGAGGAGATCGGCCTAGGGCGCAGGAGCTACAGGTTGGTCGAAGTCTGAAGCAGTACTCTCTCAATCCCTGGGATTTAACAACCATTCAATGAATCTACCAGCAATGTTGTTGAAAGGTAGCGTTTAAGGTGGCGATTTCAATCTCGATAACCGGTGAATCACATATCGACAAGCGACGTCCAGAACAGACGCCTGACCAATGGATTCAAGCTGACGAGGGTTGGTGTGACAGGTGTTAGAAAACCGGTCACCGTCAATAGGGGCAACAAAACCGTGACTCTGACGTGTCAAATTGATGTGTTTGTCGACCTTCCTTCTAGCCAGAAGGGCTCGCACATGTCGCGGAACCTCGAGGTCATATCGGAAATCGTAGACCAGAGTGTGAGAGTACCCGTCGCTGGACTGGAGATTCTCAGTGCGAACATATGCCGCTCGCTCCTGGAGAGACATGAATACGCCTCTTACTCCGAAGTGAATCTGAGAGCTGACTACTTCTTGGAACGGATCGGACTAAGTGGGAGGACGACACTGGAAGCTTACAAGTTGATCGCGAAGGCCGTCGACAGGAGAGACAATGGACTGAAGAAGTTGATCGGCGTGGAAGTGGTGGGCATGACGACCTGCCCCTGCGCGATGGAAACGCTGAGGGAAGAGTTCAGGGGCAAATTGACGATCGAGAGAGAAAGAATTCCCATGATAACTCACAATCAGAGGAACATAACTACCTTGATGATTGAAGTTCCAGAGGAATATGACATAGAGGCTGATGACCTCATCGACATAGTCGAACGGTCTGTCAGCAGCCCTACCTTCGAGATCCTCAAACGCTCAGAAGAAGCAAGGGTCGTCCTGGCGGCACACGAGAATCCAAAATTCGTGGAAGATGTTGTGAGAGAGATACTCACAAGAATACTGGAGAAGTACGGCGGGCTTCCCGACGAGGTGATTGTGACGGTTAGGAGTGAGAGCGAAGAATCGATACACAAGCACAACGCATTCGCTGAACGGATCACAACATTGAAGGAATTGCGAGAATGATCCTACCAGATTCCAGATGACCGCCAGTAGTTCGGAGTATGATGGAATTGATTAAGGCAGTCGTTGTCGACATTGATGGGACAATCACGGATTCCAAGAGAATGATTCAACCCCAGGGCATAGAAGCACTCCGACAGGTCCAACAGAAAGGTGTTGCTGTCATGTTGTCGAGCGGCAACGTCCTTCCAATCGCATTCGGTCTCTCAATCTTCATTGGCCTCAAGGGACCAGTTATCGCCGAGAACGGTGGAATTGTGTCTTTCAAGGAGAATCTGTACAAATTGAATAGCAACACGTTGCCCGTAAGAGCCTATGATTATCTGAAGACGAAAATCGAAGTTGAGAGACTCTTCACCGACAGATGGAGAGAGAGCGAGGTAGCTCTGAAGAGGACCGCTGACCCGAAGGTTATCGGGGAGATACTGAAAGATTGGAGTGTCGCGATTGAGACCACTGGATTCGCGATCCACATAATGGAGCTTGGACATAGCAAAATGAATGGCGTAAGAAAGGCAAGCGAACTTATAGGGATCGGAACGAAAGACATCGCCGCTTTCGGTGATTCCGACAACGACGTTTCCATGTTGCAAGACTGCGGTGTAGGTATAGCCGTTGCGAACGCCTCCCCGGCCGCGAAGATGGCAGCAAAATACGTCTGCAGAGAACCTCATGCAGATGGTGTGATCGAAGGATTGCGGTGGCTAGGTCTACTCTAGATATGATCCCGGTCAAAGTGTGTGTCTCTCAATCGAATTGTCCCGCACGAGCATTTATAGTCATCAAGGAACATGTGAAATTCGTGGCAGTCCTTGGTCAGTGCGGGATATGTGGAAGACCCGCGCATCACACCTGCGCGATTTGCGGGCGAATGGTCTGTGAGAGACATTTTCGGCAGAGAGAGCATATCTGCGGCGAGTGCCATCCGAGCAGCGAGCCTAGAAATGAAGAACGACCTTGGCTCAAGAGGTAGAACGATATGAATTATGCCTGAGCCAGAAGCTTCCTCGCTTTCTCCTCATCAAGTCCTATTGATTTCATCAGATATTTGAGCGCCTTCTTTGCGATGATCTCCTTAGTTTTATCGTCCAAGAACTGTTCCATTACCTCAGGCGCCTTTCTGAAGTACTCGACTCCGAATTCAGCATAATAGTATGGGGCATTATCTGGGTCGAGCTCAGCAGCCTTGTTGTACGCTGATTCGGCCTCATTGAAACGACCGATGTCGATACAGAAAGCGCCCATGGACGTCAAATAGTACGGGTTCTTTGAATCGAGCTCGACCGCTTTCTTGTAAAGCGCGAGTACCTCATCGACGCTCACCTTCGGTACGAGCATACCGGCTTCAGCCTTGCCAAAATACGCCTCTGCATTTTTTGGATCGGCCTTGATTGCCTTATCGAACCTGGAGAGAGCCTGAGAGTACTCCCCTTCGCTAAGCAGCTGAAATCCCTGTTTTACAAGCTTTTCGAGCTCATCCATCAAAGCACCATTTCGAGTAAACCCTGACATAGAGATAAATATTTTCCCCCAGTGTTTCGAAAATTGGAATTGCAGAGCAACAGCAGTCCTCCAAAAATTGATAAGGAATACACAGATACTGCCAATAGGCACGGGCAATATCCGGAAAACAGAGCTTTCGACCTGCAGGCAGATTGTTCATGGTAGACGGGGCGGGATATGAAATCCGAAACAATTGAAGAAGTAGCCAGAATCGCAAGATTGAAATTGACCGAAACAGAGAGGACGGAGTTCTCCAAAGATCTTGAGGAGGTCCTGGAATACTTCTCAATGCTCGATGAAGCTCCAGGTGAGAAGGAGTACGGCCTAAATCCAATTGAAATCCTCGACATGCTCAGGGAAGACGAGGTCAGACGGGAGATCGATCCTGAGCTGTTGATCAGGATGATGGACACGTTCGAGGAGCTTGTTAGGGGGCCGCGACTGGTTTGACAAACCACTTCCCATTGGAGAAGTTGGAACGCTTGGACAAGAAGCATTTCATGTTCTCGGAGCT
>Ga0153915_10003856_pt1 | contig 13788 bp, 17 predicted proteins | sample Opewatmetagenome_2_FD_107003 | JGI IMG/M metagenome (GOLD analysis project Ga0153915, IMG submission 107003) | Freshwater wetland microbial communities from Ohio, USA - Open water 3 Core 3 Depth 3 metaG | ecosystem: Environmental > Aquatic > Freshwater > Wetlands | place: USA: Ohio, Lake Erie... | reverse complement strand
GAAATTATTTTCTCAGACGCTAACAAAGGCACCAAAGTTTCAGAAGAGTCAATGCGCAAAGCCTTCAAAACTACCGACACATTGAAAATCGCAGATGAAATCCTGAAGAAAGGCACCTTGCAGTTAACAACCGACCAAAGACGAAAGATGGTTGAAGATAAAAGAAAACAAATAATCGACTTCATTTCCAGACAAGCAGTTGACCCAAAAACCAACCTGCCACATCCACCCATGCGCATCGAGAACGCTATGGAGCAAATCCGCTACCCAATCGACCCTTACAAGCCAGTTGAAGAACAAGCTAAAGACATAGTAAAACTTTTGCGACCAATATTGCCCCTGAAAATCGAGCAAGTTGTAGTTGCAGTCAAAGTCCCCTCGCAATACTCTGCAAGGGCTTATGGGACAATCAAAACCTTAGGCACCATAAAACGGGAAGAATGGCGTGGCGACGGCTCATGGTACGGAGAAATAGAATTGCCAGCAGGATCATATGCCTCCTTGCTAAACAAACTTGGAGACGCAACTAAGGGAAGTGGAGAAGCAAAAATAATCTCTTAAAAAAATTGGAAAATTAACGGATAAAGGTGATATTATGCCAACATTCTTTGAAAAGAAACAGCTTGTAACGCCCGGAGAATTGCTCGCTGAAGGCGACTACTTACCCGGCGAAAACACATATGTGGAAGCAAACAAAATCTACGCCTCAAGAATCGGACTTGTGGATGCTGACAACAAGAAAGTCAACGTTGTTGCACTAAAGGCTTTTTATGTGCCAAAAATGGGTGACATAGTAATAGGGACAGTTGTAGAAGTTGGATTCAACGGCTGGACAGTAGACATTAAAGCACCCTACACAGCACTCCTACGTGCATCAGACGTTCTCAGCAGACCCTTCAAGCCACAAAACGACGAGTTATCCCAAGTCTTAAACGCAGGCGACTTGATTGTTGCAAAAATTGCTTCATACGATAGAGCCCACGACCCACAACTAACAGTCGGCGAACCCGGACTTGGAAAAATTACACGTGGGCAAATTCTCAGAGTGACACCAACAAAGATTCCTCGTATAATTGGAAGAAAAGGCTCAATGATTTCCATGATTAAACAGGAAACAGGATGCCAAATAATCTTGGGACTAAACGGTGTCATCTTGGTTACTGGCAAAAACATAGAAGACGAGGAACTAGCCATAACCGCAATCAGAAAAATTGAGCAAGAGTCCCACACAAGCGGTCTCACAGATCGCATCACACAATTGCTTAAAGAAAAGAAAGGAAACGGAAACACAGTGGAGGAAAAAACTAATGAATGAAAAACCCGAAAAATTAATCGATAAAAAAGGTATACGTCTGGATGGTAGAAAAGCAGACGAACTTCGACCCCTAAAACTTCAAGTCGGCGTACTCTCAAACGCTGACGGATCAGCATACATTGAACATGGAAAAAACAAGATTTTAGCGGCAGCATTCGGACCAAGAGAAATGCACCCAAAACACCTAGTCCAAGCAGACCGAATGGTTTTACGATGCCGCTACCACATGGCACCATTCTCAGTGCAAGAACGCAAGTCACCCGCACCCTCAAGAAGAGAAGTTGAACTCTCCAAAGTAATAAAAGAATGCCTCGAACCAGCCCTGTTCCTAGAGCTTTACCCGCGGACAGGCGTTGACGTCTTCATAGAAGTACTGCAAGCAGACGGTGGAACCAGATGCGCAAGCATAACCGCAGCCGCCTTAGCAATCGCAGACGCTGGTGTGCCAATGCGCGACTTAGTTGTTGCATGCGCCGCCGGTAAGGTTGACGATACAGTCGTCCTTGACCTCTATGACGCAGAAGACAAACTAGGTGTAGCAGACGTTCCAGTAGCGTACATGCCAAACCTAAACGCTATTACTCTGCTTCAGATGGATGGCATTCTCACATCCGCAGAACTTGAAAAAGCAATCACAATGGCAACCGATGGCTGCAAAAAAATCTACGAGATGCAAAAGGAAGCTTTAAAGACCAAATACATGGTTGTTAAGGAGGTTGAAGAATAATGTCATCACTTATCACAAAAGTCAGACTAAAGCAAATCGAACAACTTCTCGAAAAAGGAAAACGCCTTGATGAAAGAGGTTTACTTGACACCCGAGAAATTAAAATCGAACAAGGCCTAATAGAAAAGGCAGAAGGTTCAGCCCGCGTTCTCCTTGGCAAAACCGAGGTTCTTGTTGGAGTAAAAGTTGAAACTGGAGAGCCATTCACAGACACACCAAATGAAGGCGTACAAACAGTTAACGCTGAGCTCGTACCATTAGCATCACCAAACTTTGAACCAGGACCACCAGACGAAAACTCCATCGAACTAGCGCGTGTTGTCGACAGAGGAATCAGAGAGTCCAAAGCAATCGACACGGAAAAATTATGCATCCAACCCGGAAAGCAAGTATTTGTTGTTTTCATTGACGTTTACGTTCTTAACCACGATGGAAACTTGATCGACGCTTCCGCAATGGCTGCCATGGCTGCACTTATGAACACCAAAATGCCAAACTACGAAATCAAAGATGGCGAATTAAAAATCAAGCAAGGCTACACTCCGCTACCGCTAAGAAGTCATCCCATTACTGTTACTGTTGGCAAAATTAACAACTTCTTAATTGTTGATCCTTGGCTGGAAGAAGAGCAAGTTATGGATTCAAGAATTACCTTTGCTATCAACGACGCCGGTAACATATGCGCCATCCAGAAAGGCGGTTCAGGCTACTTTACACCACAACAGATTTTAGAAGCAATGAAGATTGCACAGGAGAAAGTAGTCGAATTACGCAAGAAACTTAATTGGTGAAAATAGTTTGCCTAAGATGAAGAAAGTTGGTCCAACACGAGGTTTAGGAGTACGTTACGGATCAACAGTCAGGAAACGCTACATTAAAGTAATCACTGAACTCAAGAAACCACACCGATGCCCACAATGCGGCTTTACCCGCGTAAAGCGCGAAAGTGTGGGTATTTGGAAATGTAGCAAATGCGCCTACACTTTTGCTGGCGGAGCATATACACCAACAACCAAACTTGGCGTCGTAGCAAGACGCGCAGCTAAAGGCTTAACAGCAGAAGAAGCCACCAAAGCTGCGACAGCCGCAACCGAAGCCTCAGTAGAACAGGCAACTGAAGAAGAAACCCAATAAGCTTTCTTTCTAAATCTTTTGTTTCTTTTTAGTTTTTGTTTATTACTCTGAACTATCATCTAAAATTAGGAACTGTTAATGTCAACTAGGGCAAAAGCCACCATACGCTTAAAATTCAACTCAGAAAAACAGCTATCAACACTTATTAGCGCTTTAACGCCTGAAGCCAACGCGCCAGTAACCAGACGCGCCAACGTTAAACTGAAAAAAGACGGCTCAGAGCTCACATTAACAGTGGAAGCTGACGACACTGTTGCGCTGAGGGCAACCTTGAACGCTTATTTGAGATGGATAATCTCAACCATCAACGTCATAGAAGTAGTTGACCATGCCTAACTTGTAAGCCCCTATCGTTCTACCTAGCCTCTACCCGCCTATGATTTTGCCCCTCTCTTTCATAAAGGGCTAATTATCCGAGGGAAGTTTTGGGCTTAGAAGATGAGACGCTTTTGCTATAAACAGTATAACCAGATAATACATGGGACCCCTGGAAGCTTGATTAATCGGAAACTAGACTACCTCAAGACCTGCTTATTACAAACTGCAAAATCAATTAGAATAGCCTCGGCTTCTAAAAATTATTAAAAAAACCGGGAAAAGGAAAAAATCCCTGTGGCACTTTTCTGGTTTTGCGTTTTATCTTGTCATCATTCTTCGGAATACTGGCAACGCAATGGCAATCATGACTATGCCGAATACTATCAGTATGATTAGTTCCGTGGATATTTGTGGTATCCCTGCGCCAAGCACCATGACTTTTCGCAATGCGTCAGAAGCATACGTTAGGGGCAGTACTTTGCTTATGTCCTGCATGTACCATGGCATCTGCGCTATGGGGAAAAATACTCCACTAAGGAACATCATTGGGAACATCAGTGTCATCATGAGCATCTGTGCCGTTTCTTGGTCTTTGGTGAATGACGTTATTACGATACCTAAGCCGACGAAGCTGAAGACTCCCAGCAAGAGTAGCGCGAACACTAGTAGGATATTTCCTTGTATGGCGACGCCGAATATGCCTACAGCTAATACTAAGATTATGACGCCTTGAATTAATCCTCTCATGGTTTGAGCTATAGTTTTACCAAGGAGAATAGATAGCCTGTTTATTGGTGCAACCATCATGCCGTCCATTGTGCCGATTTCTTTCTCCTGAGATATAGCTACTGGCAGACCTGTCATGACGCTCATCATTACAGTCATGGCCATTATGCCCGGTGCGATGAAATCAAAGTAGCTTGGGGTACCTGGGACCACGCCCTCAGTCTGTACGTTATAAGGTTTCACTGCTGCTAGTGAGCTTGTAGCGTTAAGCGTTGGATTAATCAACTGGATTTGTCGTTGAGCCAGCATTGTGCCCATGTTATTAAATACGCTTGTTAGTACGCTTTGGATGGTTGCGGATATTTGCGGGTTAGATTGGTCAGTTACAATAATTATGGTTCCCTGTTGTCCACTGTATATGCTCTGGCTAAAGTTGCTGGGGATAACTATTCCGCCGCTAAGTTCGCCTCGCTGCACCAAATCCTTGACTTCACTTATGCTTGAGACATTTGTCAGCGTCAGCATTCCAGTCTGGTTATTAATTCCCTGCAACGTCAAGATGAAAGTTTGGCTTGGAATTGTTGAGTTATTGAAACCCGAATCCTCATTAACCATCGCAATCGGCAAGTTGCTTAAGCTCGCGCCGTTGGATGGGTAAATGAAGCCCACCATAACCATCATGAACAATGGCATGACAATTAGAAGAACCAAACCTAGCCTGTTTCTGAAGAGTTCCGTCAAGTCTTTCCACGCAATTCTGAAACTGTGTTTAAGGATAGTTTGTGCTGTCATTCTGCTCACCTCACTCTCTTTGGTGCTCCACCGAACCGCCTGTGATGTTCAGTTGGCATCTTCTGGTCAGCGCTGTCTCTGACTTCATGTCCAGTGATATGTAGAAAAACGTCTTCAAGGGTAGGCTGAAGATTTTCCATCGAAGTGATTTTTCCATTTCTTTCTCTGACCGTATCGACGATTGAGTCAAAGGCTTCTTCGCCGTGAACTATAAGGTGCACGCGTGTTGAGTTTTCCTGAGTTACAGCATCGATGCATTTGAGTGTTTTAACTGCACTTAAGAGGTCAGGGGTTAAATTTGCGATTTCAAGTTTAATAATCATTGTGTCTCCGCCTGAAATTATCTTTTTGAGATTAGTTGAAGTGTCAAGCGCTATGATTTTCCCATGGTCAACAATGGCTATCCGGTCACATAGTAAGTCAGCGTCAACCATCATGTGAGTAGTTATGATGACTGTAGTTCCGTTCTCTTGGTTTAGTTTCTTTATAAAATCTCTAATTTCAACCGACGATTGTGGGTCTAACCCTAACGTGGGTTCATCAAGAAACAGAACCTGAGGCATGTTAAGCAAGGCGCGAACAACATTCATTCTTTGCCGCATCCCAGTTGAAAATGTTCCCACCTGAGCATCCTTCCACTTAGTAAGGTTAACGAGCTCCAGCAAATCATCGATTCGCTTCGCCAAAGTTTCTTTTTGAATATTAAATAAGCTGCCGAAGAACCATAAGTTCTCCTTAGCTGTTAAACGGTTGTAAATTATCATTTTTTCAGAAACTATGCCTATTAATTTGCGTACTTCTGTATCGTTTTTTACTGTATCATATCCGCCAATGGTAGCTGTTCCCTTGGAAGGTCTTGATAGGGTGGAAAGCACTCGCAAAGTCGTGCTTTTGCCTGCACCGTTAGGCCCCAGAAGCCCAAAGATTTCACCTTTCTTAACATTGAATGATATATCATCTACTGCTGTAAATTCGCCAAAATTCTTAGTTAAGTTTTTAACTTCAATAATGTAACCATTATCCATATAGGGCATCAGCCTGTTTTGAATATTAACCAACGCAATATATTGCGTCAAGATATAAATATTACGTTTGCATTTAGACCGTACGAATTACGATGCATGTAGAAGAGAAAGCCGCAAATTGGTTTAAGGAAACACAAAAGGGTTACATAAGAATTGCAGTGCTAATTCTTCTAAGCAAAATGCCTCATCATGGTTATGAAATAATGAAAGCAGTAGAGGAAAGAACCAGCGGCTTTTGGAGACCAACGGCAGGCGGAATTTACCCCATCCTCCAAGATTTAGAAAGTTTAGGATACATTGAAGGCGAATGGGAATACCAAAAGAAAAGAAAGCGGAAAATTTACAACCTAACAGAGACAGGGAAAATCGTTCTCGAACGTACTTTGGCTAAAGAAAGCCAGCTCGCCAACACCATGACCGATTTATTCAAGGAATACATGAAAGACGTGTTAGACGTAGAATTAAGACAAACGCAGATTCCAACCCCAAACTTGTTTGCAATGTTTTTTGAAGAGAGAAAAGAGAAGCCGGAGGACACAACAAAAATTTTAAAAAACAAACGTGCACAAATCGAACATATGATAAAAGTGATGCAAAAAGAACGATCTCAGATTAACAAACGACTAGCGCAATTGGAAAAACCAAATGGACAAGAAAAAACTAAAAGAAACGCACAAGGAGAAATCTAAATGTCAGTGACTTCTTTTTCTGATATTTTAAACATAGTTATGAACGTTTTTTATGTGGCTTTCTTTGCGATAAGCTTCTTCTTTTCCCAGAGAATACAAACAATGCGTATCTCACGCAAGGTTTCTAAAGCGTTAACAAAACTAAATCACATGAAAGATAGAGCTAAGCAAGAACTCATCTCGGCAATACCCAAAGACAACTTAAACGAAAAAAACGTTAACGCACGATTGGATAGAATTCTGCAATTCTTCACCATAAGACCTTCAAGCATGGACCCAGCGGGAGTAATTGAACGGTTTGAATATTTACTTGACAACACAGACACACGCGTTAAAGATGAACTCAAATCAATCGTGCCTCAAGCCGACGAGAAACAACTGCAGAACCTGCAAAACCTCGTAGAAGTAGCACAAGCATTAAACAAAATGTACCTCGTACTGCGCCAATACTATCTTTTAGGCAAAAAACCAGGATCACAATACCCAATGATAGAAATCGAAATGCAACTGCCAAACCTCATGGAAGAAGCCGAAGCCTATGTCGCTTTTACAGACGCCTTTAAACAGGGCAAACCGATCGGTGACGGAATAGGACCGTTAACAGCGTCAAAACTAATGGTCGAGCATGAAAAGTATGAAGTGGCTAAAGAAACGGTTGCCTCAGAGATAAGACTTGATGGCAGGCGCGTTATAGTGATGAAGGCTAATGGTCCCGGCGGCAGTGTTGGAAAAATCGGGGCCGCATTACAGAATCTTCTCAGAGCAAACAAAGGTGAAATTTCACTTGTTATCATGCTTGATGCAGCGCTGAAATTAGAGGGCGAAGACTCAGGCAGCATAATGGAAGGCACCGGCGCAGCAATTGGAGGTCCAGGTATAGGCCAGTTCAAAATTGAAGAAATAACTACCGACTACAAGGTTCCAGTTTATGCAGTAGTTGTCAAGGAATCAGTAAAAGAGGTCTTAGCGCCAATGACAGCTGCCATCGTTAGAGCAACAGATGAAGCTGTTGCGGTTTTTAGAAGGGTTATTCAGGAAAAAACCAAAGTAAACGATTCAATCATTATTGTTGGCGTCGGCAACACAATGGGTATAGGCCAGTAGAGTAGCGATTAACTGTATTCAGAATTTTTATGATTAATTTATATCAAAACAGGACGGACTTCTTGATAAGGGAAGGTTTAAATAAATACTGACTCATTTCGTATATGCTTCAAGCTAAAAAAACGGATGAAAATTTAGATGTCACAGGAATATCGCCATATACTTCGTATCATAGGTACAGACGTTCCAGGTACCCTTAAAACTTCTTACGCAGTAGCAGAAATCAAAGGAGTCAGCTCAAGCCTCTCAAACGCCATTCTCAAAAAGGCAGGAGTAAATCCTGATGTGCGAGTGGGCTTGTTAACAGATTCAGACGTGTCAAAAATAGAGGATGTTATCAGAGATCTATCCAAATACAACATCCCAAGCTGGCTTTTCAATCGACGAAAAGACACAGACACGGGCAAAGACTCTCACCTGCTAAGCGCAGATCTTGTCTTAAAAATTAAGACTGACATTGATGGCGCCAAAGAAATCAGGTCTTGGCGAGGATACCGCCATGCCTACAGCCTCAAGGTGCGTGGGCAAAGAACAAAGACCACTGGTCGCGCCGGCAAAGCCTTAGGAGTCAAGAAGAAGACTCTTCTCCAGAAGCCTGGTGCGCCAACCGCTGAAGGAGGCAAATAAACACGGGAGATCCAAAGAAACAACGTAAAAAGTTCGATACACCAAGATTCCGATGGCGCAAAGACATCCTTCAAGAAGAACTGAAACTTCTCGGTCAATACGGCCTAAGAAACAAGCATGAACTCTGGCGCCACAAAACTCTCTTATCCAAAACCAGAGGTATCGCCCGTTCACTCATCAGCAAAACCCCTGAAGAGAGAGCAAAAATGGAGAACGAGGCGCTTGCAAAGCTCAAGAAACTGGGCATTCTGCAGGACACCGCGGTTTTGGATAACGTTTTAGACTTGACCATCGAAGACATTCTTGAACGCAGACTACAAACTATCATTTTCCGCAAGGGTTTAGCTAGAACACCCTTCCAGTCACGCCAACTAATCACTCACGGGCACATAACTATAGATGGACGCAGAGTAACCATCCCCGGCTACATAGTTCCAGTGCAAGAAGAAGCAAAAATTATCTATTCGCCTGAAAGTGCAATTGCTAATCCAGTTCACGCGGTACGTGTTGGATTAACAGTTGTTGCTAAACAGCCAGAAATTAGACCTCCAAGCAGAGGGCGAAGAGGCGGAAGAGGAGGCGGACGATTTTGAGCGCTAGCAATAAACGCAACGAGAAATGGGGTGTCGTCCATATCTTTAGTTCCTATAACAACACGCTGATTCACATTACTGACATTTCAGGTGCAGAAACCATCGCCCGCACAACAGGTGGCATGTTCGTTAAAGCCGACCGCATGGAATCCTCACCATATGCAGCTATGCGCGCATCCACTGCTGCGGCCGAAATAGCACGAGACAAAGGGATAACAGCCATCCACATTAAGGTGCGCGCTCCAGGTGGAGCAGGTCCCCGAACTCCGGGACCAGGCGCTCAAGCAGCTATCCGGGCGTTGGCTAGGTTTGGTTTCCGCATTGAACGCATCGAAGAGGTTACACCAATTCCCCATGACGGCACCAGAAGGCCTGGCGGCAGAAGAGGACGCAGAGTTTAATCTGCACTTTCCCCAATTTATTGACAGAAAAATTGAAATAATGCACTGATATTTCCTATTGACCGCACAACTAGATTATCTAGTTTATTGGAGAGTCTTAGCAAGTGAAAATGGAAATCCTTGAAAAAAACGATACGAATTTACGTATAATTGTTAGAGACGCGGACGTCCCCCTAATGAACGCTCTGCGAAGATTAGCACTTGCTGAGGTTCCCTGCATGGCAATTGAAGAGGTTGTCATGATAGAAAACAGCTCAATACTGCAAGATGAAATCATCGCTCACAGGCTTGGATTAACTCCGCTGAAAACAGATCTAGATGCTTATAACCTTCCTGAGGAATGCGAATGCCAAAGCGAATTCGGCTGCCCCTCTTGTCGTGTGACGCTAACATTGGATGCTGAGGCAAAGGAGGGAACTAGAACCGTTTACTCAGGGGAAATAATCTCCGAAAACCCAGAAATTATACCAGTCTCAGACAAAATCCCAATCATCAAACTTGCAAAAAGCCAAAAATTAAAACTTGAGGCTTACGCGAGTCTTGGAAGAGGAAAAACCCACGCGAAATGGCAGCCAGTTTCCATGTGCGCCTACAAGTACTATCCAAAAATCACCACTCCAACAGAGAAATGTCCTGAATGCCAGAAATGCGTTGACATCTGCCCCAAAAAAGTCTACAGCATAAAAGACGAAAAGGTTGATGTAAGAGACCTTTTGGCATGTAACCTTTGCATGGACTGTATTGAAGCTTGCCCGCAGAAGCCTTCAAAACTGAAGGTGGAGTGGGAGAAGAACGCTTTCGTTATGAACATTGAGTCTACTGGAGCGCTTCCTCCTGAGCGAGTACTAGTTGAATCCACTAAACTGTTAGATAAGCAACTTAAAGAGTTTGAAGAACAAGTAAAGGCTGAACCACAATGAAACAAACCCAGACAACAAACCCCCAGTTAATTTCGCTTATTCATCTGTTAACGAAGCAAAGCCGAGAACAACAAGCACCCATTTGGCATGATATAGCTGAATACTTGTCAAAATCACGCAGCCAACGCATTTCCGTTAACCTGAGCAGCATAAACAGAAACACAAAACGAAGCGACGTCGTGATTGTTCCGGGAAAAGTTTTGGCTTCAGGTATCATAAATCACGCCGTAACAGTGGCATCATTCGGTGCTTCGGACAAGGCCAAAGCGAAACTTGAGGCTGCCAAAGGCAAATACCTCTCGATTGAGGAGCTGTTGAAGAAAAATCCCAAAGGCTCAAACGTAAGAATTATTCGGTGAAAACAAAGATGCAAACAACTAAAAACTCTGTCACTCTCGTGAACGCTGACGGCTTAATCGTCGGTAGAATGTGTAGCAAAGTCGCTAAACGACTGCTCAACGGCGAAGAAGTAATTATTTTGAACGCTGAAAAAGCTGTGTTCTCAGGAAAGAAAAAGAGCAAGGTGGCCGAAGCGAAAGAATTCCTTGATGTCGGCGCTCCAAGGCGTGGTCCATTCCATTACCGTAGACCAGATCGTTTTCTCCGAAAAACCGTGCGCGGCATGCTTCCGTTTAAGCTGCCGAAAGGCAAAAGCGCCTACAAACGCCTGAAGGTATTTATGGGCGTGCCACTTGAACTTAAAGACCAGCAGTTGATAACATTTGCAGAAGCCCAATCAACCAGCTTGAAAGGGCCACACTTCACCCTTGGTGAAATGGCAAAAGAAATTGGTTGGAGAAACAGGATGGAATAATTATGCCCGCAAAGAAAGTACTAGTTGTAAGTGGAAAGCGAAAAACCGCAGTTGCTCGAGCCATAGTTAAGCAGGGCACTGGACGAGTACGCATAAACATGACCCCAGTTGAAATTTACGAACCAGATATTGCCCGCGCAAAAATCATGGAGCCACTGCTTCAGGCAGGCGGCGAAGTTTGGCAACAACTCGACATGGATGTTAAAACGTCTGGCGGAGGCTATATGGGTCAAGCAGAAGCTGCCCGTATGGCAATCGCCAATGCTCTCTTGAAATGGACAAAGAGCTCGCATCTGCGCACAGTTTTCAGCGAATACGACCGCACAATGATTGCAGGCGACTCCCGAGCTAAAGAAACCAAAAAAGTTGGCGGAGCAGGCGCAAGATCTAAGGAACAAAAAAGCTATAGGTAAGGAGAGAAAAACAAAAATGATCATTCCAGTACGATGCTTCACTTGCGGCAAACTGGTGGGCGACCGATGGGACGAGTTCACACGCCGAATCAAGACAGGCGAGAACCCCAGCGATGTCTTAGACAGTCTTGGGTTGAAACGGTACTGCTGCAGGCGCATGCTGCTCTCTAACGTGGAAATCGTGGATGAAGTTCTGCGATTCTATGAAGAAGCAGAAAAACGAAAAGAAGCAAGAAACTTCTACTAAATTTTTTTCGCAATACCATGTTTAGCTTGCCGATTTTTCTGGTAATTCTGGTCGCAAACGTTTTAGCAAATAAGTAATTCAAGAAATCTTGCTGTTAGTCCTTGTTAGTTCAGAGACGTCGAAATAACACTTTAGTGTAGCATGGAATAAGACCGAAAAAAGACGGTGGCTAATGAGAGTATAGTTTTTCGTATGGTCGTTTTGAGATTGGCAGTATTTTTTTGAATTCCCCCGTGAGGATTGTTCGTGGGTCTGTGCCGAAGTGGTTGCAGTACTCATTTACTAAGCTTTCGATTACTTGCATGTCGCGTTTGCCGACTGCTATAGCTTTAGTTCCATTTTCTGTTTCAAGTATTTCGCCTCGCTCGTAAATTACTCCGCCGTGCATGCCAATACCAACAAAACGTGCTTTGCATTTCTCATCATCTTTTAGATCCAAGCCTAAGATTAGGATGATTCCGCCTGCCATATACTCTGCCAAAAAGTCGCCTGCCGTTTCGCCAATGACGATGATGGGTACTTTATGCTGGTACTGCTTCATATGAATGCCCACACGATACCCAACGTAATCCTTAACGAAGATTTTGCCGCCCCTCATCGAATGCCCGGTCAAATCGCCAGCATGGCCTTCAACAATAATCTCGCCATCATTCATAGTGTTGCCGCTTGCATCCTGCGCACCGCCATGAATCACCATTTTAGGACCATTCATGAAGGCGCCAAGATCATTGCCTGGTGTGCCATAAATGTCGATTTGAACCTTGCTGTCTAAACCTGTGCCCAAGTAGCGTTGTCCACAAACATTACATATTTCAATTCTTTCAACGTCAGTGCCAACTACGGCTCTCAGCAGACTGTTTAGTTCCCTGTAGTACAAGCCTTCCGCATTGATTTTGACCACTTTACCTTGGACTTTAACTTTTGACTGGTACTTTTCCTCAATTTCCATCGGTTTTTTCACTATTTCGAGCATTTTCTTTTAAGCTCCAGCCATTTTGACGCCTAAAATGTTCAGCTCAGTTTTCGTCAAACCCACACCGCGCAAGGCAAGTCGGTTGCCGCGTAAGCTCTCAATTGCGTTTATGCCCATGCCACCCATCATGTCCTTGATCTCCAAGCTCCAACTCTGTAGCAAATTCACCAGCCGCTTCGACGCGATATCTGGGTTAATGCGTTTGCTAATCCATGGGTCACTCGTCGCAATGCCCCAGGGACACTTACCTGTGTAGCAGCGTTGGCAGATTGTGCAGCCGATAGCAACCAGAGCCGCAGTGGCAATGTAAACGGCGTCAGCACCAAGTGCAATAGCTTTGAAAACGTCAGCACTGCTTTTTATGCCGCCTGCTGCCACAACAGAAGCTTTGTTGCGTATACCTTCTTCACGTAAGCGTTGATCAACCTGTGCAATTGCCAATTCAATCGGTATGCCAACATTGTCGCGGATCACTTTCGGCGCAGCACCAGTCGCACCACGCACACCATCAAGCGCAATTATGTCTGCGCCAGCACGAACCATACCGCTAGCAATCGCCGCGACATTGTGGACTGCTGCAATTTTAACTGATAAAGGCTTGGTGTAGTTAGTCGCTTCTTTCAGTGCATAAATTAGTTGGCGTAAATCTTCGATTGAGTAGATGTCATGTTGCGGAGCAGGCGACAGTGCGTCTGTGCCTGTGGGTATCATGCGTGTTTTGGCTACGTCTTCCGTGACTTTTTCGCCTGGAAGGTGACCACCAATGCCTGGCTTTGCACCTTGACCGATTTTGATTTCGATGGCAGCGCCGGCATTCAAATACTTCGGATGCACACCAAACCGCCCAGAAGCAACTTGGACAATCGTGTGCGCGCCGTACTTGTAGAGGCTTTGGTCTAAGCCACCCTCCCCAGTGTTAAAGTATGTGCCGCATTCGGTTGCTGCTCTCGCTAGAGACTCGTGCACGTTT
>Ga0153915_10003855_pt1 | contig 13790 bp, 13 predicted proteins | sample Opewatmetagenome_2_FD_107003 | JGI IMG/M metagenome (GOLD analysis project Ga0153915, IMG submission 107003) | Freshwater wetland microbial communities from Ohio, USA - Open water 3 Core 3 Depth 3 metaG | ecosystem: Environmental > Aquatic > Freshwater > Wetlands | place: USA: Ohio, Lake Erie... | reverse complement strand
CTCTGCTTTCTTGGCATCAAGAGAAGTCGCGAAGGTGATGATCCCTAAGAAATCCGGCTGCATTATCAATACGAGTTCTACGTTTGGTCTTGGGGCAACAGAGTTCACTGAGATTAGCTACTATGCTTCAAAGGGTGGACTGATTGCCATGACAAAGGCCCTAGCGGTCGAGTTGGGCAAGTACAACATACGTGTCAATGCAATTGCTCCGGGCTTCTTCCCGACCGACATGTCGATACAGGCGCTTACTGACAAAACGCTTCGTGAGCGATACATCGAACCACGGACAGCCCTCTTCGATCCAAAGACCGGCGCGCGGATGATGGCGCAGAATGAGTGGATCCGAGGCGCTGTCTGTTTCTTGGCAAGTGACGATGCCAGATACATAACAGGTCACACGCTCGCAGTCGACGGCGGTTGGCTGGCATACTAGATCAGGAGCAGCGATTGCTGATCTTGGGAGTCTGGCACAGACCAGACTTCTCTCCTTTCTTCTCGTTCTGCAGATTTCTTTGGCTCAAAGAAGAGCATTGATATAGGAATTGGAGGTCCGGCACGCCCGTCAACATGTTGGGGTGTTCATGTGCGAGCCCTGCCTTTCATACAGACAAGTGTGTTCATCGACGAACGTTATGCCTTCAGTGGCAATCAATTGGCTACATTCTGGGATCATATGTTGAACACGCGACTCAGTACTGAAGAGATGCAGGGAATCACCCTTGAGATGCAGCACTCGGAAACCACGTTTGTATTCGAATCCACGCGCAGTGACTGCGCTTCAAAGGTGCGGATCTTCACACCGGGCAGGGAAATTCCATTCGCTGGACATCCTACATTGGGGACTGCATTTGTCCTCCGATACAAGCGACTTATCAGCCCGGTCGACAGACGGGTGAGGCTTGAGCTTGGCATCGGCCCGATACCCGTCGACTTCGTCGCGGATGACACCATACGAATGGACCAAGGCATGCCAAAGTTCACCAAGACTTGGGATGACACGCAGTCGATCGCCGAGGCATTGGGCCTGAAGGACAGTGACATTTCCACAGCCTATCCCATCCAGTATGTAAGTACTGGATTCCCTTTCCTGATAGTGCCGCTTCGGTCACTGTCTGCCGTCCGGAGAGCAGCGCCGAATCCCACTCTGATACTTGAAACACTCAATGGACAGGCATCACAGGAGATAGTGATTTTCAGCGATGAGACTGTCCATCCTGATTCGCACGTCCACGTTCGCATGTTTGCACCCGGGGCGGGAGTACCCGAAGATCCTGCAACAGGTAGTGCCGCTGGGCCACTCGGGGCGTACCTAGTAGAGCATCGAGTTCTGGCGAATCTCAGACCCGAGCAGGCAATCGTCATAGAGCAGGGGCACGAGATGCGTAGGCCGAGCCGTTTGGAAGTGGTGATCACGGGTGACAAGAGCACACACGAAGCATACGTGACTGGAAAGGTCAGGCTTATTGCCGAGGGGAAGCTATACGTCAGAGACAGTGCTGACAAGGCATGATATGCCGGCTACGGGTCGGCACGCAAGCAAATCAGAGTCCGTAGATACGTAGGCCGAGAGTGATCACTCACTTGATGACCCGTCAGCAGTTGTTTACCTCTGCTATGGGATAGCCGCTGCCAGACCCATCGATGGTGGAGTATATGGCACCATCACCGCCCTGCCACGGGCCCCACCAGACCTTCGCTGTCTTCTGGAAGGAGGTGTAGATGTAGCCTGAGCCCCGTGAGCAGGATGGGTCGGCGAGTAACACGAAGAGAAGCCCCGTCATTGCCGCTGCCTGCTTCATACTATCCTGGCAGCATACGGTCCGGACTTGTTCCAGCTGTCGAGAATCACTGCATGAGCCTCCCGAGCAGAACCTATCCACCTGCTTCAGGCATACAGAGTACAGTATGGGACCTGAGAACTCGCCATGGTGCCTCACTTCCTGTATTAACGTGGTTGATCGCATCTCGGGAAGAAAGAGAACCATTGATGACACTGAGCCTGCGTCACCAACCTGTGGCAATCCCCCATGAAACGAGCATCACCAGCGCAAGAAGAAGAGCCTGGACCGCCAAGAGCGGCCTGAGGGCCTGCTTTTCCGGCTTCTCTGATGCTCTGCCCTGGGCAAGTGAACCATCCAGCAGGCCAACTGTGTCATCGACAATGCGGCCAAGTTCGTCCTTACGCGTTCTCAGCCGCTCTAAGACTGCAGCAGATTCACGGTTGCAGTCAAACCTTGCTCTCCTCCACACGATTTCAATGAGATGATTGGTCACGTTTCGCTTGAGAGTTCCTGATCGAAGATGCCTCACAAGGTCTCTCTCTATGCGCCTGTCCATATACCCGATCGACCACTTTCCTATCTTAGAGGCATCAAACAGGACGAGTAATACTGTGCTCAACGGAACGCCCAGAAGCCATATGACGTATAGGATGCGTGACATCTGAGTCACCAGTTGGAAACCCAAGTCGAATGTTAGGGATTCGAGGACTAGAAGCAAGAAAGGGAGGACTGACCACGCAGCCAAGGCATACATCAAATCAAGTGCCTTTCCTGAGAAGAGGACTTCCCGCAGCTTGGCGCCATCCGGGCGTACCCGGGGCAGTAGTGCCGCGAAGGATAAGAACCCAGCCCAAGTCAGGGCAATTACAGCCGTTGCTGTAAATGCGTCAGTCCACGTCATGCTTATCAACCTCTACTGAAGTGCCATCAATGACCTCTCGTAGAACAAACACCGGCAGTACCAAGTGACGGCGCCGATGATGAATTTGATGACTAAGCTAATAGGTATCCACCATCCTCCGAGCTTTGCCAGTGCTTGGATTTTTGTGAGATTCTTTGCAGCGGCCATAAGCTTGTGCACTGCTGCCAAAACGATCAGGGCCTGGACGACTGTTTCACCCATGAGAGCGACTGCGAAGCCCGCCGTCAATGCTCTTGCTTCGAGAAGCGTGAGAGCACCCGTGTCCACACTTGACCAGATAAGCGGCAGCCACAGGAACCAAAATAGGACCCACGCAGTGACAAGGACCGCAGTTGCAACTCCGAGTGTAAGGACTCCAAGACTCAAGGAAGTGTCAATGGCAATCCATGCCAATGTGAGCAATGTCAAATACACTCCAAAGGGACCGCCCAAGTCCAGCAACAAGGCATCGCCTTCCTCCACTTGCAGCGCCTCTTTCTGACTCTGAGAGAGTCCGTCATCCCAAGGCGTATCGAAGAAGGCAGACTCTACTCTTGTGTCGCCAAGCAAGTCAACAGAGATCTGCAAGACCATATGGCCTCCGTATTCTGTGAATGCTTCGTAAGCCCCGAGCAATCGGGGCCACAACTGACTCATCCAAGAGAACACAATTGACGCCATCTGATCGAGAAGAAGGTCGCGGCGTATCTGTGAACTGGGGCCCAGATTCTCAGGATCACCGAGTGCGCCTTCTGTGCTGCCATCGTACCCGATAGGCTCCTCCGGGTCAGGCGCCGTGGGGTCATGCCTCGTTAGGTCCGCGACGACGTTGATGTCGTGTACGCGCATGTCGACGAGCGAGTATGTGGAGTACCTCTGTCCGACTGTGACCACGTACTTGATCACCCGAGAGCAGTTGTTGACCTCTGCTATGGGATAGCTGCTGCCAGACCCATCGATGCTCGAGTATATGGCCCCATCACTACCCTGTCACAGAGGCTTCAGATTGTTGCGTTGAGTAGCATCGCCTAGAATTCACGACTCTTGAGCGCTCCTACTGATTGGACCCGACTCTTGATGAGGCTGAGAGGAACGATTAGTGACTGCCTTGTATGTAATCCATGCGGCATAGCATAGACTGACCACTGTCATGCTGCCGGTTGCGCCGTCGAGAAATACACTGACCACGCCTGTCCACGTCCCGGCGGTCCAGCCGACAAATGGGAGCACCACGGAGCCAGTCAGCATCATAGCTTGCAGGAGTCTCGCACGAGAGGGGTTCGCAGCGACCCACTTTGCCATTGAGTTCATGTGCCTGAAAGTCACTTCCCGTCCGGCCGCCTTCGTAATTCTGGCAATGGTAATCATATCCTCCACGAAGAAGACAAACAGAAGGAATACCAGTGCCACAGACAAGGCACTCACAGCCAAGATTATATTCAACACGCAGTCCAATCGCACTCACAACTCCATAGTGTTCTCCCAGACCCCTGAGTATGACTGGGGACGATTGCATCTTACGGACCATTCTCGCAGGCAGTGCATCACTTGACATCAGTCTCCTCAGAACGATTTCACTAGATGGTCATACGCTACGACGAAGCACCATATTGAGATTCCTAATAGAACGCAGAGGGCCACTTTCGAACTCAAGAATATGCCTGAGGGTCCCTTGACTTCTGCTGCTGCTTCCTCGAGCTCCTGAGCTGGATTGGGCCCATACAGAAGATTCCTGATAGTCACTAAGACGCTGAAACCCAGCGCGTTAAGTAGGGTCAGGGCTCCCCAGAATATGTAGAAGCAGCAAGCATCGAATTCGGTCCAGGCCCCTTTTGCAATCATGCTATTCGAGTATGTTGTCATCTCGTAGATCAGGAGCCCAATCGAAGTTGCAAGACAGACCGTCGCGGCGACAAGTGCAGGTATACATCCGGACTCGGCGGCGATCTCAAAAGCATAGGCACTCAACCGGATGTCAATATTGATGAGACCTATGATGATGTTGTAGGCGATTGACCTGATTGGATCGCTGGGCTGCAGAAACGAACCGTCTCCAGAAGTCGTTACGTCAAGAATCTCGACATATCCGAGAATGTTCTTCGCCACGTGAACAAGTAGGGTGAGGCCAGCCATGGCAAAGGCGGGGTGTCCTGCTGGAACATTCGAGGGCACAAGCTGGAGGGAGTATTGATAGTGCAAGAGAGGCCACGGTCCGGTCCAGTATGGGTCCACGACGTCCATTGCCTGAGCCGCTTCCTGATCTGCTCTTGCTCTGTCATACGCTGGAGGAGTACGTGTCCCATCATAATCTACAGGGTCCTCCGGGTCAGGCGCAGGGGGGTCATGCCTCGTCAGGTCAGCGACCAAGTTTACATCATGGATGCGCATGTCGACCAGCGTGTATGAGTTGGACCTCTGTCCGACTGTGACCACGTACTTGATGATGCGTGAGCAGTTGTTGACCTCCGCTATGGGATAACCACTTCCAGACCCATCGATGGTCGACCAAATGGCCCCAGCACCGCCCTGCCACGGGTCCCACCAGATTCTCGCTGTGTTCTTGAAGTTGGCCTGCATGTAGCCTGAGGTCTGAGAGTAGGACGCGCCATCGCACATGGTTCCTGATTCCAGACGGTCACCTTTGTAGCAGCTGTCAATCCTCCTGTTCTTGCCCTGGCTGTAGCCGTTCTAAGGCGTCCCTGAACGCTTGTCCGACCTCGTCGTCGCGGGACAGGAGCCTCTGCTTTGCGTGCATGTACTCCTTCACCACTACATCGTCAGGATCCAGCTTTCTGATCTTGTCCAGTAGCGTTGAAAGCATCCCATCCAAATGCCCGTTTCTGTAATTGTGTTCAATAGTAAGTTCTAAGATCTCGCCGGGCTCCACGTCCTTTCGTCCTGTTGTTTTAAATCGCCGCCCCAGCACTACGAACGTGAATGCAGGAGCAAACATCAGAACGACCAACACCACACCAACCTCAGGATGCGCTGCTTGAATCCACAACATGGGAAGAACCCAGAAAAGAAGCACCAGGAGCATGGCTTCGTATGCCGCAGTGGCCCTTCGACGCGTACCGAAGACTCTGTGTCCTACGTTGCGCAGAGTGGACGGCCCTCTGTTTCGAGAAGTCAGCCAGTCTACAAAAGCGAACAACAGGACTATGCCGGCACTCGCGATTGCCGCTAATCCGAATGTATCCACGATTCAAGGCCTCCTAGGTGCTCCAACCCATAGCAAGGTAGTATCCAACATACCATGCACAGGTCAACATGACGGCCATCTTGATAAAGGCCACTGCAAAGAACCAGATGCCTCTGTTGAATCCAGCTGGGGCTATCGGGAAGGGCTTACAGGCTTTGTAGAGCCTGTACATGAGCCAGCCCGCCGCAAGATCAGGACCTACGCCCGGGAATAGTAGCATAATCAGACTCAGGAAAGCGGCGGCCGCACCGTATGGATGCATCACATTGTTTTCCACTGCCCATTGGATAAATGCCACATACGCTAAGAACAGGACGGTCCATGCGCCCAACATCGCCAAGAGAACCCAAATGCTGGTAAGCATAGCAAGCGGACTGGCAAGATTCTCGATTAGCATCAGCCCATACTTCAATGCGAAAGCCAAACCCACTGGCGCCACGAATTTGACTAGGAATTCGGCCCACCCACTGTCCATCTGTTGAGCCACTGCGCCCATCTCTTCTTCTGTACCCTCGGCCTCTATGCTTGACGCAATGGACAAAGTATGCACCTGAATATCTCCCAGGATATCGACGGAGATCAGCACATTGAATACGGTCTCGATCACGTCAACGAGTTCTAGGAACAAGCGGGGCCAGAAGTTCACTAGAGCCCAGTATGCCTCCAGGGAAACACTCAGCAAGCTGAGCGTCTGTTCTCCCTCTTCCTGACCACACTCAGGAGTGGGAGCGGTTCCATCGCTCTCCTCCGGGTCGGGTGCTGTCGGATTGTGCCTTGTCAAGTCAGCAGCAGCGTTGATGTCATGTACGCGCATGTCGACCAGCGTGTATGAGGAGTACCTCTGCCCGACTGTGACCACGTACTTGATGATGCGTGAGCAGTTGTTTACTTCTGCTATGGGATAGCCGCTGCCAGAGCTGTCAATGGTCGAGTATATGGCGCCAGCACCTCCCGGCCACGGGTCCCACCAGATCTTCGCTGTCTTCTTGAAGTTCGTGTAGATGTTGCCTGAGGTCTGAGAGTAGGACGCGCCATTCTGGAAGTAGTACAAGTTGAATCAGCCCCTCTGACTGCCCACCCAAGCGTCGCCTAGTGCATGAGCAACACGCACTGCTTGTTCTCGTCGAACAGCCCATTGTAGGCTCTTCCCATGGTTGAACTGCACTGCACGAGCTCTCCAATCACCGAGGACTCGCTCAACCGGCAGAATCGGCAGTTTCCTGAGGAACTGCCCGACTAACGACCAAGCTGGCTATCATCAGAAGGACTGGAACTAGAGGGAACCACGCGAGCACATGCATGAACACGGAGAGCATCCCAGAACCCCATAGTGGTATGTCTGACAGCACCGCAGCCAGCGAGATCATCACTGCTGCCCATACGACGGTCACGACCGCAAAGGAATCAGGTGCGCCCCGGCTGAGTACGCCGCGAGGCGCACCTGTTGGTCTGCCATCATGCGACCTGAGAGATCCATTATGTGCTAATATGACGTCACTGAACAGGCGATGGAATCCTATGATGAACGCGAGGTTCGCAAGGATATTAGCCCACGCAAAGATCTCAGTTACCAGTTCGAGTTGCCACATAGCCACACCCACCTATTCAGAACAGACCCATGCCCAGCATGAATCCGTAAACGATGATAGCAAATCCCACGATCATTTGAATTACCCCGGAAACCACGAATCCAACGACTAAGTAGTCCACCGTGGCCCATGGAACGCACCCAGCTGCTAGCACAAATGCATGATAGGCCGCCGATTCCACAAAGGCCATGTTCAATATTGCGTAAGCAGTGGCATCCATATGGAACCTGAACGCCTCAGGCAAAGCGTCTACCGCCCTATCGACTCATCTATCAATCCAAGCACCTCACCCTTGGTCCTTGATGCAGTGAAGGCCACAAGGCCCCTAGTGGCTCGAAGCATCGCGTCTAATTCCCTTTATTGTCGGTAGGACGATCTTGCGGTTCATGTAGCAGCGCATACTCTTTCAGTGGGCCCTCAGAAACCTTTCGACGAGTCGCCATGACTCCTGCAAGGGCGGTCAGTAGCATCCCGACTGAAACCCCGACCAACAGAACAACGAAGTCCAGCTGTGGAAATGTGCCCGCCCATCTAGCAGCAGCCAAAAGGATAAGAAAGCACACTACCCCAACGCTGCACCCTAAGCCAGAGAACCACAAAACCCACCATTGCTCTTCGTCCGCCATCATGCTCCACGGCTTTTTCCGTGTGCCAATCGCCTCGTAAGCCAGTAAGTAAACCGAGAGGACTGAGACTGACCATGACGCAACCAGAAGCAGTAACGAGAGCACCAGAGGATCCATCACTTCTTGCACTGGGCTTCACCTTCCAAACTTCAGACTGTATGTTGATTCATGGAACGAAGCGCGTATAGAGAGCAGCCGTGACTAGCGCAAAGCAGGCTATGCATTTAAACACGAAGAGAATCCAGCCACCAGGCAGGATACTCAGTAGCGCCTCTGTGACATCTTTGCCGGCCAGGATACTGCCGAGTATCACATAGCCGAACGTCAGACAGAATGCCCCGAAGCAGAACACTAGACCAGTGAGCAGCAAGACCCAGAATCTGAACCAGGGGTCAAAGCCGCTATTCCTTAGAGATGCTTCCAGTATCGTGATAGAGTAGGTGTACAAGATCATCCAGTCGAATCCCAGAGCAACAGCGAATGGAATCCAGCCCGGATTAGAGTTGGATGCGAAACAGGCTGATGCCCAAAACAATTCGATTAAGTACAGGCCTGCCATTACGACTAGGTTGTCAATGATCAACTGCATAGCAGCGTTGACGATAGCCGAGTTGTCCAGTGTCTGAATGCTGTTGCCCATGTCGTCAGTAGCAGCGAGCGTTTCGAGTGTTCTAGAGCCCAGCAGGTCTGACTTTACTTGAACCACCAGTGACGATCCGCTCGGGTGGTACTTCTCCACTCTGGTGTGCAGTTCAGGCCAAGGTATGGTCCACCAGCTATTCACATGCTGAACCCAGTCCGCGTCGGGCGGATCTGCCGTCTGGCCCACGCCTAGGTCAGTCCCGTCATATATCGCGGGGTCGTGTGTCGTCAGGTCAGCGACAACATTGACGTCATGGATGCGCATGTCGACCAGCGTGTATGAGGAGTACCTCTGCCCGACTGTGACCACGTACTTGATGATGCGTGAGCAGTTGTTGACCTCTGCTATGGGATATCCGCTGCCAGACCCATCGATGGTCGACCATATGGCGCCGTCACCGCCCTGCCACGGGTCCCACCAGATCTTCGCCGTCTTCTGGAAGTTGGTGTAGATGTAGCCAGAGGCTTGAGAGTAGGACGCGCCGTCCTCAAAGTAGTACAGGTTGAACCACCCCTTCTGGCTCCCATACCAGGCGTCGCCCCAGTAGACAAGCATCACACACTCTTTGTTTTCGTCGAACAGCCCCACGTAGGCTTGGCCCATGGTGTAGCTGCTCTGCACGAGCTCGCCGATAACAGAGAAATCGCTCAGCTGGTAAAGCCTGAACGGCCTGTCCAGCACATGCACGTACTGCGGTCCATGCCAACCTGATATCCCGGACACTATCGAGGTCCACTTCATGTAGCTCTGTCCGGATGGGACCTCAAGAACACCCTCCGAAGGAGGGCCATAGGGGAACGTCAGGTCCTTCTGGAACTCATACATGTCGTTGCATGCGTCGTGGAACACCGTGTAGTCCGAGTAGGCGTAGCTCAACCTAAGGGAGTAGATTCTTTCATCATGCTCGTTGAGGGAGCCGTAACGGTAGCTCTGGATCGCCACATACTTGATTATTCTGTTAGTATTGATCTGCGTATAGCAGTAGAGCCAAAGTTCATCCTTTCCCGGAACGTCTGCAAACAGTCCTTGCAGGGGATCGAACCTTATCTGCACAACTCCAGATACGTCACCAGTGAGCAGGTTCGATTGAAGAGACTTGCTAGTCCCGTCCTCGTTGTAGTAGCATGCAGTGAAGACCGTGGCCGCAGTGTCTGTCCAGGAGTCAGCAACATAGAGTAGCACTGCTAGCTTCTTGTTTGAGTCGTACAATGCTACGAACGTCACACCCACCCGTGAGGCTTGGCCACTGTGCACAAGCGAAAGGTTTGCTGAAAAGGAACCGAGGTCCTTCATCTTGAAATAAGACGGCAGAGTCATCACGAACGACGGACCATGCCAAGAGGTTCCCGTTGGGATGTTCGTAACAGTCAGGTATGTGCCAGTCGAGCCTATTGAACCGGTTGCTTGTGTATATCCCGGAAGATTAGGCCAGCTCGAGTCATACTCGTAGTCGGATCTCCCACAAGAGTCGGTCCACAGACCGCCTGTCCTGCCCGGGTTGCGACCCACCACAGGCTCTGACCATATGCCGTCCACCTTCTGCCTAGAAACATAGACACCGCCAGCACCTATCTGGTTCAACGATATCGAATCGACAGAGTCGAGGACACTGCCGCTCGCAGTGACGTTCACCCAGACCTGAGTGTAGAGCGAGCCGTCTCCGGAATAGACTACGACACCTGAGTACGTGCCACCACAGAACACCAGTGGGCCATACTCCCAGTGTCCACGAGGTGCTATGTATATGTAGACCTGACTATAGCTTTCCGCGCCCGGAGGAGAAAGAAAGTCCGGACCGCCATCTGGGATCCATGTCGCCTCTTGATAGTAGTTCCTCGTGTAGTTCACGGAGAGAGCCATCAGGGTCCTGAGATAGGGTACCCCATAGATGTCGAAATAGACTTTGTAGTAGTCCACTATTAGGTCTCTGAGGTCCAGAGGCAGTGCATTGAACCCGTCGGGCCCGGAGAGCTGTACCCATGTGGAGGACCTGAGGACCATGTACTCATCTGTATAGGTGTCAGAGTAGTGAGCATCTACGTACTCGATCTCGTCAAGAATCACCTGTTCGAAGTCCATGATGTGCACGCTGCAACCTGACTGAACGAGTTCCTTTGCCGTGGTCAGTTCTGTCGTCCTGTACTGCTCGACCATCTGGGAATTGATGCCGAGCGCAAGCATGACCGCTGAGGCAATCTCGACGTTGGTCACCTCCGCAGGTCTGACACCAGGAACTGTGTAGAGTTTCTTCGCTGACTCCTCAATCCCATAACTGATGAGCCTTCTACTCTCACACGCTGCAAACAGGTGAAGGGTCGCTTTCGAGTCCTCGACTATCCCCGCCATCGCTTTCCATGAAGTGAGACGCGATCCAGTGACTATGCCTTGTGGTCCCCCGTGGGACATGTATATCACGACTGAAGCATCCAGAGACTTCGCCGCACTTGGGTCACAGGTCTTGATCAGAATCAACCTGTCCACGAAGAATGGATCATCTGTTATGAATGAGGACAGTCTTCCCATCAGTTCTTGTGTAGCCCAGTCAGTGTCTGTATCGCCTGACAGCTGAAGAATGACGACGGTCGGGCCTGCATTTGCAGCATCAGCTTGCCACGCAGTTGAGGCGACAAGCTGAATCCCAAGAATCGTTGCTACACTTACTGCACACAGAATCACGATTGCTCGTGCTGAACGAACAGCTAGTTTCATTTACCCTACCCCGGTTGCGGCTCCGCGCAGACCTCCCTGCCTCCGGGCCCCACAGCCAACTGAGAACGATTGTGCACGCCGGGGATATAAGGAACGGGACATCGGGAGTGCCTGCTAATGGCCACTTGAGGCCTGCATGGCCGATTTCCTTGGCAATCTTTTCCCGACTATCAGAATTCGTTAGAGCCGGGGCATAGGAAGGTAATTTTCCCATCTAAAAAGTTAACAAACGGACAGGGGGCAGGCTGGTATCCACAAGACGCTCAGAATGCCACTACGGTGCGCCTGGAGAGCACAGTGGGCTCGAATGGTTGATGCATTGTCAATTGAGATACCACCGACCATGAGAGTGATTTGGCGCAGATTCTGCTTCTGAGGGTCGAAGAGAGGCAAGCCAAGAAGTCCGGTTGAGATAGGGGCTTTGGCACTAGGTTCTTTGTCAAGCCCCTATCTGAGGAGCTATGAGGGCAGGGCTCAGGTCGTCGCCTGTACCTTTGTGGTTTCGGCTTTCTTCGCCTTCAGAGCGTCGAAGTCAGGGTCGATGTTGATATACAGTAGGATGATTGCCGCTATGCCGAGGAAAGGCGCGAAGATCGGACCCCACAGCATGAGTCCTAGAGTGTTGAAACCTGTCGTTGCCACTGAGTAGTCCATGACTAATCCAAGCAGCAGAGCCGAGCCAGCCTGGAACAGGTTGAGAGGTACGCCAATGAAACCAGTGTACATCCCGGAGCGGCTCTGCCCTGTCAGAAGCTCATCCGCCTGTGCGATGTCAGCCGGAACAATATAGGACATCAGGTAGTAGACCGCCATACATGCAGCCAGAGGAATGAAGAACATGATGGCCACAACCACGTTCGGAATGGCAGGTATCAAGCGGGAGATGAAAGCCGTCGCGGGCAGCAGGAAACCCAGAATCAGCATCGAGCCGATCATGGCTTTTCCCTTGCCAATCTTCTTGATCAGCTTGACCCAAAGATAGAGGAAGACCATTATTGACGCCAGTAGAGTAATGGCCGGGGGCAGCAGGAGGTCAAGGGTTTTGAGTAGCAGCACTTCTTGCGAGAAGCCCAGTATCTGAGCAGTGATGGCTGAAAATGAGAACGACAAGAAACCGACGGCAAACATCCAGCCAACATAGGTACGATTCCTCAGGACTGTCATGGTTTCGGCGACAACGCTTCTCTTGGGGATTACTATGTCGGGCCTCTCATGGATCCAGATTATCGAAGGCAGATAGAACAGAACAGTGATAATCGAAATAGCAAGGACGAATATCAGACCGAAGTATCTCAGACCCGGCGGATCTGGAGGCTTGTTGAATAGCAGAGTCGTCATCAAGCCTGCCACAATGCCCAGTCCGTTTGCAATCCAGTTGGCTGTATTCTGCATGCTTGAAACCAAGGGTCGCTCATCCTCGTCAGTGATCTCGGGCAGCCAGGCCTGGAACGCAGTCAGCAAAAAAGCGTAGAAGAACTTGAATGAACAAAGGCTTGTGACGTAATAGGCAAAGACTAGCATCTCAAGTGCTGGATTCGTCGTGTCCAGGAACCAATTCGGGACAAACAGGAGAAAACCTGTTATAGCTAGACCCGGAGCTCCGACGATCACAAAGGGCTTCCTTCGACCCCATCGAGTATGAACCCTATCGCTCCAGTAACCAGTGAGCCAGTGGGTCAGGCCAATGACTACGTATGAGAGTGCAAGGGCAACTCCTGCAAGGAGCCAGTTTAGTTCAAAAAAGGTCCCGTAGATCCAGAAGGAAGTGAGGCCTGTCAAGGTCAGAAGGAAGGACGACCCGAACCGACCCATTCCATAAGCAACCTTCTTGTAAAACGGCAGCATCAGTTCACAACCACCAATCCAGCCCTACGACGGATTCTGAATCCTAGACGGATTGGGTTAGCCGGCATTTAAGGGATACGCCAGACAACTCGTAGTCAGATCAATGTGGAAACCGGGCATGCAAGGAACTTGACACCCGTTCGACAGCCTGCGAACTTCGAGAAAAGGGAGGCCATGGGACACTTGAGGTTACATGAAACATAACGTTCTCTGAAGTGAAACCGAAACATGGCGATTTCTGTGTTCTCGCGGTCCCGGTGACAAGGATGATGGTCGCTTCAATGGGCTTATAGGAGGTCCGACTAGGCCGGTCATTCCATATACGCTAGGAGAGATGATGCCAATAGTCGAGGAATCACAGGAAGCCGAGGTCGTAGATACTAAGAGACCAATGCGAGCTTTCACCGTGATGTGGACAGGCCAAGCGGCATCTCTGTTTGGTAGTGGCTTGGTTAGATTCGCGCTCGTCTGGTGGCTCACTCTGACAACGGGGT
>Ga0153915_10003854_pt1 | contig 13792 bp, 12 predicted proteins | sample Opewatmetagenome_2_FD_107003 | JGI IMG/M metagenome (GOLD analysis project Ga0153915, IMG submission 107003) | Freshwater wetland microbial communities from Ohio, USA - Open water 3 Core 3 Depth 3 metaG | ecosystem: Environmental > Aquatic > Freshwater > Wetlands | place: USA: Ohio, Lake Erie... | reverse complement strand
CTGATGGCATTGGGGCTGCTGCGTTTGTCATCCTGCAGACGCAGCAGCAGATCGAACCGTCTCTGTCCAACCCATATCTCCGATTCATTCTCGCCGGCCAATCCGATGCGAATGGCGCGAATCACATCCCCGGGTGTGAGTCCTACGCGGGCGACTGCGGCGCGATCCACTGAAATCCGCAATTGCGGCAAACCTGTGAGTTGCTCGACCCGCAGGTCCGTGATGCCCCTGATTCCGCCCATGATTCGCTGGCTCCTGGCCGCAAGTTGCGCCAGTTGGTCCAGATCCGGACCGAATATCTTGACGCTCAAGTCCGCGGGAGTGCCGCCCAGCCCTTCGTCAATCCGCATGCCCAGCGGTGTTGTGAAGAGGACGGAGACACCAGGGACGTTCTTTAATTTATCCCTCATTGCGTCTTCCAGTGAATCCAGGGAGCGGGAACGCTTCGGTTTCAGAACCACTAACACATCTGAGAGGGTGTGCGGCATGGGGTCTTCCGTGCGTTCTGCACGGCCTGTCCGGCGCACTACATCTTCCACCTCGGGGAACGCACGCACAGCGTCTTCCACCCGGTGCTTCACCCGATCCACCTGATCCAGAGAGGTCTCGGGCGGGAGGATGGTCTGGAGCAGGAAGGCTCCCTCATCCAGCCTGGGCATGAAATCTGAACCCACATACAACCCCAACGCCAACGCCGGCGCGGTGGTGATCATTGAACCAGCGATCATCAACTTGCGATGAGCCAGGCACCAGTCGAGCAGTGGGGAGTAAATGCGTTTAAGCCCGCGAATCACTGCGGCATCTTCCGGCTGATCCGCGGGGTGGGGCTTTAACAGGATGCCTGACGCTAAGGGAACAACCGTGAGAGCCAGCACGAGCGATCCGGCCATGGCGCTGATGACTGCCGCGGCCAGGGGGCTGTACATCCGGCCCTCGATGCCTGTCATCGCAAACAGCGGAAGAAATACTGCAATAACAATCAGAGTAGCAAACGCAATCGGTCTCCCCACCTCAATTGCTGCTTGAAGCGCAGTCTGCCGCCTCGGCTCGTCGCGGTGCATTGAAAGCCGATGGACAATGTTCTCCGTCATAATGATGGCAGCATCCACCAGCAGCCCCACGGCAATGGCAAGCCCACCCAGGGTCATGGTGTTGATGCCAATGCCGGCGGGTTTGAGGAGAAGTCCTGCCAGAGCGATAGAGAGAGGTAAGGTGAGAGTAACGATCAGTGCTGCGCGCAGGTCCCCCAGCAAAGCGAAGAGGACTCCAATCACCAGGAAAGCGCCCAGCAGGATTGCACGACTCACTCCGCCAAGAGCAGTGCTGACCAATTGTGACTGGTCGTAAACAATCCTCATCTGCACGCCCTGGGGCAGTGTTTTTTGAATTTCGGCAGCGGCCTTTCTGATTCCATCCGCGACCTTAACCGTGTCGGCGCCGAACTGCTTGGTGACCCGGCAGCTAACGACTTCTCCTTTCAGACGATGGGCAATTCCACGGCGTACGGCCGGAGCTTCGCGGATTTCGGCTACATCACCGAGCACGACCGGCGTTGTGCCGCGAACCGCGATGACAGTCGAGCGGATATCTTCCACGTTGCGCGCCCGGCCGACGGCGCGCACTGTCCACTCCGTGGATCCCTCGGTGACGAAGCCGCCGGCAGCATTGAGATTTGCCCCTTCCACTGCGTGCAGGATCTCATCAAGGCTGATCCGCCGCGCGGACATGCGGTCAGGGTCGAGTTGAATCTGGAACTGACGCAGATATCCTCCAAGACGCTCAACGGCAGCCACACCGGGCACGGCCAGCAGGCGATTGCGCACGTCAAACTCCGCCAGATCGCGTAAGGTCATGAGATCGGCCGTTCCGGGCTGCGCTTCCAGAGTGAACTCGAAGATTTCATTCAGCCGTCCCGTGAGACTTGAGATCAGAGGGGCATCCGTTCCGGGTGGGAGTTGTGAGCCCGCCTGTCCGACCCGCTCAGCGACCAACTGACGCGAGCGGTAGTAATCAGCGTCCGGCTCGAACTCGATTGTGATCTGCGTGACTCCGAGTTCGGAGTTTGAGCGAATCCGCCTGACCTCGGGCAGGCCGGCGAGTGCCGCTTCCATTGGAATGGCAACGCCGGTCTCGAGCTCCTCGGCCCCCATCGCTGGATTCTGGACGATTACGTTGAACACCGGCGCTGAAAGATCCGGAAACACATCTCTGCGGAGCTCGCTCAGCCAGACGGCTCCCAGGGCAGTGCTCGCCAATACCAGAAACAGCGCCAAGCCTGGTTTCGAAAATGATTTTTTCAGGAGTTTTTCCAGCATATGACCTCAGTCGTGATCGTGGTCCTTGCCTTCTCCACGCGCTTTTTCCGCCTCCGCCTTCAGCAGGAAAGCTCCATCCACCACCACTGTCTCGCCTGCTCTCAATCCTCTGACGATCTCGATCTCGCCTTCCAGATCGCGCCCTCGCCCTACCTGACGAAGTTCGAAGGTATCTTGTGATTTTGGAATGAAGACATACCAGTCGTTCTCAATTCGTTGAACCGAAGCGGCGGGCACCGTGATTATCTGTTGGGCCGCGTCCGCAAAGGGGACCCATGCCGTTGCAGACATGCCGGGACGAAAAATGCTTTCGCTGTTGGCAATTTCGATCCGGACAGGAACCGTGCGGGAAGCAAGGTCAACCTGTTTTCCGACGAGAGTGACCCTGGCGTGGAATGTCCGTCCGGGCAACGCAGGAAGCATGACCTTCGCCTGCTTACCTGCCTGCAACCGCACGGCATCGCGTTCGAACGCATGTACGTTGAGCCAGACTGCGTTCAGATTTGCGATCTTGAACAGCGGCTGGGCAGGGTCAGCTAACTGCCCTCTCAATGCCGTTCGCTCGATCACCGTGCCTGAGATAGGCGCGCGAAGTACCAGCTCTGAGCTGTCTGAAACATCGTCACCGGCGCCGAGAGCGCGGAGCGCCGCCCGTGAGGCCCGCACGTCGGCTTCAGAGAAGGCCACCGATGCTTCCGCTTCTTGAACGTCCCTTTGTGCAACGATGTGTTCGCCGGCAAGCCGCCGCTTGCGCTCCAGTGTCTGCCGGGCTAATTGCAGTTTTGCCTGTGCCGTGATGTTTTCAGACCGGGCCTTGCCAAGCTCCGTGCTCTGAAGTGTGGCCAACCGCTGCCCTCTTGTTACCTGCTGGCCGGGCGAAGCGCTTATGTCTATGACGCGCGCTGGTAGAGGAGCGCCTACCTGCGAGTAAGCGTCCTCATTCACAGTGACTTCACCCAGCAGGTTAACACCATCCCCGCTGGCACGCTGCTCAACAGTGCTGGTTGTGATCCGCAAGTCACGCAGCATTTCCGGTTCAATCCGCAGCAGGTTATCCGGCGACTTGGCCTGCCGAGTTTGGGCGCCCTGACCCTCTGCACCGGTGCTTTGCTGCCGGGTGCCCGATTGCTTGCAGCCGGCGGCCAAAGACAGCGTTGCCAGCACAAGCGGCAATGTCCTTTTCATTTCAATACCCCCGCTTTGAATTGAAGGTCAATATCGGCCAGAGCCGCATCGAGCAGTGTGGTGACATAAGACAACCTTGTTTCGAGGATCTCGCGGCGTATGATTAACAACTCCGCCAGACCGATCTCACCTTCTTCATAACTGCGCCGCGCCAGCGTCTCGTTTTCTTCCAGGCTCGGAAGAGCACGATTTTCTAATTCCTGTGCAGCTTCCATTCTGTATGTAAAAACATCGAAGGCTGCCCTGATCTCATTGCGGATAGCCGTCTTGGAGGCCTGTAATTCCCCTCTTATGCGGGCAGCACGTGCATTTCCGGCGGCCCTCAGTTCTTGCCCGCGCGAAAAGACGGGAATGGTGAGGCGAACTCCGGCCTGTGCGATGTTGTCACCCTGGTCGCGCTGATATCGGCCCACGATGCCAAAATCGGGGGATTTGAAAGTATCCCCTAATCGGACTTCGGACTCTGCTTGTCGAAGCTCTCCTTCCAGCACCCTGATGTCCGGCCGATCCTCGGCTGTATCGACCAGAGCATTCAGATCGTAGGTTCCAAGATCCTTCAGGCGGCCCGCAGGCATGAACTGCTCGTCCGGCGAAATGCCGAGCAGGACCCGGAGATCGCCTAGAGCGTTCGCTAACTCAGCCGCCCCGGAGCGCAGTTCAGCATGGGTGCGAGAGTCGCCATTCCGGGCAAGATTCACGTCCAGAATCGGAACATCACCTGCCTGATAACGTCTTTCCGCAGTCTTCAGGAACTCCGAAGCGACGCTATCTGCTGTAGTGAGTACTTTCAGCTTCTCGTTTGCGGCCAATGTACGCATAAAAGCGGCGGCTACATCCCTGAGCAATTGGCGGGCAGTCTCCTGGCTGGCCGCAGTTTCGCGCGCGATTCCGGCTTGCGCACCCGCGATGCGTGCGCCCCTGCGGCCCAAAGCGTCGAAGTCCTGACTGATTGACACGTCAGCGGCAGTGAACATACCTTGAGCCGATCTCCGCGAGCCCAAAGCGCCCTCAACAGCCGGATTGGCTTGCAGCGGAATCGAGGCGCCGCGCAGCCTCCCGCGGGCCTCCTCAATCCGTGCTCTTGCGGAAAGTAGTGCGGGCGCTCTCGTTCGTGCGCGATTCAATGCCTGCTCCAGAGTAAGGACGGTCACCTGACCCTGAGTTTGAGTATGGCCGGGCGCCGCAGTCATTGCGCAAACCAATAGAAGTAAAAATCCTGGCATTACTCGTTGAATTTTCATTCTGACCTTCCTCGAAAAACACGAGTCTCCCCAATCACGGCAGACGGCGGCGGTAAAACGGACAGAGAGCCGCACGCCGGCTTTCAGTACGACGGATATTTTGTGATTAGGACCGAGGAGGGTGGTAAAAGAAAGTGCTGTATTCCAGCTGATGGCCTAAGGGATCAGAATGGCCGTAGCTTTCCAGGATAGCCTGCCCCGGCAGGCTAAAAACGGGAGTTGGGGTAACGTACGAACAACAGAAGCAGTCTTCGGGGCCGGATCGATCGGAGGGAGTATCGTTTGGCGCTGACGAGAATGCCTGGATCGTGGCAGTTGTTATGGCCTTTGCCGGCTGGACTGTTTGAATATTGCTCGGAGACGATTCAAGGTCATCGTTTTGGCACACGCCGGGCACACTCATATCCATCAACGCCCATATCAGCATGAATGCCGCCGCAGTCTTGCGCCAGATTACAGGCATTGTGTGAGTATACCTCCATATCGGCGCGTGTCAACGGATCTGCTTTACTTGACTTTGCCTCCCCGCCGAAGCTATAACTCAGACAGTCTGATGTATGGGAAGCGCGGTGAAAATCCGCCACTGCCCCGCAACTGTGATCGCTGAGAATTGAGCGTTGTGCCGCCAAGGTTCGACGGGAAGGCAGCTCAGTTATTCGAATGAAGCGAGAAGTCAGGAGACCGATCAGACCCCAATCTTTGGGCCATTCCGGCTTCGATGGGAGAGCCGGCAGCTTCTTCGTAACTTTGATCCGGCATCCGCAGGCTGGCATTGCAGATCGTATTTGCGCCGCCTGAGTTGTATGGCCAGGAAAGGCAACCACCTTGATCACCCTCGTGCTTGGCGGCGCGCGCAGCGGCAAGAGCCGCTACGCGCAGGCACTGGCTGAACGCGCCGCCGAAGTGGTTTTCCTGGCCACCGCGCAGCCCTGCGACGATGAAATGCGCGTCAGGATCGAGCGTCATCGCCAGGAGCGTCCTGCCACCTGGAAAACCGTGGAAGTTCCGCTTGAGCTGGAGTCAGCGGTGCGTAAGCATGGCTCCCGGTCTTCGTTTCTGCTGATTGACTGCCTGACCACCTTTGCCACCAACCTGATGCTCATGGGAAATGGAAATCGCGATGTCATCTTCGCGCACATTGATCGCGTATGCAGCGCTTTGCGTGAGAGTTCAGCGTCGGCGGTTATCGTCTCCAACGAGGTCGGCGAGGGCATCATTCCCTCCTCTGAGATGGGGCGGCATTTTCGCGACCTGCTGGGCGAGATCAATCAGCGGGTGGCGCGCCAGTCTGACAATGTCATCCTGATGGTGGCTGGATATCCCATGGCGGTGAAGGGCACGGTTGAGGTGCAGCCATGAAGTCCTTCCTGCGCATGATGACGCGTGTTTTGATGGCCGCCCTTCTGCTGAGCAGCTGCGCATTCGCCAGCCGCGTAGTCCGTGACGAGGTTGGCCGTGATGTTACGGTTCCCGATCATCCTCATCGTCTGATCTGCCTGGCGCCCAGCGTTACCGATACGGTGTACCGTCTGGGGCGCGGCGGAGATATTGCCGGGGTCACCGATTACACAAAGTATCCCGCGGAAGCGGCGGAGAAGCCCAGCGTCGGCGGCATCATTAATCCTTCTCTGGAAAAGATCGTCTCCCTGCAGGCCGACCTGGTGCTGGCGGTCGCCGATCTCAACAGCCTGGAACTCGTTCACTCGATCGAGCGGCTGGGACTTCCGGTATTCGTGGTTCATCCGCTGGGTCTCGAAGGAATCTACCGCTCGATTGAAGATATCGGCGGCGTCATCGGCGAGCCGGCGAAAGCCAGGGAGCTGGTTGGACTTCTGCGCCAGCGCGAACAGGCAGTGCGGCAGCGCGTCGCCGGCAAGGACGCACCCACGGTCTTCTATGTATTGTGGCACGACCCCATCATGACCGCCGGACATGGCGCATTCATTACCGAGCTGATTGAAATTGCCGGGGGCCGCTCCATCAGCAGCGATCTCGCCGCGGAATGGACCCGCATCAGCTTTGAAGTGGTGCTCGCCCGCCAGCCCCGCTACCTGCTGCTGGTGCGGGGCTCGGAAACCACGCTCGAAGCCCTGCGGCAGCAGGCCAACTGGCGGAAGCTCGACGCAGTCAGGAACGCCCGAGTCTTTTATGTGGACGACCGGATGATCTTTTCCAGTCCGGTGGCGCTGGATGCTCTGGAGGAGCTGGCCAGGGAGTTTCATCCATGAAGACGCGTAACGCTTCGGGAGGGCCGTCATGGGGATGAACGTGACCACCGCGGGCGAACTCATTCCGGAGCGGGTCATGCGCGAGCAGCGCGACAGCAGCCTGCGGCGCACACTGCTCTTTGCCTCGGGGGCCATGGTCCTGCTGCTGGCCAGCGTACTGGTCAGCGCGGTTCTGGGGGCGGTCCATATTTCGCCGCGCGCGATTCTCGCGGCTCTGGGCGGCAATCATGCGGCCCTCTCAACGGCGGAACAGATGATCCTGCTGCAGGTGAGGCTGCCCAGAATCGTCACGGCGGGAATTATCGGCGCGGCGCTCTCACTGGCCGGCGTGCTTTTTCAGGGACTCTTTCGCAACCCGATGGCCGATCCCTATGTTCTGGGGACCTCCGGAGGCGCGGCCGTGGGCGCCGCCTTCGGCATCTTTCTCTTTCCGGCCACCACGCTGCTGGGCTTCAGCGCCGCCGCCAGCTTTGCCTTCCTGGGCTCGATTGTCACCATCATTCTCGTTTACTCGCTGGCCCGCACCGGGGGCAAGACGCCCATGGTGCCGCTGCTGCTGGCGGGCATGGCCGTGAGCATCATACTGGGCGAAGCCAGCTCGGTGCTGGTGTACCTGGGCGACGAAGTTTCCTTCAATGCCCGGAATCTGGCGTTGTGGCTGCACGGCACCATTACGGCCATCAGCTGGCCGCAGATCCTGCTGGCGTCAGGCATGCTTCTGGCGGGCGGAATCCTCTGCATCCCTCTGCGCCCGGTGCTCGATCTTTTTGCTCTGGGTGAGGAATACGCACAGCAACTGGGCATCAGAATCGAGCTGGCGCGGGCGGCGCTCATTATTGTCGCCTCGCTTTTTACCGCAGCAGCGGTACTGCTGGGCGGAGTCATCAGCTTCGTGGGGCTGCTGGTGCCGCACATTATCCGCCTGATGGTTGGCCCGGAGCATGGCCGCCTGCTGCTGCTCTCAGCGATCTGCGGCGCCAGCTACCTTATTCTTGCCGATACCGTGGCCCGGACAGTGCATGCGCCTTCCGAATTCCCGGTGGGCATCATCACCGCCTTTATCGGCGCGCCGGTTTTGATCTATCTTCTGCGGCGCAGCAAGCGGGAGTACGCGCTATGAACTCTCTGCTTTCCGTTCACAACCTCTCCTTTGACTACGGGGCCCGGCCGATACTCGATGAGGTGAACTTCGAGATTGCCCGCGGCGAGACCGTTGCTTTGATGGGCGCGAACGGCGCCGGCAAGACTACGCTGCTGAAAATCTTTGCCGGCCTGCTGACTCCCTCCGGCGGCGAGGTTTGTCTGCTGGGGCGTCCACTGGCGGCCTGCAGCCGCCGGGAGCTGGCTCGCTCCATCGCCCTGGTGCCGCAGGAAGTTTCAATTTCGGTGGATTTCACCGTGCTGCAGTTTGTGCGGCAGGGGCGCGCGCCTTATCTGTCATTCCTCGGCATTCCTCAGAACTCTGACCGCCTCGCCGTATGGAAGGCCATGGATCTCGCCGGGGTGGAACATCTGGCGCACCGCAGATTCAACGAGCTGAGCGGCGGCGAACGCCAGCGGGTAAAGATCGCCCTGGCACTCGCCCAGGAGCCGCAGCTTCTTCTGCTCGACGAGCCGGCCCAGCATCTCGATATCGGACGGCAGGCTGAGATTTTTTCTGTACTGGAAAAACTGAACCAGCAGGGCATCACCATCGTGGCCGCCGTGCACGACCTGGAAAGCGCCTGCCGGCATTTTACCCAGGGGATTCTGCTTTGCCCCGGATCGCCGCCGATCGTGGGCGCGCCGCCGGAAATTCTGACGCCGGCGGCCATTCAGGCGGTCTTCGATCTCAAAGCCAGTGAAAACGGGCATTCCGCCTTTCTGGTGAAACAAAAAGAACCAGCCTGAGCACACTCAGGTGAACAATTCAGATTGACCAAAAGAGGATCAGCATGAGCATTGCAACCAAAACCGGTGACCAGGGCCAGACCGGCCTGGTGGGAGGCGCGCGTGTTTCCAAGTGCAGCCTGCGCGTTGAAGCCTATGGAACAGTTGACGAACTGAATTCAGTTCTGGGGCTGGCCCGCTCGATCTGCCCGGATCAGGAGGTGGCCGAGCTGACCAAATCGATCCAGAAGGAGCTCTTTCTGGTCGGCGCGATGCTGGCGACCACTCCGGAGTTCCGCAAGAAAGATCATCCGTCGGTCACGCAGGCGATGGTTGATGGGCTGACCGCCCACGTGCATCGCATCGAGGCCATCGACGGCATTCTCGCGGATTGGACGATACCCGGCGAACACCGGGGATCGGCCGCCTACGATCTGGGGCGCACGGTGTGCCGGCGCGCCGAGCGCTGCGTGGTGCGGCTGGTGGAAGCGGGCGAGGAACCCGACTCCGTGGTGGTCGCCTACATCAACCGCCTTTCCGACCTGCTCTGGCTGTTCGGACGTCTGCTTGAACTGCGCGCCGGAGTTGACGCCAAGTTACGAGACCAGGAGCACGATGGTCCCCGCTGGTCGCGAGCCTGGTAACTTCCCGCGCTTTTTTACAAGGAGCCTGTCATCATGAATCTTGTGGCCATCATCGGAGAAATCACGCCCCTCGAACAGAGCTGGATCGAGAAAGCACAGACACGCCAGGACCGTCTGACCAAGCCGCCTCAGAGCCTGGGCCGGCTCGAAGAGATTGCGTGCAGGCTCTCAGCCATCCAGCGGACTCTTCGCCCGTCGGTGGATCGCAAGCGCATCGTTATCTTTGCCGGCGATCACGGCGTCACGGAAGAAGGCGTAAGCCCGTACCCGGCGGAGGTCACCGCGCAGATGGTGGCCAACTTCCTGAACGGAGGAGCCGCAATCAACGCTCTGGCGCGCACCGCCGGAGCGGAGCTGGTGATCGTGGATGCCGGCGTGAAAGCCCCCATTCCTTCGATTGATATCTCGGGCAAAGCTGTGCGGTTCATTCAGAGGCCGGTGCGTCAAGGGACGCGAAATTTCGCTCGCGGAGAGGCTCTGACCCGCGAAGAAACTCTGAGCGCCCTGAGCCTGGGCTACGAGATGGCCATGGACGCCAGCAAGGCCGGAGTGAATTTGATTGGCGCCGGAGAGATGGGCATCGGCAACACCACCACCGCTTCCGCCATTACCGCCGCTCTCACGCAGCTGCCCGCGGCTTCGGTCACCGGACGCGGTACCGGGGCCGATGACGAGATTCTCCTCAGAAAATCCCAGGTGGTGGACCAGGCCCTGCGCCGGCATGCCTGCCGGCCCGATGACGCACTGGGAATCCTGCAGGCGTTCGGTGGACTGGAGCTGGCCGGCATGGCGGGCTTCTACCTGGGCGCTGCAGCTGCACGCATGGCCATTGTCTGTGACGGATTCATCGCCAGCGCCAGCGCGGCGCTGGCCGTGCGGCTCTGCCCCGCAAGCGCCGGCTATTTCTTCGCCGGCCACCTCTCAACCGAACCCGGACACAGGGCCCTGCTGGAGATCATCCAGCAGGAGCCGCTGCTCAACTTCGACATGCGCCTGGGCGAGGGCACCGGCGCCGCCCTGGCCATGAACATCATGGATGCGGCGGTGCGGGCCTTCGTGGAGATGGCCACGTTTGAGGCGGCGGGCGTCAGCGACAAACAGGAGCTCGCGCCGGAGCTGAATCGCTGATGCGGCTGGCGGCAGCGATCATGTTTCTGACCCGCATCCCTGTGCCCTGGTACCGCCCTGATGCGCCGGCCAATCTTGGCCGGGCGTCGGTGTTCTTTCCGGTTATAGGTCTGGGAATCGGGGCGCTGCAATGGGGCCTGTTGCGGGGCGTACACCTTCTGGCGGAGAGGGTTTCCGCTTTTTCCGGCCACCAATATGTCTTCCCTGCGCCGTTGCTCTCGCTCCTTATCGTAACGCTGGGCGTGGCCATTACCGGCGCGCTCCATCTCGACGGGCTGGCCGACATGGCCGACGGCTTCGGCGGAGGACGCACACGCGAGGATGTGCTGCGCATCATGCGCGATCACTCCATCGGCTCCTATGGCGCAATCGCTCTTATCCTGGTTCTGGCGGTAAAGGCCACGAGCATCTGCCTGCTGATCGAGCGCAACAGCGCATTTCCGTACCTGCTCGCCGCTCCCCTGCTGGCGCGGTGGGCTATCGTTCCTCTTGCCTATTTTCTGCCCTACGCCCGGGCGGAAGAAGGCGGGCTGGGCACAATGATGGAAAGCGCCGGCCTGTTTCAGTTACTGGTGAGCACTCTCTTTACTTTGGGCGTCGTTCTCTGGATGGGCGGCTGGCGGGGCGCGATCTGTCTGCTGACCTGCATGCTGGCCTCCCTGTGGAATGCCCGGGTCTCGATGCGCCGCATTCAGGGCATGACCGGCGATACCCTGGGCGCAAATGCAGAAATCTGTGAAGCGCTGGCGCTGACGGCCGGCTGCCTGCTGACACAATAAGGGACGAGAGCTGCGCATGATGGATCTGCCCGCGATGAATTCGGAATGTTCGCTACGCCTGATCCTGCTGCGTCATGGCGAGCCTTCGCCCGCTGTACTAGGCATCTGTTACGGGAAACTCGATGTCGAGCTGTCAGATAAAGGAGAGGAGCAGATACGCGGAAAACTACCCTTCCTGCGGATGGCCAGGCCCCATGCGCTCTATACCAGCCCGCGCAAACGAGCCGCTGAGACCGCCCGTATCGTGGGCGGGGCCCTGGGGATGTCTGCGCAAACAGTTGAGGCGCTTGCGGAGATTGACTTTGGAGAGTTCGAAGGCCGGAGCTGGGATGAAATCAGGAAGCTTTATCCGGAAGAATTCAGGATGTGGATGGAACACCCCGCGGCCGTCACCTTTCCCGGGGGCGAGAATTTCGCGGCCTTGAAGCAACGGGTGCTGGGCTTCACGGCAACGCTGCAACAGAGCCACCAGGGCCAGACCGTCGTGATCGTCGCCCACGGAGGTGTGAACCGGGTGATTCTGGCGGACGCATTCGGCATGAGCGACGCCATGGCTTTTCGCATTGACCAGGCTTACGCGGCCGCCAGCGTGATTGACTATTTTGGCGAAGCGCCTCTGGTCAGGCTGATTAATGGATAGCAAAATGATTCCACCGCAAAGTACGCCACGGACGCAAAGGGAGTCAAAGCGAAAGCACAGCGTAACGGGTTGCCACGAAAACCTTTGCAACACAGCGCGGCATGGCCGCAACCAAAAGCACGACACGGAGGAAGCGGAGGAAACGGAGGATTTTGGGGCCTGTGTCGCAGAGGATAATTCCTCGCAAGCCGCAAAGGTTCTTGTGGATAAAGGTGATTTCCAGGCTACGTTACAACCTAAAAAACCTCTGTTTCCTCTGTGTTGCAAAGATTCTCGTTGCTAGCCGTGAAGCTCACGGAATATCAGTTCAGCGGAATGGAGCAAACATGCATAGAGTCTTTCTAATCGGTTGCCTCCTTATTGGGTCGCAGTGGGTTCACGCGCAGGATCTCAAAATCGGAGTGATTGGCGACCAGACTCTTGCTCCCGCCTCCGGGGACCCGTACGAGATACTGAAGGCCGGGGTTGCGGCACTTAATCTTGAACATCCTGACCTTGTACTGCACACCGGCGACCTGCTGGAAGGACTGGGACCTGATTTCGTCAATCCGGCGAGTGAGGAGGCCTATACCACCGCGTTTAAGTCGGCAACTGGCATTCTCAACGGGCTTTCGCGTCCCTGGCATCTGACGGCCGGCGACCATGACGTGAATCCGCCGTTTTTCAGCCCCGGCGATGAAACGACTCGCAGGCTCTTTCAATCTCTTTATCGGCCGGCTAGAGATCACTTGTACTACAGCTTCAATTTCCTTGGTTATCATTTCGTCGCCCTGAGTTCGCAGGAGTCGCCCAACGCCGATCCCCGCTGGGGTATCGTCTTCCGGTCGCATATTTCTCAGGAGCAGTTCGAGTGGCTGAAAGCCGATCTGCAACGCCATGCCGGTCATGCGCGCGGAACCATCGTCTTTCTGCATCAGCCCTTGTGGTATCAGTGGGCCGACTGGGCCCCGGTGCATGCCCTGCTGCGGAGTTTCGGAGTGGCAGCGGTGATTGCCGGCCATTTTCACTATAACCAGGATGAAGGCGAGCTCGATGGCGTCCGCTACATCGTGGTGGGCGCCACAGGAGGGATGACGAAAAGCGGCTCTGCTGAAGCCGGCGATCTTCAGCACGTCACGATTCTCGGGATTCATGGCCATCACGTACGCGACTTGAAACTCGTGCCTCTGCGGGGTGAGGCGGTTCGGACCTTCTCTTCACGGCGTGATATGGATCGCGTTCAGGCTCTGGCCGTCAACCTGGGCAACTACTTCAACGATACGGGCCTCAACTCCAACCGGGTAAGGCAAGGCGAAGATGCCACCCAGTGGAAGTCCTGCGCGGGCGGCGCTGATGCGGCTTTCGATCTTCACTCGATCGGCAACCCCCTTGATCTTCCGGTATCGGTGAAGGTGACGGTCGAACGCGGAAACTTCCAGCCGGTAAGCTCGGGTTTTAATCCAAAGCTTTGTCCGGGCAGCGATGGAAGCAGTTGCGAGCTGCCGGCCGGCATGCTGATTGATTATTCCAACAACTCGTCGGTGCAGCCTTCCTACCGCGCCTGCAATGATCGTGTGTGCGCCGGCCAGGGACTTGAACCGCTGTGGAGCGCGCGCTTTCCCTCGCGGACGTCGGATGGCAAGCCGGTATCGCAAAGTTTCACTATGACTATGGGATTTCACGGATCCTCAGGACGCATGCTGGAAGTAAAGCAGTCGCTTGCCCTGGTGACCGGATGCGCTGCCCCCTGATCCTGTTCCAGCAATCGTCGGAGAGCAGGGCTT
>Ga0153915_10003853_pt1 | contig 13793 bp, 11 predicted proteins | sample Opewatmetagenome_2_FD_107003 | JGI IMG/M metagenome (GOLD analysis project Ga0153915, IMG submission 107003) | Freshwater wetland microbial communities from Ohio, USA - Open water 3 Core 3 Depth 3 metaG | ecosystem: Environmental > Aquatic > Freshwater > Wetlands | place: USA: Ohio, Lake Erie... | reverse complement strand
GCCGCCGATAGAATTAAGAACAGCGACCAGACGTTCAAGGCCTTGGCGGCGGCGAATGTTCCCGCGGCAAAGATAAGGGAATCGCCGGGCAGGAACGGCGTCACGACCAGCCCCGTCTCGCAGAAAATAACGATGAACAGGATCAAATATGTCCAGAGCCCATACGTCTGGATCAAGGCGCTCAGGTGGGTGTCCAGGTGGATGATGAAATCGAAGAGTTTTTTCAACAACTCCACGGGGGCTCCTTCTTCACAATAAACAATGGCTTATATACCAACCCCCTTGGGCTGTCAAGGACGAGGAGAACTGGTGCGATTATTCTGATCAAAGTCTGCTAAAATAGAGAAGCGACCATGGAACGCAAAATCGTCCGCATCGAACGCGCTCTCGCCCAGCTTTCGGAACATGAGGCCTGCTGCGCCCTTTGCCCCAGGGAATGCCGCATCAATAGGAAAGGGGGCGAAGTAGGCGTTTGCCAGAGCGGCGCCCAAGCTTCACTTTCGCACGCCCTGATACACTACGGCGAAGAGCCCGTGCTCAGCGGCAGTCCCATCACAACACGGAGCTCCGCAAACAGCCGATCCGTCCCTCCTGCTCGCGGCTCGGGCACGATCTTTTTCACGGGCTGCAACCTAAAATGCCTGTTCTGTCAAAACTATGAGCTCTCCTGGCTAAGGCACGGCCGGACCGTGAGCGACCAAGAACTCGCTTCCCTCATGCTCGACCTCGAGAAAAAGGGCGCCTACAACATCAACCTCGTCTCCCCCAGCCATTTGATCATCCCGATCCTCAGAGGCTTAAAAATCGCCTATGCCAGCGGTCTGCGCATTCCCATCGTCTACAATTCAAACGGCTATGAAAAAGTGGACGTCATCGAGAAGTTGGCCGGAATCATCGATGTCTATCTGCCCGACCTGAAATACTGTTCGCCGGACGTCGCCGCCAAATTCTCAGGAGCGCCGGATTACTTTTCCCACGCCCGTCTCTCCGTCCAAGAGATGTTCTGCCAGCAACCGGCCCTCGTCCTCGATGACCGGGAGATCGCCCAGAAGGGCCTTATCATCAGGCACCTCATCCTTCCCGGGCAGACGGCGGATTCACTGGCTATTCTGGATTGGCTGGCCCAGCAGCTTCCCCGTTCCGTTCCGCTGAGCTTGATGAGCCAGTACCACCCCTGTTTCCGCGCCCCCGCCGAAATCCAGAGGCCGCTCGCCGTCGACGAATACCGGACGGTGTTGACAAGAGCTAAAGAACTCGGTTTTGAAAGCCTCTTCATTCAGCCCGAGGGCTTCGAGCCGGACGAGCACCTGGTTCCGGATTTCAGCCGCCCCGACCCGTTCAAATGGCGCTAGCTTTAGCGAGACCCGGTCAGCCTTTTCTTCTGACGGGCTTGTAGAGGGCAGGCTTGGGAAGCTGGTCCTCGGCAAAGCCCAGGGCCAGGGCGATTTCCCGCAGCTTAGCCTGGATGAGCTGGAGGTTTTCCGGCCCCATCCGGAGCATATGTTTCTGGGGGGAGCTGAGCCCTTCTAAAACAGGATCGACCATCATATAAGTCGTGACTTTTTTCTCAAGAGCGATGGGCTCTTCGACCACCGGCGTCTTGAGGATTTCGATAATCGCCTTCAGAAGGGTTTGATCGAAGTCTTCTTTCGGATAGCCGAGCTCGCGGTAGGCTTGGAGAAAAAGAGGCTTGAAATCGCGATACTGCTTGGCGCAGCCGGCCGTGCTGACCGTATCCAAAACATCGGCCACGATGTTGTATCGTTCGTAATCCGCGGGGTCGAGGACCGTCTGTCCGGGCCGTTCGATAACCTTGAACTTCGCTCGCAGGCCGAAAAAGTCCAACTGGGGCCTGGGGCTGAGGCCGTTGGCGATATTATCGACCGCCGCCACGAACTTGCGGATTAAATCTTTGGTCTTGATCCAATTGGCGAAAGTCGGGTTCGAAGAAAGCTCGGCGACAAGCATCCGGACCTGATCATCACTCTGGTCCAGCGGCACGGAGAGTCCCGTGACTTCCGCTCCCTCTTTGCCGGCGGCCTCTTCGGCCGTCAATTGTTGGGCTTTGGCGGCCGACTCGGCCGAGCCGGATTTTTTCCCTTTGCCGGCGATGAAAAAATAATAGATTCCGAGCGCCACGGCCAAAATAAAAATGATGAGAACCGCTGTTCGGACGACTTTTTTGCTTTCATCCATGGCTCTTTACTCCTTCAAGGCGACTTGACCTTATACAGGCGGATATCCCCGTTCAGAGTCGTCAGATGCGCCGCGGCTTCGGCCTTGCCGATCTCGGCGGAGACTTTCTTGGCAGAAAGATCCTGGCCAAGGTCAAATTCGCTGCTGATCTCGCCGTTCGGAGCGGAAGCCTCGAGGCGGACGCTGACCTCGGGTTGGAGAGAAAGGGTGATATGTCCTTCCCGCGTCGTAATCTTGACCTCGTCGTCTTTTCTCAGGTCCAGCACTTCGGCTTCGGCCGACCCCCGGACTAGAGTAAGGTCGAGGGAGCCGGAAAAGTTTTCCACGGTGATGTCGCCCTCATCCAGCTCGACCCGGGCGGTTCCGTAGACGTCTGCGATATGGACTTGGCCGCGATTGATACGGATATCCGTGAGGTTGATGGAATGCGGGACGTTGATGACAAAATGGACGGGCCTGGCGTTCTCGTCTTCCTCCGAGCCCGCCTTGATCTTGATCAGCCGGTCGAATTCTTCCACCTCGACATGGGGCTTGGCCTCGCCCTGGCCATAGAAACGCCATCTGCGCCTTTCCTGGTAATCGCCAGGTTGATCTTTTTCGGCCGTGATCTCGACATCCTCTTGGTCCCAGCCGCGAATCTCGACGTCGCCGCTCGTATTCTCCAGGGACAGCGCGCCGCCGGGACCGAGAGAGACGACCTTATGAAATTTTTCGAGGGAGGCCGTCCAGGTGCCCGATTCGGGATCAAAAAAGACAGGAATAATGCAGGCGGCCGACAACACGATGACAAACGCCAAGCCAATTGCGCATAAGATACGCATCGTTAGATCTCCTCTCCTTCTAGCTATACGGAAGGCCGCTCCGAAAAGTTCATGTTCCCTTGCCCAACTATCCAAAGATGTCATTGCGAGGAGCTTTGCGACGAGGCCATCTCAGATAACTGGTCATTGCGAGGCACGGAGTGCCGTGGCAATCTCATTCGGAGAACCATAAGATTGCTTCGTCGCAATGCTCCTCGTAACAGCTACGTCGGATTGCCACGCCGCAAGAGCGGCTCGCCATGACATGTTATCAATATTGCGAGCCGCCGAGCGCGGCCGTACCGGGAACAAAGATCTGCACCCGGTTGTTGTCGCGTTCGGTGACATAGACGTTGCCTCTAAAGCCCACGGCGATCCCGTTGGGAAAATTCAGCCGGCCGTTTTGGCTGCCGAACCCGCCCCAGGCCACGATCAATTTTCCATTCTCATCGAACTTTTCGACTCGGTGACTGCCTGTATCCGCAATATAGACGCAATTGGTCCGGTCGACGAAGACGGCCATGGGATTCGTCCATTCGCCGTCTCTTTTGCCGACTCTGCCCCACGAAGCAATCCAATCGCCGTTGGCCGTAAACTTCTGCACTTTTAGGCTGTCCAGGACGAAAACCTGACCCTTGGGACCCACGGACACGCTTTTGGGAGTCGTGAACTCGCCGTCTTTGGTCCCTTCTTTCCCCCAGATTTTGAGCAACTTGCCGTCCGGCGAATATTTTTTCACCCGGTGATTTCCGGAGTCGGCGATATAGACGTTATCACTCGTGTCGATGGCAATCCCCATCGGGGTGTCAAAGCCATCGGTGCCGGCGCTCAATTTCCCCAGGTAGGCGACAAAATTCCCCTTGGCATCCAGCTTGAGGACATTCCCCCTTTTCGTGTCGGTGATGTAGATATTGCCCTGGCTGTCCCCCGCCACGCCGCCGGGGCTTTTCAAGTCTCTGACCTCTTTGGCTCCCCTGGCTCCGCTGGTCAGGACGCCTCCGTCGGCACCCAGGACCTTAAATTTAACATCGCTTTCATCCACGACAAGAAGCCGGTTGTCCCGGTCGATGGCGACGCCGCTGGGCTTGAGGAACAGCGTGCTTTTCACATCGCCCCATTTGGCCGAAAACATATAATTCTTTCCGGACATCACCAGGTCGAGCGTATCCTCCTTCTTGCCCTCCAGGATCTCGAACTTCGTCTCCAAATCCAGATAATTGTCCTTAACGAGCTTGATCTGGTGGGCACCGAAAGGAACGACGGTCAATTGGACGCTGGTGGCTTTGCCCGTATCCTTCCCGTCCAGGAAAACCTTGGCCCCTTCGGGAATCGAATTGACCATGACAAAGGCGCCGGCCAACTCCAGCCTGTAATCCTTTTTCTCGATGCTCTGAGTGAGTTGGAGCTCTTCGCGGATCGGCTTATAGGCCTCCTTCTCGATCTCCAGGACTACTCTTGAATTCGTGCTCTTGTAGACTTCGGGAGTGACGCCGATCTCCTTGCCGTCAATCTTGATTTTCGCCCCCGAAGGCTCGCTCGAGATGGCCAAAGAAAATTCCACGTTGAACCCAAGGTACTCCCTTTCCGCCTGCTGGAAAAGGACCAGGACCTTCGGGTCGAAGATGTTTTTCTGGGCGTCTTGGGCCAGGGCAGGGCTGACCTCAAAGACGTTCCGGAATTCTTTGCGGGCGGCAAGCTCTTCCCCGCGGCCGGCCAGGGCCATGCCCTTCAAAAGGAAAATTTCCGTGGCCAGTTCCTTCTGCCTTTTAGGATCGGTGACTTTGAACGTCTTGGCGATCAGGGGCGAGAGCTGGTTCATGGCTTCTTCGAACTTGTTGTCCCGCCGGATGAGGTTTCGGCTGTCCTCGAGCTTAAGCGAGATCTCGGCCACAACTTCGGCCTGCGGCTTTTCGCCCGGCGCCAATGCTTCGCCCGCTGCCGCCTCCCCTTCTCCCGAGACGACGGTCACCAGCATCTCGTGGATATAGCCGGTCATTTTGACGCCTTCTCGATCCAGCGTCACTTTATACCATTCCCCCTGTTTTTCCTCGGACTCGAGAACGGTGTTCAGCGGAAGGCGGGCCACGGTCTTGGCCTGGATCTCGGGCGTCGCCTTGAGGCTGGCGTTATCGACCGTCACTTTGACCTTGATGGGTGCGGAAAATCCCGCCAGGAGGCAAACCATGAAGAGAAAAATAAAAAGCCTGCTTTTCATTTTTCCTCTCGCTTTATCGAATTATTTTTGTGCAACCTACTCTACATTAAAATTGACGATTTTCCAAGTCTTTCCCTGCCTCTGAAAAGACCAGGCCCGGGCGCCCTCGAAGAGGCTCTTCTTTGCGCCCGTTTTTTTATAGACGCCCGTCAGCATGTGGGCAAATGTCGCTTCGGCATGGTCCCTGTCCCTGAATCTGAAGGAGAAGCCGGACATCCGGGAATTGATGTTATCGTAATTGTTGAAAAGGAGGACGGTGTCCTCCTTGCGCTGGGCGGCCACGCCGGCCGGCCCGATATCAGCCAGGAGCGAGAGCAAGTCTTTCTCCATTTCCGCTTTTTTTTGCCGTTCCATGATCTGGAGGATTTCTCTCTTGGAAAGCTCCATGTCTGAAAGGCCAAAGTAGTTCTGGGCGTCTTTGTTGCCTGGTTCCTGTCGCAGGACATCCTGCATGAGCTGTTGGGTTTTGGCAAAATCTCCGCGGTTAAAGCTGGCGATGCCCTCGGCCACGAGCGGGCCGACCGCAGCGCTTTTGATCTTGGCCTTAGCTTTGGCCAGATAATCCAGCGCTGCCGGGTTATTCGGACTCTCCTTCAGGAGCACATCCGCCAGTTTGACTGTCTCCGCAAAAAGCTGCTTATCGAAGCTTTCTTGGATTTTCTGGACCTTTTCGACGATCTTGGGATCAAGGGCATCGGTAGATGCACCTTGCCCCTGCGCTTCTTTCCCGGGGGCTGTCAGGCTGTCTTTTGCGCCGACCGCCGGCCGGCCGCTCTGCTGAGTCTGTTTCGCCCCTCCCCGTCCTCCCGCTGTCTCGGTCCGGCCGCCGCCTGCCAGGAAAAGGAAATAGATCGCTGCCGCCGCGCCGACAAGGACGATGCCGGCGGCGGCCACGATGAGCCCCGTCTTCCGCTTGGGTTTTTCCTTTTCTTTTTCTGTCTCAAGGACGAACGGGCTCCCCTCCATGGTCATCGTGCTCGTCGGAAGCGTGGTCACGTTCGACAGGTCATAAGCCATTTCCAGGCAGCTCTGGTAGCGCTGCTCGGGGTCTTTGGCCAGGGCTTTGCTGATGATGAAATCAAAGCCCTGAGGCACATCCTTCAACATCTCCTGCAGGGACCGCGGCGATTCGTGGACGATCCGGTACATGACCGTCGTAATGCTTTCTCCGTCGAATGGCCGCTTCCCCGAAAGAAGCTCGAACAGGATCACCCCGAGCGAAAAAATATCCGACCGCTTATCGATCCGCTTGCCCATGACCTGCTCGGGAGACATGTAGCTGGGCGTCCCCATGACCGTGCCTGTCTGGGTTACGGTGGAGGTATCCATTCGGGCAACGCCGAAATCCGCCAGGAACGGGTTGCCGCTGTGATCGATTAGAATATTGGCCGGCTTGATGTCGCGGTGGACGATTCCCTTCTGGTGAGCGTAATCCAGGGCCTGGCAGACCTGGGTCAGAAGCTTGACGATATAGTCGGGGGCAATTTTAGCCCCTTCGCCGATGATTTTGGCCAGGCTCCTGCCCTCGATGCACTGCATCACGATATAGGTCATGTCCCCTTCGCGGCCGACGTCATAGATCATCACGATGTTGGGATGGGTCAGCCGGCCGGCGGCCTGGGCTTCTCGCATGAATCTCGCCTGGACATCCTCCTGCTGCGTGCCTTCGGAGGCCATGTCAAAATGCACGGTCTTGATGGCCACTTCTCGATTGATATCGGGGTCCAGGGCTTTATAGACAATGCCCATGGCCCCTTTGCCCAGGACTTCGAGGACCTTGTATTTTCCGATTTTCTCCATCTGATTCTTTGTCATTCCCTGTATAACGAATCGATGAGATTCTTGAATTTCTCCTCGACCAGGTTCCGCCGGACCTTGAGGGTCGGCGTCATCTCCTCGAGCTCAACGGCAAAATCCCTGTCCAGGACGAGGATTTTCTTGATCTTCTCGTAGGGCGCGAGCTGCGGGGTAGCCCGGTCGATCTCGTCCAGGAGGAACTTGCTGATCTCTTCCTTGGCCACGAGCTCTCTGGCGTCAATGTAGGCCACACCGGCCTGCTTGGCATAGGCCTCGAGCTTTTCCAGGTTCGGGACGATGATCGCCGAAATAAATTTGCGGCGGCCACCGATGACCACGGCGTTGGCGATATAGGGATTGCGTTTTAGAACGTTTTCGATGGGCTGCGGGGCCACGTTCTTCCCTCCGGCCGTGATGATCAGGTCTTTTTTCCTGTCCGTGATCACGAGGTACCCTTCATCGTCCAGGTAGCCGATGTCGCCGGTATGGAACCATCCTCCCTCGAAAGCTTCACGCGTCTCGGCTTCTTTTTTATAGTAGCCCTTCATGACGTTCGGCCCTTTAGCCAGGATCTCTCCGTCCGGGGCGATCTTCACTCCAACACCGGGAATGGGCTTGCCGACCGTCCCGAACTTCAACTGTTCGAAGGTGTTGACGGCGATCACGGGAGCGGTCTCGGTCAGGCCATAGCCTTCGAGGACCACCAGCCCTAGGGCGTAGAAGAAGTCGGCGATTTCCTTGGCCAGGGGCGCTCCGCCAGAGACGAAGAAGCGCACCCGGCCGCCCGTCTTCTCTAGAATCTTAGAAAAAACGAGCTTATGGGCGAGGCCGCGTTTGAACCGGAGAGAGCGGCCGATTTTTTGTTTTTGGAGCTTTTTTTTGCCGTATTCGTTCCCGACTTTGATGGCCCAATAGAAGATCTTTTTTTTGAGGCCCGAACCGGCTAGGACGGTGTCCATGACCTTGGCATAGAGCTTCTCAAAAAGGCGCGGGACGCTGACCATAATGTTCGGCCGGATCTCGAGCAGGTTGTCGGCCACGGTTTCCACGCTCTCGGCGTAGGCCATCGAACATCCTTTGGACAGGAAGGCGAAGTGGCACATGCGCTCCAGAACATGGGACAGGGGCAGGAAGGACAGGACATAATCCGGGTGGCCGAATTGGACGATCGAAGCCAGGGTGGTGGTATTGCTGATGAAGTTGGCATGGGTCAGCATGACACCCTTGGGGACGCCGGTTGTCCCCGAGGTGTAGATGATCGAAGCCAGGTCGGAGGGCTTGAGGGCGCGCGCTGATTTTTCGAAAGCGCCGGGATTGTCCTGGTCGAATTTACGCCCCTTCTCCATAATGGCGGGCAAGCTTAAAACGCCCTGGGGGGCTTCGGGCTGAAAACTGATGAAATGGGAGATCTTGGGCAGGTCTTTTTTGACCGCCTCCACTTTTTTCCACAGCTCCAAGGTGGAACAAATGACGAAAGTGGCATCGGAATCGGATATGATATAGCGGACCTGTTGGGGAACGAGAGTCGGATAGATCGGGACGGTCACCGCTCCCAAGCTGAGGTTGGCAAAATCCGCGATGATCCATTCGGGACAGTTTTCGGAGATAATAATGACCTTATCTCCGGCTTTGCAGCCCAGGCTGGCAAGCCCCATGGCAAAATGACGGACGCGGCTACCGAATTCTTCGGTGGAAATAGGAACATAGTGGCCTTGGTCCTTGTAGAGAAGAATGTCGGGTTTCGGATATGAAGCGATCGTGTTCAAAAAAAGCTGGGCGATGGTTTCGACCATATGCCCCTCCCCGGGTCGGATATTATCCATATGTAGCTATCTATATATAGCATATGAAGAATCCGGGGTCAAACCTACTCGTTACGCATCCTCCCCTGGAAAATCATGCGTAACGAGTAGGTTTGACCCCAAATAAATATTATTTTGGATTTTGGCGTATTTTATTGTAGAATATTTACGAGGTCGGTTCCTCGGGAATATTTTGGCTTATGGATTGTATATAGAATGGGAGCTCAGATGAGGCAGCCTGACCCATGGGATGAAAGGCAACTAATCTCACGGGCCAAAGAAGGAGACATGGAAGCTTTCGAACTCCTGGTGAAAAAATTCCAGCAGAGCATCTACTATCTCTGCCTCAGGATGGCCGGCAGCCCCCAGGCCGCTGACGACCTCTCCCAGGAGACGTTTATCAAAGCTTATTTTGCCCTTCCGAAGTTCCAGGATGGGATGAATTTTTTCAGCTGGATCCGCAGGATCGCCGTAAACGCCAGCCTCAATTATCTCAAAACCGGAAAACGGGAAGAGCCTTTAGGCGGACGAGACAATGTCATTATGGACTTGCCTCAAAACGAGCTCCAAAAAAATGAAATTGACAAAAAATTTCAAGAAGCCTTGAAGGCTCTTCCTTCCGATCAAATAACGGTCTTCGTCCTCCGCGTCTTCGAAAACCAGAGCTATCGGGAGATTGCCCAGGCCCTTGGCATCCCGGAGGGGACAGTGATGTCCCGGCTAAACAGGGCCCGGAATAAGCTCAAAGCGGCCCTAGCCGACTATCTTGGAAGGAGGCGCGCATGAGCCACAACGAGACGATCGAACTCCTCGGCGCCTACCTCGACGGCGAGCTCAATGGGAGAATGAAGCAGGAGGTCGACGTACACTTAAAGACGTGCCCGGACTGCCGGCAGGAGCTTCAACTCCTCAAGCAGCTCGACACGGTGGCTAAAGGAATTGCCAAACCACAGAAAGAAAAAGAATATTGGGACTCTTTTGCGGGCCGGGTCAAATCCGGAATCCAACGGCAAATGGCCGGCGCCCAGCACAAGGAGGTAAAAAACATGTTTCAAGATTCGTTCATTCGTCCGCAGAAGAACATCGGGATGAGGGCAGTCGTTTTTCCGCTTTCCCTAGCAGCCCATGCCATCATCGCTGCACTCCTGATCATCATCCCGCTGCTCTCCACAAGCGAGCTGCCCAAGGTGGAAGTCTATAGCGCTTTTCTCGCCCCCCCACCGCCGCCTCCCCCGCCTCCCCCGCCTCCCCCGAAGAAAGCCGCTTCTACCGCCGTAAAGCGCATTAAGCCTGTCCAGACTCAGACCGCGTTCGAGCCGGGCAAACTCGTCGCCCCCGTCGAAATCCCCGATCAGATCGCCGAAGAGCAGATCAGTGATATCGGCGTTGAAGGCGGAGTCGAAGGCGGAGTCGAAGGCGGAGTCATCGGCGGCGTGCTCGGAGGCGTTGTCGGTGGCGTTCTCGGCGGCGTCGTCGGAGAAATTGAAGCGCCGGTGAGAGCCATCGGCGACATCAAGCAGCCCAAGCTCATCAAGAGGGTCGAGCCAGTCTATCCGGAAATCGCCCGCCAGGCGCGCGTTTCCGGCATCGTGATCATCGAAGCCCAGACCGACATCTACGGCCGTGTCCAGACTGTCAAGATCTTGCGGTCGATCCCGCTCCTGGACCAGGCGGCCCAGGATGCCGTCCGCCAGTGGGTCTATGAGCCTATGATCATCAACGGCCGTCCCAGGGGCGTCATCTTCACGGTGACGGTGACCTTCGAAATCAAGTAGCCCAACGAGCAGAATTTAGGATACGAATCCGGGGTCAAACCTACTCGTTACGCAAGTTCCCCTGAAGAATCGTGCGTAACGAGTAGGTTTGACCCCATTTTTTTATCCTGTCATTGCGAGCCTCTTGGCGTGGCAATCTCGTCTTCTGCCCATGAGATCGCCACGCTCCCTACGGTCGCTCGCGATGACAGTTTTATACTTAAAAATTCGGTGTGTGTCACCGAACTTGCTGCCGTTTTCCATTATTCGAGCAAGCCAAACGGAATAACTTCGGTCCTAGATTGTATTTTAAGTGGAGGCTCAAAGCGGAGGCTCGAAGGAGGTCAACATGTTACAAGACGCTCTTATCCAAGGGAACAGGGACTTCGGCACAAAAGCGTTGGTTTTCCCGCTGTCTCTTATAGCCCATACGATGATCATAGCGCTCCTCATCATCCTTCCTCTTACGAACGCCGGACAACTTCCACGCATCGAACTCAGGGACAAGCTAATCCTGACCGTATTGCCGCCCTCGCCGCCTCCCCCGCCGCCTAAGAGGGCTAGTGGTTCACATGCCAGGCTCATTAAGCCTGTCCATGCCAGATCCGTTTTCGATGCGGGCAGGCTCATCGCCCCATGGTTTATCCCCGATGAAATCACGGACATCCCGTTCTCCGACAGCGGGATCGAAGGAGGGACGGAAGGCGGAGTCGAAGGCGGCGTGCCCGGAGGCACCCTCGATGGCGTTTTCGGGACCATCCTAGGCAATATGATTGGCGTACCCGAAGCCCCGGTCAGGGCGATCGGCGAGATCAGAGCGCCCAAGCTCGTTAAACAGGTTAAGCCTACGTATCCGGAGATCGCGCGACAAGCCCGCGTGGAGGGCACGGTAATTCTAGAGGCCGCGACCGACATGTATGGCCGCGTCCAGACGGTTAAAGTGTTGAGGTCGATCCCGCTGCTTGACCAAGCGGCGATGGATGCGGTCCGCCAATGGATCTACGAGCCGATGGTCATCGGCGGCCGCCCTAGGGGGCTTGTCTTTACGGTGACCGTCCGCTTCAAGCTCGAGTAAAAAACCCGGGGTCAAACCTACTCATTACGCAGCCTCCCCTGGAAAATGATGCGTAACGAGTAGGTTTGACCCCAAATTATCGTCTAACGAAACATCTTCGCTTCAATTTCTTTCACCCGTCGGCCAAAGGATATATCTCTGGACATAATCTTTTCTATCCGGCTGATGGCTGAGGATGTCCCTGATATTCCTAATCCAAAAGTATGGCCAATTTCTTCGAGTTTGCTTCCGGCGTATTTGTGGGCCAGATATATTGTAACGTTTCTCGAATATCCGGATCGTTTTCCAAGCATCTTTTCAACCACTTTTTTGATTTCTTTAATCGTAGGTCGGAGGTAAAGATCATCGTTTAACGCCTGTAAGCTTGGCAGCTCACGATCCAATTTACGATCACCGATGTATTTTGTCTTAATGCGTTCAATAAAAATATCACTGCCAAGAATATTAGATGGCCCAAGGTTTTCAATAGGGTTTTTGGCCGCTAAATGCTGGCCAGACTTGATAAAACCGGCATACTGAAAACTAGCTTCAACCTCGGTTTTTCCAAAGTAGCCTAGGACAAACTCCGGATGCAGCCAGACGGGCTTTCTTCTTAGCCCCATATATTCCCGATAGCTGGACCATTGGTATTGTTCAGGAAGCTCCGTAATTTCTGCGCGCACTGGATTCAAATGGATATAGCGCGATAGCTCCTTGGCATACTCATCCGCATCAACGAGAATGGCCTTATATCTGCCTTGAAAAAGATGCCCGATCCTCTCATGTATTTTATTGAAATAGGATGTATAGCTAGAATTGATAAAATGCATTATCCGGGAGAGATTTCCGAGCGGAGTTTGGAGAAAAAGGTGAAAATGATTTTCCATGCAACAATAGACAAGGATAATGGCCTTGAACCGCTGATGGGCCAATTCTAGATATCCGAGAAATTTCTCCCGGTCCTTATCGGTTAAGAAAACCGGGGCCTTTTCGTTTCCCCTCGACGTGATATGATAAAAAGCTCCCGGAAACTCAATCCTTAGCTGTCGAGCCATTTTCGTTCTCTAGAAAGAAGACGTCTGCCGGGGTCAAACCTACTCATTACGAATAATTCTCTCGGAGAGCGTGCGTAACGAGTAGGTTTGACCCCGTTCTTATATTTTGTTAAAATTTTAAGAGGATTCCGCCACAAGGAGATTTTCTCATTAAAAGAATGAAAAGAGTCATTCAAAAATCCAATAATTTCACTGAAGCCGAACTGTGGGACATAAAACAGCATGTGAAGCTAAGCCCTGAGGAGAGGCAAAAAGCCGCCAAAGAGCTTAAATCCAGAATCTTCGGAAAAAATGCTAGAGACGTTCGAAATTGCGCAAAAAAGAAATGAAGGCGTCTCATTTTTCTCCCGATATCCAGGAATTCCTTTTTTTGCTTTCGAACCATAAAGTTAGATACGTTATCGTTGGGGGAGAGGCGGTCATTTATTATGGCTTCGCCAGGCTGACTGGAGATGTTGATTTCTTTTACGAGCCCACATCCAACAATGTTCAGCGGCTCTATCGAGCGCTATATGAATTCTGGCAAGGGTCTATTCCGGAAATTCAATCGCCGAGCGAATTGGCATCGAAAAGTGTCATCCTCCAATTTGGCGTTCCGCCGAATCGGATAGACTTGGTCAACTCTATCACAGGCGTTTCTTTTGAAGAAGCCTGGAAATCTAGGACACGAGAGACAATCAAAATCAAGAAGCGCATCTGTCCGATTTTTTTCATCGGTCTTGTTCAACTTATAAAAAATAAAAAAGCCGTCAGCAGGCATAAAGATTTTGAAGACCTGAAATACCTCAGGGCAGCGGCCAAAAAGAAGTAAATCCGGGGTCAAACCTACTCATTACGCATAATTCTCTTGGGGAAGGTGCGTAATGAGTAGGTTTGACCCCGTTCTTACTTTTCTTTTTTGTCCCGAGTCGGCATCTCAAAATGCCGGTCCTCGACGATCCTCTGAACGGCTTCCGCGATCCTTTTGGCCCTCGTTTCAGGACGCTTGGCGTCCCCAACCCAAAACGAGTATTGTTTTTTGCGAGTCCGGGACAGAGCGTCGAATTTCTCCCGGAGGCCTTTCTTGGCGGCCAGGGCATCGAGCAGGTCTTGAGGGACTTCGAGCCGGATGTCGATCGCG